>Ga0126373_10001120_pt1 | contig 18758 bp, 18 predicted proteins | sample PanSoiMetPlot_11_FD_92545 | JGI IMG/M metagenome (GOLD analysis project Ga0126373, IMG submission 92545) | Tropical forest soil microbial communities from Panama - MetaG Plot_11 | ecosystem: Environmental > Terrestrial > Soil > Tropical forest > Bulk soil | place: Panama | collected 2016-02-17 | reverse complement strand
GTCCGTGGCGACTGCGCGCAACACAGCAGCGATCTTCTTTGCGTCCCTGCTGTCTGGGTGCTTAGAACGGCGGTAGGTGTTCGAGACGCCATCGAGCAGCTTGATCAAGTCCTCGATGATCAAGACCATCTCGTCCGGGCTCTTCCTGGCCACCTTGGCCACGCTGGGCGGCGGCTCCAGGACCTTGACTTGCAGGGCCTGAGTACCGCGCCGGCCCTCTGCGACGCCGAACTCGACTCGCTGACCTGGTTTTAGGGCCGTGCCAGCGGGTTCGAGCGCCGTGGAGTGCACGAAGACTTCGCCTCCGTCATCACGAGTGAGGAAGCCGAAGCCTTTATCGACGTCATACCACTTGACCTTGCCAGTAGGCACGAGCGAGACCTTACGCGAGGAGGAACGATGAAATAACACGCCGCAATGCGTGCCAGTAAGGCTATCGGTAGCGGGCTTGTTCCCGCGCTGCCGACCGCATCAGTCACCTACCAAATCGGTCCAGAAGGGATCGCGCACCAGACCGGGAGAGCTTCGCCGAAGGATCATGAGGAATCCGCAGCATAGCAACCGTTTCGATACCCATGAGGGAACGGGGTGAACCTCCCTCACCCTCTTCCACCCTCGCAGCGGCTCGCCCAGAACCGTGCTGTCCCACCCGCTCTTGGCCCATGACGGCTGCGGCTCCCGCTATGCGATCCTGCGCGGCTTGTTCCACGGCGGCACAGTCGGTGGCCGCCTGCCATGAACCGACCGCCATACCAGGTAGCCCGCGCCAAGGACCGCAGAGATTCGAGCCGAGACATCGGCATAGAGCCAGCCCAGATGAACATCGTGGCCCAGCGCGTATTTGCCGCCGAGAACGGACACGGCGATCGCTGGCCCGGCAATCGTCAGCAGCACTGGGCCGCCCAAACCGAGCCACCGGTCCCGGTAGTCCCAGAGTCTCGAGCCAAAGGCGAGGGCTGCGCCAAGCAGCCAGATTGGCGGGAAAATCGCTCCGCCGACGCCCAGAACGAGGCTGGCGGTCGCCTCAAGAGGGCAGCGCTGGCACCACCTGAATGTGCCCGTGATTAGCCGCCCAGTCGCCTTGACCGAGCCGGCCCGGAGCTTTTCCAACGAGGCGACAGCACCCGGCCGCGGCTGCGAGGTGGATGTCGCAACAGCCGGCGTCACCTCTGCAGCTGGCGCACTTGCCGAAAGCAAGCCAGTCCAAGCCCCGGCAGCCCGGGTCTTGGGTTTGGCGGCCGCAGCGGTACTTGACTCGGCCGCAGCGGTACTTGGCTCGGCCACTGCGGTACTCGGCTCCGCCGCGGTACTCGGCTCGGCCACAGCGGTACTCGGCTCCGCCACAGCGGCCGATGCCGGCGCACTCGGCACTGCGTTCGATGCCGGTGGGAGGTCAATCCGCGCGACCGAGTCGGCCTCAGCAGTCGCGCTACTCGGAGCCGCGGTCGTCGAAGAGCCCCACCCTCTCGGCACCTTGGTCAGCGAAGTCGAATCGATCTGAGGCACTTCAACATCCGCCTGAACACCGTCTGCGAACTTGGCGGGATAGGCAGAGTCCGGCAGGTGACCACGAGCTGACGCGGTACTTGTATCTGCAGCGATTGAGCTGTGGGCGTCAGTCGCCGCCGCTTCAGGCTCGGCCGGTTGATCTTCAGGCTCTGGTTCCGCGCTAGCAGGAACGTGCGACCGCGATCGGCCGAACAGCCGAGCTTCGTGATCTTGTGGATTTGGGTGCAGCGGAATCAAGTTCACTAGGCCGACGAGCGCGCGCGCTTTCGTATCGTCGTCGCGACTGTCTGGCCGTGCAGCAACGTCCGCCGCAGGTTCATCGCTGTTGCTACTGCCGTTGGTCTCGCCATCGCCGCTCCTGGTTCGCGGGAGCGGCCAGTGCCGACTCTGGCCATCGCTGTCGTGCCGGAGCGCTCGCGCGATTCTGATCGACGTGCGCGGCGTTGGTGGCATGTCGTCGCGCAGAGCGGCCAGCTTGCGGACTTCTTGGTCGACCAGATCGGACGGCTCGCCCAGCTCAGACAAGAGCCTGGCAAAATCCATTGTTGTTTCTGGCCTGGTAAGAGTGGCCTTGCGCTCGATGAAGTCACGAGTCCTGTGAACCAGCGCCCGCCGGTCAACTGGATCCAGCCGACCGCGCGCAGCACCAGACAGCCGGGTGAGGTAGTCGCGGATGAGCTGCTCGGTTCCGGGGCTCATGCGCAGATGATCCCTCTCATGGCCGAAATTGTGGAGTCGACGCGCTTGTGGGGAGTGCTCCGGTCCGGCTAGCACGGACCGTGGGCGGCCTCAGACTGCCGCAGGGACATCCCTCCGGTGCCGCCACACAACACAGCCGCCACACAACACAGCCGCCACACAACACAGCCGCCACACAACACGAAGGGCGGCCCCAGCTGCTGCCCGGGACCGCCCTTCGTTGCGTTCGCATGACTTCCGTCCGCGCAACGCGATGGACTAGAAGTCCATGTCACCGCCACCCGGAGCGGCAGGAGCCTTCTCCTTCTCCGGCTTCTCGGCGATAACTGCCTCAGTCGTAAGGAACAGACCGGCGATCGATGCAGCGTTCTGCAGGGCAGACCGTGTGACCTTCGCCGGATCGATGATCCCGGACTTGAACATGTCGACGTAGTCACCGTTCGCGGCGTTCAGGCCGTGACCGGGCTCGATCGTCCGCACTCGCTCGACGACAACGCCACCCTCAAGGCCAGCGTTGACGGCGATCTGCTTCAGCGGCTCATCCAGCGCCCGACGCACGATCTGCGCGCCAGTTGCCTCGTCGCCTGGAAGCTCGAGCTTCTCGAACGCGTTCTTGCCGGCCTGCAGCAGAGCCACGCCGCCGCCAGCGACGACGCCCTCTTCCACAGCAGCTTTGGCGTTACGGACCGCGTCCTCGATGCGGTGCTTGCGCTCCTTCAGCTCGACCTCCGTTGCCGCGCCGGCCTTGATGACGGCAACGCCGCCAGCCAGCTTGGCAAGCCGCTCCTGCAGCTTCTCCCGGTCGTAGTCGGAGTCGGTGTTGTCGATCTCGGTGCGGATCTGGTTGACCCGGCCAGAGATCTGCTCGGCGTCGCCGCCGCCGTCGACGATTGTCGTCTCGTCCTTGGTAACCACGACCTTGCGGGCCCTGCCAAGCAGGTCCAGGTCGGCGTTCTCCAGCTTGAGACCGACTTCCTCGCTGATGACCTGGCCGCCGGCCAGGATCGCGATGTCGCCGAGCATGGCCTTACGGCGGTCGCCAAAGCCCGGCGCCTTGACGGCGACGGACTTGAACAGGCCACGGATCTTGTTCACCACCAGGGTCGCGAGAGCCTCGCCATCGACGTCCTCAGCGATGATGACCAACGGCTTGCCCGACTGCACGACCTTGTCGAGCAGCGGCAGCAGGTCCTTGTTGGCCGAGATCTTCGAGTTGACCACCAGGATGTAGGGGTCCTCGAGGACCGCTTCCATCCGCTCAGGGTCGGTCACGAAGTAGTGCGAGATGTAACCCTTGTCGAAGCGCATGCCCTCGGTGAGCTCAAGCTCTAGGCCGAAGGTGTTGCTCTCCTCGACGGTGATGACACCTTCCTTGCCGACCTTGTCCATCGCTTCGGCGATCATCTCGCCGATCGCGGTGTCACCAGCGGAAATGGAAGCCGTCGAAGCGATCTGCTCCTTGGTCTCCACGTCCTTGGCCAGCTTGGACAGTTCCTCGCTCACCCGCTCCACGGCCGCCTCGATGCCGCGCTTGAGCGACATCGGGTTCGCACCCGCGGCTACGTTGCGCAGGCCCTCGCGGACCAGCGCCTGGGCGAGCACGGTCGCCGTGGTTGTGCCGTCACCGGCGACGTCATCGGTCTTCTTGGCGACTTCCTTAACAAGCTCGGCGCCGATCTTCTCCCACGGGTCCTCGAGCTCGATCTCCTTCGCGATGGATACACCATCGTTGGTGATCGTGGGGGCTCCCCACTTCTTCTCGAGCACCACGTTGCGGCCCTTGGGGCCAAGAGTTACCTTCACGGCGTCGGCAAGCTGGTTCATGCCGCGCTCGAGGCCGCGCCTGGCGTCCTCGTTGAACGCGATCATTTTCGCTGCCATAGGCTTCCAGTCCTCCCGGAACTTTGTGCCTGCGTGCCGACCGGGCCGACGCCCGCGACGGACGGCCGCGCCTGACGATCAGTCCCTACCCGAAGTCAGACGGGGCCTCATCGCCCCGATCACGTCACTGCGTTGTCACTCTCACCCCGAGAGTGCCAACGACATGTTTAGCACTCTCATATTGTGAGTGCAAGCTGAGGGGTCCTCTCTGGATTGTCGCAGCAGGTCAGCGGCATGGCGGAGAGAGGGATGTCCTAGTTCACAGGGGTTAGTCAGAGATAGTAAAAAGGCCGGTCGTGGATGCGAAACACCCGGCACCCGTGAAGGCGGCCGGGCGGGCGCGGATACGAAAAACCCGGCACCCGTGAGGGCGCCGGGTTTTTCCGGCAGTGTCATGCAGAGGACTAGACGGCGCGCACGGCGTCTGCCTGCGGCCCCCGGTCGCTCTGCGTGATCTCAAACTCGACCCGCTGTCCCTCTTCGAGGGTGCGGTAGCCATCCGCTTGGATAGCCGAGAAATGGACGAAAACGTCCCTACCACCGTCGACCGCGATGAAGCCGTAGCCCTTGTCCGCGTTGAACCATTTGACGGTGCCCTGAGCCATTACCAACAACTCCCTAACTTTGCTCGGGCTGCGGGTCCCACCCTTACTTGCGGAACCCGTTTGATCGCGACGCAGTCCTGGCTTCATCAGCAAGCTCAGCTTGCCGCTCTTCCACTACCAACAGCGACCGGAGATGACTTTACAACGTGCGAATGACGGCTGCGGCAACTTGTCGGAGTTCTACACCAATGTGCAATGCCCCTGCGACAGCAGAGAACGGTGTGCCGCGACGTGCCCGCGTGTGTCAGCCGCCCGCGACGGCCGGAATCACCGAGACCTGGCCACCTGCGGCGACCGGTGTATCGAGACCCTGGGCGAGGCGGACGTCGTCATCGTTCACATACACATTGACGAACCGGCGCAGTTTGCCCGCATCGTCGAGAAGCCGGCCGCCTAGCCCCGGATAGTCAGCATCAAGGCCCGCGATGACCTCCCGCAGCGTGCCAGGCGTTGCGCTTACCACGGCCGTCCCGCCGGTGTATGTCCTGAGGATCGTCGGAATGCGCACGGACACGGTCATTTCAGCTTGCCTTTCTGGACGCCAATTCGAGCGCGGCGAAAGCTTCGAGGTTTGGCGCAATGGGTTCGACGGCCGCACTCGTATCGACGACCGCGTCCGGCGTCTTCAGCCCGTCGCCAGAATTAATGATGACCGTCGGTGCGTCGCGATCGATCTTTTCCTCGGCCAGCAGCTTGCGAAGCACCGCCAGAGTCACTCCCCCCGCGGTCTCGGCCCAGACTCCCTCGGAAGCGGCTAGGAGCCGGATCGCATCGACGATCTCGTCATCGCTGACGTCGGCCACGCACCCGCCGGTTCGCCTAGTCACGTCGAGTACGTAGGGACCGTCGGCCGGATTCCCGATGGCGAGCGACCTGGCAATTGTTGCCGGGCGGACTGGCTGTACCACGTCGTGGCCAGCGCGGAACGCCGCAGCGACCGGCGAGCAGCCAGTTGCCTGCGCGCCGTACACCCGGTACTGCGCAGATTCGACCAGGCCCAGCGATGTCAGTTCACGGAAAGCCTTGTCAATCTTGACGAGCTGAGCGCCGGACGCGACCGGAACGACGATCTGCTCCGGCAGCCGCCAGCCAAGTTGCTCGGCTACCTCAAAGCCGATCGTTTTGGAGCCCTCTGCGTAGTACGGCCGGACGTTGACGTTGACGAATGCCCAGTCCTCGCGCTCGTCGGCGAGTTCAGATGCCAATTTGTTGACGTCGTCGTAGCTGCCTTTTACCGCGACCAGCGTGCCGCCGTAGATGGCCGTACCGGTGATCTTCTGCGGTTCCAGGTCAGCTGGTATGAGAACGACCGAGCGGATACCGGCTCGGGCTGCCGCCGCGCCGACAGCATTGGCAAGATTGCCGGTGGAGGGGCATGCGAGCACCTTGAAGCCCAGCTCGATTGCGGCGGCCAGCGCAACCCCTACGACCCGGTCCTTGAACGAATGCGTCGGGTTGCCTCGCTCGTCTTTGATCCATAGCTCGCGCATGCCCAGCGCATGAGCCAGCTGGTCGGCCTTGATCAAACGGGTCCAGCCCGGATCCAGGTTCGGTGTGCTTGCCACGTCGGCTGGCACGGGCAGCAAGCTCGCATACCGCCACATGCTGAGCGGGCCGGCTTCGACCGTCCGCCGTGTGATCAGAGGCAGATCGTAGGCGACCTCGAGCGGGCCGAAGCACTCTGAGCACGCATGGGTCGAGCCAAGCTCGCTTGTAGCACCGCACTCCCGGCAGGACAAATGCGTGGCGTACCCGAATCGGGTTGGCTGGCGAGTCGTTGATGTAGCCGAATGGGCGTTTGAAGGCGCGGTCATAGCAGACGCGGTATTGACAGTCACTGGCGAGGCCTCTCTCCTCATCTATCCCGACGGCGTGTGCCGCGGGCCGGAGTTGGCACCTGTCACGTGACGACCTCGCCGCTGCCTCTGCTTTGAATACAGCGGGCGCATGATCAACGTGATGGTTGCCGGGGCTTCATCGGGCCGTTCCCTCCACCCCTCTGGATGAGCGATATGAAGTTGTGAGTGCAACTCTAACCCGGGGAGGGCCGTCAGCCCAATCCGGTGCAGTCACGCAACGGGATCAATCATGAAACCGCGGGGTGAGGTTCGCTGTTACGGCTAATGGCAGCGGCGACGTGATTGGGGTTAGCCCGACGCTAGCCCGGTAGCGGCGCAGGCCATGCGGGTCGATAGCCTCTTGGCACATGGACAAAGCGCTGGCCGGCGGTCAGGTACTAATCGCCTCCAACCGGGGGCCCGTCTCCTTCTCTCGAGGAGACGACGGTCACCTGTCGTCCAGGCGCGGCGGTGGCGGGATGGTGTCGGGCCTGTCTACGGTGGCCGACGACCCGAGCGTGCTGTGGGTCTGCGCCGCGCTCAGCGACGCCGACCGCGCCGCGGCCCGCCAGGCGCCAGGCGGCATGCTGAGTCCGGAACAAGCCGGCGCCGGAGTGGCCGTCAAGATGCTCGATATCCCGCCGTCGGTCTTTCACCGCGCATACAACGGGATCGCGAACTCCACGCTGTGGTTCGTCCATCACTTGCTGTACGACACGCCGAACAAACCGAGCTTCGGGGCGAGTTTCTGGCGCGAGTGGCAGGCGTTCACGAGCTACAACGAGACCTTCGCGACAGCGTTGGCGGAGGCCATCGAGCCGTGGAACGGCGGACCACCACCGCGAGCCGCGATCCAGGACTACCACCTGTGTCTGGCGCCGCAAATGCTCGCCGCCCGTGCGCCCGGCACACGGATAGCGCACTTCTCGCACACGCCATGGGCGCCGCCCGACTACTACCGGATGCTGCCCGCCCATGTGGGCCGCGAGGTGCTTGCCGGCATTCTGGGTGCCGATCATGCGGGGTTCCTGAGCGATCGCTGGGCTGACGCGTTCGTCGACTGTTGCGCAGCGTTCTTGGACGCTGAGGTGGATCCAAGCCGCCGCAAGGTCACCTACGACGGCCATGTGACGAGCATCGGTGTGCATCCGCTCGGCGTCGATGCCAAGCAGTTGATCGAGCGAGCATCAGAGCGCGACGTGGTTACACGGATGGAAGCGCTGACGGCTGCAACGGCAGGTCGCAAGCTGATCGTGCGAATCGACAGGACTGAACTTTCGAAGAACATCGTCCGCGGTCTAGAGGCGTACCGTGAATTGCTCCGCATGCACCCGGAGTGGCTCGGCAACGTTGTGCACGTCGCTTTTGCCTATCCGTCCCGGCATGACCTTCCCGAATATCGCGAGTACACAGCGGCCGTGCAGCGACTGGCTAGCCAGATCGAGGATGAGTTCGCTGCGCCCGGCTGGGATCCGCTGATTCTCGCTGTTGACGACGACTACGCGCGCTCACTCGCGGCTTACCGGCTCGCGGATGTACTCCTGGTCAACCCGATCAGGGACGGGATGAACCTGGTCGCCAAGGAAGGTCCGATCCTGTCCGACGGTGGCTGCGCACTCGTGCTGTCTACCGAAGCCGGCGCGGCAGCGGAGCTCGGTGAACATGCGCTGCTCATTAATCCTTATGACGTAACTGAGACCGCGCAGGCGCTCAACCGAGCACTAGCCATGAGCGGGGCAGAGCGAGCCCGCCGGAGCGAGGCGCTAGCTCTTGCGGCGACCGCTGAGCCGCCAAGCAAATGGTTCTCCGATCAGCTCACCGCACTGGACAACCCGAGCACGCCCTAGCTGGGCCGGTCACCCAGCGAACGAGGCTGCGAGTGCCGCCAGCACTGCGGCAACGCCAGCGGGGCCGTCAACCACCAGATCGGCCTCGGCCGCCAGCTCGGGTACCTCCGTCGAACCGCTGCAGACCAGCAAGCCAGCCGTGCCGTTCTTCCGCAGTTCTTCGACTGCCGCGAAGGCTGGTTTGTCACCCAGGTCATCGCCACAGAACAAGATCGCGGCAGGCTGTCGCTCGGCGACGAGTTCGCGAATGGCGTGGCCTTTATCCGAGCCCGGAGGTCGCAATTCGAGCACGAGCCGCCCTGGCTCGATCATGAGACCGGTGCGCCGGGCCAACTCCGTCAGCGGATCGCGGAGCAGTTGAAGCTCGGCCGGCGGATCCTCGGCTCGGCGAGTATGGACGGCCAGAGCCTCGCCCTTGTCCTCGACCCACGTGCCTTTGCTGGCTGAAGCGGCCGCCAGGACAGACGGAAGCTCCGCCCTTGCTACCGCGAGCCCAGGAGGTGAGGGCGGAGCCGTGAGCTCACCCCGTTCCCATCTCTGTCTGCCGTAATGGCCAAGGACGATCACGTCCTGGACGTCAGCAACCCCCGCGAACCTCGCTGCGTCAGCCGCGGGCCTGCCAGTGATGACTGCGACGGTTCCGGCCAGCGGCGCTAGCCTCCGCAGCGCGGCGGTTGCGGCCGGGGTGGCTCTGGCCTGCGCGGGGTCCTCGACGATCGGCGACAACGTACCGTCGAAATCCACCGCGATCAGGGCGCGGGCAGGCTCGGCGATCAGCGCTGCCAAACCGGCCCGGCCGGGCTCTGTTGTTGGCTGGGGCAGTTCAGGTACGGCGCTGCGGTCGGTGGTCAGCTCAGCCTCAATCCGCACTCGGTGAGCGCATTCGGTGGCGTCGGCTGCGCTGTCTGCGCAGCCGGGTTACTAGCCCTGGGTCAAACTCGGCCGCTTCGGCACGGTCAATGATCTGGTTCAGCAGCTGGTAGTACCTGGTAACAGGGAGGCCGAACACCTCCAGGATGTCGCGCTCCTTGGCGCCGGGGACTCGCCACCAGCTTCGTTCGAAGGCCAGAATTCGCATGTCTTGCTCGGACAATTCCGCCACCCGGCCTCCTGGCAACCCGCGCCTGGTGTTCATCTTAGGCAGGTCGCACGCAGCCGCTCGGGGCCGCTTGCGGTCAGTGCCGAACGTGTCGGGCCGCCGATCACTATGCGTTGAGCCGCGGGCGACGTACGCTCACCATTCGTGACCGTCTACAACTACATGAGCTTCCTCACCGACTACGGACTCGAGGACGGATTCGTCGCGGCGTGCCATGGCGTGGCTGCGCGGATAGCGCCGACGGCGAAGGTCATCGACATCACCCACCTCGTCCAGCCTGGTGATGTGCGCAAGGGCGCCGCAGTCATGGCTCAGACGGTGGGCTTCCTGCCGCCGGCAGTTCACGTGGCTGTAGTTGACCCCGGGGTGGGGACCGCGCGGCGAGCTATAGCCGTAGCTGCAGGCGGCAGCATCCTGGTCGGTCCGGATAACGGGCTGCTGTCATGGGCAATCTCCGCCCTGGGCGGTCCGGAGATGGCTATTCAGCTGACTAACGGCGAGATGTGGCTGAACCCGGTATCCGCCACATTCCATGGTCGCGACATCTTCATGCCCGTGGCGGCACACCTGGCCGCCGGTGCCGAGCTGTCTACCGCAGGTGAGCAGATAGCCGTGGCCGACCTCGTGGCACTGCCGGCTCCGACCAGCCGGCTACACGACGGCGAGGCCGAAGGTGAGGTCATGTCGGTTGACCGGTTCGGCAATGTGCAGCTGTCGATTCCGGCCTCCGATGCAGGTCGGCTGGGCATCGGGATCGGATCGGCCGTCGTGGTCCGCTGCGGGCGCCGGCAACTTACGGTTCCTTACCTGGACACCTTCGCGGCCGGCGCTCCGGGCGAGATCGTGGCCTTTACCGACAGCGCGGGCCTGATCTCGCTGGCGATCAACGCGGGGGACGCTGCGCAGCAGCTTGGCCTGCCGCCGGGAGCTCACGTACGGCTGTCGGCGAGCGTGAACTGAGGCATCTGGGTCGTCGCGTGGGACCGGCCTAGGGACGGGAGGAAAATCGCTCAGATAGCACTCAATCGGATTGAACATGGCACAATGTGCTGTACCTACCAAGGAAGGCAAGGTCGGCGTGCCACTGAGGTCCCCCCGCCGCCCCACTATGGGACTACTCGCGGTCGGCACCGTAGCCTTGTCGGTCGGCGTGGCCACCCTGCCCGTCCTGGCTCCGACGGCATCGGCTGCGAGCGCAGCAGCCGCAGTCACTTCCAAATCGGCGAGCAGCGTCCATCAGTCTGAGTGGTGGCTCAAGACCCTCAACGTGAGCACTGCCTGGCTCTCAAGCCAAGGCAAGGGCGTCACGGTCGCCGTGCTCAGCGACGGCGTCGACGCCAAGCTGCCTGATCTTGCCGGAGCGGTCAAAGCAGCGCCATCACCGCTCGGCGCATCTGTTCCTGTTTCGCCCTACTTCGCCGAGCAAGGCTCGCCGATCGCAAGCCTGATCGCCGGCCGCGGGCAGGCACCAACTGGCCAGGCCGCCATTATGGGCGTCGCGCCGGGAGCCAGCATCCTGTCGATCCCGGTCACCCTCCCCCCTGGCGACGCAAAGCTGAACCAGGCGACGGTGGCAAGCGCCATTCCGGCGGCGATCGCCGCTGGCATCAAGTACGCGGTTAACCATGGTGCAACAGTCATTGACCTGCCTATCGACGTGAGCCAGCCGGGCAGCAACGGGTCTGGCGGTACCTCCGCCGGCGCAGGCGGCAGCACAGCTGAAGAGGCAGCCGTTCGCTATGCGGTGAGCCACAATGTGGTCCTCGTAGCACCCGCTGGCGACGATGGAGCCGCCTCGGATGCGCCGAATTACCCAGCTGCCTACCGCGGTGTGATCGCGGTTGGCGCGTTTGACAAGGAGTTTGTGAAGGCTCCCTGGTCGAGCCACCAGACCTACGTCACGCTAACCGCTGGCGGTGTCGGCGTGATGGCAGCAGCCAACCCCGGTAGCCCCGCATTCGGCGCAACCGGCACGCACAGCGGCGCCGGCACGGGCACTGTCAATGGCCCTGCTGGCACCGTGACCATGAACTCGACCACGGCTGCCAGCGCGATGGTGTCAGGAATCGTCGCCATCATCAGGTCTCGTTACCCAAGCCTGTCCGCCGCTCAGATCCGGCAGGCTCTGATCACTACCACGAGCTATCGCCGAAAGAACGGGCTGTCCGACGGTTCAGGCTATGGAGCGGTCAACGCTTCGAGGGCACTAGCCGCTGCTGCGCAATTTGCCGCCAAGCCATCGCAGCGCGCGGGAGCTCATGCCCAGCCCAGACAGGCGCCAGCCGCAGTGCCGCTGGCGTCAGGCCATCGCAAGGTCACATCTGAGCTCATCAGATCCGGAGCTCTGTCGGCGGGCCTACTGCTGCTGCTTCTTGCGGCGATCATCGCCTATGCCCGCAGTCGCAGAAGGCGCGTCGCCAAGGCGCGGCGTGCCGCGGCTCCGGAGTGGACGCAGCGGACAGCGCAGTCTCGTTACCCGACGGGACGCGGAGCTGGAGCCGACCGCATGCTCGAAATGCTGGCGGCACCTCCGCCGAAGATCGAACGCCCCAAGGCATTGCCTACTCGCAATCCGCGCGGAGACCTCGGTGCGTTCGCAGCCGTCGCCGGCCGCCAGGCTGCAGCCCAGCAGATTGCGGGCAAGGCGGCTGCAGCGCATCGTGGCGACCTGCTTCAGCCAGCAAACGCTGGCCAGGCTGCCGGCGTCATGGCAGAGAACGCCAAGTTGGCCAACGGTGGCGACTGGGCTAACTACAGCCCGGCCTCGCGAGCAGTCAGCAGGCGCGCATCAGTGGCTGGAAGGCCACCGTGGGATCCCGCCTCGCCGCCCAACAGTGACTTGCCCTGGACGATGGGTTCTGGTGAGGAACCGGCCGGCGTGCAGACGCCCGAGGCTGGCGAGCCGGCCGCATCACTTCCTCCTGGCCCCGCACCAGTGAACGGCGGCCAACTGACCCAGGGGCGCGGAGGGATCTCTCCGTCCACTGGATCCGGTGCGCCCTGGGATGCTCCAGACGCTATGCGCCAAGCTGCATCGTGGGATGCATCGGCGGCAACTAACCGCGCGCCCTGGGATGCTCCGCCCACGGCGACTAACGCCGCGCCTTGGGGCACAGCGCCGGAACCGACGGACTCATCCCGCTGGGACGATCAAGCGGCCAGCCAGCCGCCATCGTGGGACGCTCAATCTGGCAGCGGCGCTCCCCAAGTGCCAGCTGCTGGGTGGCGTGCCGCCGCTGCTGCACAGCAACGGGAGCACGCCGCAAGCTGGGACGAGAGCAGCAGCTACACGACCGGCTCGCAGCCGCGAGTCTCAGCCTCGGGCCTCCCGATCAGGCAGCCTCAGGCCTCGAAGTCGGCACCGCTGTCGCCGAGCGGATCGCTGTGGGAACCCTTTGGCAGCCAGTCCGGCGATAGCGAGAGCGGCGGCCAGACGACTGCCCAGGACCAAAGCGGGCGTCCGATCTTTACCTGGGATCCGAGGCAGTCGGCCGACCGATACCAGCCTCCGGCCGGCGAGTAACAGCAGTAGTCGAAAGAGGTCGCTGCTTACGAGGCGGTGCTGGAATCAGAAGCCGCGGTTGTGCCGCTCGCGTCAGCGCTTGTGTGGTTCGCTGATCCGTCGGCAGCGAGTTCCTCCTTGCGTGCAGATGCATACATAGGCACGAACTCCTGGCCAGAGAGCTTCTGGATCGAGCGAACGACCTCGTCAGTCACGGCCCGCCGCTGCCGAGCCCCGGCAGGCTGGCCGCGGAATTCGGTGAACTCCAGCGGCTCACCAATCCGGATTTCGATCTTCCCAGGCTTGGGAATCCGGTGGCCGGGAGGCAGGATCTTCTCGGTGCCCACCATGGCGACCGGGATGACTGGAGCGCCCGAATGCAACGCCAGATAGCCAACGCCGGTGCGGCCTCGGTACAGCCGCCCATCAGGCGACCTCGTTCCCTCTGGATAGATTCCAAACAACTGACCTGAGCGCAGCAATTCAAGCGCAGCCTCGAGCATCTCCTGCGCTGCCCGCGCGCCCGCGCGGTCTGTCGACAGCTGGTTGGTGGCCCGCAGGTAGGCAGCGACTGCGCGGTCTTGCGGGCGCGTGCCAGTGAAGTACTCCGACTTCGCGGCGAAGGTCACCGGCCGCTCGACCATCAGCGGCAGGTAGATCGAGTCAATGATGGACAGGTGATTGGAGGCCAGGATGGCCGGGCCGCTGGACGGGATGTGCTCAGCACCGATGACCGTTGGCCTCACCAGCATCCGGAGGAACGGCCCGGCGACCATTCTGGACAACTGATACTGCACTCGGCCTCCTGCTTGACTGACGCGAGACTTTCTAGGTCATCTCGCGCGGCAGCTCAAAGGTTAGCCGTGTCCGCACGGTGCCCGGACTGTCGTATCTGGGGTTACTCGTAAGTCACATGCAGCGAGCGCAAGCTCCCGGCCGCAGACGGCGGAGCAGGACGGACAATAAATCGCGTGCCTGGCAAGGTCGGCCCCGCAACAATGACCCGCATGGATTCCGCCTATTGGCCCCTGGCGCAGCTCCGGGTGCAGACCGCTCGACTCGAGCTGAGACTTCCGTCGGAGAAGCAGCTATCCGCGTTGGCGGCGCTCGCGGCAGCGGGCCTACATGACCCGCAAGTACAGCCGTTCGCCATCCCATGGACAGACGTATCTCCGGTCGAGCGAGCGCGGAGCACACTGCAATACCAATGGCGACAGTGGGCAGAGTGGCAGCCCAGCAAGTGGTCGCTAGAACTCGTCGTGATAGACGACGGAAACGTAGTTGGCATCCAGAGCATGTCTGCTCATGACTTCGCCACCCTGCGCGAGGTCAGCACCGGATCCTGGCTTGGCATTGAGTACCAAGGCCAGGGAATCGGAACTGAGATGCGGGCCGCGATACTGCACCTGGCGTTCGCCGGGCTGGGCGCGCAGTCCGCTGCGTCAGCGGCATTTACTGATAACCCCGCATCGCTGGCCGTGTCGCGCAAGCTCGGCTATGCAGATGATGGGGTGGAGTTGTATGTCCAGCGCGGTCAGCCCGCAACCTCCCAGCGACTGCGGCTCGACCGGGCAACATGGGAGGCCACGCGGACAGTTCCGGTGACGATCACTGGCCTCGAGAGCTGCATGGAAATGTTTGGCCTGCCCGCTAACCAAGTCAATGGGAGTTAACTCGCTCTATGGAGGCGAATGCGCTGCGGGTCCTGCCTGCCGAGGCCCTTGACACACGCCAGATGGACCGCCTAGCGGAGATATACGCCCAGGCGTTCCCGCCGGACTTGCGGGTGCCGCTGGCAGATCTTGCGGCAGATAGTCCTCGGGATCGACTGCTCGTCGCGGTGGACAACGCTGAGCCCGTCGGGCTCGCAGCGCTTCGCCTGCTTGGTCGCGTCGACTGGGTATTCCTGCGCTACTACGCGGTCGCCGCCGACCGTCGGCGCACCGGGCTCGGGCGCGCGTTCTGGGACCTGACGCTGCAACAGCTTGCCGACGACCGCTGGCCAGCGCGCATCGCCTTCGAGGTCGAAGACCCGGCCGAAGCCGTCTGTGACGCCGCCGAGCACGCTGTCCGACGCGGCCGCATCAACTTCTGGGTTAGTTGTGGTGCAGCACAGCTGACCGTGCCGGGATACGTCATGCCAGCGCTCACTGCAATTGGACAGTCCGAACCGATGATCTTGATGAGTGCTGATCCCGCGGGCACCTCTCGCTCATCATCGGACCTGGCTGCGCTGGTGCGGGCGATCTTCACCGATCACTACGGTCTCGCCACTGACGACAAGCTACTGGTTACTGCCCTCGGCTCTATTAAGTCCAACCAGCCGTGACTGAAGGCGTTTGGCTCGTCACCGGCATCCAGGCAGCAGGTAAGTCCACCATCGCGGACATGCTGGCCCGCCGGTTCGAGCGCGGCGTGCACCTGCGCGGCGGTCAGTTTTACCGCTGGGCGGTCCAGGGCTGGGTGCATGCGGGTGATCCCCGCGCCGCGGAAGCCAGGCGGCTGCTGGATCTGCGGTACCGGCTGGCTGCACTGGTGGCTGATGAATACTGCCAAGCCGGCTTTACCACCGTTGTGCAGGACAACATCTTTGGCGCTGACGTGGTCAGGTGGCTGCAGTCAGTGCGAACAAGGCCGCGGCATCTGGTTGTGCTCCGGCCCTCAGTTGCTGTCGTCTGGGCGCGCGAGCACGCGCGGCACGAAGCAACTGGCAAGACGGCCTACCGGCCAGGTGAGTTTACTGCCGAGGACCTCGACGGCTATCTAGCCCAGATGCCGCGCATCGGCCTCTGGCTGGACACTAGCCTGCAAACCCCGGCCGAAACTATTGATGCGATTCTCGGCCGTGCAGCCGAGACACAGGTCGACGACGACGAGCTAGACCAGGCATGCCGCTGACGAGCGACACTCGGCAGGCTAGTCAAGATCGCCCGAGCTGCTCCGCAGCGTACGCATCAAGTCGGGACAATTGGTCGGCGTAGATGCCGCGCATCACCCGTGGCGCGAACGTGCGCTCAAAGAATCCGCCGATGCCACCAGCGCCGTTCCACTCACTAGCAATCCGTACAGTGCAGTTGTCATCGGCAGGTGTGACCGTGAACGTCGTGACCGCGCTCGAGCTGGTGTCTGACTCAGTCAGCACATGCCCAGGTTGAGGCTCAGCAATTTCGTTCCTGAGTCGCCTAGTGCGGCCCCCAGCGCTGAGATTGAAGCTGACGACTGTTCCCGCGCCGACGCCGCCGGACTCGACCTCAAAGCCGCTGAACGCAGGCGGAAGGAACTTCGGGTGATGCTCGCGCATGTTCGCGAGGTAGCCGTAGACGACCTCAGCGGGAGCGTGCACCAGCCCTTCGGCGCTGGCCTGAACTTTCCCCATTTTGCCTCCGTGGCTCTCAGGCGTTGCCGTAGTCATCGACGAAGTCCCAGATGCGGATGTCGCCAGGCTCGATCCGGAGAATGACATCCGTGCCGCGCGCAGCTGCCACGTAGTCGGCCGCTGCTTGCGCGCCGATATAGCGGGCTGCGATGCCGAGCGCGGTGTCGGTCACGCCTTCCTCTATGAAGCGGGCAACCCCGCGAACCTCAATCCCTCGGTACGGGAGATCGGACTCGGCCACCACGATGGTCGCTCTGGGGTCCCGTCGCAGGTGCCGAGCCTTGACGTTCTGGTGCTCTGTCCACACGTTGAAGCCGCCATCGCGCCACTCGTGCCAGACCGGTGAGAGCAAGACGCTCGCATCGGCCCGGAAGGTCGCTAGGACCGCCACCAAAGGCTCGTCCAGCAAGTCGCCAAGGCGGTCAACTGTTAGGTGCGTCCGCACGAATGAACCATAGACGGCTCGCACAGACCAACTCAACGCGGGCGGTCAAGCGCGCGTCCATCCTCGCTCGGTGCGAGTGAGTTCGCGGAATCCGGATGCGGTGAGGAACGCCCGCTGGTTGGCGTAATCCTGTCCAGCGGGATCTTTGCCATCGAGCCAGGCGTAGTCGAGGAGGCGCTCGACTTGTGCCAGCTCAAGCCAGTCGGCCGCCTGACCAAGCAGCCACGTCGCAACTCCGTGCCGGCGGTGCTGCTCGTAGACGTGGAGGTTGCCGATGTCTGCCCAGCCTCCATGCCGGGAGAGCCGCTCTCCCTCTTCGAATGTTTCCACCTCGATGTAGCCGAGCACTTTCTCGCCGGCAACCGCCGAGAGGCGAGTGCCGTTGATGCCGACCGACCGAAGGACGCAGAGCCCCGCCATAGGCGGCTCCGTCGGGCGCTGGAGGTCGGCAACTTCGGCTACATAGACGACCTCGATGTGCCCTGTGTGCACGAACCCGGCGCCCTGATAAACGCTTCGGATGTGTGGCCATTGCGCTGGCACGCCGTAGACGCCGCGGACCGGCAGGTCGCCATCCGCAGACTGACTGCTGACGCCCCACTCGTCGAGCCTTCTGATGCAAGCGCGGATCAGTTCCTCGGCTGCATCAGTGGCATCTGGCCAGTAGGGGTTGCCGTGCGGAGCCTTCGGCCAGAACAACAACCAGCGGATCTCGCCCGAGTTGCGGTATGCCGCCCCGGCCCTCTCGTCTGGGTAGTAGCGCAGCAGGTGTGCCGCGGCTGCGACTCGGTCGCTTTGCTCGGCCACAAACGTCACGCGCTCGCTAACCCACGGGTCGACGATGAACTCCCCGGGCTGACGCTCAAGTGCGTTGAGAACAGTGCTGACTGAAGCCCCCATGCCCGGCACTACGGCCGCTGCGTGAGCGTTCACCAGGTCGGTCAACTGCTGGCGGTCACGGCGGTGAAATGGGCGGACCTGAATAGACGCCATGAGCAGGCCTCCTCGAACACAGAAGAAGAATCCGAGAGCACAACAGGCCCGCTGCCAGTGCGGTACGGGCAGGAGCGTAACACCTAAGGCAGCCTTCTGCTCCGGCCGGCGCACTTGGCGATCACCGGAAAGTTTGCATTCCGCCCGACCTGCCTGGGACGGCTCAGCGCCAGTCAGTTAAGCAGGAGCGTCGCCGTTGGAGCTCGCCGGCTCTTCCAGCCGCGTCATGAGCTTTCGCAAGGAAGCAAGCTCGGCATTGAGAGCGTGGCGACCATCGGGAGTAATCGACGCCACGGTTCGCGGCCGCCGGCGGTGATATCCCTTCGTGATCATGATGAGCCCGGCCTCCTCCAGAACCTGCAGGTGACGGCCGAGGTTGCCGTCTGTCAGCCCCAGCAGTGACCTCAGATACGGGAAGTCCGCCTGGCCTGCTTCCGCCAGCACGGCCAGGATCCCAAGCCTGTTTCGCTGGTGGACGACTTCGTCAAGGCCCAAAGCCGGGTGGCCCGGTACCGTCTCCCCGGAGACTGCGTCGGCGCCACCAAAGTCCTCTGCCTCGCTCATCGAGCCTTACCCTCACGCCACCTGGCTACGAGCCCTGCGAGGACTGTTGCAAGGGCGAGCGCCAGATAGACCGCCTGATGCTCCCACGGGCGCCACATCGAAGGGGCAGCCGGCTGGTGATCCCGAAGAAGCCTTCGAATATCCCGATCGCGCCGACCAGGATGGCCCAGGCAACGAGGAATCGGTTGCGCTGCCAGAGTCCGGCGATCAGCAGACCGAGTCCGAACACTAGGAACGGGCCCATCAGGAAGGTCGCGATGACGCCCAGCGACAGGGTCAAGAAAAGTGCCATCACTGTGGCTGCCCCGAAGCCAGTCGAACGGCCGACGCCGCGGCGAAGCGCCCTTCGGCGCAGGAAGAGCCACATCGCGGCGAACGCGGCCGCGATCAGCAGGCCGGT
>Ga0126373_10001119_pt1 | contig 18761 bp, 14 predicted proteins | sample PanSoiMetPlot_11_FD_92545 | JGI IMG/M metagenome (GOLD analysis project Ga0126373, IMG submission 92545) | Tropical forest soil microbial communities from Panama - MetaG Plot_11 | ecosystem: Environmental > Terrestrial > Soil > Tropical forest > Bulk soil | place: Panama | collected 2016-02-17 | reverse complement strand
TTGGTGGCGTACTCGCTGGTGGGCGGATCGTTGCGGCCGTCGCCGACTTTGGATTTCGTGCGCTGATTGAGGAGATCGTAGTTGGAGCCGGCGATGTGGAGAAGGACTTCCTGGAAGGCGCGGACGTCCTTGTTGAGCTTGTAGGCGTATTTGTCCTCGGGCCAATCCTGCGCCATGGTGAGGAGGCGGCCCCCGATGTCGTTCCAGTTGAGGAGGACGGCTTCGGCCGGCGTGCGGATCTTTTGGGCCTGCGCGGGGTCTTGCGCGTGAGCGCGCATGACGGCCACGGCGGAGGCAAACGCCAGTGCGAGCGACAGAGTTCCAAGCGGAAACATGGCCCGGACGGAAAGTTTCATCGAGAGACTCCTGACGTGGATTTGCCCCGCCCGCGCGCCCCAGGGTGGCGAAAGCATAGCAGAAACCACGCGGGAGCCGGACCAAGATCGATTGAGGCGGCTAAGAAAAACTGCGAGACAGGCGGCTTTCCGTCTGCCTCGCAGTCTACTTGCAGTCGTTTGATTTGGGTGCTGGGCGTCAGTTCATTGGGGCGTGGGCGAAGGATGGCGCCAGCGCTTTGATGACGAGGTCGTGAACTTTTACCTCGATTTCGTCGCGGACGTTACGGAAGATTGCCAGACGCTGCTCGTCGGAGCCTTCGGCCATGACCGGATCCGGCACATTCCATTTCAGCAGATTGGTAGTGAACGGAAACACGGGGAACCGGTACCGCTTGGAATCGCACAGGCTGACAACGTAGGCGTAATGTTCCTTCAGGGAGTCTTTGAGATTTTTGGGGCGCTGGAAGGAAATGTCCACGCCCGCTTCTTTCATCACTTCACGCGCGATTGGGTTTACGGCTTCGGAGTCGGTGGCGGTGCTGACCGCATCGAACCCGTCTTTGCCCCACTTTCGCAGGAATCCTTCGGCCATCTCGCTGCGGGTACAGTTGCCACGGGAGATGAAGAGGACTTTTGGCTTCTTGTCCATGGAGCTCCTTTCGGAGGGCGAGCCAGTTGGATTTCCAGGCGGCAACGTTAGCGGCGTGCTGGGGCGGACGGCAATCCTGCAATCACCCTAAGGGGCCTTAGTACGCGACGGCGCGGATTTGGAGTGACGAGGGGCGTTCGGTAAGATGGCGATTGCTATTATATTTTGGCGCTTGCTCGAGCTTGCTGAATCGCACGATGGCGCACACCGAAGAAAAACCCGGGTCGACGGGCCGCACGGCTGAACGGAACCTTCCGGGGCTGGAAGCGCTGGTGCGTGGCGAGTATCCGAATCCGTTTGAGATTCTTGGGCCGCACTGGATCGAACGGCACGGGCATCCACACCTGGCAATTCGAGGCTACCGCCCAGGCGCGACGGAGATGACGATTGTCGCGACGACCGCGCAGGAATCGTATTCGACGGAACGCATTCACGCGGCCGGCGCGTTCGAGGGGCTGCTGCCGGCGGATCTGGCGAATGCGGTGCCCGGCGAAGCGGCGGAACCCGGGACGTACCGGCTGCGGTTTCGATTCGAGCATGGCGCTGTAGAGGCCTTCGATCCATATGCGTTTCCGGCGCTGCTGACCGATTTTGATTTACACCTCTTCACCGAAGGCACTCACTACCTGAAATACGAAAAGCTCGGCGCACACGTGCGGGATGTGGACGGGGTCCGCGGCGTGCACTTTGCGCTGTGGGCACCGAACGCGCTGCGGGCGAGCGTGGTGGGCGATTTCAACGGGTGGGATGGACGCGCGCACGCGATGCGTCCGCGGACGGGCGGATTGTGGGAAATTTTTGTGACTGGGCTCGATGAGGGCGCGATCTATAAGTTCGAGATTTTGAGTTCCCAGGCGCGGCATTTGCTGCTGAAGTCGGACCCGTACGGGTTTCGCGCCGAGGTGCGGCCGAATACGGCGTCGGTGGTTTGCAACATCGACGGCTACCGCTGGCAGGATGCGGAGTGGTTGGCTGCGCGCGCGACACGCGATTGGCTGCACGCGCCGATGTCGATTTACGAAGTGCATGCGGGTTCGTGGCGGCGGAAAAAGGAAGGCGCGTGGCTCGGGTATCGCGAGCTCGCTGCGGAGCTCATTCCCTACTTGAAGCGCATGGGCCATACGCATGTGCAGTTCATGCCGCTCATGGAGCATCCGTTGGACGCGTCGTGGGGGTACCAGACACTGGGATATTTCGCGGTGAGCAGCCGGTTCGGCTCGCCGGCGGATTTCATGTATTTGGTCGACCGGTGCCATGACGCAGGAATTGGCGTGCTGCTCGATTGGACCCCGGCGCATTTTCCGCGCGACGGTCATGGGCTCGGATTTTTCGACGGCACGCACCTCTACGAGCATGCAGACCCGCGGCGCGGGGCCCATCCGGATTGGGGCACGCTGGTTTTCAACTACGGGCGGCACGAAGTGCAGAACTACCTGATTTCGAACGCGCTATTTTGGATCGACAAGTACCACATCGACGGGCTGCGCGTGGATGCGGTCGCGTCGATGCTGTACCTCGACTATTCGCGAAAGCAAGGCGAGTGGATTCCGAATCAGTACGGCGGTCGCGAGAATCTGGAAGCCATCGCATTCGTGAAGCACCTGAACGAAGTGTTGCACACGAGGCATCCGGGCGCGCTAACGATCGCGGAGGAGTCAACGTCGTGGCCCGCTGTTTCGCGGCCGGTGTATCTCGGCGGGCTGGGATTTGATTTGAAGTGGAATATGGGCTGGATGAACGACACGCTGCGCTATTTTGCGTACGATCCGATCTACCGCCGGCATCACCACAACGAGCTTACGTTTTCGATGATTTACGCGTTCCACGAGAATTTCATTCTGCCGCTCTCGCACGATGAGGTGGTCCACGGGAAGCGCGCGCTGCTTTCAAAAATGCCAGGCGACGACTGGCAGAAGTTCGCAAACCTGCGGCTGCTATTTGCGTACATGTATGCGCATCCAGGCAAAAAACTCCTGTTTATGGGCAGCGAACTCGCGCAGCGGCACGAGTTTACCGAGACCGGCAGCGTGGAATGGCCTCTCGAGAATTCGCCGCCGCACCGGGGCGTGCAGCGGCTGCTGGCGGATCTGAATCGTCTGCACAAAGCGGAGCGATCGCTGCACGAAATTGATTTCGAATGGCAGGGGTTCGAGTGGATTGACGCAAACGACGCGGACAACAGCATCCTCTCTTTTCTGCGGCGGGCTCGCGACCCACAGGATTTTGTCGTGGCGGTGTGCAACTTTACGCCTGTGCCGCGAGAGAATTATCGCGTCGGGGCGCCGGAGCCTGGTTTTTACCGGGAGATTCTGAACAGCGATTCGGCGCATTACGAAGGCAGCGACAATGGGAATCAGGGTGGCGTCCACGCGGAGCCGGTCCCGTGGCATAACCGGCCGTACTCGCTGAACCTGCGCGTTCCGCCGCTTGCCGCCGTCTATTTGAAGCTGGATCGCCAGCCACCGTCGATTCCCGGGCAAAAAAGACACGTAACAGACCCTCACCGAATTGGTTGACACCCCGTGCCCGCTTCCTTATAGTTACGCCGTCGCGTTTGTGGTTCTCTCCTGGGCGACGCATACCGCGAATTTTCTGAGGGAGGACGGGCCGATGACCCCGCATTCGACCGTTTGGAAATCCCGTATTGTGATCGGAATTCTAGCCACTTGCTGGGCCGCGGCTCCGCACGCCGCCGCGCAGGCGCCCGACGTGAAGGCGAAAATCGAGGCTCAGTACAAACTGACGAAGCCGACCGACGACAAGACGGACATCGTCACGGCGGGTTCGATTCTGATTCTGCAAAAAGACAAGCTGATTATGTATGCCACGACGAACAACGTCGTGCCGCAAAACACGTTCAAAGACGGCAAGCTTTCCTCCGGAGCGTTCGGCGTCCATGACCAGCTGACCAAGATCGGCGGCTTCTTCAACAAACAGGCGCCGCAACAGGCTCAGGTCCAAAACCGGTACTACGTGACCGGCGAGAAATTCTGGGTCACAAGGATCGACTACCCCGCGGACGGCATCGTCTTCGCGCTCTTCACCGACGCCGTCAACGACGTCCGCTACCAGTGCACACTGAAGTTCGTTTATCCGAAGGGCGTCACGCTCACCAGCGACCAAGTGGTTGCGCTGGTCGAAAACGTTCTGAAAGTGCAGCCAGAAGAAGAGCAGGCGAACCAGCAACAGCAGGGCGGCGACCAGCAGCCGGGCGACCAAGCACAGGGGCAGGGTGGTGGCGATCAGCAGCAGCAAGCCGCGGCTGAACCAGCGCCGGCCGAGCCGCCTCCGTCGGTGGAGATCGGGATGACGACGGACCAAGTGGTGGCGATTCTAGGTCAGCCGCAAAAGATTTTGAACGGCGCCACGAAGACGATCTATGTCTACAAGGACGCCAAAATCATCTTCGTAAAAGGCAAAGTCGCGGATATGCAGTAGCTCGTTTTTGACTCGCTGTTCTCGTTCTGACTGAGCGCTTCTACGGCGCCAACAAGCTGCTTTTGTCGCCATTTTCGCCTGGGATTCATCCAACTATCCGTGATCACGCTTTGCCGTCCGCATACCACAAGCGGTGCGGTGCTCCTACATGACCTCACCGGCCCGATTTCAAGCCCCCGCTCGATATCCGCCCACGCTTGCGCGGGCGAAACTCAAGTCGATGGAGGTTCTCATGAAACTCTTCTTGAGCACTATTGCAGTCGCAACGGTCTCGCTGTTCTTCTGCGCCGTCGCGACTCCAGCGCACGCCTGGCAGGAGCCAGACGAGAGAAAGCAAGAACCCGAAAAGAAGCCTGAAGAAAAGCCTAAGACGCGCCCTGAGGAGCGCAAGCCTGAACGCGAGAAGCCCGAGGCGCGTCCGGATGCGAATCACGCGCGGCAAGAGCAGGAAAAAGAGCCGCAGGAAGAGCGCGGCCGCGCCGAACATCCGGAAAACCGCGGCGAGCACGCCCAAGCGAACGGGAACGCCCGGCTGACCGAGCGCACCGGCCATCACAACAGCTTCCGCATCCCCGATGAGCACTTCCACGCGAGCTTCGGACGCGGGCACCGCTTCCATGTTCGCCGCGACGAGCGCACGTTTGCGTTCGGCGGCTACTCGTTTGAACTGGTGGATCCGTGGCCCGTGGCGTGGTCGTACGACGATGACGTATTCGTGGAATTTATAGACGGCGAGTACTACCTAGTCGATGCGGTTCACCCTACCTTGCGCGTGCTAGTGATTGTGGTCAGCTGACGCTTGAACCTAGCTGCTTCGGTTCAAGCTCGAAAAAAGGCCGTTCGTGGCGATGGGCGGCCTTTTTTTGTTGCGACCTGGCCAGATGTACACCGTCGAAACGGTATAGAATTTGGGGGCAAATGTTGCTTCGGAGGGGCTTTGTGAACTCGCGGAGTAGCCCTGTCCTTTCTCGTGCGATCGCACCTTTGCTGTTTGCCCTTCTGGCGATCGGGCAGCCTGAGACGATCGCGGCTCGCCAGCCCGTATATGCACGTCACGCGATGGTGGTAGCGGAGGAGCCACTGGCGGCGAACGTAGGGCTGGCTGTGCTGAAATCGGGCGGCAACGCGATTGACGCGGCTGTAGCCGTGGGATTTGCGCTGGCGGTGACCTATCCCTTTGCGGGAAATCTGGGCGGCGGCGGCTTCATGCTAATCCGGCTGGCTGACGGCCCCTCAACTTTCATCGATTTTCGCGAAACTGCACCCGCGCGAGCGACGCACGATATGTATCTCGATTCTTCGGGCCAGCCGACGAAAGACAGCCTGAAGGGCTGGCGCGCGTCCGGCGTTCCGGGCTCGGTGCGAGGTTTGGAGCTCGCGCACGAGCGATACGGACACAAGCTGTGGGCGTCGCTCGTGCAGCCAGCGGTGGATTTGGCAGAACGCGGCTTCCCGGTTTCGAAATCGCAGATGGATTCGTGGCACCGGGACGCGGATAACCTGGGATCGTTTTCCGAAACGAAGCGCATTTTTCTAAAGGATGGCAAGTTCTACGACTGGAATGAGAATTTCCGACAGCCGGAGCTGGCACGCTCGCTCGAACGCATCGCGCGCAACGGCTCGAGGGATTTTTACGAGGGCGTCACAGCGCACATGCTGGCTGACGCGATGGCAAAGAACGGCGGCCTGATCACGCTCGAAGACCTGCGGAATTACAAAGCGGTTGAGCGCGCCCCGCTCGAAGGCGACTATCACGGCCATCACATCCTTACGTCGCCGCCGCCGAGTTCCGGAGGTGTGGGTATTTTGCAGATGCTCGCGCTGCTAGACGGCACCGGCTACGAAAAAACCGGCGCGGGGTCGGCCGAGTCGTACCACTACATGGCGGAGGCGATGCAGCGCTTCTATGCCGACCGGAATGAATACCTGGGCGACCCGGACTTCGTGCAAAATCCTGTTTCCACGATGCTCGATCCCACGTACATCGCGAAGCGCCGCGCGACGATTGATCCGGCCCACGCCACGCCGCCCGGCCAAATCAGCCCGGGCGACCCGGCGGGACATGAAGGCGCGAATACGACCCACTACAACGTCGTCGATGAGCAAGGCAACGTGGTGGCCGTTACGTACACGCTGAACGACGGATACGGCAGCGCTGTCACCGTTCCCGGCGCAGGATTTTTGTTGAATGACGAGATGGACGACTTCGCCGCGAAACCGGGAACGCCGAATCTTTTCGGGCTGGTGCAGGGCGAAAAGAATTCGATCGCGCCGGGCAAGCGGCCGCTTTCGTCGATGACGCCGACGATCGTCCTGAAAGACGGCAAACCGTTCCTTGTTCTGGGCGCGCCCGGCGGCCCTCGCATTATCACGGCGGTGCTGCAGGTGATTCTGAATGTCGTCGATTTCAATATGAACGTGCAGGACGCGGTGGATTTTCCGCGCGTTCACGACCAGTGGAAACCGGATCGACTCGAAACCGAGCGGCGTGTTTCGCCCGATACGATTGCGGCTCTCGAGCGCATGGGCTACCGGGTCAGCGAGATGCCGCCTTTAGACCTCGCTGAGGTAGGCGCGATTCTGATCGACAACGGCTGGGTACAAGGCGCGCCAGATGGACGCCGAGCCGATACGAAAGCTATCGGCTATTGAAATCGACAAGCCTAGTAACTCTAGCGCACCGACAAGCGAGAGGTGCAACCTCAGCGAACCTCGGGTAGTCAAAATAATGATGATGATTCTTATGCGAAGATTTGCTGTGATTTTCGCGGCCACGTTCGTGTGGGCTGCGGCGGCGGTCGCCCAAGGGCAGCTACCGACAACAGGGACAATTAACGGCACGATTGTGGATGCGTCGGGCGCGCTGGTTTCCGGCGCGCACGTAAGGCTGACGCGGAGCGACTCGTCTGCGCCAGTGGACATAACATCCGGCGAGGACGGACAATTCGCGTTCGCCCACGTGATGCCGGGCGAGTTCCATGTGACGGTGACGGCGCCGGGATTCAACACCCAAGTTGCCTCGGGCGTCCTCCATGCGGGCGAAACGTTTACGGTTCCGGCTATCACGATGCGGCTGGTGACCGAACACACCGAAGTGAAGGTGGTGGCAGACCGGGAAGAAATCGCCGAAGCGCAGATCAAAGAGCAGGAGCAGCAGCGCGTGTTGGGTTTCATTCCGAATTTTTACGTGAGTTATGTGCCGGACGCTGCACCGCTCAACTCGAAGCAGAAGTTCGAGCTCGCGTGGCGCAGCACGTTGGATCCAGTGAATATCGTTCTCAACGGCGTAAATGCGGGGCTGGAGCAGGCCGAAAACGCGTTCGGCCGCTATGGGCAGGGCGCGCAAGGCTACGGGAAACGGCTGGGCGCTTCGCTCGCCGACTCGGCAACGAGCACGTTTATCGGCGGCTATATTTTGCCGTCGCTGCTGAAACAGGATCCGCGCTACTTCTACAAAGGAACGGGCAGCGTGAAGTCGCGCGTGCTGTATGCGATCGCCATGTCCGTTGTGGCCCGAGGCGACAACCAGCGGTGGCAGCCGAACTATTCCGGCATTCTGGGGAGCCTGGCCGGCGGTGGGATTTCAAACCTCTACTACCCGCCGAATGACCGCGGCGTAGGGCTTGTGTTTGAAGGAACTGGGATTGGAATTGCCGCGACAGCGGCGTCCAACATTTTTCAGGAATTCATCGTGAAGAGATTCACGCCAAGTTTGGCGAACCGCCGGTCGTCGCCGCCTTCATCACAGCCTTGACGAAAACAAGGCCGCTCGCCGCAAAGTGAGATGCGATAGCGGCGTTTGCGCCCGCCAGTACTCCGTGCCAGAATGAGCCGTATGCGAAAATCATTTATCGCCAGCGTCAACATCCTTGCGGCCGGCCTGCTCCTTGCAGTTGGCTCCGGCGCACAACAGACACCGGCGTCCAGCACGCCGCAAACGCAAACCCAAAAGCCGTCCCTGAAGCAGCAATCGCAATCTCAAGCGCCCGCGACCACGCCTGCGCCACCTGCGCCCGCCACTGCTCCACCCACGCCGCCTACCGTCTCGAGCGTGGCGGTTCCCGGACTCGACACGGACAATGCCAAGGTGGGCTACGCACTCGGCATGAGCGTCGGCACCGCACTCAAGAGGCAGGGCGTTGAACTCGACGAGCCGACTTTCGACCGCGGTTTTCGCGACGCTTTTCTCGGCCCGACGACACTGATGACAGAAGACCAGCTCAAGACCATTTTGACGGCGTTCCAGGCCGAAATGCGGCAGAAACAGCAGGAAAGAGCGCGAGTAGCGGCCGAGAAGAACAAGCAGGAGGGCGCCGCGTTCCTGGAAGGGAACAAATCGAAGGAAGGCGTTGTCGTTCTGCCGAGCGGCTTGCAGTACAAGATCCTGACCGCAGGTACCGGCCCCAAACCGACATCCACGGACACGGTGATATGCAATTACCGCGGCACGCTGATTGACGGAACCGAGTTCGACAGCTCTTATAAGCGGGGACAACCAACGACGTTTCCAGTGACGGGCGTGATCAAGGGCTGGACGGAAGCGCTCGAGTTGATGCCCGTAGGGTCAAAATGGCAATTGTGGGTTCCGCCGGACTTGGCTTACGGCGAACGCGGAGCAGGCTCCGCGATTGGTCCGAACTCGACGCTTATTTTCGAGGTCGAACTGGTGAGCATCAAGGAAAAGCCCCAACCGGGGACACCGGCGGCACCCGCGACACCGCCGCCGTCAACAACGCCGCCCGGCGACGCAACTCAGAAGCCGCAGTAGGCGTCCCGCGGCTCACATTCAGCTCGCTCCGCGTGCGTCCGTGAGAGCGGACGCGGGCGGACGGCTAGACTGAACACATTAGACCAACGTTAGTTCGGGAAAATCGCGGCTATATCGTCTGGGATCGAGCGTCATCAGACGATCCGCCTCCGTGAGGGCGTGCGCGCCCACGATGAAATCGGGCAACAATCGGCGCGGCCCTTCTCCGCCGGAGCGTCGCCGTCGTACTGCATACTTGGCGAACCGCCTGCACGCCTCCAGCCACACCGGGCGCGGCAGCTCGAAATCAACTTCGACATGTGTTTCCGCCAGGAAGCTGTTCACTGAATCCTCGTTCGTTGCCGGGTGGGCCAGGAGCTCGGCGTAAACCGCAGGGCTGATCACCAAGCCTCCCGCGTTTTTTGCCTCTCCGAGCGCGGCAGCAATCCTCGGCGCCGACTCCTCTTTCGACCACAATGCCGAGATCACGTTCGTATCGATGGCGGTTCTCACTCTTCGGTCTCGTCGGCGGCGGCGCGGAGATCGCGAACCCATTCGTTCACTTCGTCCAGCGTGGAAAACGCTCGGTGTGCGCCCACGTACTTAACAAACGGATTCTCGGGACCTTGAGCCGGGCGCAAGATCGTCTGCCCACCTTCTACGACAAACTCGACGCGATCGCCCGGCTTCACGCCAAGCCGCTTGCGAATCTGGAGGGGCACGGTGATCTGACCCTTGCTGCTAATCGTGCTGGAAGGCATCTTTACTTCTCCTGTTTACAGTAAGGATATGACACGCTACGTCCAAGCAGCCTTCAAGATGCTCCATATTCGATGGTTAGCCGTTCAGCATAAAGCCCGCTTTTGACAACACCGCAATGCGGCACCTACAATCGCCGCTTAAGGACAACGAGATGAGCTTAGCCGAGACCGGTGTCCAAAAATCTCGGGCGCAGTCGGTCGAAAATCAGGCGCCTCCCTGCGTTGGGATTAACCTCTACTCGACGGACCCTGCGCTGACGGCTGCGATTCGCAGGATCGCGCCATGGGCTGAGTCGCAAGTCAGCGCGCTCGGTTCCCTGCTCGGTTCCGAAGAGGCCCAGGTGTGGGGATTCGATGCCAACGAAAACGAGCCCATGCTGCACACGCACGATCGGTACGGCAACCGGATCGACGAAGTCACTTTCCATCCCGCCTGGCACAAGCTCATGCGCACTTCGGTCGAGAACCGGATTCACAATCTGCCCTGGGCCGATTCGCAGCCGGGCGCGCATGTGGCGCGTGCGGCGCTGGAAATGCTGACCGCGCAGAACGAGCTTGGCCACGTGTGCCCTATTTCGATGACGTTCTCGGCCGCTGCGGCGCTTCGCGCGGATGCCGAACTGGCAGCCGAGTGGGAGCCGCGTATTTTGTCGGCGCGATACGACCCACGCTTCATTCCTGCGGCGCAAAAATCGGGAGCGCTGATCGGCATGGGGATGACGGAAAAACAAGGCGGATCCGATGTGCGCGCAAACACGACGCGAGCTGAACGCATCGGCCACTCTCGCGACTACCTGATTACCGGGCACAAGTGGTTTTGCTCCGCTCCGATGTGCGACGCGTTTCTGATCCTGGCGCAGGCGCCCAAAGGCTTGTCATGTTTCCTTCTGCCGCGCTGGACGCCCGACGGCGCGCGCAACGCGTTTCATATCCAGCGGCTCAAGCAAAAGATGGGCAACAGGTCAAACGCGTCGAGCGAGGTTGAATTCGCGGGCGCGTGGGCGCGGCTGGCTGGCGAAGAAGGGCGCGGCATTCAGATGATCATCGAGATGGTGCATCACACGCGGCTCGACTGCGCGATCGCCTCGGCCGCGCTGATGAGGCAGGCCTTCGTGCAGGCGCTGCATCATGCGAAGTACAGGCGGGCGTTCGGCAAGCTGTTGATTGACCATCCGCTGATGCAAAATGTGCTGGCCGACCTGGCGATCGAATCGAAGGCTGCGACCCTTCTGATGCTGCGCTTAGCACAAGCCTTCGACGCGAGGGGTGCGAGTGAGAGCGAAAGGGCGTTTGCGCGCATCGCGACTGCAGTCGCGAAGTATTGGCTGTGCAAACGCGCCGGCATGCAGGTTGGCGAGGCGCTTGAGTGCCTGGGCGGAAACGGCTACGTAGAAGAATCGGTGATGCCCCGCCTCTACCGCGAGGCGCCGCTTTATTCGATCTGGGAAGGCTCTGGAAACGTGATTTGCCTGGACGTGCTGCGCGCCATCGCAAAAGAGCCGGATTCCGTCGAAGCGATTCTGACGGAATTGAAACAAAGCGCGGGGGCAAATTCGACTCTGGATCGCTTCGTGGCACAAATAGAGTCGGCCCTAAGCGAGGCAAGGCGAGGGGGCGCCGATTCCGAACGCAGCGCTCGCCGCCTGACGGAGCAAATCGCGCTGGGCTTGCAAGGCAGTCTACTGGCGCGCCACGCCACACCTAGCGAAGCGGATGCTTTCATCGCGTCGCGCACCGCGGAGCGTTCCGGCTATACGTTCGGCACGCTGCCCGCTTCAGTCGATCTTGCCGGTGTTCTCTCAGCAGCCTGGACCGATTCCTGATCGCCGCAGACGATGGAGCTCGACATTCGCACCATCTTGCGGCGGCTCAGATACCAACAGGGCGAGTATCCCGCGTGGGAGAAAATCGAGTGGACGCAGGTCTGCTGCGCGGGCGGATCAAAGCTGTATTCCACTTTGCCGTTCTTCTGCGGGATCTCCCAATAACGCTGCAGGGTGACCGAGCCCAATATTCCATTGCCCGCGTTCGCCTCTGCGCCGGCACCCAACTTCATCCGCACGTAGAGATAGTCGCCGGCATACACGAGCCCTAGCGCAACGAGCACCGAAATGATGCCCCACTGCGCCGCGGCTTCGATGCGGTCATGGTTCATCTTTAGTGTGTAAGCCTGGCGGAGCGGCTCGACAGCTTGTCCTTGGCGCCGCCCGTTTACATAGACGGGTGCTTCAGAATGTCCGCCAGCGCATGCAGTCTGGACGAGTCGGCCGGACTCTTCGCGTTCGCGGCGTCCCCGTCAACCGAAGCGGCCATGCGCTTCAGCTTCGCGAGATCGCCTTTCGCCAGATGCGATTTCTCCGCGTTCTGGATCGCGCTCTGCAAAGACTTGATTTGATCCGCCGGCAAGCCCTGTGAGCGCAACAACTGATCGAGATACGCCTTGGCCACAACCAATTTCGCGGGCCATTCGGTTCGCTGCTGGTTTTGCACGTTCAACTCGGACACGTGAACGGAGTCTGCGGCGTCGATTTCGTTCTGCGTGAGGAATTGTGTCGACGTCAGCTCCAACACATCGAGGCCGCGCGCGATCTCCGAGGCGTAAATGTGGCCGTTGTACCAATACGCCGACCACTCGCCGCCCAGCACCAGCATCTTCGGATCAATCGGGCCACGATCGAAGTAGGCGATTTCAAATGGCTGCGAGGGATCGGTGAAGTCCATCACTGAAACGCCACCCTGATACCAAGCCTGCACTTCAATGTCGCGCCCGGGTACCGGAATCAGCGAACCATTGTGCGCGACGCAATTCTCCGTGTCGCCCTGCGCCGCTGGCATTTTGTAGTAGCTGGCGAAAGCGAGCTTGTCGTCCTTGAGGTTGAAGATTGCGTCGGCGCCCCACTTGTTCGGATCGTTCGGACGGCACCGCGCGCCCAGGCCGCCGCCCCATTCGTCCGTGAAGACAACCTTGCTACCGTCGTTCGAGAACGAGGCCGAGTGCCAATAGGAATAGTTGGGATCGTTCACGGCATCGAGACGCTTCGGATGCACAGGGTCCTTTACGTCGAGGATGATCCCGTTGCCGGAGCAGGCGCCCGCCGCCAAACCAATGGCCGAGTACACAGTGATGTCGTGGCACTGGTCCGTATCCGACGGTGGCTTGTTTTTGTCTTTACCGTGGGTGCCGCCATTGTTGAGCCCGTTGATCGCGCCGGTGCGCGCGTCCATGAAGACGCGGGGGCTGGCAACAACCTTCGCATTCTGCGGAGCGGCCACGGGAACTTGAATCACGTCAATGCGGAAAAGCGCGGTATTGGGATCCTTATCCGGCTTTTCGCCCGAGCATCCGGCAAGCTCTTCGGGCTGCCGCACGAAGGATGTGCCCGACACGTAGATATAGACGTTCGTTTTGTCGTTCGGGTCGATCACCAGCGTGTGGGTGTGCGAACCGCGGCAGGTCTGCACGGCGGCTACCTGCTTTGGATTCTTGACGTCGGAAATGTCGAAAATGCGAACGCCGCGGAAGCGGTCCTTCTGCGCTGCAGGCAGGCGGAAAACCCTGGCCTTGTCCTTCTTGTCCTTTTCCTGGTCAGCAGGCGGCGGAGGCTCGGGCGGAAATCCTTCCGTGCCGCAATCGAGGCGCCCGTTCGGCATTTCGACCGACATGAACAGCAGGTTTTTGTACACGGACACGTCGCCCTGGCCGCCCGGGCAAACTAACGAGGTCACCGCGGCAGGTTTCGACGGATTCGAAATATCGTAAATGCTGATGCCATAGAAATTGCCCTGAAAGAGGTGATTGCCCTCGAACGCGAGGTCCGAGTTGGCAAAGGCGAGCTGAGCAATCACCAACTGAATCTCTTTCGGGATTTGGGCGGCCGGAATGCCGAGCTGGCCGATCATCTTCTGCACCTTGGGGTCATCGGCATTCGTGGAATCGAGCTGAAATGCCTCGGGCTTCCTCGCCAACGCCAGGTGCTTCAGACCCATGGAGCTTTCGCCCGCATTCCAGAGCCCCGGGCTCAACGTGAAGCGGGGATCGTTGATATTCGATCCTGTCATGCCCGGCGGCAGCGCGGTGGCCGGCTGCGGCGCGAACGGATTGCCGTCGCCATCATCGGCATCGCCGGATTGGTCCGCCTGCTTGTGTTCAGCTTGCGGCGGTGTGGGCGCGGGTCCCTGCGCGTTAATCCTGTCGACACTGAAGAACAAAACAAGCGCGGCAGCAGCCACGCGAAACGCAACGCCCCAAAATCGGTTCATCGTTTCTCCTCGGACATTTTGTCCAACATTGCTTGCATGATTTTGATTTCGGCCCGCTGCCCGGTGTCCACGTCGGTGACGAAATCGAAAAGCTCGGCATCCTGCCCGGCACCCGCGGTATCGAACAAATCCTTCACCATCGTGAGCGCGCCGCCGTGGTGCTGAATCATTCCAGTGAGGAAGAGCCGGTCGAACTCCGCGCCCTTTGCCTTGCGCAGGGCGTCCATCTGCTCCGGCGCGAGCATACCCGGCATCAGCGGCATGGCGTGGTGGTCCATGCCCGCCATTTTTGGCATCTCCATGCTGGTTGATTCGCCCCGTGACGCTAGCCATCGCTTCATAAATCGGATTTCATCGGATTGCGAGCGGCTGATTCGCGCACCGATTGCGCGAACGTCCTTCTTTTCGGTATGGGATTCGATCAGGTCTGTCATTTCGAGTGCTTGTGCGTGATGCATGATCATCCCCTGCATGAACTCGACATCCGCGCGAGAACGCGGCGGCAGCGTGGCCCTCGTGGACGGTGGCAACGTCTTACTTGGCTGGCCCGGCGCACCCGGCTGCACAACGACTGGCTTGCTTGAACCGGCTTGTTGTACAGCCGCCCCGGCAGCACCCGCCTTCGCAAATGCCGCAGCGGCCATGAGTAGCGCAACGCGCAATCCCCGCCGCAACAGCAGTTCCACCGCTTCTCCGTGGCTATGTCGCGTCGCGTGCGGAAGGGCTCGCGTGTGAATGTTCATCGTGGTCGCGTTATCGGCATGACGGGCCAATTCCCCGCCGCTCGTAGGCACACTTTCAATTCGGCACAGAGCGCTCGCAGCCGTTTCGAATACGTGTTAGTGCGTATGCCAGAGGGAAGCCCGATCCGGCCATTTTGGCAACCAAAGAAGATAGCACCTCGGCGGCCCACAGGCCAGTGACCTTTAGGTGGACTAGGTGGACCTGCTGAAGACGGAATTGGCGAAAAAGCGAAAAGATCGGTGGGCGTCGCTCCGTCTCACTTGGCAGCTGCCGAAGACCGAAACTCGAAATCCGGGCCAGCGATTCCGGCGACCTTGTGGGCGACATCCAGCGGAGTGAAGGCCCCCACGAGTCTGCCGCTGCCGTCGGCTGCAACCACCGGCATGATGTCCATGTCGTTATGCAGAAACTCCAAACTTGCAGAGAGCACGGGGTCGGTCTCTTTGAAGCTAGTCGGAGGTTGCCGCATGAAATCGCGAATGGGCGTCTGAAACGGCAGACCCTTGCCCAGCGCGGCGAAAAGCTCGCGACGGCCGCAATAACCCTTCAGGATTTCGCCTTCGGCGATTGGGAACGCCATGTGCCCGCTCTGAAACTTCGCCACCACATCGGCCAAGGAGAGATCGAGCGGCAGGGTGGTGAAGGAACGGGTCATGACGTCGCCAACCGTGAGAGCACATATCGCGGGATTCTTGGCCGCCAGCGTTGTGAAGTTTTCGTAGGCATGCCGCGCGAATAACGAATACTCGAGGTCTCTCTGCAGGACGCCAAGCGACTCAGCGAGTCCAGTGAAATCAGCAGGTTCGAGAACAATCAAGTCCAGCGGGGTTTCCGCCTTCACCGACGCCTTGTATGTCGGGTGCGCCGCGCCTTCGAGAAGCGCAGCCTCCCCGAAATGGTCGCCCTTGGTCCACGTGACAAGGGGAGTTCCCGCAGCCTCATCAAAGTGAAGCCCGGCGGTGCCGGCCTTGACGACAAAGAAGGCGCCCCCGGGTTCACCTTTGCGAACCACAAAGTCGCCCGCGGCGTAGTGGGCCTGCTTGAAGCGCTGTTGTTGCTCTACGTGCAGCTGGACGATGTTGGGCTTGAAGAAAATATCCCAGGTCCAGTCCACGATCACATTGAGCTTGCGCCTGAAGGTCGGGATCTTCAGCAGGTAAACGGTTCTCCACAGGAACCAGGCAAGCAGACCCGAGAATTTCAAGCCGTAGATTTCGGCAACGCCGTTGTGATGGCCGATGGTAGCCAGAAGGCCTTGCGGACGAAAGCGGAACGGCTCGGTCGCCTCTCCGTGTTGAACCCGAACCAGGTTGGCAGCCAATTGCTTCGCTTGCCGCAGTGCAAACTGCGCTGTGGGCGGAGAAACCTGTCCATTCCAGGCGTTGGGAACGGCCGCACAGTCACCGAACGCCCACACGTTCGCCGCGCCTGTCACCCGCATATCCGGCTCCGTCTTCAACCTGTTGTGCTCCACAGGCAGGCCGATCTTCTTGATGAGGGCGGCCGGCGCCGTTCCGATCGCACACACGGTAAGACCCGTATTGACCCGCTCTCCTGTACCCAACCGGATGTATCGCGCCGTGACCTCATTTACCTCCGTATTCAGCATGACCTCGACGCCGTTTTGCCGGAGTTTTCGCAGCGCAAACTCCGACAGCGAATCATGCTGAAATTCGGGAACAATTCGCCCGCCCCGCTGCAGAAGCACCATCCGAGGGCGGATGCCGCTCAACTGCGGGTAAAACGGGCGGATATTCTGCATCAGGTCGAACAGATGACCCGCGGCTTCTACTCCGGTGAAGCCGCCGCCGACCACCACAATGGTCAGCAGCCGGTGTCGCTCGGCATCGTTGGGCTCTACGGCTGCCTGCTCAAAACGTGCGATGACTTCGTTGCCCAGGATCAAACCGTGGCCCACTGTCCTGAGTGTGTACGCATGAGCCGCCATGCCGGGAACCACATCGAGGTTGACGCCCGAGCCGCAGGCGAGAATCAGGTGAGCATAGGAAAGCGTCGCAATCTTCCCGTCCGGCCGGGTGTACTCGACCTCGTTCTTCTTGAAATCGACACCGGTTACTGTCGCGCTTAACCAGATGGCCCGAGGAGCGATCTGCCGGCCGGGAATCACGACGTCGAGCCCACCGAGAGAACGGCCCGCCACCTCCGCAAGCATCGGAGTAAAGACCATGTGATTTTCACTGCTGATCACCACAACTTCAACGTCACGCGAAACGCGGCGATCGAGGTACTCAGCCAGGGTCACCCCTGCGAAGCCGGCACCCACGATAACGATTCTGGCCGCTTCCATAGGCGTTCTCTCCTCTGCTTTTTGGTCACATCCAGCCCGCGCGACTCCCGCGTGCGTTACGCCCGCGACTGACAGCGCCAAAACTCGAGCGAACGTTGCATCTACGTCCGACTGCGCCACAGTGTGCCAGCAGAAACTTCAATTACGCCGACACTGCCGACTCTTTGTTTGATGTCTAGCCTATTCTCCTCCGATGCGTGAATTTGAGGAGATTAATTGCTCGGCAGGCCGGGAACGCAAACATTTGACTCCCGTCCAAAGCGACACGTCAAGAGGCGGACGAGGGCTCGCCTAGGTCCCAATTGGAGGCGGAGCGTCGGAAGCGCAAAGGGCTTCCTCCCCGCGTGGTCATCCTACCGGATTGGGACATGTCTGACGAAGATAGTTACGACGAAACGCAGGCAAAGCGGAGACAGAAGACAATATCGAGGAAACGTCGCGGACAGCCAAAGGCTACTGGAGCTCGCCAATGAGGAAAGAAAATCTTGGTGCCGCTCCCTCCCAAGTACCGAGACAGCCGTCTGCTAGGCCCTCTGCCTGCGATTTATCACGTATGCGAAGCAAAATTTGTGTCAGAGACGGCTGATGGAGTCGGGAAGTGCCCAACATCTCTGACAGTGCTGTTCGACCGGGACAAAACGGCAATCGTTCCCGAACACTATATTGATTCTATCCGTTCGCGATGGAAAGCGGAAGGTTGCCCAAGAATCCCAACGGGAATTCTCAGCGAAATCGAAACCTATCTTGAGTGGTGGCACAGAGAAAGCGGCGCATGGGTCCCCTAAGATTTGACTGGAAGTTCTCAACATCCACCCGGAATTCCTGAATTGCATCCCGCCCACGCTCCGGAGCTCGACCGCAGAGAGGCCGCATGACTCTCGTGGTCAGAACATTCCCGCTGCGAAGAGGCAGTCAAGGGCGACCATCGGGAGCCGCGTGAGCGGGCCTGCCCCTTGATGGCAGCGAGAGCGGAGGGAGGTTCTCGGCGGTTAATCGCTCAGAGTTGGATTACGGAAAGACTTGGGATTTTCTGGAAGTGGCGCAGATTTTCTGTCAGCACAGAAAACCCGAGAGACAACGCTGTTGCACCGATGAGCAAATCTCCGAATGGAATGCCTTCGATTGTGGAGATGGAGGCTCCTACGCAGGCGCTTTTACGGTCGGGGCTCCCTTGTCTATGGGTTGAGCGCACGTGGAAGCCAGCGCCTCGCTTGGCTCAAGGCAGGGTCGCCCAGGAATCGAAACGGCCGGCCTATCGTGGCACGCCTGGAGGCAGGCCAAGGCCACGAAGGTCATGCTCGTGCCGGAACCGGTTTTTGACTCTTTTGGCAGGTTCAACGTCCGCGGTCACGGGACTTTTCGCCTAGCTTCGCGCATGGTCTCAGTTTCCGGGTTGCCGACTAATCGGGAGTTTCAATTGGCGCGCAGAGTTGGCTTGCAATAACATGTATCCGTGTCGCGAAAAAAGCTCCTCTCTGCGGTAACCCTGGGCATCGTTGCACTACTGATTCTCTTT
>Ga0126373_10001117_pt1 | contig 18779 bp, 18 predicted proteins | sample PanSoiMetPlot_11_FD_92545 | JGI IMG/M metagenome (GOLD analysis project Ga0126373, IMG submission 92545) | Tropical forest soil microbial communities from Panama - MetaG Plot_11 | ecosystem: Environmental > Terrestrial > Soil > Tropical forest > Bulk soil | place: Panama | collected 2016-02-17 | reverse complement strand
GCTTCTTGCTGACCGTGTACCTATTCGTAGCACTCGTGCTCCCTGAGAGGTTCTGATGAGTAGCGCAACCGCAGCCTGGCTTCAGGCCGGCCTGCTTGTGGCCGCGATTGCCGTGTGCTACGTCCCCCTCGGCAACTACATGGCTCGCATCTTCACGACCGACAAGGACTGGAGGGTGGAGCGTGGCATCTACAAGCTGATCGGCGTCAACCCCAAGGCCGACCAGAAGTGGAGCGTCTACGTCCGCAGCATCCTGGCCTTCTCGCTGATCAGCGTGCTGTTCCTGTACGGCCTGCAGCGGCTCCAGCACTACCTGATCTTGAACGAGCACATGGCCAACGTCCCACCGGACACCTCCTGGAACACCGCGTCATCGTTCGTGACGAACACGAACTGGCAGAACTACGCCGGTGAGTCCACCATGGGCTATCTGGTGCAGATGACCGGCCTGACGGTCCAGCAGTTCATGTCAGGCGCTGTCGGCCTAGCGGTCGCGATCGCCATGATCCGCGGGTTTGTCCGGTCCAAGACCGACAAGCTCGGCAACTTCTGGGTGGACGTCACCCGCGCCTGCGTCCGGCTGCTGCTCCCGATCGCGGTCATCATCTCGATCATTCTCGTCGCCAACGGCGCCATCGAGAACTTCCACGCCTACGCGACGTACACGACGCTGGCGGGCGGGCACCAGACGATCCCTGGCGGCCCGGTGGCCTCTATGGAGTCCATCAAGAACCTGGGCAACAACGGCGGCGGGTTCTTCAACACCAACTCCGCGCACCCGTTCGAGAGCCCGAATCCGTGGACCAACCTGCTGATTATCTTCAGCCTGCTCGTCATCCCGTTCGCCACTCCGCGGGCGTTCGGCAAGATGGTCAAGGACAACCGGCAGGGTTACGCGCTGGTCGCGGTCATGGGCGTGCTCTGGCTGCTCGCGGTCGGCGGCATCGCGTTCTTCGAGGCGCACTACGGTGTCGGCGGCGCGACTGCCGCGCACCTCGCCCACGGCGCGACCGAAGGCACCGAGACGAGGTTCGGCACGTCCGGATGCTCGTTGTTCGCCGCGTCGACGACGGTGACGTCCACCGGCGCAGTCAACTGCTTCCATGATTCGCTGACACCGTTCGGTGGCGGCATCGCGCTGTTTGACATTGCCCTCGGCGAGATCGTGCCGGGCGGCATCGGCGCCGGCATGTACGGCCTCCTGATCCTGGCTATCGTCACGGTGTTCGTCGGCGGCCTGATGGTCGGGCGCACGCCCGAATACATCGGCAAGAAGATCCGCCCCGTCGAGATGAAGTACGCAGCGCTGTACTTCCTGACGCTGCCGGTGTTGATCCTCGTCGCGGCCGGATTGTCGATAGGCACCCACCAGGGTCAGAACGCAATCTTCAATCCGGGGCCGCATGGGCTGACCGAGGTCGTCTACGCGTTCACATCGATGGCGAACAACAACGGGTCCGCGTTCGCCGGCCTCGGCTCAGCCGCGATGTGGTATCAGACGCTCGGTGGCATCGTGATGCTGCTCGGCCGGTTCGCGCCTGAGATATTCGCGCTCGGCCTGGCCGGATCCCTGGCCAGACAGACGCCGGTGCCCGAGAGCGCCGGCACGCTCGATACCAGGACGCCGCTGTTCGTCGGCATGGTCGTCGGCGTGATCCTCGTCCTCGTCGGCCTGACTTACTTCCCCGCTCTGGCCCTTGGGCCGTTCGCAGAAGGACTGCACTGACATGGCTATTACCACCAAGCCGGACGCTGAGGCCCGCCTGCGCCGCCAGTCGGCCGACGCATCCAAGGGACGGATCGGCGGCGGCCTGCTCGATCCGAAGATGCTCTGGCAGTCGCTGCCGGACGCGTTGAAGAAGCTGGATCCCCGGACCCAGATCAAGAACCCGGTCATGTTCGTCGTCGAGGTTGGCGCCGTGCTGACCCTCTACACTGCCATCACGAAGCCGTCGATCTTCAACTGGACGATTGTCGTCTGGCTGTGGCTCACGGTGCTGTTCGCGAACCTCGCCGAAGCTGTCGCGGAAGGGCGCGGCAAGGCGCAGGCTGAGACGCTTCGCAAGACCAAGCGGGAGACCGTAGCGCGGCGGCTCATCGGCTGGCAGCCCGGCCAGACCCAGACCCGAGAGGAGCCGGTTCCAGGTACCCAGCTCACGCTCGGCGATCATGTCGTGGTCGAGGCCGGCGAGATCATCCCCGGCGATGGCGACGTCGTCGAAGGGATCGCGTCGGTGGACGAGTCGGCGATCACCGGCGAGTCAGCCCCGGTCATCCGCGAGTCCGGCGGTGACCGGTCCGCGGTGACCGGTGGTACGAAGGTGCTCTCGGACCGAATCGTGGTGCAGATCACGTCCAAGCCCGGCGAAACCTTCATCGACCGGATGATCGCACTGGTTGAAGGCGCCAAGCGGCAGAAGACGCCAAACGAGATCGCGCTGAACATCCTGCTGGCGTCGCTGACGGTCATCTTCATGCTGGCCGTCGTGACCCTGCAGCCGATGGCGTTCTATTCCGGCGCGCCGCAAAGCCTGGTGATCCTTGTAGCGCTGCTGGTCGCGCTCATCCCCACGACAATCGGCGCGCTGCTCTCAGCCATCGGCATCGCCGGCATGGACCGGCTGGTCCAGCGCAATGTCCTGGCGGTGTCGGGCCGCGCTGTCGAGGCGGCAGGTGACGTCAACACGCTGCTGCTGGACAAGACCGGCACGATTACGATCGGCAACCGGCAGGCGACCGAGTTCCTCCCAGTTGAAGGCGTCACCGAAGCCGAACTGGCCGACGTTGCGCAGCTATCCAGCCTCGCCGACTACACCCCCGAGGGTCGTTCCATCGTGGTGCTCGCCAAGGATAAGTACGGCCTGCGCGAGCGCGCCGAGGGTGAGCTCCAAGGCGCGGAGTTCGTGGAGTTCACTGCGCAGACCAGGATGAGCGGTGTTGACCTAGCCGATGGGCACCAGGTTCGTAAGGGGGCCGCATCGTCGGTAGCCAAGTGGGTCGTTAACAACGGCGGCTCGCCGCCGGACGAACTCGGTGGCATGGTCGACGGCATCTCCGCAGTCGGCGGCACGCCGCTGGTCGTCGCCGAGCACACGGCCGGAAAGCTTGCAAGGGCACTCGGTGTCATCTACCTCAAGGACATCGTCAAGGAGGGCATCTCCGAGCGGTTCGCCGAGATGCGCCGGATGGGCATCCGCACCGTCATGATCACTGGCGACAACCCCCTCACGGCCAAGGCCATCGCGGACGAGTCCGGTGTCGATGACTTCCTTGCCGAGGCGACGCCGGAAGACAAGATGGCGCTCATCAAGAAGGAGCAGCAAGGCGGCAAGCTCGTCGCGATGACCGGGGACGGCACCAACGACGCCCCGGCCCTCGCGCAGGCCGACGTCGGCGTGGCCATGAACACCGGTACCTCGGCCGCTAAAGAGGCCGGGAACATGGTCGACCTGGACTCCAACCCGACGAAGCTCATCGAGATCGTGGAGATCGGCAAGCAGCTGCTCATCACTCGCGGGGCGCTGACGACCTTCTCGATCACCAACGACGTGGCCAAATACTTCGCGATCATCCCGGCCATGTTCTCGACCGTGATCCCGGCCCTGGCCAAGCTGAACATCCTGCACTTGCACAGCCCGCAGTCGGCCATCACTTCTGCGATCATCTTCAACGCGCTGATCATCGTCGCGCTCATCCCGCTGGCGCTTCGCGGCGTCCGGTACAAGCCGTCGTCAGCGTCGTCGATGCTTCGCAGGAACCTGTGGATCTACGGCGTCGGCGGTCTGATCATCCCGTTCATCGGGATCAAGCTCATCGACCTCATCATCCAGTTCATCCCAGGATTCCGGTGATCTGAACCATGAACCGTCTACCGTCATTCATTCGTCAGCACATCGTGGGGCTGCGCGTCCTGCTGGTCTTCACCGTCATCACCGGGATCATCTATCCGCTGGTGCTGGTGGGGTTCTCCCAGGTCGCGTTCAGCAGCCAGGCCAACGGGTCGCTGATCAAGTTCCACAACCGCGTCGTCGGCTCCAGCCTGCTGTGTCAGGAGTTCGTCAACGCCAAGGGCAATCCGCTGCCGCAGTACTTCCAGCCGCGCCCGTCCTTCGCGATCGTCGGCTGGTCGCTTGCCGAGGTAAAGGGGAATTGGGTCGTCAACGGCACCGGACCGGACAACTACGGCTGCAACCCGCTGTACTCAAGCGCGTCCAACCTCGGCAACAACCACCCGGCCCAAATCCAGTTCGTCAAGCAGCGGCAGCAGGCCATCTCCGCGTTCGACCACGTGCCGATCTCGAAGATCCCGTCCGACGCCGTGACCGGATCTGCTTCCGGGCTGGACCCGGACATCTCGCAGGCCAACGCGGCCATCCAGGTGGACAGGGTCGCGGCCGCCAGGCACATCAGCCCGGCCCAGGTCGAGGCCCTGGTCAAGCAGAACACAACAGGCCGCACGCTCGGTATCCTCGGCCAGCCGGTCGTCAACGTGCTGCTGCTGAACCGCGCGCTCGATGAAAAGTACCCAGTCTGATGCTGGGCGCATCCTCATAGTCGAGGATGAGCCGGCTCTGCTGCGGGCGCTCCAGATCAACCTGCGCGCCCGTGGTTACGAGGTGACAACCTCGGCGGCCGGCCAGGACGCCCTGGTCGAAGCAGCACGGCAGCCCCCCGACGCCGTGCTGCTCGACCTGGGCCTTCCCGACCTGGACGGTACCGAGGTAATCCGCCAACTGCGCGGCTGGTCCGATGTCCCGGTGATCGTCCTGTCCGGCCGGGCCGGGTCCGGCGACAAGATCGGCGCCCTAGACGCCGGCGCCGACGACTACGTCACCAAGCCGTTCTCCATGGAGGAGCTGATGGCCCGCCTGCGCGCCGCGCTGCGGCGCGAAACGCACCGGCCGTCAGGCCTGATCTACACCATCGGAAACTGCGAGGTGGATCTGGAAGCGCACACTGTCGTGCGCACGTCGCTCAATGGCGGCGAGCCCGAGCACGTGCACCTGACCAGGACGGAATGGCGAATGCTCGATGTCTTGTTGCGCTCCGCAGGCCAGCTCGTGCCTGCCAGCAAGCTGCTGACCGACTTGTGGGGGCCCGGTACCGAAGGCAGCACTCACTACCTTCGCTTCCACATGGCCCGGCTGCGCCGGAAGCTGGAGGACGATCCGCCGCGGCCGCGCCACCTGCTGACCGAGCCCGGCATGGGCTATCGCTACGCGCCATGAGACGCTCGGGCTAGGGGTTATTGTCATGAATTCTGAGCGTGGTCTCGCCGACGTGGGGGCCGCCAGGCCGCCGGGCAGCCGAGGGCAGCTGCGGATATATCTCGGCTCCGCCGCTGGTGTCGGCAAGACGTTCGCCTTGCTCAACGAAGGGAACCGCCGCAGTGAGCGTGGCACTGACGTGGTCGTCGCCTACGTGGAACCGCACGGTCGCCCGCACACGATCGAGCAAATCGGCGACCTCGAGGTCATCCCGCGGGCGTCGATCCCGTACCGCGGCACGTTCTTCGAAGAGATGGACCTGGACGCGGTCCTAGCCCGCCGCCCGGAAGTCGCGCTCGTTGACGAGTTCGCGCACACCAATGTGCCCGGCTCGCGCAACGAGAAGCGCTGGCAGGACATCAACGAGCTGCTGGACGCGGGCATCGACGTGATCTCCGCGATGAACATCCAGCATCTCGAGTCGCTGAACGACGTCGTCGAGAAGATCACCGGCGTGCCGCAGCGGGAGACAGTCCCAGACGCCGTGGTGCGCGCGGCTGATCAGGTCGAGCTCGTCGACATGACGCCGGAGGCGCTGCGCCGCCGGATGGCGCACGGCAACATCTACCAAGCCGAGAAGATCGACGCGGCGCTCACGAACTACTTCCGGATCGGCAACCTCTCAGCGCTGCGTGAGCTGGCCCTGCTGTGGCTCGCCGACAAGGTCGACGAAGGCCTCCAGCGCTACCGGGAGGCGCACGACATCCACGCCACCTGGGAGGCCAGGGAACGGGTCGTCGTCGCGCTGACCGGAGGTCCCGAAGGCGACACGATCATCCGGCGCGCGGCGAGGATCGCGGCCCGCTCCTCCGGCGGCGACCTGCTGGCCGTGCACGTGACGACCTCGGACGGCCTCACCGGCGCCGATCCGGCCGCGCTGGCCCGTCAGCGGCAGCTCGTCGAGTCACTGGGCGGCACCTATCACCAGGTCGTCGGCGACGACGTGCCGGAGGCGTTGCTCACCTTCGCCAGAGCCGAGAACGCAACGCAGCTCGTGCTGGGCGTCAGCCGGCGCGGCTGGCTGGCCTCATTGCTCACCGGACCGGGCGTCAGCATGCGCACCATGCGTGCGTCGGGCGATATCGACGTTCACATGGTGACGCACTCCTACATCGGCCGCGGCCGCACCCTGCCGCAGGCGCGCGGCGGGCTCGGTCGACGGCGCCTGCTTGCTGGATATGCGCTGGCAGTGGCACTGTCGCCGCTGCTCACGCTCGCACTGGCCAACATGCGGGGCAGCCTCAACCTGACGAGTGACGTGCTCGTCTTCCTGGCCGGCGTAGTTGCGGTGGCACTAGTCGGCGGCTTCATCCCGGCGCTCATCGCCGCTGTAGCCGGCTCGCTGTTCCTGAATTACTACTTCACACCGCCGCTGTACACGTTCACGATCGCGCAAGTCAACAACGTCCTCGCCCTGATCATCTTCGTGGCAGTCGGCGTCGTGGTCAGCCGCGTTGTCGATATGGCGGCCAAGCGCACCAAACAGGCAGCCCGGGCCAGCGCCGAATCCGAGCTGCTGGTCACGACTGCTGGCAGCGTGCTCCGCGGCCAGGGCGCGCTGCCCGCTGTACTTGACCGGGTGCGTGAGGCCTTCGGGATGGACTCGGTGACGCTGCTGGAGCGCGAAGCCGGAAGGTGGACGGCGGCCGCCGTGTCCGGCACCGGTCCGGTAACCCGGCCCGAAGACGCCGACGTCGAAGTGCCGGTCGGCGACAATCTGATCCTCGCGCTGCGCGGTCGGCATCTGCCAGCGTCGGACCGTCGGGTGCTCGGCGCGTTCGCCGCGTATGCGGCCGTTGCGCTCGAGCAGGGCCGGCTCGCCGAAGCCGCTGAGGCGGCGCGCCCGATCGCCGAAGCGGACCGCGTCCGCACCGCGCTGCTGGCGGCGGTTAGCCATGACCTGCGGACACCGCTCGCATCAGCCAAGGCGGCCGTGACCAGCCTGCGTTCCCACGACGTCCAGTGGGACGCCGAGGATGAGGATGAACTGCTCGCGACCGCCGACGAATCACTGGACCGGCTGGCCCGCCTGGTCGACAACCTGCTCGACATGAGCAGGCTCCAGGCCGGGGCGCTGGCGGTGTTCCCGCGACCTGCGGACCTGTCGGAGATCGTGGCCCGTTCGCTCGACGACCTAGGCCCGCCGGCCCGGATCGTGGCGGTCGAAATTCCCGAGGACCTGCCCGAGATCGCCGTTGACCCCGGCATCCTCGAGCGGGTCATCGCCAACCTCATCGCAAACGCGCTGCGGTACTCACCGTCCGGTACGCCGCCGGCGCTGACCGCCAGCGTGCTGCGCGACCGGGTTGAGCTGCGCATCATCGACCGGGGACCCGGCATCCCGGAAGCGAACCGGGATCAGATGTTCGTGCCGTTCCAGCGGCTCGGGGACACCGACAACACCACGGGTGTCGGCCTCGGGCTGGCGCTGTCACGAGGGCTCACCGAAGCCATGGGCGGCACGCTCGAGCCCGAAGATACCCCTGGCGGTGGACTCACCATGGCCCTGTCACTGCCCGCGGTGCCCGGCCCGCACGGCCCCGTTCCCGGCGATGCGGAAGCGGATGCTGCCTCAGCTGGTGGCACCCTGGTCACGTGACAACGGTCCTCGTGATTGACGACGAACCGCAGATAGTCCGGGCCCTCCGGATCAACTTGCGAGTGCGCGACTACGACGTGCACACCGCGGCGAGTGGCAGCGAAGCGCTGGAGATCGCCGCGCGGCATCCGCCTGACCTTGTCATCTTGGATCTTGGCTTGCCAGACATCGACGGCGTCGACGTGATCCATGGCCTTCGCGGCTGGACCGACGCGCCCATCATCGTGCTGTCCGGCCGGGCCGACAGCACCAACAAGGTCGAGGCGCTCGACGCCGGCGCCGACGACTACGTGACCAAGCCGTTCGGCATGGACGAACTGCTCGCCCGGATGCGGGCTGTCACCAGGCGAGCCAGCACAGACGCCGACACGCCGCAAGTCCGGCTCGGCGACCTCGTCGTTGACCTGGCCGCCAAGCAAGTCGTGCGGAGTCCGGTCGGCCCACGTCACGGTCATGACGGGAACGGGGTCGTCCGGCTCACTCCCACCGAATGGCATCTGCTCGAGGTACTGCTCCGGAATCCCGGCAAGCTCCTCAGCCAGCAGCAGCTGCTCGCCGACGTCTGGGGACCCGGCTACGCCGACGCCACCGGCAATCTCCGGCTCTACATGGCGCAGCTGCGGCGCAAGCTGGAACCGGACCCGGCCCGGCCGCGCTGGCTGCTGACCGAGCCGGGCATGGGATACCGGTACCAGCCAGATCCCGACTCTGCTTGATCGGACAGTTCCTAACGGGGGCGCTCCTGGCCAGGCGGCGGCTCGATTCGCGGCAGCTCGGGCCCGGGTCTCCCGGGTATTCCGGCGCGGCTTGCGCCGCCGCTTTCTGAGCCAGCGGGTCCGCCGCCGTCGGCGGCGACCGTCGCGAGCCGGTAGCGCAGCCGGCAGATCACGACGTTCTCTGTACCACGGTTGATCGCCTGCTCGAGCACGAAGCCGCGCTGGTTGTGCAGCGCGCGCTGCCAGGGGTACCTCGCCTGTACCTCCGGGATCAGCACCACGAGCTGATCATGGGTCGCGTTTTGTTCTAGTTCGCGCATGTACTCCACGACCGGCGGCCCAAGCGAGCGCTGATTCGTGTGCAGGGTCACCAGTGGTACCCCCGGGTTCCAGTTGTCCCACTGCCGGTGCAGTAGCGATGCGGCCTCCTCGGCCTGCTCGTCATCGTCATAGCACACGGTCACCGCCACCACCTCATCGCCGAGCGACAACGCGGCGGAGATGCCGGCCTGCACCAACCTGGACATGGAGCCAACCGGCACGACGACCAGGGCGCTTCGTCGTTCCGGCGGCGGCGGCAACTGACCGATCTCCAGCGCCACGCCCATTCGCACGTAGATCGTGTGTATCCGGCTGAACCACAGGAATAGGAGAGGGATTACGATCACGATGAGCCAGGCGCCCTCCGTGAACTTACTGATCAGCTCGATCGCGAGCGCCGCCAGCGTGAAGACGGCGCCGACGCCGTTGATGATCGCCCGGCCCTGCCAGGCCGGTCCTCGCCGCTCCCGCCAGTGCTTCACCATCCCGGCCTGCGACAGCGTGAACCCGACGAACACGCCGATGGCGAACACGGGAATCAGCGCTTGAGTGTCGCCACGCGTCACCACCAGCAAAATGGCGGCCGCGATGGCGAGCACGACTACGCCGTACCGGTGTACTTGGCGCTGTGCGCGGAGGAAGAACAGGTGCGGCAGGAAATTGTCGGTCGCGAGCAGCGAAGCCAGCACGGGCAGCCCGCCGAACGACGTGTTCGCGGCCAGCGCCAGCAGGATCACCGTGACCCACTGAATGGCGAAGAACGCAAAATGGTGGCCCAGCGAACCCTGGGTGAGCTGCGCCAAGGTGGTCACCGTGCTGGACGGTTTGGCCTTGAACTTGTCAGCCACTAGCGCGATGCCGATGAGCATCAGGCCAAGGATGACGCCGAGCCCGACCTCGGTGTGCTGGGCTCGGTGTACCCGCGGCGTCTTGAACTGGGGTACGGCGTTCGCGATCGCCTCCACCCCGGTGAGCGCCGAGCATCCGGACGCGAACGCCCTCAGCAGCAAGAAGATGCCGACCGTCAGCGCAGTCGGGGACGCCGATCCCTGCGGGAATGGCAGCGGATGCGGCCGGATCAGGCCCGCGATGATAACCGCGAAGATGCCGACGATGAACACAAGCGTGGGCGGAATGAACAACCGGGCCGACTCGGCCACGCCCCAGAGATTTACGGCCGTGATCAGTCCCAGCACCAGCAGGCACAGCCACACCCGATCCGGGTAGAGACGGGAGTAGGCGGACGTCAGCGCTTCGACCCCGGCCGAGACGCCGACGGCGGCGTTCAGGATGTAGTCGACGACCAGTGACGCGGCGGCGATCAGGCTTGGCTTGACGCCGAGATGCGCCTTCGCCACCGCGTACGCACCGCCGCCGTTCGGGAAGGCCTCGATGACCTGCCGGTAGGAGATGACGAGCACGACCAGCAGCACCACGATCGCCAGCGTGACCGGCAGCGTGTAGCGGAGCGCCGCCACGCCTGCCGTCGCCAGCACGATGATGATCGCCTGCGGCCCGTAGGCCACTGAGGAAAGTGCATCCAGCGAGAGCGCAGCCAGGCCCTCAAGTGCGGTTAGCTTGCTCTTCTCTTCTTCAGGGCTTTCACCCGTGGGTGGCTGAGCCGCCGCGTCGGCACCTGGCGAAGCGGTCATGACTGCCAATACAAACATGCCGTCGCGACTGGGTCGCGACGGCCATAGAAGTTGGTGGGTGGGTCTGGCCGGCTAGCCGAGAGCGAATATCAGGATCACGATGATCGCTAGTACCGCGACCCCACCGACGATCATGCCGATCTTAGCTGGGCTGCGGCCCGGCAATCTGGCGTCCCAAGTGCCGGTCGCGTCCGGCCGATCCTCGGCGAAGGCCCGGAACTGCGCCGTGCTCGCGGAGAGATCGGGAGCAGCGCGGAACTCTCCGGTGGTCATGCGGCGGCCGTTGCCTTGCTGGTCATCAGGGCGCTCGGTCATGGCCAAGACTGTAGCCGATGGGCCCGACCCTAACCGCCATTCAGCAGATATTCGGGACAAGCGTGCTGAACTGCCGCGGCTAGGTTCCCGAATCGGGCGGCAGCACGTCAGGACGATGCACGAGTCGCGACAAGACAATTACGCTGCGTGTCCGGACGACGAACGGCTCAGCCCCGATCCGCTCGACCACCTGCTCGAAATGGCGGACGTCGGCGGCCCTGATATGCAGCAGCGCGTCCGCCTCACCGGTGATTGTGCACGCATCGATGACCTCCGGGTGCGTCGCCACTGCGGCCCCGATTTCGGCGGGTGAGGTTCGGCCTCAGCAGAACAGCTCCACGTACGCCTCGGTAGTCCACCCGAGTGCCGCGGGATCGACCTGGGCCGAGAAGCCGGTGATAGCCCCGGAGGCCCGAAGCCGGTCGACCCGGCGCTTGACGGCGGGCGCGGACAGTCCGACGCTGGCGCCGACCTCGGCGTACGTCGCTCGCGCGTCGTCGACGAGCGCCGCGACAATGCGCCGGTCCAGATCGTCAAAGGGCATGACCGAACGTTAGCCGACATGAAATGGCGATCGGTCTTGCTCAGACCAGTAGTGCGGCGCGGAGCCGCTCCAGTTCCCCTTCGGTCAGCCCGTGGTCGAGCAGGTAGCCCTCGACGGATCCGCCAGCTTCGCGCGCCCAGGCCAGGACTTCAAGCATCAGCGGGGCTGGGCTGCTGAGCAGCGGCTGGGTCAGTTCGGCGCCGAGACCGGTACTCGCCTGAAGCTGCGCGATCGCGGGCGTGGTCTCGGTGTCCAGGTAGGCCGCGCTCAGCTCGTAGTCGGCGGCGATCACGTCATCGGGCACCCCGAGCACAGCCAGGATCAGCGCGACGACGACGCCAGTCCGGTCCTTGCCCGCGCTGCAGTGCACGAGCGCGGGCAAGGCACCGCTTTCCGACAGCACCTTGATCGCCCGGCCGATCGTCTCGCCGCACTGCTCGATCATGTAGCGGTAGATGGCGTCAAGTTCGAGCGGCAGCTCCGCCAGCTCGCCGGTGAGCAGCGAAATGTGCGTTGTCCGGTCGGATAGTCCGTCCAGCGCGCTCGGCGCTATCTCGGCCTCGGCCTCGGTGCGCAGATCGAGGACGGTGCGCAGCCCGAGCCCGGCCAGTACGGCGCCGCCAGCGGGATCCACCCGGTGCAAGGCGTCAGACCTCAACAGCGCCCGCCACCGCGTCGTGCGACCGCCCGCCGCCGGATACCCCCCGACGTCCCGAAGATTAAAGACCCCTTCGAGCTCCAACCGCCGGCCATCAGCAAAGGCAAGATCCCGAATAGCTTCCGGGCTCAGGGAATTCTGCGTGCTCTGCGACACCATGCTCCGTCCGTGCTTAGACCAGCCGAGCAAGCAGCGTCTCACATGCACATTTCCATCGTGCTTCGCGTTCCCAGCCAACTGGTGAACGACGTCGCCGCGCCAGTTCCCGGTACGGTGAACCACATGACAAGAGTCGGCGGCATGTACGGCCCGGACGCGACATTCCTCGGCGTCGAGCGCGCGGACCTGTCCGACCCGCAGTCCTGGGCGGGTACTGACATCATGATCATTGGCGCGCCGTTCGATGGTGGCACGTCGCACCGGCCGGGCGCCCGATTCGGCCCGCAGGCGATCAGGTTCACCGATTACCTGCCGCACGACGGTTCCAGACCGCACCTCGCCCTCGGCGTGGACCCGCTCGTTGAGCTGAAGGTGGCAGACGCCGGAGACGTCGAGATGCCGTCGGGAGACACAGAGCTTTCCTTGCGGCGCCTGGAAGAAGCTGTCCACCGCACCTGCCGCGGCGGCGCAATCCCGGTGATACTCGGCGGCGACCACACGATCGCGCTGCCGGACGCGACCGGCGTCGCCCGGCACGTTGGCTGGGGACGCCTCTCCATGATCCACTTCGACGCGCATGCCGACACCGGCGACACCCAGTTCGGCTTGCTGCACGGCCACGGCACCCCGATGCGGCGCCTGATCGAGTCCGGCGCGATCCGGGGCGACCGGTTCCTCCAGATCGGATTGCGGGGCTACTGGCCAGAGCCCGAGACGCTGCAGTGGATGGCCGGACAGCGGATGCGCAGCTTCGAGATGACCGAGGTCGTCACGAAAGGCCTGGACCAATGCCTGACTGAGGCATTCGAGATCGCGACCGACGAGTGCGAAGGAGTGTTCCTGTCGGTCGATGTCGATGTGGTCGACCCCGGTATGGCGCCTGGCACCGGGACGCCCGAGCCCGGCGGCCTGACCGGGCGGCAGCTACTGGATGCGGTCCGGCGGATCGCGATGGAGATGCCGCTAGCGGGCATCGACGTCGTCGAAGTCGCCCCGCCGTTCGACCACGCGGAGGTCACCGCGTTCCTGGCCAACCGGGTGGTACTAGAGGCGCTGTCCGGCATCGCCTGGCGCCGTCGCCAGCTAGCCGCCGACCCCGCCCGCCCGGCCCGAGATCCCGCTGCGCCACTCCTGGAAGGCCGCGGTCCCAGCAGCTAGCTGGGGCCTATCCCCGGTTCCACTCGAACGCAGAAGATGTTGATGGGATGTGGCCATCACAACGAGCCGATCTATAGTTGAACATGCTCGATGTGACCAGGCTGAAGGTACTGGTCGCGGTCGCCAGGCATGGCTCGGTCACCGCCGCGGCCCGCGCGCTGAACTACGCGCAGCCTTCGGTCAGCCATCACATCGCCCGGCTTGAGGCCGAGACCGGGACTCAGCTTCTCGAGCGCGTTGGCCGCGGCATCCGGCTGACCGAGGCCGGCCGGCTGCTGGCCGAGCGCGCGGAGGAGATCATCGGCAGGCTCGACTCCGCCGAGGCCGAACTCGCCGCGCATGTCGGGCTTCGCGAGGGCCGCGTGCGACTTGCCGCGTTCCCGTCCGCTCTCGGCACGCTGGTCCCCGCGGCTGCCGCCCGTCTCGCGGCGGAGACGCCGGGCATTGAGTTCATGCTGACCGAGGCGGAGCCGCCGGAAGCGCTGCGGATGCTACGGGCCGGCTACGTCGACGTCGCCATCGTCTTCCGCCACTACCAGCAAGACCTCGACCCCGCGCCGCCGGAGCCAGCAGATGAAGGCACCAGGGGGGTGCTGCTGCTGGATGAGGCCATACATCTCGTGACCGCGGCTGCCGTCAACTCCGCCGAACCCGCCGGATTGACCGCGCACGCCGGGAGCCGGTGGATCGCCGGATGCGAACGGTGCCGGAGCTACCTGGTGCGGCAATGCGAGGCGGCCGGTTTCACGCCCAGGATCTCGTTCACGACGGATGACTACATAGCCGCCAGGCGCTCGTGGCGGCCGGGCTGGGCGTCACCACCCTGCCCGAGCTGTGCCTGCGGGCTGCCAGGCATCCGGGCATCGCGACCACCAAACTGCCAGGCGCCAGGCGGCACGTCTTCGCGATGACCTACGGCGAACCGCCGGAGTCGAAGTCGACAGTGCGCCTGATCGACATGCTGACGCGGGTGGCCGCGCAGGCCGATGCGCAGCCCGTGTGATCGGCGCCGTTCCGTTTAGATCTTGGTGCCCTGGTCTGCCCAATACGGATCGCGCAGCCGTCGCTTGAGAAGCTTGCCGCTCGGGTCACGTGGCAGCTGCTCGGTGAAGTCGATGGACTTCGGCCACTTCATTTTCGCCAGCCGTCCTTCTAGCCCGGCGAGTATTTCGGCCGCCAGGTCGTCGCCTGGCTCCACGCCGTCGGCCGGCTGCACGACGGCCTTAATCTGCTCGCCCCACTCCTCGTCGGGAATGCCGAACACGGCAACGTCCGCGACCTTCGGGTTCATGATGATCTCGGCCTCGATCTCGGCCGGGTAGATATTCGCCCCGCCGGAGATGATCATGTCCGACTTCCGGTCACACAGGAAGAGGAAGCCGTCCTCCGTCAGATAGCCGATGTCACCGACAGTGAAGAATCCCTTCAGCCGGTTCGCATCCGTTTTGGCCTTGTCGCCGTAGTACTCGAACTCCGACAGCATCATCTTCATGTAAATAGTGCCGGGAGTTCCCGTCGGCTGCGGGTCGCCGTTCTCGTCGGCGATCAGCAGCTCGCTGATCGGCCACGCGTTGCCCACGGTGCCGGGGTGAGCCAGCCAGTCTTCCGGCGAGGCGATGGTGCCGCCGCCTTCAGTCGCGGCGTAGTACTCCCAAACACACGGACCCCACCAGTCGAGCATCTCCTGCTTGATCCCGATCGGGCACGGCGCAGCCGCGTGAATGAGCCACCGCATCGATGACAGGTCGTACTTTGCCTTGGTCTCGTCCGGCAAGGACAGCATGCGCTTGAACTGCGTGGGCACCATGTGCGAGTTCGTGCACCGGTACCGCTCGGTCAACGCGAGCGCGGTCTCGGCGTCGAAGCCGTCCATGCAGACGAGGGTGTGGCCCATGTGCAGCGCGCAGCCACCAAACATAGTGACCGCCGTGTGGTAGTTCGGCGAGGTCACCAGGTGCGCGTTGGGATGCCCGTCGGTGACGCCGAAGAATCCCAGCAGCCCCGAGGCGAGAACCATGGCGTCGTCGGGGTCCAGGCCGGTGAGTGACCGCCGCACGCCCTTGGGCCGCCCGGTTGTGCCCGAGGTGTAGTGCATCGTTGCGCCGGCTGTCCGCTCGGCCGGCAACGTCTCCGGGTGCCCGGCCCGTAGGTCGGCGACGTTGGTGAAGCCCGGCACCTCGCCGAAGCTGAACCTGGCGTCAGACGGGATGCCCGCCTCATCGGCCGTGTCGACACCTAGCCCGGCGAATCGCTCGTGCACGAAGAACGCCTTCGCCCCGCAATCGGTCGCGATGTAGGCAGCCTCGGGAGCCGTGAAATGCCAGTTGATCGGCGTGAGATACCAGCCTGCTTGCAGCGCGGCCAGGTAGACCTCGACCGGCGCGCTGCCGTTGGGCAGCAGCGAGGCGATGCCGTCGCCGGGCTTGAGGCCGCGCGCCTGAAGCGCGTGGGTGAGCTGGTTGGCCCGGCGCAGCAGGTCGCCGGCCGTGTGCGCGGTGCCGTCGGGATCTACTACCGCGATCCAGCCCGGATCTTCCTCTGCCCGGCGCCAGAATCCCTTCGATCCCACTGCTACCTCCGAGTCGATTTGTCCCTGTGCGTAGCGCCAGAACACCACATTGCGCGGGCTGTCGGCTAGCCCTCGCTGCTGATCGCACATGCGAAGGGCGGGAGTTCCCCGGTGCGTACCGGAGAATTCCCGCCCCAAAAGCTAATTCTCAATCAGCCTGCGTCTGATCAGGCACCCGCGGTGACGTACTGGTCGTCTTCCTCGTACTCGGCCTCTTCGCGGTACGCGTTGAGGATCAGGATGCCCACGATCATCAGCACGAGGCCAACGAGGAAGCCGGCCACCGGACCGATCGTCTCAAGGTCCGAGATCTCGCTGTCGTACCCCTGCGAAGTGTTGACGGCCGCAGCAACAGAAGCAGGTGTCGTCGTCAGGGTGCCGTTGAACAGGACCAAGGCGGTGCTGCCGGTCGTCGGGTCCTGAAGCGTCTCGTTCTGCGCCTCTATTACCTTGACCGGTGCCCCGGTGCCTGGGTCGACGTAGTACGTGTTAGTCGCCGTGAGGAACTCGGGCAGCGTGACCGTCGCCTGGTCCGCGATGCCGACCAGCGAGCCCGGCACTGTCACGCTACCGGTCTGCCGGTTATTGATGCCCTGCACGAAGACGTCGGTAGTCAAGCCGTCGATGGTGGCCGTGCCGGTGAAGTTAGCTGGCTCGGGCTTGTTCGTCGAGGTGTTGAAGAGCTCGTAGGTCTGCTGCTTCGTCCCGATCGGCCAGACGTAGCCCTGGCCGGAGAAGTGCGGCCGCGCGGTCCCAACCTCGGCGCCGCAGCAGTTCACCAGGGCCCCAGTGCGGCGGTCGAAGGCGAACCGCTCAGTCGAGTAGCTGATCGGCGCCTGCGGCGAGCTGGTCACATCGAAGACGCCGGTGATGTTGTTCCACACGGCCGTCGACGAACTCCCGCCCGCGACGTCGCCCTGCGTCGTGCTGACCGCGCGGACGGACGCGCCATTGACCTCCGCGCCAGTCTGCGCGCTGAAGTACGACACGTTCGTACCGGTCAGCCGGCTCACGCTGTACTCGTTCAAAGGAAACTTAACGACTTGGCCCGGTAGATAGAAGCGGCACATGAGCGCGCCCACTATCAAAAATGCTCCCAGCCCCGCGAGGACAACCCCGAAGACACGGCGCATCGAACCCTCCAAGGGCCGGTTCCAGATGTCAGTTATGGGATATCTCGATACAAGATTGGCACATAGTACTGGCTAGTAGTCTGCGCGTCACGTGGAAACTAGACACATATCCGTAACGGGAAGGCCGACGACAGCCTTGGTGCACGAGCCGCCAGCGGTGTCCAGTTGTAGTTGAGTTAGCCGCCGTAGTTGTAAGGGGCCTGGTTCGACGGCACATTAGAGTTGCCGACGAGGGCCGTCGTGGTGAATGAAGCACCGAGTGCCAGCACCGCCCCGACCACCAGCGCAGTGATGACCAGCAACAAACGTGACATTCGCCAATCCTCCTCTGCGGCCCGCAAGCCGCACGTCACCACTCTGGCACCAAAGTGTGCCACCATACCGGGTCGACTGCCCAGACAAGTAGCGTAAATATACGCAAGCGCGATCTAAGACCCCGCTATCACGTGCAACCGAGCATTCCATCTAGGTACTCTTTGGGCGTGCTTCAGCGGATACGTACGAGCAGGTGGATTCGGGGCGGACTGTTCCTCGTGATCCTGGGCTTCTGCTCGTATGGCCTGACGGTCGACTGGGCTCAGGTGCATCGCGCGCTCGACAGCCTGCACTGGTACTCGATCGCCGGGGCACTAGGCGCCGCGATGGCAGGTACGGGCTGCATGATGCTCTCCTGGCGGCGGCTGCTCGCCGATCTCGGCTCAAAGCTGCCAATCCCCGTAGCCGCCCGCGTGACGTTCATGGCCCAGCTTGCCAAGTATGTGCCGGGCGCCGTCTGGTCGTTCGCGGCACACGTAGAGCTTGGCAGCGACTACGGCGTTCCCAGGCGACGCGGCGGGGCCTCCGTCGTTATCGCGCTTGCCGTGGCCGCCGCGACAGGTCTCCTGATCGCGGCGGCGAGCCTTCCCCTCGCCTCTCCGGCGGTGGCTAGGAAGTATCTGCTCTTCCTCGCGGTCATCCCTGTGATCGCCCTCTGCCTTGCCCCCCCGATCCTGCGCCGACTTCTGGACTTCGCACTAAAGATCATCAGGCAGGAGCCGCTCGAGCGACGAGTCAGCTGGCGGGGCCTCGCAGAGGCAGTCGGCTTGGCGGCGCTGGGCTGGCTGCTGTCCGGGATGGGGGTTTGGTTGCTCGTGTCAGACATGGCTCGAGGCGGGTTGCACCTGGCGCTGATATCAGTCGGCGCCTATGCCCTGGCGGTCACGGTGGCGTTGCTTCTAGTGGTGTTTCCTAGCGGCATCGGCGCACGCGAGGTCATCATGGTCGCGGCCCTCGCGCCGGTGCTGCCACAGGGCGCCGCGTTGGCCGTCGCACTTGTGGTGAGAGCGGTTACTACAGCGTCGGATCTAGCGTGGGGCGGTATCGCGGCTGCCCTGGCAAGGTCAGCACGCTATGGTCGTCGTGCGACGGCCGCGATGGCCAGTCGCAGCGCGCAAGAGGTCCGGCAGATCGGCAAGCACCGGAAGCCACCTGCCAGGCGTCGAGCAGCAGCTGGGCCCACAGATCAGCCGGATGCCGCCTAGCCACCTAGGTCCCCGGCAGCAGGAAGACCACCAAGTCACGGCTAGCCAATATGACCCGAGCACCAGGCAGCCTGGCCTGCGCCGCGAAGCCGGATTGACCGGCTTGGGTGACAGGCTGCGCAGCCAGCAGCGGGCCAGCGTCGACGACGACGAAGCGCACTCCAGCCG
>Ga0126373_10001116_pt1 | contig 18804 bp, 22 predicted proteins | sample PanSoiMetPlot_11_FD_92545 | JGI IMG/M metagenome (GOLD analysis project Ga0126373, IMG submission 92545) | Tropical forest soil microbial communities from Panama - MetaG Plot_11 | ecosystem: Environmental > Terrestrial > Soil > Tropical forest > Bulk soil | place: Panama | collected 2016-02-17 | reverse complement strand
CGCCTTGGGCCGGGGTGAACCAGTCGGACAGCGCACCGTCCCACGCCGCGCCGCCTTGGCTCGCACCGGGCGACAGAGCCCCCGCGCCTGCGCCTTCGCCGGCCAGTAGGCTGCCCGGCGGACGACTGCCAAACAAGCTGCCGGGCGGCACCTCCGTGGGCGCCGCGGCCGGCGAGCCGCCCGCCGCCGCCCCGGCCAGCGGCTGGCCGTCACCGGGAGCTGAGCCGCCAGCGTCATGGTTCGCGGGAGCGGTCAGGCGAGGGTCGAGTGTCGCGTCGGGGTCAAAGACAGGCTGCGCCTGAGCGCGCACAGGCCGGAACATTCCCGGCCAGCTCAGCGGGTCGTGACCGGTTGCAGGTGCACGCTCGCCCGGAGTGGCCGCCTCAGCCAGCCGCCGCTGGTAGGCATCGTTGGCCACACCCACCACCCACGCCTCAGGGTCTGGGTACGTCGACACCTCATACCATTGCTGGTAAGCCTTGGCGTACGCCTCGCGAATCGCGTGGTCGGCCAGCGGGTCCTCCCCGGCCAGGCGGTGCACGTGGCTGGTTACGTTCCACGACGTTCGGGCGTAGAACGCGTCGAAGGACTCTGACTGGGACATCTGCTTCTGCACCTCCGACCGCGGCACTGAGGAGCGGAACCCAGTCGGCTCGCTGCTCTAGACAGGCACACGCACCGTGGTCAGCGGTTCGGTATGCCGGGATCGTTATTTAACCGATGAATTCTGGCCAGGCCAGGTTAAGCGAGATTGGCCAGTCGGGCGACCGCTGCGTCGACGCGCTCATCGGTGGCCGTGAGCGCCACCCTGATGTGCCCGACACCGGCAGGCCCGTAGATCTCGCCCGGCGCGACCAGGATGCCGGCCTCGGCTAGGCGCTGCACAGAGCCCCAGCAGTCGAGGTCTGAATGCGACGCCCAGAGATACAACCCGCCCGCAGATTCTCCGACTGTCCAGCCGGCCGCCTGGAGCGCTCCCCGCAGCCGCTCGCGCCTGTCGGCATAGCGCGCGCGCTGCGCATCGGCGTGCGTGTCGTCATCGAGCGCCGCGATCATCGCGGCCTGGACCGGAGCCGGGACGATCATCCCGGCATGCCTACGGACCTCGAGCAGGTCCGCGACAAGATCAGGGTCGCCGGTCACGAAGCCGGCCCGGTACCCGGCCAGATTCGAGCGCTTGGACAGCGAATGAACTGCCAGCAAGCCCTGATGCGAGCCGGCGCACGCGTCAGGGTGGAGGACCGAAAGCGGCGAGCTGTCCCAGCCCAGCTCGATATAGCATTCGTCGGAAGCGATCAAGGTGCCGCGTTCACGACCCCAGCTGACTACTTTCCGCAGATGATCAGCGGGCAAGACCTTGCCAGTCGGGTTCGAAGGCGAGTTCAGCCAGGCCAACCGGACGCGCTCAGGGCCCAGGGCCAGCAGGCCATCGGCAGGTACCGGCCGCGCACCAGCTAGCCGTGCCCCCACGCCATACGTGGGATAGGCCAGCTCGGGGTGCGCGACAATGTCACCATGGCCGCACCCGAGGAGCGTCGGCAACCAGGCTATGAATTCCTTGGTGCCGATGACCGGCAGCACCGCGTCCGGGTCCACGTTGACGCCGTGGCGCCTGGCCAGCCAGCCAGCAGCGGCCTGCCGAAGGGATGCGGTTCCGGCGGTCGGAGGATAGCCGGGTGAGTCGTCGGCGGCGCGTAGCGCCGCGCGCACGCGATCGGGCACAGGGTCGACCGGCGTGCCCACCGACAGATCGACGATCCCGCCAGGATGCGCCCGGGCCAGCTCAGCGGCTGGCGCGAGCCCGTCCCACGGGAAAGGCGGAAGCCTCGCCGCAAGCGTCATAGCCCGCTGCGCCGTCGCCGGTTCACTGGGACGGCCGCGCTAGTGCTCGGTCTCCTGTGGCGGGAGCGCAGCGACTATCGGGTGATCGCTGTTGATCTTGCCTACCTTGGAAGCGCCACCGGGTGATCCGAGATCTGCGAAGAACTCGACGTTCGCCTTGTAGTAGTCCTTCCACTGATCGGGCACGTCGTCCTCGTAGAAGATGGCCTCGACCGGGCAGACCGGCTCGCAGGCGCCGCAGTCCACGCACTCATCCGGATGGATATAGAGCATCCGCTCGCCCTCATAGATGCAGTCGACCGGGCACTCTTCGATGCAGGCCTTGTCGAGCACATCGACGCACGGCTGCGCGATGATGTAGGTCACGTCCGCGTTCTCCTCTTCCGTCCGCGCCCTGGTGCACTCCGCGGTGCGGCTGACCCAAGTGTCGCGGCTTAACACCAGTATCGCTGTCCCGGCGGGATCGCGGGCAAGCAGCCGACCCTTTGGGGATCGCAGGCTATCAGCCGAACACCAGCGCGGACGGAGCGGCCCGCGGGCGTGCTCTGGCCGGTTGCCTGGTCCAGTGCCCCGCGCCACTGAAGCCGAGCCACTGATATCCCTGATACCGGACAAATCCGATACCGTAGCTCGACGCGTTGGCGGCCAGCCAGGACGCAATCGCCCAGCCTCGCCGCGGATCCTGCACCGTGATTATCTCGGCTGGGTCGCCACCCAAGTGCCGGGATAGCGGGCCGAACGCGGTGGTCAGCATCAGGCTCGCTGCCGCCAGCCGAGCCTTCCCCGGCCCTGAGGCGTACGTGCACCACACCCCGCGCGGCTCCGTCCCGGTGAACGCCGTCGCCAGTTCCGTGCCCATGTCCGCGTACTGGGCATAGGCCGAGCCATCGGCGCTGTGCTGGACGGCCTGAGCCGCTTCGTAGATCGGCATGTGCAGGTAATGCGGTACCGCCACGAGAGCTTCGAAGAACCGGGTTGTCGCGTACACCGGGTCCTCGATCTGCTTGGTCGTGCCCCAGCCCTCAGACGGCCGCTGCTGGAAAACGCCCACCGAGTCTCTGTCGCCATAGTCCAAGTTGGAGAGTTTCGACTCCTGCAGCGCCGTCGCGTACGCAATCGCGACGGCCCGGTCCGGTAGGTGCCGACTGCTGGCTACGCCCGCGATGGTGGCGGCGATCGCGGCCTGACCGGTGCTCAGCTCTAGCCCATGACTACCCGGGCCTGCGACGCAGACAGTCGCTCGGGGCGTTACCTGGCGCGACGGCCGCAGGGCCAGGTACGTGATGACTATCAAGATCAGGACGATGACGATGCCGGCCGCGGACCTAGACCGCCAATGACCACGGGCGGGCTTGCGCTTGCTCGGCACGATATGAAGCTACCCGGTCCAGCCGTCGGCAGCCGCTGCTCCTGCCATTAGGCTCCGACGTCATGACAGACCATCCTGCGGCGGGGACCGCTGTTTCCGACCTGCCGGCTGACATCGACGAGCTCTGGGAGCGGCGCGGCGACCTGACGCCGACCGACGCGGTAGCCCGGGACATAGTCCAAGCCGCCGTTGACATGATCGATGTCGGGCAAGCCCGCGTCGCGTGGATCTCGCCGGAGTCCCGCGAGATCATCGTTGACGAGCGCGCGAAGCGCGCGATTCTGCTCGCGTTCAAGCTGATGCCGATGGCGGAGTCGCAGGTCGGGGACTTCCGGTATAACGACCGCGTCCCGCTGACGACGAGGCTGGACGGCGTCCGCGCCCTGCCTGGTTCGATCGTTCGGTGGGGCGCCTACGTCGCGCCCGGCGCCGTGCTGATGCCGTCCTTCGTCAACATCGGCGCCTATGTTGACTCCGGCACGATGGTCGACACGTGGGCCACCGTTGGGTCCTGCGCCCAGATCGGCAAGAACGTGCACTTGGCCGGCGGCGTCGGCATCGGGGGCGTGCTTGAGCCGCCGAACGCGGTGCCAGTCGTAGTCGAGGACGACGCGTTCATCATGTCGCGCTGCATGGTCGTTGAGGGCGCGCGCGTTCGCACTGGCGCCGTACTTGGTGCCGGGACGATTCTGAGCAAGTCCACCCACGTGATCGACGTGCAGACCGGCGAGGAACTGCCGCGCGGCGAGGTTCCGGCGTGGTCGGTGTGCGTCGGCGGTACGCGGACGCGAAAGTTCGATGGCGGCGAGTTCGGCTTGCCGTGCGTTTTGGTCCTCCGACGGCTAGACGAGGGCGCCAGGCATGACAAGGCGGCCCTCAACGACGTACTGCGCGACCACGGCGTCAGTTCATAGGGCGGGGAACGAAGCCGACCCCGTTACCCGCCGTCGGAGGCGTCGCCGACCTGTCCTGGACTCCGTATCAGCACGCGATGTAACGTGTTTGCGTGGAACAGGCATCACGCGACGAGATCGGCGCCGCCGTCGCCGCACACGCTGAACTTGGGCGCGATTACGAGCACGCTGTGGCCGAGGGTCTCATCGACCGGATCGGCGCCGAGGTGGATCGTCGGGTCGATGCCCGGCTCTCCGGAGCGTCGCGGCGGGCCCTGCGGGGCGGGCGGCCAGGAACGTTCGCCACGGTGATCATGGGCCTGGGCTCGATGGGCCTGGGCGTCGGCGGGACCGCTGTCGTGCTCTCGGATGCGCATAGCACCAGCGCGGCGTCGGTCATGGTGCTAGTCATCTGGATAGCCATCGCCATCATCAACGTGAATTTCGGCAACCGTCACTAGCCGAACACGTGCCTGCCTAGCTGTCTTGGCTGTTCAGGTTGTCGTGGCGGCTACCTTAATGGCCATGAGCCTGCACTCCGAGCCTAGGCGCCGGCTGCGTCGCCAGGGTCCTGCAACGCTGCGGGGCAAGCACATCCCGAAGACGACGACCGATCAGCGGCTCCTCGACTGGCGCGGGCCCAGCGACTGGGTGCACACAGATCCCTGGCGCGTGCTGCGGATCCAGGCTGAATTCGTCGAAGGATTCGGTTTGCTGGCCGAGCTCGGCCAGGCTGTCTCTGTCTTCGGCTCGGCCCGCACGGCGCCTGGCACCCCCGAGTACGAGCGCGCCGAGCAGATCGGCATCGGCTTGGCCAGGGCGGGCTACGCCGTCATCACGGGCGGCGGACCGGGGATCATGGAGGCGGCGAACAAGGGGGCGACCAGTGCCGGCGGCGTCTCGGTCGGTCTTGGCATCGAGCTGCCACTTGAGCAGGGCCTGAACGACTACGTCGAGATCGGCCTTGAATTCCGGTACTTCTTCGTCCGCAAGACCGTGTTCGTTAAGTACTCCCAGGCATTCGTCGTGCTGCCGGGCGGCTTCGGGACGCTCGACGAGCTGTTCGAAGCGATCGTGCTCGTGCAGACCGGCAAGATCACCCGGTTCCCCATCGTGCTGGTGGGAAGCGAGTACTGGCAAGGCCTGCTGTCGTGGATCAAGGGCACCGTGCTGCCCAATGGCAAGATCTCGGCTCACGATCTTGAGTTGATCAACGTAGCCGACGACCCGGCTGAGGTGGTGCGGATCATCACCGAAGCGCACAGCATGACGGTGGGCCGGCAGAATTTTACCGAGATGACCTGATCGCTGGCCGTCGGCCGCGACCGGCCTCGCAACAGCGATGCACCAACAGGTCGCTGGCCATGGCACGATTACGGTGTGATCGTTGCCATCGTGATCGCCGCCATCGTCATCGTCGGCGGCATCATCGTGGTCGCCATGGGTAGGGGCGGCGAGCTTGCCATCGACCGGCCTGACCTGCCGAGGCGCACGGACTTCCAGTCCTCGTCGGATATCGCCGACTATCGTCCGCCTGCCGCTCTCATCGGCTACAGCGCGGTGGCGACCGAGCAGGCCCTGACCCTGATCGCGCGCACCATCGCCGAGCGGGACGCCGAGATCGACTGGCTGCGCCGACGGCTGGCAGAACTCCAGCCCGAGAGCCTGCCCGACGGGTCGAACGGCACGTCGGCCGGGTCGCCGGGCGGCGAGGGTCTGCCCGTCGCCGAGGCGCGATGGCAGGGTGGCGGCACCCCGTCCGGCGCGGCGAACGGGTTCGGCACACCACAGCCGGTCAGCCCACGCGGCGGCGACGACGAATGACGGCGGGAGCGACTGTCGCGGGTGCGGACGGGCTGCCGCGCTGTCCTTGGGCCCTCGGTACGCCCGAGTACCTGAGCTACCACGACCAGGAGTGGGGACGCGAAGTCCGAGATGACACCGCGATGTTCGAGCGAGTGTGCCTGGAGGGGTTCCAGTCCGGGCTCTCCTGGCTGACGATCTTGCGCAAGCGGGAAAACTTCCGACGGGCGTTCTGCGGATTCGACATGGCGGCGGTCGCCAGCTTCGGGCCAGATGACGAGGCTCGACTGCTCGCCGACGCGGGCATAGTGCGCAACCGAGCGAAGATCGAGGCCGCGATCGCCAACGCCAGGGCTGCGCTGGCGCTGCCAGAGGGTCTTGCTGAGCGCGTCTGGAAGTACGCCGGCGATCCAGGCGCCGCGCCGTCCACGCTTGCTGACGTGCCGGCCGTTACGCCCGCGTCCAAGGCGCTGGCCAAGGACCTGCGCAAGGCCGGGTTCCGGTTCACCGGGCCGGTTACGGTCTACGCGACCATGCAGGCGTGCGGCGTCGTGAACGACCATCTGGTGGACTGCGCGTTCCGCAACGCGTAAGCCGGACCGCTGACGGCGACGTTTGCCGGGACCGCGTCGCGCGCGCGCGCCGGATCGCGGTCGGCCAACACGAAACTGGTCGACCGCAACCCGGCAGTCCCGCGCCGTCGGCGTCGGGCGTACTTCGGAAAACCGATCATCCACGCGACATTCCTGGCCGGCGCGGTTCTCGCCCGCCAGAGCCGTTCTCTTGCTTTCTGATCACGGCCGTGTTATTCCGCGGCCGTCGCGCGAATTCGGCAGCCTTTCGCGATCATGTTTGTTATAGCAATACCCGCACCACGAAATGGCTGTCACGTTATATCGCGGCGGGTGGCGGGCATGCTGGCGTGCATACCTGCTAGGCAGGGGCAAGATTTGCCCCGCGGTTGGGCGGCGCGGGGTCTAGCACAGATGGCCGCGACGCGCAAGAATGTCAACGCCAACAAGCAGCAGACGCGAGCTGGTCAGGTGGGGACGTGGCCGACCTCTCCAGCCATTTCGTCGCGACATTAACCGGATCCCATTGCGAAACTTCGCACAATGCACATAACCTGAGGCCGACGTAAGCCTTACTCGGGAGGGCGGAGGAGCATGCGGCCGCCAACGCCTGCCGACAGCGGCGGGAGCGTGCTTGGCACGCCTGTGGTCAGCGGCTCTGCCCGCAACCCTCCCGACCACGCCGCGACCGGACCGCTTGCGGGCGCTGGTCTGCTGGGCGCTCCGGTCGCCGAGGCGCTGGCAGTAATCCCGGACCAGTCCGAGCGGCTATCCGACGCCGGGCTCAGCGGCGGCGGCTGCTTCATCCGGCCGCTTCCGATCGACACCACGTGCGCGGCAGCCGCCCGTCGGTTCTTCCGCGAGGCCGCATCGACACTGGCAATTCCGTCGGGCCTGCTGCACGACGGCGTCACAATGGCCAGCGAGCTCGCCGCGAACACGCTGCACGCACAGCGGAACGGAGGTCGCGGCGCGATTTATCAGCGGTCAGCGGCCGGGATCCCGGAGATCTGGCTCTACCTGCGCGGTACCGGGCGGACCCGCGAGCTCGTCTGCAAGGTGTTCGACACCGAGCGGAGCTGGAGCGTCGGTGCCGAGCTCGGGATGGACAAGGCTCCCGTTGACTCGGTCAGCGGCCGCGGGCTGCAGGTAGTAGCCGGGCTATCGGCAGGTCAGTGGGGATGTCACTTGACTCGGTCCCGACTTGGCAACTGGAAGGTCCCTGGAAAGGCAGTCTGGTTCGCGCTGCGGATACCGCCGGCGGCGCTTCCCGATCACGTGGGCAGGCCGCGGTACAGCCCGGACTGGCTGATCAACGAGCTTGAGGCGATGCTGGGTGATCGGGGCCTGTCCGCCGGCCTCGTCCGGGCGGATCTGGACGGCATCTCGGTGCTGTCCATCAGCCAGCACCTGACGGTTTGGCGCCACGGCGGCACCGTGTCCTGGCGGACCCCTTCGGGCCAGTACCACAAGATGGACCTTGACGATCTCGTCGAGGTAGCCGAGCAGATCGTGTGCGCGCACGAGGAGTTGGCGCTCGGCGAGGCCGTAAGAATCTAAGCGGGTCAGCGGCCGTGGTAGACGGGCGGCTGCTTCGCGACGAAGGCCTCCGTAGCCGACTGGTGGTCGGCGCTGGATCCGAGACGCTCCTGGAGGTCCGCTTCCTTTTCCAGCGACTCGGTGAGGGTGTGGCTGCTCCCGTACAACAGGCTTTCCTTGATAGCCGCGTAAGCGAGCGTGGGTCCAGTTGCCAGCCGTGCGGCGAAGCTCGCTGCGGCGGCGGGCAGCTCGTCGTCGGGCACAACCCACGTCAGCAGGCCAAGACGCAGCGCTGTAGCGGAGTCGATCGGTTCGGCCAGCATCAGCAGCTCGGCCGCTTTGGCGGCTCCGACCAGCCTGGGCAGTGTCCAGGACGCGCCGGAGTCGGCGCCGAGCCCAACCCGGGCAAACGCCAGGAGAAGGCTGGCGCGCTCGGCGGCGATCCGGAAATCACAGGCAAAGGCCAGCGACGCCCCGGCGCCCGCGGCCACGCCGGGAAGCGCAGCCACCACGGGCTTCGGCATGTCAGCGATCGTCGCGATGATCGGGTTGTAGTGGTGGCGCACCGTGTCCAGTGGCGAGCCACCTGCCGCCAGCAGGTCGGCGTGCTCCCGCAGGTCTTGGCCCGAGCAGAATGCTGGCCCGGCGCCGGTAACGACCACGGCCCTAACATGGTCGTCGCCGCTGGCGGTCCGCAGCGCTTCCAGCAGGGCCACCTTGCTCTCGGCCGTCAGGGCATTTCGAGCGGTGGGCCGGTTGATCGTGATCGTCGCGACCGCGCCGTCGAGCTGGTAGAGCACGCTATCGGCCACGTTCGTTCCTTCCTAGCGCCGCACTTCAAGACCGTCCTCGCCGAGCATGCCTGAGTCCCGGTGCCGGCAGCAACTAGCGCGGCCTGGTGGCCACGGGGTAGCCCGGCGTTGAAAGGGGCACAATGCCCCGCGGGTTTACGGGACCTGGACGCGTGCCCACGGTGTCCGGATCTCTCCTGATTTCGGACTTTTGCAGGCGGGAACGCTGATCGTTACCACCGGACGGCCGAACCCTGGATAATAGAGGGACTGATCTAGATGAATGTGGCTGGCTGGAGTACCGCCAGGCGCCGCCCGCCGTGGTCAGCCCCGGCGTTGCGGTTCGGTGCGGCCCCAGGGCACAGGGAAGGGGAGCAGGATGGCGGCGATGAAGCCGCGGACGGGTGACGGTCCGCTCGAGGTCACCAAGGAGGGCCGCTGCATTGTGATGCGCGTGCCGCTGGAAGGCGGTGGACGGCTCGTAGTGGAGCTCACCCCGGACGAGGCGCGGGCCCTGGGCGAAGCACTACACACCGCAGTCGGCTGAGGCAGCCATCACCCCGCCGGGTAACCCCTGCTGCCTGGGCACGGCTTGCCCCGGCGACTTGACCCTTGAAACTGAGGGAGATTTACCCACCCTGCTTGGCCGCTGCTAGCAGCCCGTTGGCGATGGGCAGCAAGAGCGGCACCAGCCCTTCGTCAGCCCTGACCCGCTCGCGGAGCTCAGCGGCGGCCGTGACCTCGCCGTCCGTCGGCATCCGCTCGGTGGGCGTGCTCCCCGGCAGCACTGCGTTGACCATCACAATCCCGCCCGGCCTGAGCAGGCGCAGCGCGCCCTCCAGGTAATCGTCGAGTTCCTGCCGGTCGGCGTCGCAGAAGACGAGGTCGTACGCACCGTCGGCCAGCCTGGGCAGCACTTCGAGCGCGCGACCGCCGATGAGCCTGTACCTGCTGGTAGGGAACCCGGCTTCGACGAACGCCGCACGCGCGAGGCGCTGATGCTCTGGCTCGATGTCGACCGTGGTCAGGACGGATCCCGCGCGCATCCCGCGCAGCAGGTAGATGCCGGAGGTACCGCAGCCTGTGCCGATCTCGACTACCGACCTGGCACCTATCGCCGCGGCCATGAAGCGCAATGCAACACCCGTCAGCGCGCTCACCGGTGCCGCCCCGCCTACCTCGGCCGCGTTCCGCCGGGCCCGGACGAGCGCGTCGTCCTCGGGCATGAAGTCGTCGATATAGGCGAGAGTGCCGGCCGAAATGGAAATGGCTACCTCCCAGTTGGCCACCGTGCCGCTTGGCCCGGCTACATGGCCCGTCCGGCCGCAGCCTAGCGGCCATTACCGCAGTCCGGGAACCGACCAGCTAACCTGAGCGTTACGGGTGCAGAGCAACCGGGCTCGCGGAACAACGACGACCCGCCGGAGGTTTCGGTAATGGGGCGTCGAAGGGTGTGAACCGTTGCAAGGTGAGCCGCCGCAGGGGGACAGGGTGGACGAGACAGGACCGGTCGCCGTCATCGACGACGTGACGGCTTGGACGCCGCCAACCTGGGAGGCCGTCGTCCGGGAGCACTCTGCTCGCGTATACCGGCTTGCCTACCGCCTGACTGGCAACAGTCACGACGCAGAGGACCTGACCCAAGAGGTATTTGTCCGGGTTTTCCGCTCGCTGGACAGCTACATTCCTGGCACTTTTGAGGGTTGGCTGCACCGGATTACCACGAACCTGTTCCTCGACATGGCCCGGCGGCGCCAGCGGATCAGGTTCGAAGGCCTGGCTGAGGAGACGGAGGCTCGCCTCGGCGGCTCCGAGCCCACGCCGGCTCAGGCGTTCGATGACCGGCATCTCGACGGCGACATCCACGAGGCGCTCATGGCGCTGGCGCCCGAGTACCGTGCGGCCGTAATTCTCTGTGACATCGAGGGCCTTTCGTATGAGGAGATCGCCGACACGCTCGGCGTGAAGCTCGGCACCGTGCGGTCGCGTATTCACCGTGGCCGAGCGCAGCTCCGTCAGGCTCTCGAGCACCGTCGGCCGCGCCCTTCTGTCCCGAAGCCCCGGCTGCACGACCTGCCGTTGCCGCAAGGGAGCCAGCCGTGACCCACCTTGGCCAGCGGCTATCCGCGCTGATCGATGGCGAGCTCGAGGCTTCTGAACGCCAGCGGGTGCTCTTGCATACGAACAAGTGCAGGTCATGCCGCGCCGAGCTAGCAGCGCTCCACGTGCTCAAACAGCAGATTGTTAATTCGGTCGGTGAGGCTCCGGCGGTTGCCGGGCTCACGGGCCGGCTGATGAGCCAGCTGATGGGCATTCAGTCAGGCGAGTGGCCGCCCCCGCCACCACCTGGCGGCTGGCCCACGCACGGGCGTCCGTCGCAGGATTCGCCGGCTGCCGATCGCAGCAGTCGCCCGGATCAGCGTGCCACCCGGTTCTTTCTGGCCGGTTCGGTAGCGATTTTCCTGGCCGGACTGGGAACGGCCGCGGTCATCGCCGGCGGCGAGCCACAGGCGCAGGCGCCTGCACCACCAGTTACTCCCTCGGTCGACGTGCTCGTGGCCCCGCACAACTCCATGAGCCAGGGATCGGCTGGGCGCGGGCTGGAAATGCCACCGCCATGGTTGCGAGGTGGCTGGTCATACTCGGACATCGATGTCGTGTCCCTGCCGGGTCAGCCTTGACCGGCTGATCCGTCCTCTGGTGATGCACACGTAGCGCTCAACGTGATGCACACGTAGCTCTGAACCCACGCCGTGACTGCCGGCCATCTACCCACCTGCACGGCTAGGCGTGACCCCGAAGGGGCAGGAATGCTCCGATGACGGCTGTTGACGATCCGTCGGGGGCGCCGTCTCAGGGGGAGGAACGCTATGTCCGAGCAGCCTGGGCACGGCGGTGCCGGCGCGCGCGTTGCACCCGGCCACGGGTTTTCGGCGGTTCCGGCCAGTCCTGCGCCCGGTAGCTGGGACAGCGCAGGGTCGGTAGGCGACAATACCGAGCGGATCAGTGAATTCGGCAAGTTTGACTGGTTTGCCGAGCTGGACGACTTCTCAGCGCTTCGCCACGGGCCGCCGGGCGCGATGTCAGCCCACGCCGCGGCAAGCGACGGATCAGCTGACGACAGTAAGCGCCCATGGTGGCGAAGGCCGGGTCAATTCAGCAGGCAATGGGGCGAGAAGCAGCGCGAACTCGGGCGGCGGGGCGGCGGGCGAGCCGCCGGGCGGCTTCCCAAGCGGCGGCAGGAAGGCGGAATTGGACGGCTGCTCCGCGGCTGGCGGCTAGCGGTAGCCGCCCTCGCGCTGGCGACCGCGTGCACGCTGATCGGCGGTGTCTTTGGGGGCTTCGTCGCCCTCCACACCGAAGGCGACGGGCTGTCTGATTCGAGCTACAGCCTCGGTTCCGTGCCGCCAGCCCCGACCAACCGGCCGGCTAGCTCGGTTGCCGGCATCGCAGCGAGAGACACGCCTGCCGTCGTCATGATCAAGGTCAACGACGGCCAGGGCACTGGCTCTGGCTTCCTGATTCACGGCGGCTACATCGTCACCGACAACCATGTCGTCACGCTGGACGGCCTCCTGACTGCCTCCTCGCTGCGCGTGTATTTCAGCAACGGACAGTCAGCCAAAGGCGTCATGGTTGGCCGGGATCCGTACTCCGACATTGCTGTCATCAAGGCGGTCGGTGTCACCAACCTTCCGGCCCTGACTGTCGGCAACTCTGCCGGTGTGGCCGTCGGCGACCCGGTGATCGCGATCGGCTCGCCACTCGGCCTGGCCGACACCGTCACCAGTGGCATCGTCAGCGCCATCGACCGCCCTGTGCAGCCCACCGCGACGCTCGGAAACACGACGCCGGTCTTCTTCGACGCCATTCAAACAGATGCGCCGATCAACCCCGGCAACTCTGGTGGCCCGCTCGTCAACGCCCGTGGCCAGGTCATCGGCGTGGACGCGGCCATAGACACGCTCGGCAGCGACCCGATCACCGGGACGCAGGGTGGCAGCATCGGGCTGGGTTTCGCGATACCGATGGACCTCGCGCGCCGCGTGATAGAGCAGCTCATCAGGACGGGACACGCCACGCATACCGTCGTCGGTGCGTCGATCAATGAGAACTTCGCCGGAAATGGTGCTCAGGTCATGACTGGCCACCGGGCCGTCATACCCGGCGGGCCCGCTGCACGGGCGGGGCTCAAGCCCGGTGACGTCATCGTCAAGGTTGGCAGCCAGCCGATTAGCAATGCATACGGGCTGATGGACGCCATCAGGTCGCTGGCACCGGGCTCGCAGGTTGTGTTGACATTCGTTCGGCAGGGCCATACTCACGTCACTCGGCTGACGCTCGGATCCGCTTCGTCGTGACCCCAAGAGCCAAGTCGGCGTCCCTCGGCGGACTCCATCACCCCGGCCCGGAGGCTCCAGGCAGTCAGCGGGTTCTGATGTGGACGAGGTTCGGGCTAGTCTGATGAAGCGGGTCTGAGCCCGCGGTCCTCGCCTCCGTGGAGCTTTGCCCGTGTTCCTCGACCTGAACTTCACCAAGCTGCTGATACTTGCCGTGCTCGCGTTGCTCATCTTCGGACCCGACCGGCTGCCTGGCATTGCGGCTCAGGCCGGACGGGCGCTGCGTGAGCTGCGGCGGATGGCCGAGGGAGCGAAGTCCGAGCTTCAGGAGAACCTCGGCCCCGAGTTCAGCAACTTCGACGTCGCCGACCTGAACCCGCGGCATTTCGTCCGCAAGCACCTGGTGGACGAGATCACGGGCGACGGCGTCTTGCTTGGCGCTGTCGCGACGAACGGCAGCGCTACGACGGGTGAGGGCGCGCCGATCGAACCGCAGCGGCCCATGGCCTGGCTGTCGCCCGGCGAGAGTCCGCCCTACGACGCCGAGGCCACCTGATGCGGTCCGGAGAAGCGCCGGGTCAGACCGGCGTCAGGCCCAGCTGCCGGCCCGCAAGGCTACGTGAGCGGCCGGCCAGGTCCTCCGCGATCTTCCGCAGCTGCAGTCCTGCCGCCGAATCGGGGTCGGATAGGACCAGTGGCACGCCAGCATCGCCCGCCTCGCGCAGCCTGGTATCGATCGGAATCTCTCCTAGCAGGGGCACCGGGGCGCCGGTCAGCCTGGTGAGCGTGTCGGCCACCGCCTGACCGCCACCGTGACCGAAGACGTCGATCCGCTCGCCGCAATGTGGACACGGCAGGTAGGACATGTTCTCGATGACGCCCACGATGCGCTGGTGCAGCTGGCTCGCGAGCGAGCCGGCCCGCTCGGCTACCTCGGCCGAAGCCTGCTGCGGCGTCGTGACCACGATCAGCTCGCTGCCCGGCACGAGCTGAGCAGCGGAAATCGCAACGTCGCCGGTGCCCGGCGGGAGGTCGAGCAGCAGGATGTCGAGATCGCCCCAGTAGACGTCGGCCAGAAACTGCTCGAGCAGCCGGTGCAGGATCGGCCCGCGCATCGGCAAGGGCTCGTTCCCGCGCTTCAGCATGCCGCTCGAGATCGCTCGCACGCCGTGTGCACTTGGCGGCATGATCATCTGCTCGACCTTGGTGGGACGGTCGCTCACGCCAAGCATTCGCGGCACTGAATGGCCGTAAATATCGGCGTCAAGCAGCCCAACATTCAGGCCGAGCGCAGCGAGCGCCGTGGCAAGGTTGACCGTCACCGACGACTTGCCAACGCCGCCCTTGCCGCTCGCGATCGCGTAGACCTTAGTCAGTGACCCCGGCTTGGCGAACGGGATTTCTCTTTCCGGCTTTCCGCCGCGCAGCTGGGTCTGCAGGTTGCGCCGCTGCTCTTCGCTCATCACGTCCAGGTCGACCTTGACCGCGGTGACGCCCGGCAGCCTGCCAACTGCAGCGGTCACGTCCCTGGTGATGGTGTCGCGCAGCGGGCACCCGGATACGGTCAGGAACACGCTCACCAGGACGACACCACCAGGGGTGACCTCGATGCTCTTCACCATGCCCAGATCCGTGATCGGGCGGTGGATCTCGGGGTCGTTGACCGTCGAGAGCGCCTGCGCCACCTGCTCCGGGGTTGGCAGGCCGCCGCTCGATGTCGCTGAGGGTGAGTCTGTGGACATGGCCCCATGTTACGGCCGCGTCATCCGTGCCCATCCCTGCTAGAGGCTGTTGATGAACGACGCGAGCTGATTTCCGGCGCCATGCAAAACCGCCAGGAGCTCGTGGAAGAGGCCAGCCATGATGGCGGGATGAGTGCCTAGCACCAGGACAAGGCCCAGGAGCACCGTGTAGCCGATAGCTTTCCCCATGGCTACGTCTCCGGCGACCCGGCATGCGTCCCGCCGCCAGCTGCGATCGGCGCGCCGACAACTACCGCGCGGTGCTCGTTATTGGCACGGGTCGCGGTCGTAGTAGGGACCAGCTTGATCCAGGCCATGTTCCTCAAGCTCCTAGCGTTGGTATTCCCGTCGGGGACCACGGCCATGCAGGGGTAGTCCGGCGTGATTTGTCGCCGGTGCGGCCCGCCGGCCTGACGGCTGATACGGCCCCGCGTAAGCTCTGGCGGCGTGACGGCACGCGCATATCGGCCACGGCGGACGACGCTGGCTGTGCCTGGCAGCAATCCCCGGTTCCTGGAAAAGGCTCGCGAGCTCGCCGTCGACGAGTTCTTCATCGACCTTGAGGATGCGGTCGCGCCGGCAGAGAAGGAGCAGAGCAGGTTGGTCGCGGCCCGGGCGCTGCGAGATGGCGGCTGGGCCACCAAGATCCGGGCACTCCGCGTCAACGACGTGCGGACTGGATGGGCTTACCGCGACGTGGTGGACGTTGTCGAACAGGCCGGCGATTCGCTCGACTCGATCGTGCTGCCCAAGGTGACAGGTCCACTCGACGTGGGCTGGCTCGACCTACTGCTGGGGCAGATCGAACAGGCAATAGGGCTGGAACGGGGCCGAATCGCCATCGAGGCCCAGATCGAGGACGCGGCCGGCCTAGCCAACGTGGACGCGATCGCCGCGGCGTCCCCGCGGCTAGAGGCGCTTGTCTTCGGCCCAGCCGACTTCATGGCCAGCCTCGGGATACGCTCGCTGACCGTCGGCGCCCAGCCCGCTGGGTACGCGGTAGGCGACGCGTTCCACTATGCCCACATGCGGATCCTCGTCGCAGCCCGCGCGAACGGGCTGCAAGCCATAGACGGACCGTTCGCGGCCATCCGGGACATCGACGGGCTCACTGCAAGCGCGGCGAGCGCGGCTGCGATTGGCTTCGACGGCAAGTGGGTGCTGCATCCGGGTCAGGTGGACGCCGTGAACGCTGAGTTCTCGCCGTCGCAGGCCGATTACGACCGCGCCGAGCTAATCATCGAAGCCTACGAGTACTACACCACCGTGCGGCGGCGCGGGGCGGCGGTGCTGGACGGCGAGATGATCGACGAGGCGTCGCGCAAGCTGGCTCTTGTCGCCGCGGCCCGTGGCCGAGCCGCTGGCCTGGCCCGGACCCGCCGGTTCGAGCCGCCGGACTAGACGATCGAATAGCCGCCGCGCCCGGAAGACTGGCCGACTTCGATCAAGTGCCCGTCGGGGTCGCGAACATAGGCCCGGATCTCGCGCCCGTGATCTTTTGGCTCGGTCAGGAACTCGACGCCCTTGGCCCGCCAGTCGTTGTAGATGCCGGCGATGTCGGCGACACGCACGTTGATGAATGCGCTGGTGAACCCCGGGTCGCGCGGCGTGCCGAGCGTAACGTCCGGTTTGTCGTCGGTAGGTCCGCCACCGACGTTGAGTATCAGCCAGCTGTTCGCGACCTTCATGATGACCGGGTCGCGCTCCACCACGACTTCCCCGTCGAAGATGGTCCGGTAGAACTCGCGGGAGCGATCCTGATCGGCCACCACCAGGAAATGCGTGATGACGAAGCCTTCCTTGGGCGCGGGAAAGTCGTCCGGCGACATGCTGGCACCTCCGCTGCGGCGATACGGGCCTGCGTTTTCTCTCGCTACTACCCAACCACGGCGCCGGCTGCCGGCGAGGGTGGTTCGGCGGAGCCCGAGGCCAAACGCCACCCTTGACTGGTCACCAGACGGGGTGATATGGCGCAGACGCCGGCAGAATGCCAAGCTTGATGCGGGTTCAGTGGGGTAGGCAGGGTCGAGAGGCGGCAGATGTTGTATTCGGGTCAGTGGGTTGTGGCTGGGCTGGACGTCGGGGGCACCACCATCAATGCCACGCTGCTCGACTCCGCAGGCCGGTTCCTCGTCACTGAGATGGCCGAGTCACCCAGCCTCGTCCGGGAGGGCCCGGACAAGGCGATCGAGGCGCTCGCCAGGTCGCTCGAGGACGTCCTGGAACTTGCCAATATCCCGCGGCAGGCCGTCCGAGCCGTCGGGCTGGACACTCCAGGCCCCGTGACCGCTGACGGGGTTATCTCGTCAAAGGGCGCGACGAACTTCGCAAACGCCGGGTGGCGCGGCTTCGACGTGCGCACCGCGCTCGAGGGCCGCCTTGGCATCCCTGTCGTCTTCAACAACGACGCTAACGCCGCGGCGCTGCATGCACACTACGCGCACTTCGGGCCGGAGCTAGCCCGTCGGCGATCGTCGGTCTCGGTCATCGTCGGCACCGGACTCGGCGGCGGCGTCGTCGAGAGTGGTGAGATCATCCGCGGCGCCGCAGGGATGGCCGGTGAGCTGGGTCACATATGGCTACCGCTAGACGGCCTGCTCGCTCCCGGCCAGCCGATGCCGATCTGTAACTGCGGCATGCCCGGCGACGCTGAGAGCATCGCATCGCTCACCGGTATCGAGAAGAACCTGCTCCCGTACTGGTTGACCCAGTACCCAGGCCACGAGCTGGCCCGCCAGCCAGCCAGCGCCGCGGCCAGGCTCGTCCGTGCGTACGGGGAAGTGGGCGATCAGCTCGCGCTCAGCATCTTCGAGCAGCAGGCGATGGCGATCGGCCGGCTGCTGACGATCGCCGCGAACTTCACCGACCCACACGTGTACTTGCTCGGCGGCGGAGTTGTCGAGGCGGCACCAGCGTTTCGCGACTGGTTCCTCGACCGCGTTCGGGCACACACGGTGCTCCGCGAGGAGCAGGAGCGAGCGTCGTCCATTTCGCTGGTTCCCGATCTCGACATGGCAGGTGCTCGTGGCTCGGCCATCGCGGCGCATGCTGCCGTCGAGTCCTTGGCAACCGTCGCGTCCCGAGCAGGCTTCATGGCCTGAGGTCGGCGGCTGAGCGCGGCGGGAAACCCGATACCGTGCGGTCATGGACCATACGCGCCTCGGCCGGACCGGCCTGCCGGTGTCACGGCTTTGCCTCGGCACGATGACGTTCGGGCTCCAAAGCAACGAGGCAACGGCTGTCGCCATCCTTGACCGCGCATCCGAAGGTGGCATCGACTTTCTCGACACCTCTGACGCGTACCCGCTGGGTGGAGACCTGTCGACGAGAGGGGTGACAGAGGAGATCCTCGGACGGTGGCTCCAGGGCAAGCGGGACCGCTTCATCGTCGCGACGAAGTGTTTCGTCCCGACGGGCCCGGCACCGTTTGACGCAGGTAACTCGCGCAAGCACATCATGTCCGCGGTCGAGGCGTCGCTTCGGCGGCTGCGGACCGACTACATCGACCTGTATCAGCTGCACGGCTATGACCGGGAAACGCAGATCGACGAAACGCTCGGCGCTCTCGACGATCTGGTCCATCAGGGCAAGGTTCGGTATATCGGTTGCTCGAACTTCCTGACGTACCAGCTCGTCCGTGCGGTCGGGCGCAGCGAGACGCTGGGCCTGGCGCGTCTCGACTCGGTCCAGCCCCGGTACAACCTGCTCTTCCGCCAGATCGAGCGGGAAATGCTGCCGTTCTGCGGCGAGGAAGGCGTGGGCGTCATTCCGTACAACCCGATCGCGGGCGGACTGCTGTCGGGGAAGCACTCGCGATCGGCCCCGCCGCCCGCCGGCAGCCGGTTCACGCTGGGCAGTGCTGGCGGCATATATCAGGACCGGTACTGGCACGACCGGGAGTTCGATACTGTCG
>Ga0126373_10001115_pt1 | contig 18814 bp, 20 predicted proteins | sample PanSoiMetPlot_11_FD_92545 | JGI IMG/M metagenome (GOLD analysis project Ga0126373, IMG submission 92545) | Tropical forest soil microbial communities from Panama - MetaG Plot_11 | ecosystem: Environmental > Terrestrial > Soil > Tropical forest > Bulk soil | place: Panama | collected 2016-02-17 | reverse complement strand
GTGTTGCCTTGGTTACGGCCGAATCAGAAGTTTCTAGTGACCGAATTTTCGCTGGTCTTGCTCTGGTACCAACATCTGAGCGACGCGGTTAGTCCTGAATTCATAGCGAAATATAAGCTACCCGCTAATCTTCAAGTGTATCAGTTTATCAACCTCGCCTTGCAGAAACCGGTGCCGGACGCTGAATGGCGAGAGTTCCTTAAGTCCTCTACCTGGTATATACAGCAAAAGGAATTTCTGTTGAATGCCTACAACCTGTTTCGCGGTACGGGGAAACTCGGGGTTGCTAACTATGGCATGCTGCAATCCTGGACTAAGGGCGTGCAATTTACGGCCACAAGTATGCCGTGGCTTTTGAACGCACTGTTTGTCTCAGCGACGGTCAAGCCACGGGACGATGGATTCGCGCACGAAAATTTTCCCTGGGGACAAGAGTTCACCAATTTGCAAACTGCGCACTGACTGAACCTGACCGCACTATATGATGCGCCTACAACTTTCGATCCAAGAGCTCTGTGAGAGGGTTCAGTTTCTTCGGTGTCAATGGCAAAAAGGTTCGTTGATTAAACGCGAAAGTGAGACCACATGGAACAAGCACGCAAGAATAAGGAATTCGTGATCCGGCATTTCGAAGCCATCAACCGGCGGGATGTTCAAAGGGTTTTAGACAATATGCTGCCGTCTTTATACGACCACGAACTGGATGGCGACCACAGTCACGATATCGAACAAGGCGCGGAACGCTTGCGGGCCTTGATGCAGCGGATTCCAGATCTCTCCGTCGAGGTTCGAGACGTGATCGCGGAGGATAATATCGTGATCGTCCGGGGTGTCTGGTCAGGAACAGAACGTGATACCGGGAAAAAACTCGAGTTTCACGGTTTTGTACAGTGGCGCATCCTCGATGGTAAGCTAGCCGAGCGCTGGGCAACAGTTACCCCGTTGGCGGAAGTCAGCGAGATGTTGCAACGATGGTGACCTGATCGAGTCTTCGATAAACTCGAGGAGGTGTGATAGGAATTTAGTTTAACCATGAAATCAACCGATACTGCGTTAGCTCAAGCTGCTCGAAACGTCGTGGAGCATTGCCTCGGGATCCAAGCCGGGGAGGTGGTGTCAATCGTGACCGACAGCGCCGATCCCGACCGGATCGAGATCGCGTGCGCTTTATGGGAAGCGGCGCGAGCCAAAGGGGCTGAGGTGATTCTGGCTGAGATGTTGCCGCGCAAGAACAGCGGTGAAGAACCGCCAGCGCCGATTGCGCAACTCATGGCGGAAAGTAACGTCTTTCTTTGTCCGACTTCTAAGTCGCTTTCCCATACTCAAGCGCGCCGGAACGCCTCCGCGCGCGGAGCCCGGGGAGCCAGCCTTCCAACCATAACCAAAGAAATGGTTGTCCGTTGTCTGACGGCCGATTATGGGAGCATTGCTGCTTTGACGAAACGGGTCGCCGAAAAGCTAAGCCAAGGCTCAAAGTTTAAAGTGGAAAGTGAGCTCGGTACCAGTCTTGAACTGGAACGCCAAGGTAGGATAGTCGACGCCGACACCGGCCTGCTGACTCAACCGGGAGAATTTGGCAACCTGCCGGCGGGTGAGGCTTTCTTTGCACCGATGGAAGGCACGGCGAACGGCAAGATTATCTTCGATGGGTCAGTTGCGGATGTCGGTATATTGACCGAGCCGATCGAACTAATGGTTGAACGCGGTGTTGCCCGGATCGTATCAACTTCCGCGGCGGCCCAGGAGCTGGAGCGCAGCCTCTCGGTGCATGGGCCTAAGGCCTATAATATCGCCGAACTGGGAGTTGGCACGAACGATCGGGCGATCGTCTCAGGTAACATTCTGGAGGACGAAAAAGTCTTAGGTACGGTGCACATCGCTCTCGGTAATAACGCGGGGATGGGTGGCACGGTAAACGTACCTATTCATCTCGATGGCCTCATCCGAAACGCCACTCTCTACGTCGACGGTGAACTGGTGCTAGATAAAGGCAGGCTGCTAATTAGCCCCGAACCGGCAAGACCCTAAGACAAGACAGGAATAGCCGCGAAAGAACGCAAAGATCGCAAAAAGGTAGGGCGAAAATCTCGGTACGCCGGCGGACGCCCCATACAAATTACGCATGTCCGCGCCGGATTTGAGCCGTGGCGTGCGGCCTGAATAGGTCCATAACTTTCGTGGACCGGCGAGTTTCGAACCAAGGGCCGTTCCACATCCAACCGGTTGCAATGCCTCTCTAAGCGCGCGGGGACGCGCGCCCTCCAGAGACCGCGGCTGGTATTTACGGAGAATATTGGCGAGGCCATGCCCGATGACGCGGCTCAAATCTGGCGCGGTCGAGCTACGACAATTAGGAAAGCCCTCGGCGCGCCTAGATTTTCGCCCTACCTCTTTTTGCGCTTTTTGTGCCTTTTCGCGGCTATTCCTGTTTTCTCTCGGACACCGATTACGGCGTTTGAGACAACCGCGACCGGCATCCTGAATTTCTCATCTACCGTGCATGACGATGGTTCAGATATTTATGAAGACCGCAAAGTTACCACGAGAGCAGAACCCATATCTGCTGACCGGGAGAGGCAGGAAGAGGCGGTGGTTCTTTCTACGAGCGAGGACTGTCAAACCTGAGAGCGAGGTTTGATCCCCGCAATGCAAGAGACGATTTCAATTTGCAAACAGCTTCGACCCGGTGAGTCGTTCATCGGCAAACAGGGTCTGCAATACGCCGTCGGCATCTCGGCGGAGTCGGTTGGCGCGAAGGCGATCCATATGCAGCTAATGGCCATGCCGCCCGGCGGGCGCGCCTTTGCTCATAAGCACGCGACCCACGAGACTGCGATCTACGCCCTGAGCGGGGTCTCGCACGTATGGCACGGCGAGCGCCTCGAGAACCACTCGATCGTGAAGCCCGGAGATTTCTTCTATATACCGGCCGACGTACCGCATCTGCCGTACAACCCCAGCCAGACCGAATCTGTCACGGCGATTATCGCTCGCACCGACGCCAACGAACAGGAAAGCGTTATCTTGCTGCCGGAGCTGGAAGGCATTCATCCGCGTTGAAAAAGGAGTTCGAGGAGCAAGGAGTTCAAGGAGTTCAAGGAGCGGGGAAGCGCTCATTTGTACAACGCGCCGATTACGAGGCTTGCGATGATAATTGCCAGCACAAAGGCGGCAACCCCGGCAAATTTGTACTCACGGATCCCGACAAATAGTGTCAGCATCAGGATTACACGAGTTATCGGCAGTAGAATGAATAGGCCGATTCCGGCCATGATAACCTGCGAGCCGTACGGTGTCCCGGCTGGGAAGAACGACAGAAGCACTCCGGCACTAATAACGGCTGAGATAAGCCATGTGCCGACGGCTAATGCTGTTGCCAGAACTGACTCGATGCGGCCCTCCGTGTGAGTTGTTCTCCTATTCATAGGATTTTCTCGGATCACTGCTTGGCGAAGCCCGCAAAAAGCATTTGAGCCGCAACCGCGATAAGAACTGCGGCAAACAGCAGGCGAATTCTCTGGTTCGAAATAGAGACGAGTAAGCGGGCGCCGAGGATGGCGCCAACCACGGACCCCAGGGCAACAGGACCCGTGATCGCAGGCACAATCTCTCCGCGCACAAAATATGCGCCTGCACTGGCTGCGGCCGTTACGCAGATCATGAAATTCGAGGTCGCCGATGAAACTTTGATCGGAAGCCGAAGCGCTGAGTCCATGGCTGGAACCTTCAGAACGCCGCTGCCGATTCCCAAGAGCGCCGAGATCAGACCCGCAACATACATCAGTATCAGACCGACCGGCACACGTTCGACCCGATAGGCGATATCCAACCCGAGTTCGTGGTCCGGATAACTGGAGTCCAATTCTCGAACCCTCGAATCGCGGTCTGAAGAGTGCGATCGAAAGGAAACGGGATCGTTGCGCCTGGCCACCATTTGCCAAGCGGACAGCAGAAGGATCGTACCGAACATGAAAAAAAGACCTGGTTTAGGAATCCGGCCGGCAAGGAGTACGCCAGTTAGAGCGCCGGCCGTCGTTGCTGTTTCCAACACGATCGCCAGGCGAACATTGGTCAATCGCTCCTTCAAAAACGCGGCCGCACTACCGCAGGAGCAGGCAATGACCGAGACGATGCTGGCGCCGATGGCGTTTCTTAGATCGACATGGCACAGCATGGTCAAAATAGGCACAATAAAGATACCGCTGGCCATACCCAACATGCCCCCCACTGCACTGGCGATGACTGACACGGAGAACAACCATATCTCCGTTCCGACACTCATTTGCGCCCTTTCTGCACTGCCGGCTTTCGTCGGGCTAGTCGAGTCACGAACCGAACCCGATCTCCTCGGTAATGAAGCTTTTCATAGTCGACTGGCCGATGTCCAATCGAATAGGAAGTCCGCTCGATCAGAAAGATCGGGCTGCCAATCTCGATGTTGAGCGCTTTGGCGACGGTCGAGTCAGCGCAACTCGCCTCCAACCGGTATTCGGCTTCGATGAGCGGCGTGTTATACTTTTCCTCCAGGAGCGAAAAGATTGGGTTCGTTTCCAGGTTATTAGTCGTGATTTTCTTACCGAGCTCTTTCGGCAGATAAGTCTCATCAAAGGAGAGGGGATTCCCATCTGCCAGACGGACGCGCTGGATGCGCACCACTGGAGTCCCTTGGGGCAAAGCGAGTTGGCGCGCAACCAGCTCGCTGGAGGCCACAACTTGATGATCGAGAACCTTGGCCGTGGCTTTGCGACCTACGGCTTCCATGTCTTCGACAAAGCCAGTGAGTTCCGTCAACTCTTGCGTAATCCTGGGCAGGGTAACGAAAGTTCCTTTGCCACGTTGAATTTCAACCAGCCCGCGTTGGATCAAGCTTTGAATGGCCGCTCGCACGGTGGTCCGGCTTACTGCGTATTCCTGCACCAGACTGTCCTCGGAGGGGAGACGAGTTCCAGGGCTTAACGAACCATCCGCTATACGGGTTATGAGGGCACTCTCGAGCTGAGCATAGAGCGGTAGATGATCGGCGGAATCGGTTGACATAACGATATAATGACATCATGATGTCGGTATGTCACCTTATTTCTTTAACCGTTTTCCCCTCAGTCGTTGGGCGCCTATTCCGATCCGATTGATTGTCGGTTACGGCTTTTTGGAACACGGGTGGGCCAAGCTGACTAAAGGGCCAGACACTTTCGCGAATATCCTTCAAGCCATTGGTGTACCCGCGCCACATATCATGGCCTGGCTAACCGTCTTGGTGGAGATATTCGGCGGGTTGGCCGTAATTTTAGGCGCTTTCGTGACGCTGGCTAGTTTACCAATGGCTGCGGTCTTGCTGGTGGCAATGTTCAGCGTGCACCTGCGCTACGGATTCAGTTCGATAAAGCTGTTGGCGGTGACTGCTGCCGGTGCCCAGTTCGGCCCTCCGGGTTTTGAAACCGGTTTGCTCTACCTCGCCTGCCTGGCGGCTCTCGTCTTGGGTGGTGCTGGACCGCTCGCCTTCGATTCTCTGATTACGAAGATGAGAAAGGCCAATCACTAACTACCTGCACAAACAGTGGAGCTACCACTATGCCTCAAGAATCATCGAATCATGTCAATCCAGAGAACTGGGTAGATGCGTATGGTGATCGTCTTTACCGGTATGCGCTCCTCCGGGTGCGACATCACGAGGTGGCCGAAGACCTTGTTCAGGAGACACTCTTCGCGGCGGTTCGAGCTTGTGCGAAATTCCGGGGAAGTTCCTCCGAGCAGAGTTGGCTTTATGGCATCTTAAAGAACAAGATTTTCGACTACTTTCGAAAACTTGCTCAGGAGGTGTGCTTTACCGATTTAGAGTTTCTGGAGGACGAGATGTCGCACAAATTTATAGACCAGGGCTGGAATCACGAGCTCGGCCCGGCCCAATGGAAACCGGGCCCGGAGGCCGCTTTGAACCGTAAAGAGTTCTGGAAAACGTTTCGAAGCTGCCTGAACAAACTGCCAGCGCGCGTCGCGGACGTCTTTGTGCTCCGAGAGATCGAACAATTAGATACCGCACAGATTTGTGAGACGCTGGGGATTTCCCAAAATAATCTCTGGGTGATGCTACACCGTGCGCGCATGGCTCTTCGCGAATGTCTTGAGTTGAATTGGTTTGAAGGAAAACTTAAATTAGGCCCCAAGACCAATGGTTAGTGCCGATCAATCTTCCTTTTCGGCTCCGCCTAACCCGTCTCTACTCACCGGACGAAACTGGATCGAAAGGCGGCTGGTGAGCTACATCACTAACCACACCCCAACATGCCGGGATGTGGTCAGACTCTTGTCGCAATCAATGGAAGTGAAGTTGCCAATCACGACCCGGATCAAACTGCGGTTTCACTTTCTTATTTGCATCTGGTGTCAGCGTTACGAAAGACAGCTGTGGGCGTTGCGTAAAATTGCCTCTTCCGTTTCTGAGCGCGTGGCGGACATCTATCCTGAGACACTCTCCGATCGATCGAAAGAACAGTTAAAGCAGTCGCTGCGCGGAACGGAACCTTAATCCTGGCCCCGGTGTCTAGAGCTTTCGGGGCATGCCTACTCTGGTTTCGTTCCCCGCACACTACTAACGTCCGGCTTATGTTCACACAGATGGGCAACCGCCGAATCCTGCTCGCAACGCGTTCCCGCGTGTTGGTTACGGCACGTCCATTTGCGCACAAGTCAGCGGTCGCTATCAAGGCGCCGGCTATTGACCGTTCTCCGGGTTAGCTTGGTCTGCTTCCGCTGCGAGGTTAGTAAGAAGCTGCATGAACTCGGTCGTCTGGCCGATGAAAAGTCCGTCCGCGGTCAACGCCTTGAGTGCTCCCATCGCGGCCCCCTGGGTCTCGGTTGGACGAACGATCGAACAGACTGGGAAGCTTCGGTTAAGAAACGGGCAAGGCTCCGGCATGATCAGGTTAGGCTCTAGCAGCTCGTCGTCCGGTGTTGAAACAGTCAGATCCACAAAGGTTACCGTTGAGTTGTTGATGGGATCGACGACCGTCAGCGGAGGATTGCCTACATTCGCATTGCCCGCCTTGTCGTGCCAAACCTGAAAGTGCATTGCCTCGGTTGGACCGATACTGAGCACGACCCGCAATACTTCCGGATTGCTTACCCTCTGAGCCAGGGCAGGATAAAGACTCGTGCCGCCCTGCTCAATAAAGCAAAAGTGAAACCCGGCGGTAAAGGCGATCGCTTTGATGAGGTCGGGGTTGCTGGCGTCGGCATCCGTTCTGGGAATTGCTGTATGCTGCCCGACATTCAGACTCGGAACCGCTTGAATGAAACTCGCGTCACCGAGATCGGGGTTTGTGCGGTCAGAGCGATACCGGCTCCAAAAGCTGGTGTCTATGGTCAGCTTGGTAAGGTTGGTGAGCCGTCCCTTTTTGGCCGATCCGGTCGCTGTACTACCTGGTATGGTCCGGAAATGGGGGCCGACCAGAAGATCGAGCTCCGACGTGTCAGCACCTTTGGATTTTAAATACGCAAACAGGAAGTCGGTGTGGCTGAATTCATCATCGGTATTGTCGACGATGTATTGAGGCATGTCGATGTCCAGGAGCTCAAGAGCGGTATTGTATGGCACGTTACCCCCGGTGCCAACTGGCGGTAGGCCAGTTGACGGGTTAACTTGAGACGCGAAGTCCCCTTTATGTCTGACAAACCCTGAAGTCAGTTCCCAGTATTGTTCCCACAGATCACTCTCGATGATCTCCGCGGCCAACAGAAAACGCAAAATAGCCGCATCGCCTTGACTCAATTGCCCATCGTTACCAGCGGTCTTTGCTTTGCCGATTAAGGCTGTAGTGGGTGGAAGCAAAAATGCGCTACTCGCGCCCAGACCTTTTAGAAAAGATCGGCGTCGTAACCGTCTAGCTTGGAGCTGGTTAGACTCTGATCCTGGCGTGGATGATGATTCATTACTATTAGTTGACCCAGTCACAATTTCCCCCTCGTTCGTTAGTTAGTCTCGTTAGTGGTGAGCAGGCCGTTTAATTAACTCGATCGTTGGCGTGCTTATCGTCGTAAGTCGGAAAGGCGGCGTTTTCCTTACAAAATTCTTTTGCGACTAAGGGGAAAAGTCTTCGGCGTCCGGCTATCCGGGTTTTTCGGAATAAACGACAGCGGCTGACAATCTCACTCTTGTGAACGAAAGCGATTATGAAGACGCGGTCGTGAATTATTACGAACGTCTGTACGCATTCGGTTACAGCCTTACGGGTAACCAGGATGACGCCTCGGAACTAACGCAAGAGGCGTTCTATCGCCTCCTAACCAGGGGAGGAATGGTACGTGATTCTTCTAAGATAAAATCGTGGCTGTTCACTACTCTTTACCGAGTTTTTCTAAGCTGGGAACAGCGCCGCGCGCTGCTGCCCCATTTCGAAATCAGCAGCGTAGAAAACGAGATACCTCCGGTGACACCAGAGCAGATGGATGTGCTCCTAGATAATGCGGTTCGCGATTGCTTACTGGAGCTGGAAGAGCGCTATCGGGCGCCGCTGATTCTATTCTATCTAAATGATCATTCCTATGACGAGATCGCGTCCATACTGGCGGTGCCGATCGGTACTGTGATGTCGAGACTATCTAGAGGGAAGACTTTGCTGCGGAAACGGCTGGCCGGGCGAGCGATCGGGGCCGACGCCAATAGCAAGATTACGCACTTAAAAAGCCAACTAAATTCCGCCTCGCGAGCTTTATGACCGACGAAGAAGCAAAATTGATTTTGCAGGCCTACGCCCCGAACGGGCGGTCTGCGGCCGACCCGAACTTCCAAGCGGCGCTGAATCAAGCCCGCTGTAATCGCGAAGTCGCGGATTGGTTTGCGAATGAGCAGGCGCTTGATACCCGGATTAGCGAGAGCCTGAGTAGATCTCTTACGCCACCGACAAGGTTAAAATCCTTGCTGCTCGCGCAAAGGGTAATTATTCGGCCGGTCGTTTGGTGGAGAAAACGAAGTCACCAGCTCGCTCTGGCCGCATGCGCGGTATTAGTAAGCATTCTTAGCCTGGTTTGGTTTTCGCGCCCGGGTCCAGTCGGATTCGACAAGTATCGCGAGGAAATAGGCGGATCCACTGTGGAAGGAATCGAACCGGTTGGCCGGGTACCACGCGACCAATTTCAAGTGCGACGTTGGCTCGCAGACAACGAATTGGACGCAGACTCCGTGGCTCCCCGCGGGCTGAATGACGACATGATTTCAAGCTGCCGGGTAGTCAATTGGAGAGGTAACAAAGTCTACATAATTTGCTATCAATTGGAGAACCACCAGAATGCCCATTTGGCGGTGATTGATCGTGCGGCGCTGAAAGATGCGCCAGCAGAATCCCCGGTATTCGATCAGATAGGTAAAGCGGCCACTATCAGTTGGAGCCGCGGCAATCACACCTACATGATCGCCAGCACCAGCGGTGTAGCGTCGGATCTAATGAAACTCTTTTAGCTTATGAATATGAACTCAGAAACGGAACCTCTAAAGAGGTCAAATAATAGAATGTTCGCGAGGGATATCCTCGAGTTGCCCAAATGGAATCTTCAGCGTTGGGCACCGCTTCCGCTGCGTCTGATTGTCGGATACGGTTTCATGGAACATGGCTATGCCAAGCTTATCCACGGTCCTGAACGGTTTGCGGCGATTCTGCACACTCTGGGGGTTCCCTCCCCGGAGCTGATGGCTTGGGCGACAATCTTGGTTGAGTTGCTAGGTGGGTTGGCTGTTCTACTGGGCGCATTCATCCCCCTAGTGAGCGTGCCAATGGCGGCTGTATTACTCACGGCCATGTTTACTGTGCACCTCCAATACGGTTTCAGCGCGATCAAACTTCAGGCCATAACGGCGACTGGCGCTCAATTTGGCCCACCCGGATACGAGGTAGACCTCTTATACCTTGCCTGTCTTGCGGCCCTCGTTTTAACCGGTAGCGGACCATTCTCGATACAAAGTTTTTTCATTAAACGATCAAGCCTCGATAAGGCGTTACGGACGCCATTTGAATGAAAGTAACTAGTACCATGGAGAGGCTATTTTAAGTCTTCGATCGCCGGCTGTTATCGCGGCCTTGGCGTCGACTCGGAGGGAGTACCATGAAGAATCCCGCAGTGATTAGTGCAAAATATTGTCTGCGAGGACTAACCGTTTTGGCAGCGATTGGGCTTCTGGCTTTTAGCGGATGCGCCGGGATCGATGATGCGGCGCAGAGCCACGGAGTGACGACACATCTGCAAATGGGCGGTACAGTACATGGCCAAGAGAAGCTCAGTAATCAGGCCGACAACGTGGAACCGGATTACGAGTGGTGGTATTGAAACGGGCAAGCAGGTAACTCGTAGACCAAAGAAGCCCTGCTTCAACTGTTCATCACGCCCTTGGTAGCCTAGTTCGCTATTACCCGAGGATTCAGAGGCAATTTTCAGTGAACCAATCGCGAATGATACCGGCTGTCTCTTTCCATCTAGGTGGCGGTAAATCTGGTGACCAGACATGTCGAACAGGGTCAAGAAGAACCCGAGAACCAGGCCGTCGAGCGAGATCCAGGTTATGAGTGGTTTTATTAGCCCAACCGGCGACCGGTACGGGATAGTCACAGTATTATCGGACCGGCTGAGAAGTCTGGTCTGATTACGTGCGCAAGCAGCGAGCGATCTCACGTTCAACTGGTGCAGCGGCGAAAAACAGCAAGGTTCGGCGATTTGCTATTCGCAGTGGATCGGCGAGTAGAGTTTGCGCCAAGCAGTGATTCGTGTGGGTCTTGGGAATATTGCGCCGACCAGGGTGCTCATTAAACTCACATGGGTTTAGCATTTCCACGTCTTGCGGACCTGAGGCATAGACTTTTGGATCCATACCCATGACTCCGAGTATTCGCAGAGCGGTGTTAGGGGTTCTCGCCGGGGCAGCAGCGAGCGCTCCTTTGGCGCTGAGCGTTGGCTATCGGAGCTCAAGCATCGCTCTCGCTGCCGTCATTGGCCTCCTTTACGCTGTCAGTCTGAGGCACATGCCACATGCCTACGTCGACAATCTGATGACGGCGGGCGCGCTCGGAATCCCGTTGTGGGGGCTGATCAGTGTCGTTGTGCTTCCGATATTGTCAGGGCAAGAGCTGGAATTGAACGCGGAAGAGATGATAGCACGCTTCCCTGCTCTGGTGGGATGGGTGCTCTACGGCGCATTACTCGGTTTGTTCACGCAGGCACTAGGTGACATCGCGGAACACATGTTTGGTCCCGAAGCTACTGGTGTTGCACCGGTTCCGGAGCAGAGGAAACGGATTGTAATCCTGGGAGGCGGATTCGCGGGGATGAAGACGGCCGAGCATCTGGAGCAGGCGCTTCACCTGAACTCATCAGCGTTAATTACTCTGGTTAGTGAGACTAACGCATTATTGTTTACGCCGATGCTGGCGGAAGTGGCTGGAGGTAGCCTTGAGCCTAGCCACATCAGTACACCCTTGCGCAGCAGCCTGCACCGCACGGAATTCATCCGCGGGCAGATCGATGCGATTGATTTGCAGAACCGTAAAGTGGCCTTGGCCTCTGATTCTCCGACCGGTCAGGTGGTCATTCCCTACGACCATCTGGTACTGGCACTCGGCTCGGTCTCGAATTATATGGGACTGGTGAACGTTGAGAAGCAGGCCTTTGACTTCAAAAGCCTTCTCGATGCCATTCGGATCCGCAATCGGGTTATCGAGATGTTCGAGTGTGCCGATCGCGAGCCCGATGCATCGAAACGGGCAGCCCTTCTCGGCTTCGTGATTGCCGGCGGTGGATTTGCTGGAGTCGAGCTGGCTGGGGCGCTGAATGACTTCGCTCGCGGAATTCTCGCGGACTATCCGAACCTGAGCCCAAACGAACTGAACATCGTCCTGGTTCATTCCCGAGAACGGATTCTCCCCGAACTGAGTGAATCGCTAGCAGGCTATGCACAGAAAAAGATGGAGGCGCGCGGTGTGAAATTTCGTTTGAATGCCCGGCTCAGCGATGTCCAGCCCGGCATCGTCATGATCAGTGATGGAGAGATCCATGCTCAAACTCTGGTGTGGACGGCGGGCACTGCGCCGAATCCTCTGCTTCAGTCTCAGCCGTTCGAGCGTGACAAACGCGGCGCGGTGAAGGTGGATTCTACCCTGGCCGTATCCGGACACCCGGGGGTTTGGGCGCTAGGAGATTGCGCCGCAATCAACGACAGCAAAACCGGCAAGCGATGTCCTCCAACGGCGCAGTTCGCTATACGGGAGGCTGAGACCGTAGCCAGAAATATCGTTGCTGAGTTGGGCGGACGGCGGCCCAAGAATTTTCACTTCGATTCATTAGGAGCGCTATGCGTAGTGGGTCATCAGACCGCTTGCGCGGAATTGACGGTGCCTTTTGTGCGCACCAAGTCCGTGCGCTTCTCGGGATTGCTCGCATGGTTGATGTGGCGGGGAATCTATCTCTCCAAATTACCGGGGATGGAAAGAAAGATTCGCGTACTAATGGACTGGACGATCGAGCTTTTTTTCCCTCGAGACATTGTGCAAACCATTAATTTGCAGCAGGAGAAACATTAGATGTTGATGCAATCTGCATCCACTGAACGGGTCGTGGGTAAGAGGCGTCCAGACTGGGTTGGGCTGTTGCTCGGGCTCGCAACCGGCGTGGTCGGCTGCGCGATCCAAAGCAAAATACTCGCACCTCCATATACTCACGGGATCCTGTTCGGAGGAGCTTTTGGGCTCGCCTTCAGTTTCTTGTTTGCCAAACGTGCCACTACCCCGGGGGCGGGCCTGATCTGGGGCGTGGCCGTCGCGTTGCTACTTTGGTTTGTAGTACCGGGTGTCATTGATATCTTCCTGCTCCGTTCCGCCTCGTCCGATGCAATGCTGAACGATGCCCGGGCGCGGTTTCCGGAACTCGTTGCTGACCTCGTTTGTCTGGGCATGCCGGTCGGCCTGGTCGTTGGAGTCCGCGGGGCCCTTCGCAGCGAGCAAGCCCAGCCGCAATTTCGTTGGGGCCGTGCCGTCGTGGCCGGGGGATTGGCCGGAACCATCAGTGGACTGACGTTTAGCGGCTGGGAATATGCGGGAGGCTACTTGCCGCTGCTTGCGGGGCTGCCGGACTTCCCATCCCAGGCGACGGCGGTAGTTCTGCATTTCCTGGTGGCCCTCCTGATCGGATCAATTTTCGGGATTCTTTTTCAACGCGATGTACGCGGCTACGGCTCGAGCCTGGGTTGGGGCCTGGGATTTGGGATTTTCCTGTGGTTTTTCGGTCCGCTCACCACTTTCCCTCTCGTTTCCGGTCAGCCGCTGGATTGGTCTGCTGATCAGGGTTCCGCGTTATTCGGTTCGCTGGTCGGCTACATTATTTACGGGTTCATCCTTGGTACTATATACGCGTTCCTGGACCAAGTGTGGGTGAGACTGTTTATTCAATCCGACCCATTGAATCGCGAACCTGAAGGTCCAGGCTTTCATTTTTTTCGTTCCATCGAATGGGGAGGATTGGCTGGGCTAGTCGGCGGCTTGGTCTCGCTTCCAGTCATGAACGCGACCGGAATTCTGCCAATGATCGCTGGCGTCGATACCAATTTCGGAGGCATTCGCGGCCCGATCCTCCACCTTCTAGCAAGCGCCGGAATCGGGATGAGCTATGGATTCTTATTCCGCGATGAGGCCCCGTGTATAGGACTGGGTGTTCCTTGGGGATTTCTATTTGGCGTGATCTGGTGGTATGTCGGTCCGCTAACTCTTTTGCCGTTAATCTTGACCGGCGTCTACGACTGGAGGGCAAGCGCCGCGGTAGCTCTCTTCCCAACGCTTATCGGGCACTTGATCTACGGTGGTACCACCGCGCTTACATTCCTCCTGTTGGAGCGGCGGTATAAGCGATGGCTACTTCTCGATCCGCGCATGGCGGCCCGTGAGCAGCGCCGCCTGCGGCCGGCGGGAACTCCGGCGCCGGCGCTGTGGTTCTTTGCGCTGGCGCTCGGGGTAGTACTTCCGATTTTACTGGGTTGACAGCCCAGACCCGGTGTGGGTCAACCCAATCGTTGCCTTTGGCAAACTAACCTGGCGGTGCAGCATCTGAAAGTGACAGCTCGGAAGCGAGTTCGTCTTCTACTCTGGCGACGATGGAGGGATCGTCGAACACACTAAGTGGTTTAAGAAGATTCCTGACATCGATGAGCAGTCTGAGAACATCCACATCCCGAGCGGCTAACCGGCCTAGGCCTTTCTGGAAATTAAGCTGCTCTTCCAAATTTTCCGGGCGTACACCGGTAGTGTCCGGATAGATAAAATCAGGAACCGCCGACATCGCCCAGGGCTCGGCAACTAGGTCCTCGGCCTTGGTTAGAAAATCTTGGGCCAAAGTCGATAGGAGGTCGCCCTTGGCGCTTCCAAGCAAGTCAAAAAGCAGACTGGCTTGCCTGGCGGCGACTGACATGCCTTGGCCGTAAACAGGGTTGAAACGGCAAATGGCATCGCCGATAGGCAGCAGTCCACGAGGAAAGTCAGAGACCTGCGAAAAATGTCTCCATCTACTATGCTTAAATGAACTAGGGGTTATTTCCGTTAACAGTTTAGCATTCTTAATCGCATTGTGGACGGTGGGGGTTCGGAGCCTCTGAGCATAGGTCCGAAACTCACTTTCCTTAATTGGGGGGATACTCTCACCCCGGCCGATCAGAACCAGCTGGTAACTTCCGTTTTCTGCCGGGATGAGAAGGCCGCCTCGACTATCGTCAGGCGCATCGGGAAGTGTGTAAGCAACCTTGTAATTGTCCTTAATATGGGCGCTGTCGAGTAGAGCGCTGGCGTAATGCATATCGACACCGATGCTAGTCTCCTCTGGCGCCCTGCGCCGGGAAGCCTTTAGAAAATCCGACGTCAAAGATCCATTTCCGGAAGCATCAATGATGAGATCGGAGCGAAGTGTCTCTAGCTTACCTTCTGATGTACGGTAACAAATATCTGTGGCTGCGCCGGTGCTCGCGTCGCCGATGATATTAAGGACTCGGCATCCGCCTCGGACCGCTACATTCGTCAGGCGGGCGACCTGCCTGCGCAGGGTCAGCTCAAGCAACGGTCTGGTCAAACTGTAGGTCGGCCGGTCGATCTTAATTCTCGGCCAAGGGTCCTGTCTCGCGATCTCGTATAGAATGTCAAAACCTCGATCGAGTGGTACCGCTCCAGCCTGTCTCAACTCCTCGCCAAAGCCCGGAAAGAGCTGCTCTAGCGCTTTTAGGCCGCCGGCCAGTAGGCCATGAGGATGTTTACCTTGAGGAACTCCGGGGCGCGGCGTTACAGTGTCTGGCAGTTCGTCGCGATCCAGAATCACTACTTGGCGGAACCGATCGGACAGCGCACGAGCGGCCGATAATCCCGCAATTCCTCCCCCAACTACAATGGCGCGTTCGCCAAGGTAATCACTTTTAGAAACTGTCTCTCGTCTCATGTAGTTCGTTCTCCTAACAGATTTGTTGACCTGGTCTTCGTCCCGTGAATGGTAGGTCGCCGTAACAAACGTCATTCGTAGTCGGGACCCACGAAGTTTGTTCTGACTGCCGGAATTGCTGCCCTAAACGACGACCACTAATCCGGCACACTGATCGAGCTGCCGGATTCGCTGTCTGAGCTAAGCTGGAACCAAATGAGGCGGGAGCTTATTGGTCGTCGATATCGAAGAACTGAATCTTGTATCCCTCGAAGATCTTCATGAGCGTCTCAGCCCTTTGCTCAGTGTTTGCTAAGGCGCCTGCTTGGGTCGCGAGCCAGTCTTGATAGTCGGCGCATCGGCTGGTAAGAAAGCAACGTCGCCTTTTGCTGAGCTCTCCCGTCTGTTGCGGCCGTCCAAGTGGCGCTCGAGTTTCATTGTGCGGCCGAAATGATGGAGGCAAACGACGTGCTGCTTGGGACGATGTTGCGGGATCGCCTCCGCGTTTTGTCGCAGATCGAAGAGCCTTGCCCGAAAGTTGAAGAGTGTTACCTGACCACTTCGGCGCCGGACACAGCTCAAGAGATAAGAAGGTGAGGCGTACAAAGGCGCAGGGGTTTCAGAACTGTAGTCTAACGTCATATAAGGCTGCGTCAGCGGATCTAGACCGGATCTAAATTAGTTAGTTTTTCCGTTAACACCCGAAAATACGTGTTCCCCGTGCCGTCGAATTGTAGAATATTGCCGGATTCCGCAATCTTCGCTTCTTCTGGGATCCCAGCTAGCTTTCTAGATGGCAAAGAAGGCAAGATAGCTCAATCTGCAAGTCAGATTTCGCGCCGTATCTTTATGACACTGACTTGTGAGGCTACGCAGCTTTACGTCAGCAGATGAACGACTGACAAAGTGAGAACCGCACAGGGGGCGCGCCTGAGCTATGGTGCATCGGCTGTCCGATTTCCGAAGCCGCAATCTAGCCGACGCTGAGCTGTTTTAATCGATCTACTGCTTCCTGCACCAATTTGAGTGTGAGCTCCCGGGCTGGCATTTCTCTTCCCAGCAGCGAGGATTGACCTGACCAGAAAGGCGTGAAATCGCTGTTTCCCTGCTGTTCGGCCTTTGCCCGCAATGGCGCCAGCGCTCCCATGGGCAAGGGGAAATCGGGCAAACCATTCGCGATTGGGCCAATCTCAAGGGCGAGCCGGTTAGATAAGGCCCGCGCCGGCCGGCCCGTGAAAACGTTGGTAACAAACGTCGCGTCGGAATCCGCATCCCGCAAAGCATCCCTATGTGGTTGTGACGTCGCTGCTTCAGGACAGAGGAGATAGGCGGTTCCGAGTTGGGTTCCGGCGGCCCCAAGGGCAAACGCTGCGGCGATACCGCGGCCGTCCGCGATGCCGCCGGCCGCTACGACCGGTACTTTGACGGCATCAACAACTTGAGGGACTAGCGCCAAAGTTCCCGGTTGTGAGGAGCTAACAGAGTTCGAGATTTGGGTTAGGAACGTCCCTCGATGACCGCCAGCTTCATAACCTTGAGCGATGATAATATCTACGCCTTGCATCTCCAGCCAGCGCGCTTCGGCCACAGTCGTCGCGGACGCCATAATGCGGCAACCAGCAGCTTTTACCCGATCTAGAAGCGCCGAGTCTGGCAGGCCAAAATGGAAACTCACAACTTCCGGCTTAGTTTCCTCGACGATCTTACACCTTGCCTCATCAAACGGTGGAATATCTATCCGCGGCACTGAAATCGCAGAATCAATTTCGAGCTCGTGATAGTAAGGCAACAAGCGGTCTTGCCAAGCCTCTTCGCGATCAGTCGTAGTCGTTGCCTGGACATGGCAAAAGAAGTTGGCGTTGATCGGCTTGTCAGTTAGTCCGCGCAGTGCGCGGATCGTCTTGGCGACAACCTCGGGTTCCATCGGACCGCAGCCGATCGAGCCAAGGCCTCCGGCGTTACAGACAGCCGCAGCTAACTCAAGTGTGACAAAGCCTGCCATTGGCGATAACACGATTGGGTGCTCAATCTCCAAAAGGTCGATTAGTCGGTGATCTGGCCACATAGCGCGATGGACTAACCAATGGTTCAAAACTCCGAAAGACAATGGTTTCTCGTCTGAATCGCCGCAATCGCAGTCCGGACGGCAATCGCGCACGCTTAGCTCCTGGTTCCACCCTTAGCGCTAGGGAGGGGTCGCCACGCGGTCCTAGATCAAGTACTGGGGCAAGGAATCCGGTAGTCTGAGCAACAGAACGGTTATTCGCTTCAACCTTCGATATGGTGAGAAAAACGGCAGAGTAGTGCTTCGTTCGTTGTTGGGTGATTGGCGGCGCCAGTCGGAAATTCCGACTGGCGCCGAGGTTTTTTCGCTGACTCTAAACCTGTAGAACGGTTATCTCTTCCGTCTTTGTGACCTTTGTGATCTTTCCGTATTGTAGAATTGGAGTTTCAAGAGCGGGAAGGATTAGGAGCACGTCTTGATGGTTTCGCGCCATAGCGCAGACCGTCCACCAGAAGAGCTAACATGCGCTGCGATCGGCCGGGATCGGCGTCACGGGCCGGCGCACAGAGGCTCGGGACGGCGTGTAACAGGTCGTCCGGCTTGACCCCGGCGCGCACATCGCCGGCTACAACCGCTGTATCAAGCAAAGTCTGGAGCGCCGGCCGTAGTCGCTTTAGAAAGTAGGCGGGCAACGTGTCATAGGCCGGGTCACCCGAGTGCAAGGCTGTCGCCAGGCCGCGCTTAGCAGAAATGAAATCGACGTAACGCTGCAGCCATCGAGCTAGCGCCTCGCCCGGTGGGTGCTCGGCCGCCAGGACCGGTGCTGCATCCGCGCAGGCGTCAACCTCGCGACGGAAGACGGCCACAATCAAGTCAGACCGCTGCGGAAAGTGACGGTAAACCGTGCCAACGCCGACGCCGGCCTTCTCTGCGATCTGTCGCACCGGAGCATCCACTCCCGAGGTCGCGAACACCGCCATGGCCGACTGCAGCAATACATCCAGGTTGCGCTGGGCGTCGGCGCGTAGGCGCCGAACCGGGGGGCGGCGCGGCTGCGGGCTGGGACCTTTTTTTTGCGTTTTCTTGTTCACGATGTCGATCGTTGACAAACGGAACATCGTTCCGTATAAAGTGGAAGGCTGTTCCGTTTATCTTCTTTAACACAGAGGGACGGGGTTAGCCACATAACGGTTTAAAAAAAGGAGATTACTATGCAGAACACACCTGTCGCTTTGATCACCGGGGCAAATCAGGGGATCGGCCTCCAGATCGCAAAAGAGCTGGCCGCGAGGAACTTCACTGTCCTGGTCGGTTCGCGCGATTATGGGCGGGGAGAGGAAGCGGCCAAGACGGTCGAGGGAGACGCACACGCGCTTCAACTTGATG
>Ga0126373_10001113_pt1 | contig 18817 bp, 26 predicted proteins | sample PanSoiMetPlot_11_FD_92545 | JGI IMG/M metagenome (GOLD analysis project Ga0126373, IMG submission 92545) | Tropical forest soil microbial communities from Panama - MetaG Plot_11 | ecosystem: Environmental > Terrestrial > Soil > Tropical forest > Bulk soil | place: Panama | collected 2016-02-17 | reverse complement strand
GTCGCCGACCCGTCCCAGTATCAAGTGACTCTCGACATCGTGGAAGGGTGGGATGACCTTGCCGTCGATTACGCCACCTACAAGGGACTCCAGAAGGCCCGTAACGAGATGTGGCAGGAACGCCGCGACGAGTACAACCTCAAGGTCGAGCAGATGATTAACGTCACCAGGCATTTCACCGACCAGCCCGACTACTTCTCGTTCGGCACCAGGTTCATGCCTTCGTGGCTGACAGAGTGGGACTCGTAAATGGGTGTCGTCGGTGTACCTTATATCCCGCCGCCAGGGACAATAATATCGCCCGGCCCCACGCCGAAGACGCCGGCCAAGACCCCGGCCAAAGGCTCAGCAACCTCGATGAACCCGACCCAATGGGCCGAGCTTGTCGCCCAGGACCTCGGTATCAACGTCAGCCAGGACCCGAACTCGGTACAGGATATCCTCGCCTGGATGAAGAACGAGGAGCCGTATCAGCAATGGTGGGGTGGGTTCGGTACTGCCGCTAACCCTGGTCGCCTGAACCCGCTTAACGCTGGCGACATAGGCAAGTTCGGGTATTCAGGTCAGGCTGGCGGTACTGGTACCTACGGTACGCTTGCTGCCGCCGCTGGTGCCACCGCGGACATGATCCGCCAGCAGAACATGAGCCCTCGTGGTGGCGGCATACTCGGCGCTTTGACCTCCGGTGCCAGCATCGACGCTTTCACTCGTGCTCTCGAAGCGTCACCGTGGGCGTCGTCGCACTATGGTGGCCGTGCCTTTTCAGCCGGTCAGGCCGTTCAAGAAGCACAAGGTCCGGCCGTTACTAACCGTGCTGCACTCGCTGGTGGTGCCATCCCGCCGGGCTCGTCCATCGTCGATGCCTTACTCGCTGCTGGCGTTAACCCGGACGTCATCGCCAATCAGGAGCAGGCGGCTGCGATCGGTCAGGCCGGTACCCTCAACCAGCAGGAAGCCGACTTCGAGAAGCAGATCCTTCAAGCGAACTATGGGTTCTCGCAGCAGCAGCTCGCGTTACAGCAGCAGCAGCTCGGCTTGCAGTTAACCGAACTTGAACAGCAGGGCACCGAAACCGCCCGCCAACGGCAGTACCAGATACAGCAGGATATCCTCTCGGGCGAGGCGATTAAGAACGCGATAGCGGGCATTAACTTGTCGGAGAAACAAGGTTTGCAAGGGCTCGCCTCCTCGGGCGTCTATGGCACCGGTTCTCGCGGCCAGTTCGAGCAGGGCATCGGTCTGCAGAGACAACAAGAACAGATCGCTATGGGCCAGCTCGAAACCGCCGAGAAGGCCCAGGGTGCACAGTACGGTTACACCCAGCAGCAAATACAGAACGGCGAGAGGAACGTGCGAATGGAGATGCAGAAGCTCGGGATTAACGCCGCCGAGGCCCAGAACCAGTATCAGAACGCGTTGAAACAGCTGAACCTTAATAACCTAATGAATATCAACGATCTGCAGCAGCAGATCTTCTCGCTCGCCGGTGGCGGTTACTCGCCGTTACAGGCGATCATGCAGCAGCTACAAGGGCTTATCCCCGGCCTTTCCGGGTCCTTAGGAGGCTAACATGGCTTTTCTCGGCGGTGGGCTGTTCGGTATTGACCCGGCCATCCTGGAAGGGATCGCTGCTCTCGGCTCGTCCGCTGCCGTGTCGCAGGCTATCGGCAGCCAGGATGTGCCCGGCTCGCAGTTCCTCAACCAGAAGCCGGTGACGTTCGGTCAGGTCGGCTCGGACTTCGCTGATCAGCTCGGTCCTATTATCGGCGATATCTACCATAAGGCCCGGGAGCCGGTCCAAGACTGGTTCAAGTCGGGACCGAAAAAACAGCCGCCGCCGACACCAGCACCGCCCACGGCGAAGACCACCACACCCACGACCCCACCGCCTAACCCCGACGATGTGTTTAAGGCCGGCCTCGGCATGTTCTTCTCGCAGTATCTCGCCCCCATGATGCAACAGATCAGCAACCAGAACAACAGCCTCATAGGCCAGTACGGCAGCATGATGAACGAGGCACTGAAAGGTCCGCTGCCGGCCGGGGTCGCTTCTACTATGAAGGCGTTCGAGGCTCAGAACATGCAGTTGGACGAGAGCATGAATAACGCCGCTATGCTCAAGGCGGGGACGATCATTCCGTTCACACAGCTGCTCAACCAGCTAGGCCAGTCGTCGCAGGCGCAGCAGACGCTCGCCCAGGCGTTGCAGTCCGCCGCCGCTCAGCAGCTACTCGGTACTGGAAACACACAAGGTCTCGCCCAGATGATCGCCAACATGGGCGGTAATACCACGATGGAGGGTGTGATCGCCAACGCACTGTTGAACTCGGGTGGGTTTCTGCAGAACTTGCTCGGCTCCCAGAAGGGCGGTAAGACCCCCTCGGCGTCGCCGTCCACTACAACATCGTCGACACCACAGACAGTTATAGTGCAGCCGCAGGCGAACACACCGGGTGCGTCGATAGGCCAGTACGGTCAGGGAACTCAATCGCTAACGCCTTCCGCAGCAGATACCGGCCTGAACTCTCTCGCCTCGCAAGCCGCGATGGCTCTCCTCGCCAACCAGCAGGGGTCAGCCGCAGCCGCTAACAACATCGCCGGTACTGGCTATACCGGCGCTAGTATACCGGGTCTGTAGTGGCCGTTACCACCTACCAACAGGCGCTCACCACCTGGCAGAAGCGAGCCGGCCAGTTCGCCGCCGCCGGTGTACCGCAGTCGGTATGGTCGAAGCTCTACTATCAGGATATGGCCGGCGTGTACCAGGGGCGCCAGCCAATGACCGACGCCGATGTCTACACCGGTATCGTGTCAGCTGTGAACGGTCCAGTGATTAAAGATCCGACCGCGACCATCGCACATCACTCGTCTATCTTATCGACGATCGGCCATGTCATATCTAACGTCCCGAAGGATATCGGCGGGATAATAACCGGGCTTGAGGGCATACCGCATATTCTTATGCACCTGCCGTCGGAAATAGATAATACCGGCCAGTTGATCTCGCATCTCGCTAGCGGCGATAACAGCTGGCTACAGCAGAAAGGGTACATTAAACAGGGCGAGAGCGTTCATGACTCGTGGTCGGGGTTCGCTACCATGCTCCGCGCCATGAATACCAACGGGTCCAAACAACTTCTGCCGTTCATACCGTTCCTATCTGACCTCGCAGACATGACAAACGGTGAAGGTAGAGCGTACCTGCAGCAGCATCCCGTTGGTGCGTTCCTCGACGTACTTCCCGGCATCGTGAAAGTCGGCCATCTCGCCACCGACGGCATGGCTTTAGAAGCAAACGCGGCCGAGCGCGGTGACCTTCTAGCCGAGTACACACGAAACCAGGGGATGTCGGAAAAGGACGCTCGGGCTCGTGTGAATCAGGAAATCCCCGCTGACTACTCGAATATCTATCGGACGTCGAGACCCGGCTCTCGTGACCCTACCGACCCGACCAAGCGTTTCCATGCCGCCGGCCGCGCCTTACAGACCGGCAACCCGGTCAAAGCGCTCCTGTCCGCCGCCGGTGACCTCATCCCGTTCGGTCGTGATGAAGTCGGTACGAAGATAACTGCTCGTGACTACATCAATATTCGGGCTGCTGCCGCTGGTGTTGACTGGTCGGTGCGCGAGCTTATCAACCGTCCGATTAACAACATGAGTGACGAGCTGTCGGCCACAGCTAAGCATCTTCGCGACAAAGTGTTCGGCTCCACTACCTTTTTCGCTCGCAACAAGAACTCGGTCGAGCGTAACCATCTCATGTACATGCTGACCCACGGTATCAATCCCGACACTGGTGAGATGTTCAAGTCGGATCACGAGGCGAACGCGATGATCAACTCGCGTCTGTCCGAAGCCGAGCGCGGTGATATCGCGAACGCCGCCGCTTTCAATGCGAGACAGCAGCAGGAGGCTCTCGCCGCTGGTCGTGCGGTGCAGATCCCCGACCCGCATTACGGTGGCGTGAACCTGTTCAAGACTAACTCGGAGGTTCATCGCGCCTACCAGAAGGCGGTGGACGCCCAGGCGGAAGTGCGGATAGCGGAGGGTTCCGGTAACGCCAAGCAGCTCGTGAAGGCCACCGAGCGCCTACAGAAAGCGTACGGGGATTTCAGGGAGGTCACCTGGCGGGTCGCCCCCGACGCCTGGCAGCCGGCCATCGGCGAGATGATGAGATCTAAGTTCAACAAGGAGCAGCAGGTCCGCGTCGCTGCCGGTGAGATGACAGAAGAGGATGCCCGTAACGTCGAGAAGGATCTGGCGACATCGCCGTGGGAGACTGAATATAAACGGTTAATGGGTGACGACGCTTATACCGTCTATCGTGACGATGCCATGATGATGTGGCGTAACCTGCAGCGCTCCGGCTATACGCCCATGTGGACCCACAACTTCGACCCGGCCGCCTACGACGACATATTCAACCCGAAAGTCGGTCGTGTTGATAAGCCTACGACACCCGAAGCGTTCTCGCATTCGCCGCGCAAAGACTGGGGCATGTTTTTCGGGTCGACAGTCCAGAACGTCGCCGTACTCCTATCCCGCCACGAGCTTGAGCTTGTCAGAGAACAAGCGGTATCGAAGTTCCTCACCGATATCGTTATCCCGCAGTTCACGGTAGATGCCACGAAGACCAAGCGGGACTTCTATGAGGCAATCACTACCGCAGCGCAGGCCGGGAAGCTGAAAATCGGCCCTTGGGATGCTGCCGGCCATGCCAACAAGGTGATCAAGCAGAACTTCCGTCAGTTCGATCCCACCGCGTTCGGTATCGCCGCGGAGCGAGCTGGGTTGAACCCGCAGCAGGTGGCCGGGCGTTATATCACCGCTGAGGCCGAGAACGCGCTCAAGCGGGTGTTTAACGAGTCGCTGTTCTCCCAGACCGGTCTCCCAGTGTTACGCTCCGGTACCCGCCTCTACAAGTTCGCCGTTCTTACCGGCCCACGCCACCTTGTGCACGTCGCCGCCGGCTCGGCCATGATGATGCTCGGACGCCAGCCGCTTGCAATCACGAAGCTCTGGGAGTCGGCTCGCTATATGAAAGCCCTTCGTACCGGGGAGATGACAGCGGAGCAGATACCAGCTCTCGCTAAGCTCGGTCTCACTGGACGCACCGCCTCCGGTATCCGTGAACGGCCGTACAATATGACCTCGCTGCATCAGTACTGGCACGGTCAGGTCGGTTCACAGCTAGGTCAGGATGTGGCGACGTCGTGGATCGACGAGGCCAAACGCAAAGGTGTTGCCGCTGCCGAGTATGTGCCGCAGCGCTTGGCTGCCCTTGAAGAGAAAATCGTCGACATGTACCGTACCGCCGTCATGCTCGACAACTACCGTCGTAACGGTGATGCTACCGCCGCTCTCGAGGCCGCTCATAAAACATTCGTGGACGTGAACGGCATGACCAACATTGAGCGCACAGTCGTCAAGCAAGTTTTCCCGTTTTACGCTTTCACTCGCCACCTGTTCCGCTACCTGTTCACCTATCCGGTGGACTACCCGCTTAGAGCTGCGATCATCTCCCAGTTCGCCGAGGGCGAACAGAAGGACTGGACGAGTGGTCTTCCGCGCTCGTACATGTCGCTGTTCTGGCTCGGTCATCCTAACTCTAACGGCGACATACACACTTTCGACATGAAGAACCTGAACCCGTTCCGTTCGTTCGCATCGGACTTCTCGGTAGCTGGATTCCTGTCGTCGCTGTCACCGTTCCTAACTATCCCGTTCCAACTGTCGGGCGTGAATCTTTTAAGCGGCACCAGTCAGCTGTATCCGGGCACGGTGTTCAACCCACAGACCGGCACTTTGCAGGCCACGGCCCCGCCCGGTGGTCTGCAGATGATCGCAGAGCAGTTCGTCCCGCAGATCGGCCTTCTCGACCATTTCTTGAAGCTCACGAACCAGACTCGCGCTCTCGCCACTTTCGACAAGAACGCCTATAACGCCCAGCTATTCAACATGCTGAACGTGCCGTTCGTGCCAGAAGTCATTAACGTGCCGTACGAGAAGGAGATAACCGAGATGCGGCGCTTCCGGCAGGCGCAGACGGCCGTGACCGCGGTGGAGAACATGCCGTCCGCGCAGAACATCAACAAGCTGCTGCAGTGGAATCTCGTCCCGTGGAACAACTGGCTGATCCCACCCGATGTTCTCGCCAACTATTACCGTCGGATAGAGGACGCGCTCCGCCGGGCGCAGGTGCCGATCACGTCGCCGAAGGTGATCCAGCCGCAGCTACCCACCCACACCGTTACTCTCGGGTCGATAGCAGCCGAGGCGCAACAGTGACAAGCGCGAGCGCGGGCGCGAGCGCGTCGCCGGCCCTCCTGTGGCTGCCGCGGCTGCCTCGTGTCCTCCGCTGCCTGCCTGGCTGTAGAAGCCCGCGTAGGGGCTCGTAGGGGTCTCAGAATGGATTTGGGCTCGGGTCAGGGGCCGCCTCAGGGGCCTGGTCAGGGGCTGACTCGTTTCTCGTTCCAGTTGATGGACCACCGGCGTACTATCACCGAGCTGCACTACCTGACCGATATCCCGCTTCCAACCCTCTCGATGTACGTGAACGGCCACCGCGGTATCTCGGCGTATCATCGCCCTATCCTCGCCATCGCCCTCGACGTTCCCATCTCGTCTATTGTCGGCTACTGCGACAAGGAGGTTATTGTCATGTCAACACCAGACCCCGATCCCGATCCCGATCCCGAACCGACACCCGAACCGCCCGAAGAGCCTTCACATCCTCATGCCTCTTAGCCGCGCGTGGATACCATCGCCGAACTACAGCTCTCGGGGCTCGTCGTCGGTCCGCCTTATCGTGATCCACTCGTCGGAGGGGGCGCAGACATACCAGTCGCTCGGCAACTATTTCGCTAACCCGTCGTCGCAAGTGTCGTCGCATACCGGTATCGACAACACCCCCAACGTTATCGGCGAGTACGTGAGACGCGATAACAAAGCGTGGACGGCCGGTAACGCCAACCCGGTCGCGGTCCAGACGGAGCTGTGTACACCGTCGGGGGCGTCGGCGAACTGGTCTGCCTCGCAGTGGATAGCGCAAACCACCATGCTCGACAATCTGGCCCAGTGGATACGCGAAGAGGCGGCCTACTACAACATCCCTATCGTGCGGCTCACCCCCACCGAGGCGCAGACGACCGGGCGTGGTGTCTGCCAGCATTCCGATCTCGGCGCGTGGGGTGGCGGCCACTACGACTGCGGCCCGAACTTCCCGATCGACACGGTCATCGCTCAGGCGGCGTCCGGTACCACACCCACACCCACCCCGCCCACACCCACACCCACCCCCCCAACGGAGGACGACATGCCTGGCCCGGTCACTATCAACAACGGCAACAACCAGGAGGCGTTCTACGTCGCTGGCAACGGGCGGCTAGTCCACGGGTATCAAACACCCGGCAGACCGTGGGTGACCGAGAACCTGTCGTCGGGCTGGGACCCGAAAGCCCAGCTGGCCACGAACGTCGGCCCCGGCAACGTCATACAAATCTGGGGTATGACAGCGGCCGGCACCATGCAGCAGTGCTACTGGTCGGGAAAACAGTGGGTGACCCAACCGATCGGCTAAAGAACTATAACGGTAACATACCGAGGATACTGGCCCTCGCCCGCCTTGTCATACTGTTCGCTATCGGGGCGACGCTCATCATGGACTCCGTGTTCGGAAACGGCAGTGTTGACCGGGTCATCGAGCTGACAGTCGGGCTGATCCTAGTGGGGATCGTCCCCGTCGACGTTCTCCTCGTACGGTTCATCGGCAGGCACACTAAGGAATAGCGGCCGTCTCATCGCGTAATCGGCGGCCCGCCGGTTCCGGTACACGACCTCCACCCGCCCCTTAACCCCGCCCCGGAGGCTCTCGTTGACGTCCATAGTGGTCGTCTGACTGTAGCTATCGGTCCACCATCCCTCGCCGGCCAGGTGCTTATAAATATCGTGATCGTACCCGGAAAGGACGACTGCACCCTTAACCGCCAGCAGAACTTCCACCAGCTGACGGTGAAAGTCGTCGCCTGGCTCGACAGCATAGTACCGGTTCCGCCCTCGAGTTTCCAAGATATACGGGGGATCGAGATAAAACGTCGTCTCCGGTGTGTCCCACTGTCGGATGATATCCAGTGCGTCCCGGTTCTCCAACTGTACGTTCTTGACCCGTTCATGTACGGCTACCAGTCCTTCTTGTCGCCTGAACCAGTTGTCAGCGTTATTGACAGTTCGGTTACGCGACCAGTCGCCAACGCTAGCCAAACGCTTACCGCTAACTGACTGGTTAAGGACTGTGTAGAAAGCGACCGCTCGTTTAACGGCATCAAGCTCGATACCAGCTCTAACACTTGCGAGTGCGACTGTGAATACATCTCGGGAATACGGAGTGAACGCGACTCGCCGTCGGAAGTCACGGTAACTAGCATCATCCTGTATAACGGTGAAGAGATTGACGAGCTCTCCGTCCAGGTCATTGTATACCTCTATCTCGCTTAGGGGTCGGTTCAATAACACGCTGCCGCCCCCACCGAACGGCTCGCAGTAAATCCTGGTAATAGGGATGAGCGGTAAGAGATAGTCGAGCTGACGTCCCTTACCGCCGGCCCAGTGCACAACTGACAGAGCCATTACACGAGTATCGCTATCAGTATTCCGGTCACGACGCCGAAGAGGGCGACAAGGAATCCGACGAGGATAACAAGCGTGATAGTCGCCCAGCGGTCGTCTTTCCGATCCCATCGACCTCGTCCAACTTGGCCGTCCATTGTAGCGGTAACCCTCCGTAATGATCGACTATCGCTCGCGCACGCTCGTAACCTAGCCCCGGGAAGCCTTGCAGTACGAATACCTGCCAGGCTCTATCGCTCGCTATCCCGTATTCGTCCTTTGCCTTCGAGGAGCGCCTCAGCAGCCCGCTGTGCCTGTCCTTCTGGGTCCACCGGTAGAACAACGATAAATATGTCGTAGTCTCCGTCAGGGAGTGGGTAAAGCCGATCAACAATCCGCTCAACTGTAGGCTCCATAAGGTCCCGAGGAACTGCGCTCGGCTCCACCCGGAACTGGTTCCATATAAAAAACCATCGTTTGTCCACTCTAACCGTCCTTCTATCACGACCATCGCTAGGTCTAATCGCTGCAGTAATGGTATTTCTCTCGCCAGCCTATCGTCGTTGATACTCGCGATTAAATCATTGATCTCCTTTCGCTGCACGCCGACCATACCGATCGTCTTCGCGTACCATAAATAGTCGGCACCGTGCTTCTCGGGCGCCGACGACGTATTCCCTAGCTCTCGCAAAACTCTAGGCTCGGCGGGGCTGACCAGCATTGTCTACAGCTTCCACCCGGCCACTTTCAACAAGTACGCTTGTACGAACCCGCCGGCTGCTGTCACTTTCTCGCCTCGCAGCTCCGTCCTCTTCGCCATCCCTATCGGCCCTCGCTCTTTTACTGTCGTCAGGTTCCATTCGCTGTCTTTCGCTCCCGGTATCTCTCGTGCCAGTAGTATCGTGTGGAACTCGTGCGCTATTCTCGGGTGACCGCGCGGCTTGAACTTGTATCTCACATACTTCTCGTCGTCGGCCCGTGTCGCTAACCCGCTCTTCTGATCCACATAAACCGTGCCGGCGGTCGTGCACGCCATCTTGTGGCATCGACTGTTCAGGTACACCCACATGAAGTCGTCTTTCAGCTTGTTAATCGCATCCCAGTTCTTACCCCAGTCGCCGCCGACACTAAACCCGGCGTCGGTCATGTTCCGCATGGCTACCGACCCCAAGCTCCCGGTGCCCTCCTGCTCCCAAAAGTAAGCCTGAGCGCCCGACCACAGCTTGTCGATCATGTCGACCACGACCCAGTCGTCGACCTTAACTTTTCCTTTGATCTTCGCCATCGTCTCCGGCCAGGTTTCCATCTCGTTCACGTCGACAGCAACGCACTCTACGACGCCGTCCAGCTCGGGGCACCACATGGCCTCGTAGGCGTCGTCGCTGTCCAACAGATACACTTTCGCGGCCGATCTCGTCTTCTTCAGCCACAACGCCAAACTGACCCACGCTGACGACTTCCCGCTGTTCGCCTCGCCGTAGATCAGGACCCGCTCCCGTCTAGATGTCGGGGCGGTCAACATAGCGACCACCGGGTTCTGTCAGGGGGGTCAAGGGGGGCCGACGAGGCCCCCCTGCTACTGGATGGAGCGGACAGCATGGACACCCTCCAGTTCGATCTTCCCGTCCAATATCATCTCGTGTACCTCGTCCTCGCTGACACCTATACCGTCCGCCATCTGCTTGATAAATACGTCGGTTAGGCTGTCATCACCACAGTCGTCGCATATCAGTCTAACTTTCCTCGCCACCCGCAGCACCGTCCTTCTCGTCGGGTCCAGTTACTCGCAGACTTTCATACTCGCCCCTGTCGTACTCAACGTGCCGGCCCGCTACTTTATAACGGGTTAGCTTCCAACCATTTACGTCCACCTTCGCTACATTACGCTCGGTCATGAACGCCAGCAGCGCGGTCCTCGCAGCTTTCAACCGTCCTTCAACTGCTCGCTGCTCAACCCGAGCTTCGTCGTAGTCTCGCGCGAGACTGGCCGCCCCCTCATCATCAAGTTCTTCCCGAGCTTCACCAACGTCGCGATGTGTGTAGAAGAACGGACACGGATATTCGATACGTTCGCAGGGTGCCTCTGTAAGCTCCCTTCTAGCGAGTCCTTCGATGTCGAACACTCGACGACGAACTTCCACGATATCGTGGGGTGGCTGCTCGAACCTTTCTTCTGCTCTGTCACTGATATTACCGTCCTTATCTCGTAGCACCCTGACGACCGTTAGTGGTGATTCGGTCGCGAGCATATAGATGGATATTTGCCAGGAGTACCGGGGCCAAAGCGGCGACTCCCTAATCGGTTTCCACTCCTCTCTCGACTGGCTCTTAACCTCATAGCTCTCGTGGTCCCACCAGGCATCCACATGGCCGGTGATCCACACCCGCCTAGTAACTATCAAAGTGACGGGCTCCTGTGCCCGTCCGCCTACCCACCCTTTCGTCCAGACCTGCCGCTCGGCCTCGTGGCCGGCGGCGAACACCTTCAGAATGTCTCCTCGCGCTGGTATGGGCTCGTATCCCTGTCGCCATAACGCCAGCATTCGCATACACGACCCGAAACTACTCGCACGGTAATACACGTGCGAGCCCTCCTCATACACGGCAGCCCGCCCAAGAATATCGCTCATCAGACCTCCTAAAATCGCAGCAGACCCCCCGTCGAAAGGGGCGGGACGGGGGGTCTACTACTCGCTCTGACAGCGACTTATTCGGGCAAGCCCTGTAAGCCGTTCTCGCGCTCAGCCTTCTCGGCCCGCCGCAACGCCCGCTGCTTACCGGCCTCGGCCTGCCTGCGCCTCCAAGCCTCGTACACAGCCTTGTTCTGCTCGGCCTTACCAGGTACGATCATATCGGGATTGTACTGAGCGAACAGCCCGCTCGCAGTACCGTTATCGACCCTTCTGGTCTCGAACCGCCAGCCCTCGACGGTCTCGTCGTCACCGTGCCGTCGCCGCAGTATGTTCGCAGCGGCACCAGCAGCAGCGACATGCTCGGCAGACGAATACTTCGCGATCCTCGCCCACAGCGGGTAATGGTACTCGCGGTTGGCAACGATATCGGCAAGCTGGTCCTCGAGCGGGCTGGGGCCCGCGCTCGGTGTGGCGTCGGGCAACTCGCTCACAATACTGGTCGCATAATCAACAGACCTACTGGGCATCATTCTCCTCAACTCTGGTGAAGGCTAGCGTACCAGTCTTCGTTCGCTAGCGCCTCTTTGATCTCGTCGTGGTCCATGATAGAGGCGTCATTGCCGTCGGTCAACTCCAGCATCTCGTCGACGAAAGAGATGTAGTCGCCGGCTCGCTCTGCGGCTTTCCGCACTTTGGCGGCGGTCAAGGTGTCGAGCACAGCCAGAGGATCGGCACCGCTCTGGAACCGCTCGCTGTAGGCAGCAGCACCGCTGCCGGGCAGGTGGTCCTGCACGTCGCGCACCCCCAGGAACCTGACCGGGAGCAGCCGCGGTCTGGTCGTGTTCTCCCAGATCTCCCGCCCGCGGTCGTCGCGCACCCGCTCGCCCAGCTCGTTCACCTTCGGCTGTCTCGTCGGCCGCTCCACCATGTCCCAGTGGAAGCCCAACCCGTTGTAGTTACTAGCGAACCGCGGCCCCGCCCCGGCCTTAACCCGCTCGTACAGCACATCCCGCGCACCGACCTCCATCGCCGCGACCATGAAATCGCTGTACGCGGTGTTCCCCGAGAACAGCTGTCGTGGACCGGCCGGATGCTGCACCGTCTCGCCAGCATCGTAGCTCTCCCAGCCGCTACCAATACTATACCGTACCGCGTACTCCTCACCGTCGTCGCAGTCGCACATCAAAATAATGTTCGTCCCGTACGATTCGCTCGCGAACACACCGTCCTTGATCCAACCGTCGAAATCACTCTTCAACCCTGACCCGGGCTTGTACGGGTCGAACTCGTCAGGCATCTTTCGCCTCCATCCGCTTCATATAATCCTCCACCGCATTCCTGTACTCGCTACTCACCTTGCCGCTACCGTCACAGAAGTCGCACACGACATAGCCGCTCCCTTCGCAGTCGGGACACTCGTCTTCCTCGTCTATCTCGTCCGGTTCCACTATCTCTGCCATACTATAGCCTCCCTAAACCAGGCGGGAAACAGATGCCTGTGCCTAGACCATACACCCTCGCCAAACTGGCTGTCAACAATGAAAGTCTCGCACCAGTCATCGCGATGTCTCACGCCGCGGCCTGCCATCTGAACGATAGACCTAACCGTTGTCGCCGCGTACCATGCCCGCCCCTCGCTTCCCATGTACGCTCGCATCCGAACCATACGATCCCCCATATTCGGGTATGGCACCTTAACTATGATCTGTCGTCTACACAGGTCGTCTGGGAGATCAACGCCTCTATCGACCGACGGAGCCACGAGCACGCTTCCAGGCGTCCGTGTATATTGAGATAGCGCGGCGGTACGGTCGCCTGCCATTCCGTAGGTGATAAGTCGTCGTCGTCCACCACTAACTCCAGCCAGGCCGTCGCAAATATCTCTTGCAAGAGAATAAGAGACGGTATGGATGACGACCCGTGAATCCACTCCCTCGACCAGCGATCGTACAGCTCGCTGCACCCTGCCGATGTCGTCATCCTTCGACCGTCGGCTCATGTTCCCAGCTGGCAACACGGTAACCTTTCGGTTCGCAACCGGGAACGAAGACGGTATAGACACAGTCCTCCACTCGCCGTCCCAGCCCAAGCCCCTCAACATCGACGACGACGAAATAACCGTAGCCGACATTAGTAACCACTTTCTCGCATGCTTCCACACGGCCTCCTTACAGTAGTCGCCGACAAAAGCCGGCTTGAACTCTACCCGTCTGCTGTCCCCGGTGTATGCGTACGGTATGCCGCTCTCCAGATGCGCTCGCACCGTCCGCAGCTGCCCGCCCAACCTCGCCAGCGTTCGAGCTTCCTTCTCGACCGTCTCTCTGTCAGCCAGCCGGTCGCATTCCGGAATATGCTCATCGAGCCAGTCCTTCCAACACGACTCCACCGTCACCTTAGCCGGCGCGGCCCAGCCGAACTGCGCCATCCGCCTCGCCGAGATACTTACACTGACATGGTTCATCACCGCCCCCTCCAACGTGTCGCACTCGTCAACGACACACAGATCCCTACCCGCTAACCGCCCCGGGCCGTTCCACTCGGTCAGAGCATACGCCGAGTTCACCACCGCCAGCTCGGCGCCGATCGCCTCCGTCTTCGCCATCTCGTAAGGACACTGTCGTTTCCCACTACACCACCCGCACTTCGGGTCGTCCCGCGACCACTGGCAGTCGTCGCAGGATAGGTAAGGGAACCGCTGAGGGAACCCTTCCGTCCGATAGTTCCGTCGCCCTTTAACAACCCGCGCGTACGGAAAGTCCCGGACGAACTGGTCCTGTAATCCGATCGACGAGCACACATAGACACCTCGGCATCTCCGCAGCAACCGCACGGTCTCGGCAATAAGCGTCTTGCCGCTGCCCGTCGGGGCGTCCAGCACAACTACGTCGACCTCGTCCAATGCCGCCGTTATCTGCCCTACCGCCCGCACCTGCTCGCCGCGGAACCGCTCAACCCATGACGGCAGGTTCGCGAGTAGCGGGTTAACTCGTCGGTTAACTAGCGTTGTCTGCGATAACACGATCTATCACGATCAGCCGCTTTAGATATCCGTGGTGTTCGCAGATACTACGCAAGTCGTGAAGTCGCACCAGGATGACCTGACGGTGATGGTCGCCGTCGGCCTCTTTAAGCGACCTCGTACAAGCCTCTATCGTCTCGTCGATTGATCGGAGTTGGTCCTCGGCGTCCTGCTGTGCCGCCTGAATGATCCGGGCGTCGAACAGCGGTTCGTCCTTCAACAACTCCTCCATCGCCAGCCCAACGACAATGTAATGCCGCAAGAACTCGCTTCGATTCGCGAACTTCATGCCTTTGCCGCAGTGGTCGCCGACGGCGGCATCTAGATAGGTCGCGATCCGGAACGAAACAGGCACGACATCTCTGCCTCGATCGGTCGACGGTGTACGTATCGCTCTCGCGATGTCTAACTTACCCGTTCGTAACTGACGCATAACCGCGCCAAGCTCGGAATGAGCCAGCTGCTCATTGGCAGCGAAGTCGTCGTGTGTGGTCACGACCCCTCCTATGTTGTTCTGTTGGTTCCAGGCCGAGGTGGTTTTCAAAGAGTACTCGACGCCCGAAAGGGGTGTCAAGAGGCAGTTTGTAAGACAATCGAGCGCTCTGTCTTACAGTAAGACTCACGCGCGAGTAAGACATATAAGAACTACTACTACGACTACGAGGGAGTTGACATTCCTGCTCCTCAGCCGCTACCATCGCGTTGACCTCCTTAGTCTGTTGGGAGTTCGCCGGAACCGCGGGAGTGGTGTCCCGCCGGCCCGTTCACCGTCCTCGGGCCAAAAAAGAGGGCACGGGAGTCTCGCCCCCGTGCCCTCTTTGCTTACCAGGGCGGTATGTTAGTCGGTAGTCGTGGTCGGTCGCCTTTCATGTTCGGCTTGCCAGCGGTCCAACACTTTCCGCTGCTCCTCATCGCTCAGCGTGTTGATCATCTTCGTCAGGGTTCCCAGCACATGCCAGATCTCGTCCAGCTCGGCCCGCAGATCCGCGTAGGGCCGGTGGTCACCGTCGTCCATGTCGTCTATCACGCACCGATCCTGACCTCGGGCATGCCGGGCAAGCAGTTGATCGTGCCGCACAGGTAGTAGCCGGGTCGCAGTGTCTGGTATATCGGGAAGTTCACCGACCCGACATTCCGTGCCTCGACCACGTACGGTGCTCTGAACGGTGTACCCAGCCGTGCTTCACCGCAGCTCGAGCCGTACCAGACTGTTACTATCGAGTGGATCGGCATGGCGAACAAGCCTTTCGTCTGGATTTGGACGCCCTGGATGTCCGGGCCGCTGCCACCGTAGCTTTGAGCGCCCATGCAGACCTCGTCGCTGCAGTTCTTCTGAGCGACCACGTTAAACGACACCGGTACTGCCGCACTGGCAGTACCGGCAGTTCCTAACACAACAGTCGTGGCAGCGACCGCAGCCGCTATCTTTCCTTTTTTCACCGTTTAACTCCTCGTCTCACAATGGTCTCGGCCCATTCGGTCGCCCGCTTAACCGAGACACTCTTCAGCTCGCAGAACATCGTTACAAGTTGGTCAGTCGTCATCCTTTCGTCAGGGCCGAACTTGTCGGCACGCCAGTTCGCCGTGGCCGTGGCTCGCCGCTCGATAGGCTCCGGGTCGGGCCGTCGCGCCAACCCTCGGTTAAGCTCGGCTTGCCGTTCGTCGTCGGATATCCCGCTGACCGGCCACGGCATGCTTCTCGGGTCGTTGCCGTCGGTGTCGGCATAGTTGTAGCTGGGGTGTAGTCTCGGGTCAGGCGTCGTCATCCTCGTCATCCTCATCGTTATCCTGGTCGTACGGCCATTCGCCGCGCTCGTTCAGCTTAGCCTTCTCGGCTATCTGATCGCCGACATACTCGACCGTGTACCGGTTAGCGACGCCGGCCTGTATCCACTCCCACGACAGATCGTAGTCGCACAGGCTTCTCGCTACCTCTTCTCGCAGTATGTCGCCGTTCCCGTCGACGTAGTTGTCGATCAGATACCGGACGACCTGGTCAGTCGCCGTCAGATCCTCTAGCCCGTAGTATCTCTCGCCACCATTTGCCATGTTCTCTCCTTTTCAACTCTCGCACCACATACTTGTGGCCGGCCGTCGCGGCCCCTAACGTCGTGTATCTCACCGGCCCGTACACTATCGCGCCGTTGCCGAACGTGAAGATCATGGTCTCGAAGATCATCTTGTTACCGTCGATACCGTGATCTAACCCGAGCCAGACCGTTGACACCCAGAACTCGTCAACGAAGTCCTCGGCGACACGCCTGTACTCGGGCCGTGCCATAAGGCCAGCCCATCGCTCAATGTCGATGGGCTGGCCGTTCTTATCGTACCAGTTTACGATCGCTCTCTCGCTTTCAGTATCCCGGCTCGAACAGCGGCACCAATAACAGGGTTGTACTCTTTCGCGTTCGGGTTTCTTCTCCGGTACGCTATACGGCCAGCTAAGGCGTTCGCCTTCCGGCATGGCTCGCATGGTGTCTCGCCATCTGCCTGATGTCTACGGTACCCGTTTACGGTGCCATGCTTGTAGTTCTTTCGGCGCTGCTCGGCAACCAGCTTCCGCTTCTGCTCCCGAAGGAACTTCTCGGCCTGCCGAACCTGTCGCCGGCTGATACCGTGCCATTCGGCTATCTGGGCGATACGCTGCCGGCTAACACCGTAGTCATTGGCGATCGTCTGCATTATCTCGCCTGCTTGCAATCTTTCAAGTATCTCGGCGTTACGTTTCGTGTCCTCGGGGCGGCCGCGCTGGCCGCTAGTACCGAACCTGGTGTGCCGCCAGGCGGCCATGGCATCCAAACACTCGTCGCACTGTTTCTCCTTGCGGTACTTGTGCTGGCTGTAGCCTCGCACCGTGCCGTGCTCTCTCGGGTATGTCATCCTCCCCCTTTCTGTTCGCGTCGCAACCGCGACACCAGCTGCCTTTCGGCCAGATGCAGATGCTTCGCAGCGGTCAGCAGCTCGTTCGACGGCGACTCGCCCTCGTCGATATTCTCGACGGCGGTGAGCGCCCGCCGCACCAGCCGGTACGCATCCCGCAGCGGGCCGCCGTGAGCGGTCATCGCTCTCATCTCGTCGGCCCGCGTCTTCTCGGCGATCTTCTGGTACGCCCGGCTATGCGCCTTTCGCACCTGGTTCCGTTTTTTCAGGAACCCTTCCCGGTCCGTCCAGTATCTCACCGTCGAGTTGTCAACGCCGAACTCTCGGGCTACGGCCCGGCCGCTCATGCCGGTACCTAACATCTGGCGCATCGACTCGACAGTTTCGGCGTTAACCGGCGACGGCCGCTGCCGCGACGGCAGATGCTGTAGCCGGTGGACGGCCTCGGTGAAAGTGGGCGGATGGTTGACGGCCAGGTACTCTTTGTACGTCGCGATCCGCATGTACATGTTCGCGGCCCGCTGCTGGAACGTCAACCGCTCCCTTACGAACTGCCCCCACTCGCCTCTCGACACTTGCCGTTGGACGTTGAGCAGGATCTCGCCGACCATGACGGCATGCTCGAACCAGACTCTAGTGGCGGCGTCCACGGCCTGCTGATGGTGCTCGTTGGCGTTCCGAGCGGCCTCGTTAAGAAACCGCTCGGATACCACCAACTCGCCCTTACCGGCTGTCATCACCTACCAGCTCGCCGTCGCCGTCCGACATGCGGACAGTTCTCACAACAGTCACGTCGGTGTAGCCGACGTTCCGCGTCCAGTAGTGGACGACAAGCTCGTTGGCATGGTCGTCCGACCATGCCAGAACTTTCTTGTCTAACGTCTCCGCGATACCGCAGCCTACTAACGTACCGGTGACAGTCACCGTATACTCGTTCCACCGGCCGGCCAAACCGAGATCCTTAAGCGCCTCGTCGAACTCACCGCACCAGTTCCGGCGGTCGGCCTCCCATATGGCCCGGTCGCGCACCTTCACCTTGAACGCCAGATGCTGGCGCTTCAACCGCTTGATCTCGCGGTCCTTAACCGCGCACTCGTCGCAGCCGTCACTTACAATATCGTTGCTGTCTGTCATTACTTTCCTTTCTTTCTAACCGTTAGCGTCCTTGCGGGGGCGGCCAGGACCTCGCCGCTGCTGTGGGGTCGTGAACCGCCTTATCAGCAGCCCGCGTCTTACCAGCTCGGCCCGCAAGTTCGGCCGGGTTCCCATCCCCGGTATCGTCTTATATCGCGGCGGGTACGCATACCGTCTTGTGAACACCCGGAACTCGGCGTCGAGATAGTCGTACCTGTGCGTGTTGCACCTGACGCACCGCAACGCTGCCGCCCCTAAGCTGACGGCCCACAAGTCCATGTTCCACTCGGGGTTCGGGTTCTCGTCCCAGCTGTGCCCTAACGTCCGGCATAGAACGAACTGGTCCAATAACTCCTCTATCTGGACCGGCTCGTTCACGAACACTGTCGTCGTGTCGGTCACTGCCCGATCCACCTAATCACCAGCTCGGCGTACTCGTCGCCGACCTTCACGATCAGCTTGCCGTCGACCTCGCCGACGACCCGCATGTTAGCGAGGTTCAAGGCGAGCTCACCAACATCGTCGGGTACGTCGGGTACGTCAGGCT
>Ga0126373_10001112_pt1 | contig 18818 bp, 19 predicted proteins | sample PanSoiMetPlot_11_FD_92545 | JGI IMG/M metagenome (GOLD analysis project Ga0126373, IMG submission 92545) | Tropical forest soil microbial communities from Panama - MetaG Plot_11 | ecosystem: Environmental > Terrestrial > Soil > Tropical forest > Bulk soil | place: Panama | collected 2016-02-17 | reverse complement strand
GTCACGATCAAGATGACGGTCACGGCGCCACCCGGACACGGCTCGATGCCGCGCAGGGAGAGCTCGATCGCAAAAATTTCTGCGCTAATCACGAAGATCGTGAACACGCCGATGCGTCGGAACATCACACCGCTGATGAAGCGGACCTTGGCAGATCTCGGCCTGCCCGAAGACGATCCCGGACCGCTGCTGCGCCCGATGCTTTCGAATACTGTTTCGCCGACAATTCTGCGCGCGGGCTACAAAGACAACGTCATTCCCGGTGAAGCATCGGTGGTACTCGATGGCCGCACCCTTCCGGGCGAAGATCCCGAAAGCTTCATGGGAGAGCTGCGCAAGATCGTCGGCCCGGAGCCCAAGTTTGAACTGGTCAAAACCGCACCTCCCGCGGAAACCAGCCCCGACACGGAACTTTTCGAGCTCATCCGTCAGCGCATAGAAGCGGCTGACCCCGGTGCGCGCGCGATCCCATGGATGACGCCCGGCGCCACGGACAACAAATTTTACGCACGCCTTGGATCGCAGTGTTACGGTTTCAGTCCGGTCAAGCTCCATTCGCACATGCCGTTTGGATCGCTGTTCCACGGCCACGACGAGCGGTTGCCGATCGACGGGTTTTTCTGGGGTTTGAAGGTCTACGCCGAAGTGGTGCTGGAGTTTGTGGGGTTGAAGTTCACGGATATCTTCAGTTGAAAACCGGCTCCGGGGTCCCGCGAATCCTCCACCGCGCTAATCGGATGTGTCGACGGGCTACTTGTCCCGCCTTGACAAGAACTTGATTTATCGATCACCCGCCGGGAAATGTATCGGCGCGGATCGCAGAGAGGTCAGTTCGACGCCTGCTGGTTCTGCGGCATGAAGGTCAGCAAGAGGCGTGGTGGTCCATCGAGAGGAACCACGGAAACGTCCGCCAGCGGGACGGTATTCATCGTGATGGTGGTACCTTGCGAATCTGTTTTGACATCGCAGTCCCTGAAGATGGAGCGGTCGAAAACGATGTGGCTCTGTAAGGTCTTGTCCGGCGTGACATCTTTCAGGGTCAATATTGCCGCGGAGTAGCCGGATCCGTTTTCGAGCCGTTTGTTGTACGCGACGGGCCCAGTCAGGTCGAGAATGATCGACATCGGTGGATCAGCCTGGGAAAGGCGTATGGTCTTGAGCGTGGCGGGTCCCGGCGCATGGGTTGGCGCCTGGGTATCCGGCCGATCGAGAATTGGCAGTCCATCAGGCCCGTAGGCCGAGGCCGATCGATGCGCGATTCCAGCTAACTGATTGTTCGAAGGTTTTGCAGGAGCAGTGGGAGTGCCCGGCGCGGATTGGGGAGCAGCGGCTGCGCCCGGCGCTGACGCGGGAGCAGCGGCGGCCGCACTTTCGTCGTAGGTCGCATCGCGCTGGCGAACGACGACGTGGTCTTCACCGGCCTGTTGGCCGCCGTACCCGGTCTCGGCCAGCACCAGCGGCAGGGGATCTTCCTCGGTATCGATTGGCTGGTTGAGCTTCTTCAACTCCGCCTTGGCCTTCGCCGAATAGGGGGTGTCGGAATAGTGACGTTCTAGCGCGGCAAACGCTTGTGCCGCCGAGTACTTCTTGCCCTCTTTTTCCAGCGCTTGCCCGAGTTCAAACAGCGCATCCGGGGCGATCGGGGTGTCCGGATACTTCTGCATCAGCTCGGCAAGCCGGGATTCGGCGGCGCGGAAGTTCGCCCGCTTGAAATAGTAGTTACCGACCACCATTTCGTGACGCGCGAGCATCTCGCGGCAGACGTTTGCGTTCTGGCGTGCGAGTTCCGCGAACGAGCCTTCCGGGAACCGCTGCTCGATAATCTCGAAGTGTTTTAGCGCCTGCTCGGTCTTGGTCTGATCCTGGTCTTCGCGGCCGATCTGGGTGTAGTAGCTCATCGCGATGTAGTAGCTGACGAGTTCGAGGTTCTTGCTGGTCGGGTGCATGCGCTGAAAATCATCCAGCGATCCAATCGCCTCGGCGTATTCCTTCATCTCGTAGTACGCGAGCCCGATCTTCAACTCCGCGTCCTCGGCATACGGGCTGAAGGGGTATTTGTCGATTACCAGCTGATAGTTTTCGATGGCGGCATTGTACTCGTGATGTGCGAAGTTGGCCTGCGCCTGCTGATAATAGTCCTCACCGCTCGGGGCCTTTTTGATGGCGCAACCGGCCACTGACAAAAGACAGAAGGCCACAAATATCGCGAACACTCTGCGCATGAACTGAGGGTTCAGGTTAAACAAGGCCAACAATCAATGCAAATCAGGTCGAGAAGAAAGGTAACAGGGATTAGCGGCCTGCCGGTTCACAAGAAGAGCTCATGCCGAGCCGCTGTTTTGAAAGCGGCAGGTTCACGGGGCTGGTGATTTTCGATATGCGCGCGCGTGTATCGCTTTTCCGCTCGCAGCAAACTTTCGGCCGAACGCGGTTTTAGCGCAGCCGGGAACTTGCTCGGCCGAACAGACCAGCGCAGTCGCGTCGAGCATCGCGAAGATCTCGCCGGCATAGTCACCGACATCCGTCGCGACATACAGCGCTCCGCCCGGAGCGAGAGTACGTTGCAGATTGGCCACCAGATACGGTGTGAAAAGCCTGCGTTTGTGGTGGCGCTCTTTTGGCCATGGGTCAGGAAAATACACGTGATAGGCGCTTACGCTCTCGTGTCCGATCATCAGATTTACCAGCGTGCGCCCATCCATCCTGACCACGCGCAGATTGCGCAGCTGAGCGCGGCCGCAGCGAACCGCCAGCATCCGCGCGACCACCCCCGATGACTCGATCGCAAGGAAATTGCGCTCAGGAAATTCGGCCGCGCGCGCGATGATGAAATCGCCGGTGCCGGCCCCCAGTTCGATCTCCAGCGGTGCGCAGCTGCCGAAAATCACCGCCGGATTGACCGCAAAGATACCGTCGGCCGCCTGGACCTCGGCCCACCCGGCGGCAATCGGCGACTGGGGGCGCCGCCAGAGCTTTGCTGCTTTTCGAAGTCGCGCCATCGTGCCGCTCCACGATTACGGACCGGGCAGATTGCCGCAAGACACTATGCTCACACGGGCTGTGCGGACTGCGCGATTGCGTCGATGCGAATTCTCGGGAACTGGACATCGGGTTGTCAGTCCGCACGGGCGAGGAATGCCGCGACGCGGTCAATCAGCGGCTTCAAGTCGGTGTCTTCCAAGCTTGCGGTGCCGGCCCGAAAGTCGAGCGCGGGACCTTGGCTCACTGCGTCAGGGCCGTCAGAGAAACTGCCCGCGAGCATCCGTGCCAGCTCATGCATGGTCACGGGCTGGTCCGGATTAGCCGGTAGCTCGTCGCAAAGACCGGCTATCTCGACCAGGCGCCGGTACAAACCCGCAAGCGGATCGCGCGCGGTCTCAGCGCGTGCAGGGACAAAGATGCTCCACCGATCTGCGGCGGCACCCGCTTGCGCATCGTGCAAGTGCGCCCGCAAGGATCCGGTGATCGCGATCATTTGCGCCAACCGCTCGCCGACGCCCTGCGAGGACTTCCCAGCCGTATCGTGAGCGACGCCCGCCGCGAGCCCGAGCAGAAACTCGGCGGTGGCCAGATTGTGGAGCGTCACAAGATGCGCGCGGTGAAGGGCCGAGTTTGTCGATGACTGCTCGGCATTGCAGCGAGCTACGTCGCCGGATAGAAACACGCGTTCCCATGGAACGACCACTCGGTCGAACACTACAATGCATTCCAATTGGTCGAAACGTCGCCCAAGTGGATGATCGGAAGAGCGACGCTCCGGGTGAAAAATCTCGCGACACACGATCCGGACTCCCCTGGTATTGCAGGGAATCGCGAACAGGTTGGCGAGCTGCTCGGAGGCGGGGCCGGCCTCGAGCGTGGTCGGCGGAAGAACCAGAAGCTCCTCGCAGAGAGGAGCACTAGGCGGAAGCCTGCGGCTTCCGCTGACCACCAGTCCCGCGTCAGTGCGCTCGACCGTCCTGAGCGTCTGCGCGGCGACCGCTACCCCGGGGCCAGTCGCACTTGCGCCTGGATCCGGCAGGACTTCGGTACCGCGCCAGTCATGATCGCGGGCTTCGCGATAGTACCTCTGGAGGTTGTCGGCGAGGCGCGAATCGCTTTCACCGAAAAACTGATGTGCCGCGTCCATCGCGGCAAGGCTCACGTTCACCAGCTCGGGCGTGTCGGGCGGGAAGCCGCACGTGTAGTCGGCCCAGGTCTTGATCATCTTGTCGCGCTTGCGCAGCTGCGCGGCGCTCCGCGGCTCAATGAATGACAGGCCGGCGCGAGCACCATCCTCGGTGCGGAACGTCATGGCCTCGGGGTTTTCGATCTGCATGTCATAGAGCGAGGCGGTCGCGCGCGCGCGACTGGCAAACGCGGGATGGGTCGTCACGTCGCGGATGCGTTCATTGCCGAGCCAGATTTCCGCACCGAGCTTCTTGAGTGCTGAAAGATAGTTGTTGCCCGAGCGCGCGCCCACTTGAGTAAGGTTCCGATTTGCAGTCGGCCTCCTGACACTTATAACGCTGCCATATATGAAACCGCGAGGCGGCGCGCGGATGCTATCGTACCAGCAGGAAAGGCCTTCACCTTGACGGGTCGGGCGCTCCGGCTTTAATCTCGATCTGGCAGATTGTGTCTGACTTCCCCAGAATTATTCCGCTCTTTCCGCTCCCGAACCTGGTACTGTTTCCGGGAATCAAGGTTCCCCTGCATATATTTGAGCCTCGCTACTGCGAGATGGTCACAGATGCGTCGGCCGGCGATGGGCTAATAGGAATGATCCTGCTCAAGGGCGAGTGGCAGCAGGATTACGTTACGCAGGAGAGCTACCACGCGTATCCGGATATTTTCGAAGTCGGGTGTGCGGGCCGGATAGAAGAATTGGTCCAGCTCCCCGAGGGGCGCTTCAACATCGTGCTACAGGGAATCTCCGAGTTCCGCGTCCGGCACGAGATACGCGAGCGCTCCTACCGGCAGGCGGAAGTCGAATGGTGTCCGGTTGCGCGCGAGGCTCTGGACTGCGACCAGGAAACCCTGGAGGGTTTGCGTGAAGTGCTGTTCAGTTATTTTGGTGCCCCCGCGCAGGAAGCATGGCGGGCGCTGGTCGACGAGCGCGGGTTTCGCGGAGCGGAGTTGATCAATTTTTTGTCCTTTCATCTCGACGTGTCGCCGCTGGAGAAGCAGACCATACTGGAGGCCTTTGCCGGGCGGGCCGATTGTCTCATTGATGTACTGAGCTTCAAGCTCGAAGAGCGCAAGCTCGGACCCGCCGGAACCGGCGGCGGCCCCGACAACGTCCAGTAGGCCCCGGGAAGTTCTATCAGGCCGACGTTTCGGTGGAGCGCTCCGGGGGGCGCCCCATATGGGGTAACGCCCCGGCCTACTGCGGTTTGCGAAATGCGGATCGATTCGCAAAACGCGGCAGCAGAACTAATCTCGTCAAAGAGTAGCCCGGCTAATCCATAAGTTCTGCGCTGATTTGTCGGGCTCCCTGAATTAGCGAGCCTCGGGCACGATTTTTGCGTCAGATCGGTGAAAAATAGCAGAAGGAAGAGCCACTCCCCGCATATATTTGTCGTACACTAAAGACAAAAGCGAGGATCGAGGGACAGGATCAGTATCATGGAATGGGAAAACAGCTCGCTGGGATCACTCTTTGTTCCGGACGTTTTGACGCCAGAACAATTCTACGACAGTCGCCGGGACGACAGCACAATTCGCCCCGTAAAAAAGCTAATGATGGCTATTCTGGAAGACGCTTTGCGCTGCTTTCAGAACAACGCGGATGCCAAGGGTGGGGCGCGCAAGCGTCTCTTTCAGGAGGCGGAGACGTGGCTGTGCGGTGAAGGCGGCGAAGGTCCGTTTTCGTTCGAGACGGTATGCGAAACTCTGGGAATCGAGCCGCAGTTTTTGCGCCGCGGACTGAAGGAATGGCGCAGTCAGCAGCTTGCGGGGATTTCGACCCGTCGCCTGGCACGACGTTCCCCGGTGGTGCGCAGCGGGCGTATCAGTGCTCCCTCCCGCCGCGAGAACAAGCGCGCAGCTCGCGCCTGAGGTCTCGCTAAGCCAGCTACACAATCCAGCCAAAAACCAAGCGGCACGGCGCCAGTAATACGCCGTGCCGCTTGCTTTAAGGCGAATTAAAACGCGACGCGCGCGACGGCAGGTCTACCGTCACGCGCTCGCGGTTCGACAAAGCCGTTACTGCTTGGCCGCTGGAGTGGTTGGAACTGCTTTGGGAGCGCCTGCGGCAGCCGTGCCCGGGGGCGGTGGAGGAACGTAGCCTTTCGGCTGTGCCTGGACCCACGACTCGCAAGCAGGGATGTCTTCCTGTGAGACCCCCAGCTGCTGAATGATCTGCTGATCAGACCAACCGTGCTGCTTGAGTTCGTGAACCCCAGGGCATTTCACGCGAAGATTAAAGTCTCGCATGCTACTCTCGCTGGTGGCGGGCGCAGCCGTGCCGCCCTGAGCTGCCTGGCCTCCCGCCGGAGTGCTGGCGCTCGTACCACCACCACTCTGATTGGCGCAGCCGGCGACCAGGAAAGCCAGCCCCGCTGAGAACAGCAACAACTTAATGGTCCGTCTCATGGCATCCTCCTTCACTCTGGGGGCCTCCCCCGAACAAGGCCCACAACGGGCACCCACCACCCAAGTCAAAGCAGCGTCAAAATACACCCATTAAGGAATTTAGCAAACCCCCCGTAACAAATCACACGGTTTGGAAAACCACCCTGTTATTCTGCTCCATTTTGCGGGCCCGGCCCTCGATGCATGCAAGTTGCAAATGGGCCAGAGTTTCGAAAGTAGCCGCCATAACGTGGAAGATGGGGCGTTCTTCGCCGCCAAACACAGTCTGTGCGACCTCGAATGCCGTTTTCGGCCGCTGTTTGATCAGATCCAGCATCTCGGCCTCCCGATATCGGTGATGCTCGATAATCTGGTTGGCGCGATGGCGGTGATCGCTGTAGACACCCCCATGTGCGGGCAGCACGGACTGTACCTCGAAGCGCTGAACTTTCAATTGCGAATTAATGAAATCTCCCAATGGATTGCCGTCGGGGTTGTCCGGATAAACCCCCACGTGCGGGGTGATCTTTGGCAACAGGTGGTCGCCCACAATCATCACTTTCTCTTTGCGTAAGTATATTACGTTATGACCCGGAGAATGTCCGGGCGTCCAGATAAACTCCAGGGTTCGGTCACCTACCTTCAAGGTATCGCCGTCTTTGGTCAGATGGTCGGGCTCGGTTACCGGACTGTACAGTTCGGTGCCCATCCAGGCGGGACGCATTCCGGTCGGGGAAAAGTCTTCGATCGGGAATCCGTGGAGCTGAAAAAATGCCCGCGACTCGGGACGCTCGGCATGACTCATCTTGCCGAACATCAGCATGCGGCCCGCGCGCTCGGTTTCAAGCGGATGCAGGTAGGTCTTTGCGTGGCTGCGTCGGCGGATCGCGCCGGAGGCACCAAAATGATCGATGTGGTGATGGGTGGCGATCAGGGTGTCGAGATCTTCGATCCTGATTCCGACCTGGGTGAATGCCTCCTCCAGTGTCCGGACGCTGTCCGGCGAATTCATGCCGGTGTCGATCAGCGTCCAGGCGCCGTGACAGTCGATCAGATAAACGTTGATGATAGTGGGCCGCATCGGCAGCGGCAGAAAGATTTCATAGATGCCGGGATGAACTTCAACGACTTTGGTCGCCATCGCGTAAGACTCCGAGTGGCCGGCTGCGCATGGCGTGACGCCCTTGCGATCCGGCTCCCGCCGAGCACGTGACGAGCCGCTCAACCGCGATGCGGAGATGTCCCCCATCGCCGGGCGGGCGGTTCATTCGTGCAATTCGTCTTTCACCTGGAAGGTAGCCTTGATTCTGACCTTCCAGCGTACGACGCGATTGTTCTCGATCGCAGCCGAGACATCCTCGACGTGCACCGAGTGGATGCCCGAAATGGTCACCCCGGCGCGTGCGATTGCGATGTGAACCGCGTCTTCAATCGAGTTGGAGGAGATCCCCGTCAGCTCGATCGTCTTTTCCACCATAGCTTGCACTCCTGCAGCCTTGCGGGGGCCGCGCAGATTTGACGCTGTGCGGTGCGCGGCGCTAGGTTCTGCCTGCTCGCTGATAGCTTACGTGGATCAGAGAAACAAGGCGAGGCATCATGCGAGCTCCTGATGAGCGGGAAAATGACGATCAGAATTGAATCGCCGGACACTGAAGCGGGGTTCACCGCCTTCATCAAATTCCAGGAAGTGATCCGGCCCGAACTCACTGCGCGCTGGCCGGCCGCGACCGAGATGCAGCTTCCTTTCTTGATGGGCGCGAGCGCGTTCGCGGCCGGGAAGACCATGAAGGCGTTCGTGGCGCGGGAAGGCGGCGACATGCAGGCCCGTGTGCTCGCCCTCTTAGACCCGGACTATTACCAGCGCTGGAACGACCGGCTGGGGCATCTGGCCTTGTTTGAGGCCCGCCCCGGCTCGTATCGCGCCACTCGCGAACTCATGGACGCGGCCTGCCAATGGTTGCAATCGCAGGGCGCACTAGCCGCACGCGCGGGCTTCTATCTGCCGATCGAAATGCCCTTCGTCGTCGATGAGTACGACGCCTTGCCGCCCAACCTGATGAGGCAGAACCCGGACTACTATCACTCCCTGATTAAGGACGCCGGGTTTGAAAGTGAAAAAGGGCTGGTTGACTACAAGATACAGGTCACTCCGGAACTGATCGCGCGCTACGAGAGTGCCCTCGAGGCGGGACGCCGGGGCGGATACGAGCTGTTTCCCCTAAAAGACTTGCCCCCGGAAAAACGCGTCAGCGACTTCGCACCCGCGTGGAACGAGGCGTTCTATAACCACTGGGGATTCGTTGCTGCGAGCAACGAGGCATTCGCCGAGATGCTCGGTTTCTTCGAGATGCTGGGCGGACTCGAAACCTCCCTGGTCGCGTGCCGCGGCGGCGAGGTGGTGGGCACCCTGATGGTCGTCCCGGAGGAAACCGCGCACGCGGCGCTCAAGCCCGGGCGAGTGCTCGAGGACTCCGAGAAACTCAATTTCCTCGGCATCGGCGTACGCGAAGTGGCGCGTGGACGCGGAGTGAACCTGGCGATGGCGTCGTACGCGTACCTGAAACTCATCGAGCGGGGGGCGAAGTACCTGAGCTACACGTTGGTCGTCGACGACAATTGGCCGTCGCGTCGCACCGCGGAGAAGCTCGGCGCGAAAGTGTGCGCGAACTATCTCGCCTATCGACGAAACTTTCGCCGCTAGGAGAAAACCATCCCCGGCGGCCGAGTCACCAATGGCCGCTCACCCGATAAGTCGCGACTTCGACGTCTTCGCCGCTAAAGGTCCTCGCGCGCGATCTCCGCAACCTTCGCTCCCCATACGATTCAATTCACTTAGACTCGTCCACCGGCGCGCGCTTACTTTGGCGCTGATGACGACCAAACCGTTTCGACTCGGCTCGCGCTTGCGCGCGAGCCCTATCCGCGGGAAGACCAGAGCATACGCCCGTGAGAGAGGGCGCACGCGCCGGGGCGATCGCTTTCTTGAATCAAACCAGACGCGCGGCCATCGGTTTCGCGCGCCTGCGCAAGCAGCTCGCGATTCAGCTCAAACCTTGAGGATGCTTTCGGGGTGCTGTTCGTTGGGATCGACGCCGGGCTGCATTTCGTAGAGGACCGACTTGTCGACGATTAACTGACCGTCGTCACCCACCGAAATCTTGAAGCGATCCATCGGGCGCGGCGCCGGACCTTCGAAGTTGAGTCCGTTGATGTAGTAGCCCGATCCGTGGCACGGACATTTGAATTTCTGTTCTGTCTTGAGCCACCGCGGAGTGCATCCGAGGTGAGTACACTTTGCAAAGATGGCGTAGAAACCTGCCTTGGTGCGGACGATCCAGGTTCGAAAATCCTGCTTGAATTTCTCGCTCACTTCGCCGATCACATAGTCGCCCGGGTAACCGGCGGAGAATTTCGAGGGCGGCAAAAACAGCACCCGCGGAAATGCCGAGCGCACTGCAGCCAGCAATCCGATCGTGGCGAAGGCTCCAAACCCACCCCATCCCAGGCGCCCCAGAAAATCCCGCCGGCTCCACAGCGAGCCGATCTCGGTCTTTTCCTTGTCGCGACGCGCGCGTTCTTTCGCCTGCTCGTCCGCCCGCCACTTCGCGAGCTCGGCCGGGTCGGTTGGTGCTTTACCCTTCAGTGCCGCAGCCATTTAGATGCTTTTCGAACCTCCTGTCCAGCTGACGACGGATAAGATTACCCTTATCTCTAGACGTCTGCCGATTAGAAAAAATTCTAACGTGGAAAACCGGAACAATTCAATGGGACGCGCGCGCGGTTCCAACCAGCCGTCCAAAACCTCAATGCAGAACCGGCTGACTTGAGCCAGCAGATTGGGCCGGAGTCGCGGAACTGACCGGGGCTTGATACGGTGACCGGATCACGGTTTCGTGATGGGTAGTGTTCTCCTGGATATCGTCAGGTAGCGGTAACTCCGTGACCGGCGGAAGCCGGTCGCTATCTGAATCGGTGTTCGCACCGAGCACCGGGGCGACCGCGCTCTTGGTTGCCAGGTAGTGCAGCGGGCGCGCGATTCCCCACTCCAGAGTGAAACCGATCGGGCGCAAAACGTAGCTGACCATATTCAGGAGTTGCGAATCCTGGTCGTCGTACTCGGTCGAATCCTGCTTATCCAGGTCGGAATAGCCCTGGGCGTGCGCCAGGCAGGGCGCAACCAATAAGAGCGCAGCACTTAACACGAATGTTGCCCGCCACATGGTCTAACTTTGTTCCCGAGACCCCTCCGGTGTCAACTGCGCGGCGGAGGTGAGATCCGACCGCCTCGCGCGGCGGCTTGCCTTCGATGTTCAGCGGAGCGATTGTGTATTTCATGTTACGCAGGTCGAGTGTTTTGGTGTGGGCCGCGGCCCTGATTCTCGCAGCCCCTGCCGCTCCAATCGTTCACAGTCGCGCCGCGATTGCCGCGGTGCCGGCGGGAGCCATCGTATTTGTCGGGACCGACAATAACATCCACTATGCGCATGATGCCGGCGCGAAGCCCGAGTGCCTGACCTGTCCGGCGCAAGGCTTGCAGGTGCGAGGCGAACCCGGCGTGCTTCCCATCAACTACCAGCCAGCCGACCAGAAGTCCGAGGTACTGCAATACCAATGGCCGACCTTTTCACCCGACGGCACCCGCATTGCCTACTCCTCGGTCGGACAGGGCCCCCAGGGGCAATCATTCGCCGTGTGGGTCTATGATCTGGCGCATCGGCAAGCCGCACAGATCTACCAGAGCCGCAACGAGCATGTCGTCTACATCTACTGGCTGGCCGACAACAAACACATTTCCTTTTTGCTGGACGAGCAGGCGGGGCTTAGCCTGATGCTTTCCGAGGCGAAGGAAGGCGCGCCGATCCGGATCGTGATGACCGGCATTCCTTTGTATTTCGATTGGCGCAGCACCGGGGATCGGTTGGTCTTTCACACCTCCGGGTCTGATCCGCAGAGCACCGAGCGGGTTGGTCTGCTTTCGGTTACCGAGACCAACCAGCAAGTCGACAAAGTACTCTCCAGCGGTCGCACTCCCTTCAAGACTCCGTGCTGGTCTCCGGACGGAAAGCATCTGGCGTATATCGCCAACTATCATGCCGAATCGAACATCGTGGTGGCCGACGCGGATGGCGAACATGTTCGATCGATCGTGAGCTTGCCGGTCGGCGACAACAGCCTGGTGTGGTCGCCCGATTCCCGCCACCTCGCTTACGCGACCACCGTGGTTCCACACGATCCTACTTTTCACGGGATCAAACTGGTCGATATCCAGGACGCGAGTTCGCGCGACCTGACCCAGGATGACGTCGCGGCCTACTTTTTCTCGCCCGATGCACGCTATCTCGCCTACATCGGGGTGCCCAGCGAGAAACCCTACTACGTGTGGAAGATGGTGAATTTGAAGACCAACGAGACCCGCGACCTGGGCCGCTTTCTCTCGACCCAGGAGGAATCGATTGCTTATCGCTTTTTCGAGCAGCTTGCTCTGTCGCACTCGATCTGGTCGACGAACTCCAACGCGATCGTTTTCGCGGGCGTGCGTTTGCTGGTGGAGCCGAGTGCCGAGCTGCAGAATACTCCTCCGCCCTCGGTGTGGGTCGTTCCTATCGATGGGAGCAGTCCGCGACAGGTCGACGCCGGAGTCGTAGCCTTCTACTCCCCAGCGCAGAAGTAAGTGGCGGGACGCCGCTACACATCCCAGCCCGCGACCCGCGCGCTGACTCCGACCGGGGGGTTCCTTAAGGGATTCGCGTACTCGCTCAATCCCTACGTCGGGTGTGGATTCGGCGCCGGCGGTGGTTGTCCATTCTGCTACGTCAGGATGCTGCCAGTCGCGCGTGCGCAGGAGGGAGAGTGGGGCGAATGGGTGATTGCCAAAGCCAACCTCCCGGACCTGCTCGAAAAAGAGCTCTGTGCGTTGGAGAGGGCCGGCCGGCTCGATGCAGTCACGGTCTTCATGTCGTCGGCGACCGATCCTTACCAGGGCCTCGAACGACGGCTCGAACTGAGTCGCCGCTCGCTGGAGAGATTTCGTCGGCATCGAATTCGCCGCCTGCTCGTGCAGACGCGGAGTCCGATGGTGGAACGGGACATCGAGTTGCTCCGGGCGCTGGCCGGGTCGCTGATCGTGTCGATCACCCTGGAGACCGACGATGAAACGGTGCGGCGCGCGATCACTCCGACCTCTGCGTCAGTGGAAAGACGGCTGCGAACCTGTGCGCGTCTGCGCGACGCGGGAATCTTCGTGCAGGTCGCGATTGCTCCCATGCTGCCGAACCATCCCGCCCGCTTCGCCGAGATGGTCGGAAAAGTCTCCGATCGCGTGGTGCTCGACACCTATTTCGACGGCGACGGTGCGAGCGGGCGGCGCTCGCGCGCGCTCGGAGTGGGCGAGCTCTACGCGAGGCTGGGCTACGCCAAATGGTTCCAGCCAGGAGCCGAGCGCGAGCTGCTTGCAACCTTGCAGGCGCGGATGGGTCGCGATCGGGTGCTGTTCAGCCGAGCCGGTTTCAACGCGGTGTGATGGGGACGCTCAGGCCTTTTTGCACACATACAGCGAGGCCGGCGCACCCAACACCGTTACCCGCGAAATTTTCTCGACCGCCAGCGCACCGCGCTCGATCAGGTCGCGCATCAGCCGCCACTCCGCGCTGAGCAGGACCATTTTCCCCTCCGGCGTCAGCACGCGATTCAGTTCCGCGAACCAATCGCCATAACGGCGACGATTCACCACATGTGAGCCATGTTTGATCCCCCAGGGCAGGTTGGCTGCGATCTTGGTCACGCTCGCATCTGCGAGCGGTAGCGAACCGGCATCCCAGTCGTCGTGGAGTTCGACCGGCTTGAAGCGCGGGCCGATGTTTTCCCGCGCGGCGCGAATCGCACCCGGGTCGCGATCGCTCCCGATGAGGTTTCGATAGCGTCCCAGGTGGGCTCGTTCGATGAGCACCGTGCCGACGCCACAGAATGGATCGAGAAAGACATCGTCATCGCGCGGACCGGAGAGCCACGCCATCGCCGCGGCTACGGTCGGGCGCAGCGAACCGGGACGATGCGCGACCTTATAATCGCGGTGGCGCATGCGCTCATCGCTGAGGCGAATTCCGAGAAGCAGTTCGCTGCCGATCTGGGTTGCCCAGAATTCTACGTCCGCCGCCGCCTCATCGTGACGCCAGGTGTGATCGCGGCGTTCCGCGATGCCGAGTTCGACGACGCGTTGGAGGTCGACGCGACGAAACTCGTGCTCGCCCACCTGTCGGGCGACGACCCGAAAACGCAGTCGACGTCCGGCGCGCGCCGCGGGCTGGAAAAGCACGCGGGCATTGAGCGCGTCTTCCACAAACGGCGCTTCGCGAGAGGCGGAACGAATCTGGTCAAGCCCGGCGGATTCGCTGCTGAGCCCGTAGCGATAACCGGCCAGGAGAAGGACGTCTTCTGTACAGCGAAGCGAGCGCAACTTGTGGAGGGTGGAGGTGGTAAATATCGACAGTCCCGCGCGGTCCCCGACCTGCCGGCGCGCCTGTTCGCGAGCGGAGGGTACCCGAGCTTCGATCTCGCTCCACGCCACCGACTCAAATCCAGGTTGAGTCTGCGCGATGAACAGCCGGGGCCCAAAGCGCAGGGGCCGCGACGCAGGCTGCCTGGGTTCGAGGGGTTGGCGCCCTGCGCGGTTCATCACTCGATCCCGCGCGGCATTTGATGTCGTGCCGGGCGGTGTGCGCTCACTTGGAGCGCGACAGGTACTCTTTGGTTTCGGTGTTGATCGTAATCGTGTCGCCCTCGGTGACGAAGTGCGGGACCTGGATCACCATCCCGGTCTCCAGGGTTGCCGGTTTGAGGGTATTGGTCACGGCTGCGTTTCTCATGCCGGGATCGGTCTGCATGACCTTGAGGCTGACGGTCTTGGGCAGGGTTACGTTGAGGGGAGTGGTCTCGTAGAACTCGACTTCGACTTCCAGATTGGGCGTAAGAAAACCGGCGACCTCTTCGATCAGTTCCTTTGGAATGGTGATCTGTTCGAAGCTCTCCGTGTTCATGAAATGAAAGTCATCGCCATCCTGATAAAGAAATTGCATCGTGTGCTGGCTCAGGATGATGCGCTCGACACGATCTTCGGACCGGAACCGGTTTTCGGTCTGGGAACCGGTCTTGATATTGCGCAGCTTGGTCTGGACCATCCCCCGCCAGTTTCCCGGCGTGATGTGGGTTACCGTCATCACACGCCACAGGTCCTTGTTGTATTCCAGCACCATTCCGGCGCGGAGTTGCGTCGCTTGAATCAGCATCGTCTGTGCACTCTCGATGGAAAGTTAAGAGGAAAAAATCTATCCAAGCCACCGCTAGCGGGCAAGTTGGTTTCCTAGGGCGGGGGACCGTACGGATTTACGAGCAGACCCCGCGGTCGCGTGTAGGGATTATTGTACAGCGCCGCCGGGCTATCCACGTTTATCGGGAGTTCGACGTACTCATTGCCCGCTCCGTATGCACGGATGGTCGCGTTGCGTCCCCCGATGAGCGGAAAGATCACGTCAAATGGAGTGAAAGTCCCCGCTGCCACCGGAATCGGTCTAACCGGGCGGCCACCGACAAAGATGCCGGCGCGGCGAACCCCCGCGCCCACGATTTGCCCAGTGACTTCGTAGCTGCCCGGTTTCGAGACAACCGGGAGCACGCTCATCACGCCGATCTCGACATTGCTCATCGGGTTACCGACCCCTCCGGGGAAGCGTGGATTGGGTTGGTGGGAAAGCGCTGCACCGCCGCCGTAACGGGGGATCTCTACCGCATTGCCGGATCCTTCGGCCGGAGAGGCGGGAGCCGAGGCCGTGTCCTCACCGGAGGAAGCGGAACCCGGCGCCGGGTTCGCGGCCTCTCCCACGGGCGGGGGCGTGGTGGTGGTCAGAACTGGTGCGGAAGCGGACCGGCCCACGCCGTCGGTAACTTGGATCATCATGGTGGGGGACGGAGCTTCGATCGCGAAATCAAAGTTCACCCGTTGGGATCCGGGTGTGCCTGCTACGGCGATATCCTTGAGCTTCTCTCCCCGATCGAAGATACCCGCCGATCTGAGATCGTTGCCTTCCAGGAACCCGATCACGTGGACGGTCCCCCCGTCGGGGCTAAGCGCGGTGATGACGACTTTGGGCGCATCCGCCGCGTGCGCCGATCGGATGACCATCACGCAGCCGGCTATTGCGGCGCCCAGGCATGCGCAGCGGACCAGCGACAGTCCACCCACCTTGGTTGCCTCACGACGACTGCTTGAAGCGCTGAGCTGCCTGCTTGATCTGTTGCGAAAGCTTCAGGAACAAGTTGCCTTCATCGTAGATGAACAGTGCAAGCGCGCCGCCAAATCCGATTATCAATCCCAGTAAGAACGCGCCCATGGATATTCGCTCCTTCCGCTTAAAATCATATCCCATTGACCACCATCAGCGGAGCGCGGCCGCAGCGCTAACCGCTTGCAATCCGAGCTTGCCGGTCGGCAGGGTGGCGAGCATCCCCTTCAGCTAGTAAGATGCATGATCACCGCGGCAGTCTGTAACCGTGCAAAACCCCCAGGAAACGACCAGAACCATAGCCCCAGCTTGCACGAACCGTGAGGAGGTACTCGCTGACTACGCCGCGCTGCAGCACGGCGCAGGGGTATGTGCGCTGTTCGAGCGCAGGCTCATTCGCGTGGTCGGGGATGATCGGGTGTCGTTCCTTCACGGGATGTGCAGCAACGACATCAAGAATGCCCGCCCCGGGGCCATCGTTCCAGCGCTGTTCCTCACCGAACACGCGCACCTGATCGCAGAGTTCTTTGCGTGGATCGACGACGATTCCATTCTGATTGAAATAGACCAGGCGGCCTGGAGCCGGGCCCGGGAGCATCTCGACAAGCTGCTGGTGGCCGATGACGTGGAATTCGAGGACTGCCCCGACCTGGTGGTTGTCGACGTGGAAGGGCCACGCGCAGCAGAGGCCATCCGGCCCACGACCAAAGATTTGACCGTGCCGGGGGAATGGAGCTGGACACGCGCGGGTGAAATATCGATTGGCAACCTGCCACGATTTGGCGCACCCGCCTGTACGATATTGGTGACGCGCCAAAGGGTAGCGGAGGTCGTCTCCTCTATCGAGTCTCTGGGAGCGGATTTTCGGCGGATCGGGACCGAAGGGATTGACATCGTGCGGGTCGAAAACGGTATCGCGCGGGTCGGCGTTGATTCCTCGGACAAGACCATCGCTTTGGAGGCACGGCTCAACCGCGCCATCTCATTCGACAAGGGCTGTTACGTCGGGCAGGAGACTATCGAGCGGGCGACCGCACGCGGCGGTCTTAAGAAAAAGCTCTGTGGCCTGGTCGTCGCGGGTGAACGCGTGCCGGGGTTGAATGTGTCGGCGCGGTTCGAGGGCAAGGAAGTGGGCCGGCTCACCAGTGTCGCGGTTTCTCCGCGACTGGGCATAATCGGTCTCGCGATTCTGAATCACAGTGCCTGGCAGCCGGGGACCCGACTCACGATCGCGGATACTGCCGGAGACCTCGAAGCGGAGGTTTCTGACATTCCATTTCCGCAAGGTTTGAAGTAAAGCAGTCGAGTTGTTTTTGGACTGCACTGGTAAGGAGAGATACGAGAAATGGCAAACATGCTTGGCAAACGCTACCTGTGCGAAAAGTGTGGCACCGAGGTGCTCTGCAACAAGGCGGGTCCGGGTGCGCTGGAGTGTTGTGAAGGCGAGATGAAGATCAAGGAAGCAAAGCCGCTGCCCTCCTCGGACTGATAACAAGCCCGGCGCGGCGAGACTCTGTCGCCGCCGCGGGCTGTCAACTCAACGGTGGCCAATCAAACGGTCAAAGCCGATCTGGTTCTTCACGAGGCGGAGGTCCTTGGCCGGCCCGGCAGTGATTCGGTGGCGATCGCTGCCGGACGGATTGTCGACTACGGACCCTTTGCCCGCTTGAAAGCTTGCGTCGGTCCGCGAACTCACCTGGTGAAGCTTGCGGGGCGTACGATTGCCCCGGGGTTTATCGACTCGCACCTGCATTTTCTCGAGGCCGCTGCCGTGAAAACGGGTATCTCGGTCTGGCGCTGTCGCAATCTGGACGATTTGCTCGGTGATTTGCGAGCCGCCGCGAGCAAGACACCCCCGGGCAATTGGCTTCGGGCCTTCGGCTGCGATGAAACGATGCTTGCCGAAAAGCGTGGTCCCACCCGCTACGAGCTTGACCACGCGGTGCCCAAAAATCCGCTGCGGCTGCGTCATCAGACGCTTCATGGTTCATGGCTGAACACGCGCGCGATCAATCAGCTCGGCCTGGAAACTCCCAAGTTTCGGCCGCCGGATGGCGCGCAAATGCTTCGCGATGCGACCGGACGCCTGTCTGGGCTCTTCGTCGGGATGGAAGAATGGCTCGGCGCGCATCTGCCGCGCGTCACCCCCGCCGAAATTGAATCTCGCGCCAGCTTGATGAGCCGTGAACTGGCCGCGGCCGGAGTGACTGCATTCACCGATGCAACGGTTCGCAACGGACCTGCAGAGATCGCGCTGTTCGCGAAGCTGACGAGCTCCGGCGCGATAAGCCAGCGGGTGGGCGTGATGCTCGGAGCACCACAACTCGATGCGCTGCCCCAGGCCGTGGAACGCGCCCGCGCGGGACGCATTCGGATCGCGGCCCTCAAGTTCATGCCGGCCAGCGGCCGCAACCGGGGTGGGATGGCGCGGTCCACCCGGATTGGACTGGCAAGTGGTCTCGATTGCGCCTATCACGCCACCGAAATAGAGGACCTCGAGCAGGCGCTCGATGCGATCGAAGTCGCGCGCGGACAGTTTGCGAGCGACAGGCCGCTTCCGCTGTGCCGCATCGAACACGGCGGCACGATCTCGCCGGACCTGATTGGGAGAATTGCGGCCAGCGGTGCCTGGGTGGTCAGCAACCCGGGGTTTTTGCACTTTCGCGGCCCCAAATACCTCGAGGAGCCCGGCCTGGTTCTGCATCTCTATCGGGCGCGCAGCCTGCTGGCTGCGGGAATTGAGCTGGTCGGTGCAACCGATGCACCGGTGACACCCGCACGACCGCTGGCGGCAATCGCGGCGGCCATTTCGCGGTCGACGGCGGATGGGCAGGTACTCGCAGCGGAGGAATGTCTGGAATCGAGCGAAGCGTTTGCCATGTTTACCCGCGATGCGGCTCGCCTTGCGCGTATCGATGCCGGCGAAATCGCAGCAGACAAGCTGGCCGACCTTATCGTGCTGCCGCGAAACCCCGCGCCCTTGAGCCC
>Ga0126373_10001111_pt1 | contig 18829 bp, 14 predicted proteins | sample PanSoiMetPlot_11_FD_92545 | JGI IMG/M metagenome (GOLD analysis project Ga0126373, IMG submission 92545) | Tropical forest soil microbial communities from Panama - MetaG Plot_11 | ecosystem: Environmental > Terrestrial > Soil > Tropical forest > Bulk soil | place: Panama | collected 2016-02-17 | reverse complement strand
TGATTTCTCATTCTCGTTTGAGCTAGCCTCGCTGTAGTGTGCAGGACCCCTAGCGAAGTGGTTCCAAACTCGCTTGCTGTGTGGTCGCAGCCGTGAATTGAAACAGAGAAAAGTCCTGACTCCTTTTTGAAGAAGTCGCTGGCCGTGGGAGAGGTACGACGCCAGTTCCAGGGAATGAAGGCGATGTTTGTCGTGAAGCCATGTTGTCGCATGAGATCGCGCAGCTGCGTAAAATCACAGAATCCATATTGGGGCCTCAGCAGCGGATCGTCTATGATCAGGCAAGCGCCAAGTTCCTGCGGCCGCCAGGCAAGCTCCGGGAAGATGAATCTGATGAACATAACCAGGGGAACGACGGAGCAGAAATGATCTTTGACGTCGTAGAAGCCTTTGCTTACCGTCTGGTCGATGTCAACCATTTGCGAGCTGGTGCAGAAGAAAACGGGGGCGCCGTCCTGCTGGAACCGAACGAACACCCGAGCGGCTCCGGCCAAGATGATAGTCGTAACAGTCGATTCTTGGCCGGCCGGAACACCCATCAGAACGGAATCTTCGCTCCCCAATTGCGAAAGAAATTTTAGACCGCTCATTGGTCCGGTCATTTCGGCCAACTCACCAGATACGCTCAGTGAGAGATTGCTTCGAGGCGCCTCTTGGAGTGACAAATTTGCATCGCCGCACAGAGACTGGAGCGCACGTACGCTGCGACCACGCTCGTCGTCTGCGTAGGCGTAAAACACGGGCCGCCGGGAAACCGAAGGGTTAGCTCCTTGTCGCTGTTTCAGCGCGGCAGTGACGACGTGGAGCGATCCGAAGACGGCGTAAGCGTCGGAACCCCTCGTCTCTTCCAGTAGCTGGGAAACCTCGACCGCCTTCCAGGGCACGCCGAAGAAGTCCAGAATACGACTGAGCCGGAGTTCTCTCGGTCCGCGGCTGCCTTCGTGCAAAATGATTGCCTGTCTTGCCAACAATTCCTCTTGGTCCGAGCTTGGGTTGCCCATGTTCTAGGCGGGTTTCCGCGCTACCACTAGCGAACGCATGGCGCGGCTGGAAGCCACAAGATTGAGTATGGGACTCAGGACCCGGCAGCCGAGGGTGAGAGCGCGCCCGGCCGAGTGTGGAATCCAGCAGAAGTTTTCCCTCCTCATGATCTCGAATCCGGCAGCCTTAAACGGAGAGGTGTATTGGTCAAGCGAAGGAAGATAACACTCGGCTGGGTCCTGGGCTGATCCTCTTAAATGACTTCGAAAGGCGGGAAACCGATTATTCATATCGATGTTTACGCATACTCCTCCAGGTCGCAACAATCGATGGATATCTGCGGCACAATCCTTTTCCTTTCCGAGCCGATGGCAATACCGGAATGTGTTCACACCCACGATTAGGTCGAAGGAACCGAGCAGGTCTCCGCCTGACCTGCCGCGCGCCGCCGCCAAGTCTTCGACCAACCGCTCGTTGCGGGCAATATGGAAGCTCAGTTTCCTCGCAAGCCCAGGTGATAGAGAAGCCTTGGCCTCCTGTACTGCGGTTTGCACCAGAGTCGGGGAGAAATCTGTCCCATACGCACATTCCACCGGGACTCCCTTCTCCTCTAAGAGCGAAACCAGGGTGATGACGTTCATCCCCGCACCACAACCGAATTCCAGCAAGCGGATAGGCCGAGCCGGCGAGGTTTGCAAGTAGGAATTTACGGCGCTGAGGTACACCCTGGCATAGTCGTTGCGCAGCAGATAGTTGATCCCGAAGCCTGCTGTCCCCGTGCTGTACTTGCGCACCGCGTCTTGCGAGTCGTATTCCTCGAGAAACTTCTCGTTGATCTCTTCTGTTTCTTTCATTGGTTTCTCTCGCTTCCTGTGAATTCAATGGCATCTACCTATTAGCCCGTGAGCTTCTAAGGCCTTATCTTCCAGCACCCATCACGTTCTTTGCCGACAAAAATGACTTACGAGCGGCATGACGATGGCTGCGAAATCCGCTAATCCCCCAACGTCGGCACGATAAAACTCGCTTGAAATCGATCGCAGTAATGTTGGCCCATGCTTCAGCTGAATGAAGTTATACCAATCCCAATATACTAATTCCCCTTGCCACCTTCGACCACGATGGTCTCAAATTGATTAATATCCTCCTCGCTTATCTCCCTCCCGTGAGATTCTAAATCCTTGAGCATGGGATCCTCGCTGTCTCCCGGCTTGTAGAACTTGATGTTGCGGAATCCCGAGGTATGCAGTGCATGATGTAGTGTCTTTTGGTCATACAAAAAACGGTGCCCCGAGGCCCGGAAGAAATTGTTAACATCTTTACATTCCCGGACTTCTGGCATGAATCGTGCGATCGCCCATTCGATGTAATTTCTTTGAGCGTCCGTTTTCCCCGTGGAGTGCAACACCAGGAGGACTTGCGGATCTGGAGTAGCGATTCGCACGCGTCCCCTGGCTTCAGAACGCGAAAACATTCGTGCAGCATGACCTGTGCCGCTTGGTATTCGACGTGCTCGATCGTGTGCTCGCTCATGACGTAGTCAAAGGTATTGTCATCGAATGGAAAGCGCCTTGTCGCATCCAAGTAGACAATCGGATCATGATTGAGAAAGATGTCGCTATTCAACCATCCGTCGAGAACGCCGTTGCTAAGCCCCGAGTTGGAGCTTTTTCACCTGGTGGGCTTTTAGGTAGTCGGCTTGCCGTTTCGGTTGACAAGCCAAACAAGCGCGCGCATATCCATTATCAGTCCTCTGAGCGCTTTGGCCAGACCAACAATGAACTGTGAATGCTTCAAATACGCAAGCTTTTTCATTATTTATCGTTTACCTCTCACGAGGATCTTCTGGGCGGCAAACGGCCTCGCGGTGTATTTCGCCGAGTGATCGGCTCCTCGAACGAATCCGCGCCCTTGCAGCGGCGGGCTTGACGGCCTTCCAAAAGGCGCTCACCGGACACCGGGCTCAACGGTTTGCTTAGACAGGCCGAATGAGCCCAACAAATCCCTGAACGACATGATCTCCTCGCGAACCGAAGGGATGAGTGTCGAGAGCGAATAAGCCGCAGCGAAACCCAGACCAACAACGAGCAGCTGCATAAGCACTCGCTCCGGATGAACGAAATGCAGGGCAAGTTCCGCGAGAAAAATGGCGAAAAGGCAAAGCGAAACCGGGTACAGGACCGCCCGCCCAAGTCTTTTCAAGGTCAAGTGCGTACCTCGGAAAGTGAATTTGAGTATCCAGGGGAGAATCGTAACCAAAACCAAGGAGCCGCAGAGGGCCACCCCCTTGATCCCAAATGGCAAACCCAGCGCAAAACTACCGGCAATGATGGGGAAAATCGTCAGCAAGAGCTTGAGAAGACGTCCCGACTGTCCCCGGCTGACAAACAACCAGATGGTCGACTCAAGAAGCAGTTGGCCGAGCGCAGAAACGACTAGGATCTGGAAAACGGGCGCCGCTTCTCCCCACTTCGCACCGAGTACCAGGGCAATTACGGGCTTCGCAGCAACGAAAAGAAATCCGAAGATTGGAGCAGTAATCCAGATGATTAGGCCGAGGGCGCGCAGATAGTATCGCGCAAAACGCTCCGGATCGTCCTGAAGTCTGCTGAAGGCGGGGATAGCGACATTGCCAGCAGGCGCACTGAGCTGCCGCACCGGTAGCATCAGAAGATTGTAGGCTCTCGAATATAAACCCAGCGGGGCGGCTCCCCAATACCACCCGATCAGCACGCTGTCGATACTCCGATTTAGGTTACAGACGAGATAGGCAGCGGAAACATTGCCCCCAAAGGCGACCATTGAACCAACTCTGGCCTCGCGGCGAGGCAGCCCTGGTCTCCAGGGGACCATCATCCAAGAAACCACCATCTGAATAAAATTTAGTGTCAGTGGGAGAGCAACCAATGCCCAATAACCCGCTCCTCGCCAAGCCATCGTGATGGCAACTGGCACAGCTAGGGCATAGGAGGCAATATCCCGAAAAGCTAAGGATGAAAACCGCATCTGACGTTTGAGAAGGGCATTCGGCTGCACCCTCAAACCACCGATGAGAAAGGTTAGAGAGAGTAGCAGGGTAATGCCTATAAGTCGTGGTTCCCGGTAGAACCTTGCTAAGACGGGGCCCAGGGCAGCTACGACGAGCGTGAGTCCCAATCCGATCGCTACATTGATCCAAAACAAGGCGCTGACTTGCTCGTGAGTAATATCCTTGCGCTGAATAGTCGCCTCGGACAATCCAAAATCAGAAAACGCGGAGGCCAGCCCCGTAATGGCAGTAACCATCGCCACGAGTCCAAAGTCAGCAGGGGCCAACAGTCGCGCCAGCACAATGGTTGCGACTGATTGCAAGAGAAACAGGGTACCCTGCGACGTGAGCGTTACCAAGCCTCCGCGGACCGACCGGCCCTTCAGGTCGGCATGCAGATGATCAGTACTCAGTACCTCAGAGAATTGTTGTTGGACAGCCATCCTGGATCCTTAGGTCGTAGTGCAGTTAGAAAAACGTTATTCAGTAAGCGACTCGGCCGAGGTAGGCACGGGCGGTTTCATAACGGATCCTTCACGTTCAGAGAGATCTTCGATGACTCCCGATCCGGCGTTTCCCCGAGCGAGGGCAGGCGCAGCAAGTCCGCGTACACTCCCATAATCATTTGGCCGACAAGGTCCCAAGAATGCTGCTTGGCCGCGTAGTCTCGTATCTTCTGACGCCGGCTGTTTAAGTCTGCGAACAAATCACTCGCGAAGTAGCGTTCGATGGCCTTCGCCAAGTCAATCGAATCTTCTGGCCTAAACACAAACCCCGTCTCGCCTTCCACAATTTCATCTTTGAGGGACCCCACATCAGCCGCGATAACGGGTAGACCAAAACTGTGTGCTAGAAACAGGACGCCACTCTGGTAGATCTCCTTATAGGGTAAAACAAGAACGTCCGCGGCCTTAAAATAGAGCTCGGTCTGCTCCTCTGGGATGTACTCGGTCCTGACCAGTGCTCTTCCCTTCTGCACATCCTCGTGGACCTCTTCGCGGATTGCGTTCCAGTATCTCTCGCCGCTTTGGGCGTCCAGCCTGCCCGCAATAATCAAGCGATAATCGTCGCGCACAGTTAGAATCTGATGAAATGCAGATATAAGATATTCAAGGCCCTTGTAAGGCGTGATCCTGCCGAAAAACAGAATCGTCCTTTCACCATCTCGGATGCCCAGTCGCTGCTTTGCCTCGCTCGGGGTAAGACACGTGTTCGGAGCAAAATTGTTGATCCCGAACGGGATGACAGTGACCCGGGCCTCTTGCGCGCCAAAGTCCTCCATGAGTTCGAGCTTCGCCTTTTCTGTGTGAACGAAGATATGGTCGGCGAGCCGATATTGGATTTGCAGCGTGAGCCGATTGACGAGCGTATCTCTAGAATCCCGCCTGCCTGCATTCACATTGTGCGCCGTGAGGACGATCCTCTTCCCCAAGAACTTGTAGTAAAGCATAAGCAGCGTTCGGTCCAGGGTCTCAAACTTGTTGTTCCATAGGATGTGAAATATTCGCGGCTTGGCTGTCGCGGCATAGCGAATCAGCTGGGAATAGTACTTTGACACCCGGGACACCTTGCTTACAAAGCTGGCATCAGGTCGTTGATCGCCGCGCAAATTAAAAAAACTTAATCCGGGCCTGTTGTGGAATTCAGGGCAATCGAGCTCATCGCTACCAATCAGGTCCAGAGCTGCCCCCTTTAAGATGAGCTCTGTTGCCAAACCGAATACGTAGGGCCTGTCGCTACCGCCAGTAAGCAGGGCCACTGTGATCTGAGGAGCCGTGTCAGACAACATCAAATTAGCCAACCCTCGCGCTTGGGTAGCGCACCCCTCCGCCAGTCTCTCTTCCAGCAGTTCGCAGATCGTCTGGACGATCGCGACATGTGCTGGGCGTCGGCCGCGGATCTCCCCGCCGTCGGATTTTCCAGCCTAAATCTCATCGCCTGACACTCCCAGGGCTTAACGGCCCGCCTCGCGAATTTTCGAGCTCATACATTGTTTTGTCCCACCGTCGCCTCAGTGACGACTTTATTTGCGGAAGTGTCCTTTGCGCCCACATCGCAGCCTTCCACCCCAATGCCGGCTTCATCCAAGCATACTTCCATCGCAAGGCGGGGGTTTCCAAACGACCCTTCAGTTCTGCCGCCAGGTTCTGCAGCTCTGCAACGATGTCGGGTCGACTCGGATAAAAACACGGGTACCAATTCTGGAGGTAGGTGAGGCAAGCCTTTCGAACACGTTCGCTATCTTCAAGCGAACGGAGGTACTGCACATGCAATATCATCGAACGACAAGCCGAGTTTTTCTTTGTATCCGAGTTGCCCATATAGCTTATGCTATTAGAGCCAGAGGTTCTGTAGAAAATCCGGGCGTCGCGGACGAAACGGGTGCCTTCCGATGCCAGGAGCACGCGGCAAAAATATTCACCATCTTGATCATAGTGGAGACGTGTGTCCCAGGGACCTGCTGCCTCAGCTAGTTCCCGGCTTACCAGCCAGGTCGCGTTTTGCATGTGCAGGTTCTCGCCCATCTTCCTCAGTAGCCACTCAACCGGGGAAAGGTCATGCCAGAGGGAGTTCGGCACAAAACGCGCACGACGGGTCCGATAATAGAACGGAGCCCACGGCGAGGAAAGTAGTATTCGCTTGCTATCACCATCCTGCAGGGCTGCAAGCTGCTTCTCGATTTTGTCCGGCGCCAGGAGATCATCGGCGTCCAGCTCTTGTATGTAATCACCCTGGCAGAGCCGGTAGGCATGGTTTACAGCCGCCGAAAGCCCCTGGTTATCGGTAGAAACGACTAAGACCTCTTTCGAAGCAAACCGCCGCGCTAGTTCACCGGTTCCATCTCTCGAGCCATCGTCGACTATGATGATCTCCTTGCGTTGCCAGGTTTGCGCTAACGCGGACTGGAGCGCATAAACGAGCCATTTTTCGGCGTTATACGCGGGAATTAGAATTGAGACCAGCGGTTTCATCGCATTAGCTCCTGGAGACCACACATTCTTGTGTAACGGACCATCCTTCGTTCCTGCCATCCTCGATCCTCTCGTCATACCTAGGTTGCGCGGGCGCGAACATGGGATCTGCTCGATTGGCTCCTAACTTGATACAGCTGTACCACTGTCAGAAAGCCGACACAATATTGGTCGCAACCCAACAACCTATGGATTGGCTGTGGGGGGCTGGGTTCGACCGTACTCGTCCTTCCCTCTTAGCATCTCGTCGATTCGCTCTACCAGATCCAACCGATCGTCTGAAAACTTTCGCGCGAACAAAACCTCGCCGCTGCCCCACTCATTTTCAACCCATATCTTTTCTTGTGATTCAAAGAATCTTATATGCTCTTCATTGAGCAGGGAGGGGTGGTTCCCGCCGTTGCGCCAATCTACATAGACCAGATTCCTTCGGACTCGGGAGCGAAACGATGAATTACCGAGAATCGTGTGAATGAACATCTCGTCCGACGTAAACGTGTGTCGGAAGTACTTCTCCACATGCGGATTAGCGCTCATGAACTCCACGATGAACTGGCACGCGTCTCTCGACAGGGCCCAAGAGCCGTCGCCTGCGTAGGCTTCAAGTCCTGCGAGGTGTTTCCTGTAATCCCGTTGAGCCAGTCCCAGTTTTGCGAGTGCCCTCACAACGAAGCGCCGGACCGGCTTATCAGACGGATACCTCAGCTTGTTGATTTTATAGAGCGGGTAGCCTGGTGCCGGCATTTTCAGCAAGTTTATGAACTCCGAACCACGATTCTTTTCCAAAAACCTGTGAATGTAACGGCCGCTTCTTAACGGATAATCGCTTCCCGTCGAAAAGACAAACCAATCATAGTTTGAGGAGCAAGCCAGTGCCTGCCGGATTAACCGTGTGGTTGCCTCGACTTGGGAAAATTCTCCCCAGTAAACGGGGATACGCTCCTCGCTAAAGAAAACACTATCACCGCCAATCCCGGAAAACTCCTTCATGTCGCTCTTGCGGTCAATATGAATGAAGAAGGCGCAATCGTCCGTTGAAAGCGCTCCTATCGCTCTCTTCAGGAGCCGCGGGTTTTTATGAACAAGCATCAAGTATGCGATTTTCATCTTTTGACTTTTTTGCCGAGCTGCATCTGGCAGGCCGGAGTCGCTGCTATCACTCCTATCAATTCCCAGAACCTCTCGCGACGGTCTCTGGAGGCAGATAACTTCAAGTCCCTGAGCGGCAATAATTGGAACGACAAGCGACCTGCTTAGGGATCTGGAAAGGATGCCGACATTCAGCCATCCGTCGAGGGCCTTCTTGCTAGTCTCGAGCTCCAGCTTTTTCGTTACGCGATTTCACCCATGGCCGACAGGAATCTCTCCCCATGATCTCCCGGGGCAGGATCCATCAAAGGCAATCCTGGGACAGGTTACGGCCCGTCCTTCATTGCCCATTCGTACAGTGGATACGGTAGTTGTTTTCTGGGCAATATGTACTCTGCAAGACGACCCTATAAGTGAATTCCGCTTGAGAGGAACGGTATTGCATGTCCAGAATGACAAACCGCCTGTTATTCAGCTTTCTGTTTTTTGCTCTTTTCGGTACTGACGCGCTTGCTCAAACCATCAACGCCGCAAGCTGCTCGCAGACGGATGTGCAAGCGGCCTTCAACGCGGCGACTGCTTCCACAACCATTATCAACATTCCTTCTGGCACTTGCCACTGGACTACTAAGGTCAATTTGAACGTCCCATCTGCCAGTACCGCACTCTCAGTCTTGGGGGCGGGAAGTCTCACCACCACGGGGGGCACTGATCGAACCATTATCATTGATGATGATACCGCGGACAGCGACAAGCTCATCAACCTCGTCTTGAACAATACCACTTCGTCATTCTTCCGCTTTGCTGGAATTACCATTCAGGGCGGGAGCGGCAGTATCAAGCAGAATGGAGTGGTAGCTTTACAGGGACTTTCGCACAGGGTGCGCATGGACCACAATCACTTTAACGCCATGACTTATAGCCCTGGGGCCACCTTCAAAATACGGTTCACGCAATGGTTGTACGGTGTCTTTGACCACAATATATGCGATGGTGGAACCTCGCCAAGCGGCTGTGCCTTCGAGATATGGATGGATTCATATGGAGGCAGTGGGGCAGAGGGAGACGGAGCGTGGGCGGATACGACCGGTTTTGGAAGCGATCGCTTCATGTTCTTCGAAGACAACATAATGAATAACAACGGCACAGGGAGCGGTGCAGTCAACGACTCCGCTCATGGCGCAAGATACGTCATAAGGCACAACACCATATATCGTGAGAGCACACAGACGCACCCCACAGGAGGCTCCGGCCGAGGCCGTGGCACTCGCGCTCAAGAGGTTTATCTCAACACTTTCACCGGGTCGGACTCCGCTCAAACGAACACAGCCAATTGGATCAGCAGCGGCACGGCGCTCATCTGGGGCAACACCGCATCGGAGCAGGGGTACCAAACCTTTCTTAACCTGCACTCGATGCGAGGAGATGCCAGCACTTACACACAAGCGGCTCCTCCGAATGGTTGGGGCTATTGCGGCACGAAAACCAGTGGCACGGCGTCACATTGGGACCAGAATAGCAGTGCAACAACCGGCTGGCGCTGTCTTGATCAGCCGGGCACAGGTGCAGGAGACCTTTTAATAAACGGCTTTCCGAACGTCACCAACCAAGCAACTGGATGTGTTTCTTCTTCCCCTTGTGCCTGGCCTCGTCAAGCCCTTGAGCCAGTGTATGAGTGGTTGAACGTTTGGGCTTGCACAGGATGTTCGAATAGAGCATTCTCATCCGTTCAAATCACCGGTGCTACTGCGCTGACACAGAACGTCGATTACTATCTTTGTACGACGCCGGGCACTGGTGCCTGTAGCGGCTTCGATGGGACCCGCGGTGTGGGGGCGGGATCACTTTCGGCGCGCCCCCCGACTTGCACAGCCGGGCCGGGCGGCAACACGAATGGAGTTGCTTATTGGGCGACAGACCAGAACACGCTCTACGTTTGCAACCCCACGAACACTTGGACAGCCTACTACGCGCCCTATACGTATCCCCACCCGCTCACCCAGGGAAATCTTCCCGCACCTCCCGCCGCTCCGACCAACCTAGGGGCCACGGTTCAGTAATCTGCACTTCTGGCTACCGGGACTGCCGGAGATCTTCCGGCATTGCTCTTCTCTCGATTGTCTAGGAAAAGGCGGTGGAGGAGTTCGAGGGTCAGCGCCTTGTGGATCTCCGTGGTGTAGTTCCGGTCCCCTTTAAGATGGCCGCTTACCACGGCCTCAAGACCTTTTCGTTCGATATACGGCCTCGCGAGACTGCGCGGGTCCAACAGCATTTCCTGAACATACCGAGCGAGGGCGTCCCGATACCAAACCCGGAAATGGAAGACCTTGTGTCTGCCTAGGAATAGTCGCTCACGGTGCAGCACAGAAAGGGCATGGTGAATGCGGGCCACCCACTGGGGCATGCCCATATCGTAGGCATACTCGGCCTTGAACTGGAATTCAAAAAGAGCACGCGAGAGCGCCCCGACAAGGCGCCCGTATTCTCCCGCCAATCCACGATCCGTCGAGATTCTCAGAAGGGTCCTGTTTCCATCAGCAATCAACCTAAGAGAGACCCCGCTGCTCGAAAGGGCTGACGCGGGAGAGCGAAAGACCGTAGCAACAAAGTCGTTGTCGAGGAAGGGAGACCGCATGCAAAGCTGCGTCTCCTCGAGACCAAGCACTCCGTAAAGATGCCAGGGGCACTGCTTGAAAGCGGCAAAAGAAATCGGGTTACCGTGAACGAGCCGAGCGTAGGTCTCCCCCGCTAGGTGGACGTAACGGAGAAACTCGGGACGAAACAGCCCGGATCGAGGTTCCACCGGCTTAAAAGCGCGTACGCGTCGGAGAATTTCTCCGCCGTAGTTCCCTGTCATTCTTACCGGCGCAATTTCGCGTGCCCTCTCGTTTAGATAAAGATCGGGGGCGCGGCTCACGTCCACACATCCGTCGGTGACGTACACCGCTCGCTCGGCGTAGCGAGAAAACTGGGAGAGAAATTCTTCTCCGGCCGTAAGAACACGAAACGGCTGTTTGCAGGCCTGGGCCACTCGTCGCCCCACGCGTACGTCTCGGTTTTCGTGGAACATGCTGCCGAACGTGTAACAGGGAAGCGTACCCGGCGCGCTTTTCTGCCAAGCCAGGATCATTCGCGTGTCCAGGCCCCCTGTTAGAGACATCCCTATCCCCTCAGCACCATTGAAGTATCGAGGCAGATTCCGTGCGAAGACCTCGCGAAGCTTTTTGTAGTAAGACTCCGCATCGAGCGTTTCTTCCTCCTCCCATTCTCGTTGGTCGAAATAGGTGCTTCTCTGCTCGAGTGCGCCGTTCCGAAAAACCCATGCCGACGCCTGAGGCAGGAGGTGGATGCCGGCAAAGAGCGTCCGATTCTCCAAGACAGAACCGCAACTGACGAACTCCCCTAACCCACGAGACTCGAGGCTTCGGAGTTGCGGACAAATGGCCAGTATTCCTTTGGCCTCTGCCGCAAAATAGAACGCGTCCTTCGACTCGTGGTAATAGATCCTGTGCATACCATAACGATCATTAAAAAGGACAGCAGTCCCGTGATTGCGATCGGTCAGGAGTCCATGAAACCGACCGTTTATGTTGGCTGGAAAAGACGAGTCTTCTTCGTAAAGGTGCACGAGATAGGAGGACGGCGCCCGGTCAAGCTGATGCCCGCGCTCCTTGAGACGCTGCTGCGTCCCAGGTTCCGGGAACTCTTCACCTGAAAAGACGAGGACGACGTCTCCACGTTCATTACGCAAAGGCATTCCATCGGCAAAGGAGTCTTTCCTGGCGATCCAGCCGACATAGACCCCGAGCGACTCCTCAGCCCATGTGCCGGCCACGTAGAAATTCTCGTGAGAGAGAGCCTCCGTCATGCAGGCAAGCTCTTGCTCTGCGCGCTTTCGCGGGCCCTTGGTGATAAGTCCAACGATTCCCGGCATTAATGCTCAGCTCACGTTTCCTTAGTGCGATTCCAGAATGGGCTCCGATTAGGCCCCTTCCATTCGCTCGAATCTTTTGGCATACCAGCGGCTGCGAATGCTGCGATACTTCACAATCACAGGCTCAGGAATCCAATCGACGAGGTTGTGATGCAGACCCATGTGGAGGGCCAGCCGTCCTACAACCGTGACGGGAACGTAGTACCTGGGCACATCCATTTTCACGAAGCCGTTGTGCCGCTTAAATTCCGCCAGGCTGTCGGTCTGTCTCTTACCATAGGAGAAGTTCGCGTACCAGAGAAAGGGGATCCCCCGCTCAGCGCAGGACCTTACGGCTTGGGCGATCAAGGCATTCGTCGGTGCTTTGTCGCGGTGACGAATCATGGAGACAATCTGCATTAGACCCGCCTGGCCGCGGTTTTCATCCGTTACGAGCTTCACGAAACCAATCAGGTTATCCGCGAAAAATGCTCCGATATAGATGCTTTGGTCGGGGAAAGTTCCGTTCACTCGCCGTGCGTAGGCGAGGTCAGTTCCGTAGTGCCAAAAGCGTCTGCCCTGTCGAATTGGCGACTCATTGTAAACGGAAGATATCCCCTGAATGAAATTATCGTCGAAAGGTACTTCGCGGACGACCACCCCATTTTTTGCGGCTTTCTTGACCTTGTTCCTGACCTTGAAATCGATGCGGTTCTTCATCCAGTCGTCAAATGTTGTAATAGGAAGAGCCGCCATGTTGTCCCATTCCATCGGATAGCTGTACTTGGGCGTGACATCGGAGAGTTTTTGGATAAAAGTAAAAAGGTCAGCACGCGTTCCGGATTTCCGAATGAGCTCCACAGCCGTCTCGGGATCCTCCAGAAATTGGTATCCCTCGCCGTCGAGAAAGGCGATTCGGACTAACCTTCCCCTAAAACGGACTTCCTTGCCGCTGATTTTCAAAGATAGCCTGCCTTCTGGTGGAGAATCGGGACGGTGCGGAAATGACCTAATAAGTCCCGAAAAAAACAGAATATATTATTTCTGAGAAGCATTGGTCCATGCAGTGGCGTCGCCGGCGTACTTACCCTTGACTACAAAGACAGGACTCCAGCCGGCCAAGACTGGACCACCAAAGGTCACCGTGGCAATTCCAGGCTTGCTATCGGAGTGCTCACTCTTTTCGCACCTCAAGACGGTATTCCAAAAAAGCTGAACATCTCCAATGGCAGAGGGTGGTCGATTCCGCCGTGTTATCGCGCTCTTGACGTCAGTGACCGGACTACCTGCGTTTTCAACGAACGCGATGTCGTAACCACAATAGTCAGAATTGTGCAGCCAAGCCAGAATTCTCTCCAATTGATAGGTTCTTTCGCGCTCTGCGAGGAGCGGACTGGCAACCCTTGTCACTATGGGTACCTCGATTCCCGCTCGGACCATGAGCACGACTATCGCCGCGGCAGTGATCATTCCCATGACATAATGAGGTCGGAGAAACGAGAGCATCGTTTCAGCCTGCGACCACCCTAAGGGTGTCACATAGACAGCTACAATTATTGCAAAGAGCACATACATGGGACTACCGATCCCACCACCAAACGGGAGTAGAGTTGCCGCGAGCATTAGAAAGAAAAGGCTCCAGCGGCGCAAGCGGACTAGCTTCACCAATACCATACCGAACCAGAGGAACAATAGCGGCAGGCTCTTCAAGAGAAACACGGCGCTTAGTGCAATCACAAAGAGAAAGGCCGCTAACTTCAGCCTGGGCGAGAGCCCCATGCTAAAGACGACCAGCTCGGCCAACAGGAATGCCACAAGGGATGCAACCCGATTGACCTCATTGGTTTGGTAGCTGACCAGGAAGCCGAATAGCCTGGTGTCAAGTGGCATCGGGTCACGCGCAAAAAGAACAACCAGAGCGCTGACTGCCGTCAGGCCCCCGAGTAAAATTACAACTGCCTGAACATGTTGCGCTCTGCTGCGCTGCCAAAAGGTGTCGAGGTAGAATCCAAAGTAGAAGCCTAGGAAGAGACCCGTGGCAAACGGGTGCCAAAACGCAAGCACAACAGCGATTACTGCAAACCACACTTCTCGTTTGCCGAATGTATCTGAAGCGTAGGAGTGTAGCAAAGCTCCAAGCATCAGTATAACCGGAACATAAAACATTCCGTAGATGTGAAAAAGGTGGACGTAACCAGAAAAGAAAACACCGCCGGTGACGAACGCAACCACTGCAAACAGGCGCCGCTGGGGCGCTACAGAATAAATGAGCCACCAGGCGAGAACGAATATTCCGTATATAAATCCCTGGAGTAAGGCTTGACGCGGAAGACTGGTCGGAAAAATGCTCGGATCCAGAATCAAAAAACCCCAGCGTGTCACTACTTGGGCCAGTGGACGATAAGTGGAAGACAGACCAAACGAGAATTGCTGTGCAAAGGTTTTGGTGTGCACCCCGGCAAGCCACGAATAGCTCTCTCGGTGACTGGCAAATGGTACGACCATAAAAAACCAAAAGGAAAACCCGAGCACTGTTAGCATGAAATAACCGAGCGTCTGAGTCCGTGCGTTTGGATCGGAAGGGTAGCTCACGTTACATTCCGAAATCTTATCGAGAGGGCTTTGGGTGATCACATCGTCTCCAAGAGGGTCTTCTGGTGCAGCGCCTACACAACGCCACGAGCGAAAGCTCGTTCAGGCCGAGTGGCTTGATGGTGCATCACGCCAGCGATGCCATTTTGAGCAGGACAGCGGTCAGTCGAGACAGCAAATTGTCCTCTGCTTGTGAGGCACATCGCGGAAGGCCGGCATGCCGGTATCAAGCGACCGCGTCCCCGTGCATTTTGGACTCGAATCCCTTCGAACGAAGGCTCCTTCGTGGGGCGCCATCCGTGGTTGCCGGTAGGGGAATTGTGACCGTCCCCAGCAAGAAAGTAAGACACATAAAAGACGCAGTAAAAGCAGCCTCGGTCACGTTATAGAACATTGCGACGATCCAAAGTGCCAAGCTGAGTGCGGCCAGGCTCGAAAATGGTACAAGGCTTCTGCAGATGGTTCTGTAACTTGAGATTAGCAATCCACCAAGAAGGAAGAGTCCGATGAAACCCAAGTTGAGATAGGTTTCGAGGTAACCGTTATGTGACTCATTCACAGTGCCGGCCAATTGCCAGACTTGGCTCAGCCGAGGACCCAGCCAAAAGCTGTCGTACCCGGTGCCAATGAGTGGATTAGTGTTTGTGCTGAGAACGGCTTGCCAAATGACGGTTCGCCCGGTGAGCGAGGGGTCTCGACCAACTCCGCTGGCCAGCTGCCCACTGAGACCGAAACCAAATGCCAGAATCAGATAGACGCAGAAACTAGTTGGAATCAGTACTCTGAGGACCGTTGGGTGGCGCTTGCCCCACTTGCTGTGAGCGGCCATAATCACTAAACAGCCAACGATCAAGCAAACTTGGGAGGTCGCGCTGTCGGCAATACGCAACAGCCACAGCACCATGGCGATGAATGCCACGTTCACCACTATGATCTGTTTTGTCTGCCGCCGCTTGCGTTTGGGCCAGCGTCTGACGGTGTCCCAGAAAAAGAAGATCCCGCTGAGCAGGCACAGGACGCCGAGCGTGTTCTTGCTCGTCGCAGCCCCAGTGTACTCGGTGGCTCCCGTCCAATAATTGTATTGTCTGCCCATCTGAGGGTAGTACTTAACGAGCAGGACGGAGAGTGGAATCAGGAGATAATATAACCGTCGAAGAAAAGTGCGGAGCGCTTCGATCGGGTAGGCGTCGGAGAGAACGACAAGAATCACGAGATAATTGCCAAGATCCCGAAACCACCGCTTGAAAGCGACGAAAGGGAAGTCGGACCAAACAATACTCACAAGCGAATAGAACAGGAACACCGTCAGAAAAAGATTGCGCGCAAAGAAATTACCCCATCGAAATGATCGCGCTAACAGGATGCCAATTGACAGCACGATCAGAAGGGAATAGATCGTGCGATCCAGCGGGTTTCCTTCCTCAAGAGCTTGAGCCGCTTGTCCTATCTGGCTTCCCAACCATTGCGAAGGCAGCCTCGATCCGATGATGAACATCCAGATCACGGGCACCCACAAAGCCAATGAGGTGTCCGGGTTCCTTGCGGGATCGAACCGCAGCAGCGCCAAAAGTAGGGCGAGCCAAATAAGGAGAGCTAAGGTAGGGGGCATGTTACGAATCCGCTTGCGGCTGACCGGGCGGTATCGGCTTCAAGCAATCCTGGCGAACCATTATCTCGATCTAGCGAGCTCCAAAAGGTGTGCTATCTCTGAGCTTCAGCAGAAACACTCGCGTCCACACTCTCATTGACAGCCACGTCGACGTAGTTTTTGGAAAGGTGAGTGCCGATCCCACTTGGCTTCCCCGCCTTATGGATTCGCAACTGCAACCCAGGAAGATGCTCGGCTCGGTCGCCCCCGAGTTTGACGCTCACGCTGCCTGGTCCCGCCGCGTCAATTTCGAAAGTTGCCGATCGACGCATTCGAAACCAGGAGACGGCCTGCCCGGCGGTCGCGAACCATGCACCTCGACTTTTCAGCTCTTGAATCAAGTCCCGGTAACAGTCGCCCCATAGCCTCTCGGGTGCGAGACTCCGATCATGCCAATTGATGGTGAGGCAGCCTCCATATTGGACTACATTGTCGGTCAACTGGTGGAGGCGTGCGCCCGCTTTCTGCGGGGATAGCCCGAGATAACTCAAATAGAAGAGAGCCGTATCCATCGCATGCATGGGTAATTCCAGCAGCCGCTCAACTTCAAGTGGCTTGTATGCTTGCGTTGTACCCGCGCGATACCCAACTGTCTCGTTGCAGCCAATCGTCGAATCGTAGGCCGCCCCAGCCTTCTCGAGCGTCTCAGGCGAATTCTCGTTGTAGTAGAGCCAATGCATCCGTACGCCGATTTCTGCAACTCCCGTCAAACGGCGAATCTCATCCAGTTCCTCGTGCCCTGCGGAGCTGTCGAGCCATGCATCAATTCCGTGCAGCCCGACTTCACGGCCTGCGGTCCTTAGCTTGGAAATTGTATCCGCCAATTCCTTGGCCTCATAGCGAGCTGCGCGCAGCGCTGGTGCAGAGCCGTCAACTCGCTTTCCCGGGTAATCCTTGCGCGGAATCAAGAAAAAAGTTGACGGCAGATCTTTTTCCAATTTCAAGTAGCGGTCATCGAAGTCCCGCCAAAAGTCCTTCGCAAGCCCAAGGTAAACAAGCGGTAATTTGACGGCTGCCGCCCAGTTCTTTAGCGCATTGCCAAGCGACATTCGGCCTAGAAAAGCATCGACCAAGGAACCGAACGTCGCGCGCAGCAAAAAGCCGACGACCGTATGATCCAATTTGTGTTGGCGGATCGAAGGATGATCAACATCGTGAGTCAGACAGGCAATGAAATGAAAGCCCTTTGGTGCGGGCGGGATTTCAACCAATGAAATGCCGCATCTCGTAATTAAACCCCTAAGGAACGCGATATGTACCTCGAGTGTCGGTATGCTGGCATTGGCGTGCGGCTGGCCCACGGTCAGCAGCCTACGGACTTCGCCGAACAAGTCATAGCCGATCCGCGCCCGTGAGGCGCTACCGACCTTATTGAGGTACGCTGCGCAGCCCTGAGAATTTTCGTCCTTCAGAAGGCCGCCTGTCTTATCCGCAAAAGTAATCGCGTTTCCGTAGATTGGGATTCGGTCAGCGTGGTAAGAAAGGATGCAGCTTGGCTTACCTTCGCGAGTGATCAGGATTTGTCGTTCGTCGTCATACTGCAGCTTCCTGCTGGAATACAAAAGGATCAGCTTTGCGGTTGCTCCGTACCGGTCGTCTCCCGTACAGAGCAGGACGTCGTACTGCCGATCCTCGCGAAAAAACTCCCAAGGAGTTTTGAAGAGCTCAAAGAACTCGCGGACAACATCGTGTTCCGCCACATCCGCAATGACGCCTATCATCGAGGGGTTCCTAGGTCAACGCCGCCACGGGTTCGTCGTGCACCCGGAGCCATTCTTCAAAGAGTACGAGGCTGAACAAGATCTTATGATTGTCGTTCCGCCCGGAGGCATGCTGGTCGAACAGTTCGTTCACTGCAGTTGGGCGAAGGTATTGGTATATCTTGGAGTCGCTGTCGCGCAGAGTAGCCGCCATCTTGGTGTCGATGACACCCCTAAACCAATCATCCACGACGTTAACTCCAAACCCCCGTTTCGGCCGTCTCAAAATCGAGTCGGGAAGGAAGGTCCCGCAGACTTGCCGGTGCAGCCACTTGCGAGATCCATTCCGCACCTTAAAATTTGCTGGTAATCTTTCGACGTATTCGACGATCTCTTTGTCGACAAAAGGCACACGAAGTTCGAGACCATGGGCCATAGAGAGCTTGTCGGCATACATAAGGAGCTCGTCTGGGAGTGTGGATCGCACCTCCAGAAATTGCAGCCCACCCAATTCATCGGTTGACCCCATGAGATCAACCATGTCCTCCCAACATTTCAAAATGGCGTCCCCCGAGCTGGGGTCCAAGAGTCCGTCCCGGAACAGCCCTTCGACCTGGCCCCCGGACAGGAGGGACAGAACATTCTGATACCTGCGCATCCGACCGGGGGTCGCCAAGGAGTTTACTCCTCGTTTCAGCGTTTCATTCCTTGGCAGGGCGGCCACCGTCGAGGAAATGGCGGTGCGCATCCAACCCGGCAAGCGGGCCCACAATGTGCCATAACGGACGCCCAGGTGGCGGCGATATCCGCCAAACAATTCGTCGGGACCTTGTCCGACCAAAGCTACTTTGACGTCCTGACGGGCTCGTTGACAAACAAAATACATCGGGACGATTGAGGAAGCAG
>Ga0126373_10001109_pt1 | contig 18841 bp, 8 predicted proteins | sample PanSoiMetPlot_11_FD_92545 | JGI IMG/M metagenome (GOLD analysis project Ga0126373, IMG submission 92545) | Tropical forest soil microbial communities from Panama - MetaG Plot_11 | ecosystem: Environmental > Terrestrial > Soil > Tropical forest > Bulk soil | place: Panama | collected 2016-02-17 | reverse complement strand
TCCGCGCGGCGAAACGCCCCAGTTGGGCTGAGTTCGCTGAATCGGCTGATTTCGGTGGAGGATTATCAGGATTTCTCACGCAGCTTCGCGGGCGTTGCGAAAGCGTCGGCGGCGCTCCTGCATGCAGTGACACCGCTGGTATTCGTGACCGTGGCAGGCGCCGACGGTTTGCCCCTCGACCCAAACTCCGACCTGATTGCGAATCTGACCAGCGCGTTGCTGAATCTGGGCGATCCGAACTTTCCGGTTCAGGTTGCGAGTTGCACTCTGCTGCTGATCTTCATCAATGCCAATGTTTCGGTGCTGCCGGACTATCAATGGGAGACGGTGGAACCTGACATTCGCGCGGCTCTTCTGGAGGAGTTTGCCTTCGCCAATCGCGATCTGGGCCAGGACATTCTCGCGAGCGAGGTAATCGCGGCCATTCAAAGCGTGGAAGGAATCGAGTATGTCGACGTGCAGGCGCTCGCCACGATAACGCAGCAATTCACTTCAGCCGATCTTGCGCGCCTGAGCCTAGCTGCCACGGTTCCCGATCGCATTCGCGTGAATGGTTCGCGCCGGGACCGCAAGGGACAACTGATCGCGGCGGCAGTCGCGTTTCTGAGCCCGGATATCTCCGATCTGGTGATTCTGAACCGGATATCCCAATGAACCTATACGAACTCCTTCCCGCTTATTACCGGCAGCTCGATGAAGAATCGGGCGGGCAGTTGCAACAGTTCGTGCAGGTGATGCAGGAACAGTACGATGTGCTGGAAGCAGACATCGCGCAGCTTTACGAGAATTGGTTCATTGAAACGTGCGCGGAATGGGTGGCGCCGTATATCGGGGATCTGGTTGGGTACAAAACCGCGTATGAAACCGCTCAGGCGCAGGATTCCAGCTCGCGGCAATCGGTTCTGACCGAATCGATTCTGATTCCGCGGCGCGATGTTGCAAATACAATCCGGTACCGCAGAAGAAAGGGATCGCTCTCGCTCCTCGAAAGCCTTAGCCGTGACGTCGCGGGCTGGCCCGCACACGCAGTAGAGTTCGGGAAACTGATTGCGGCGTCGGCTCCAGTCAGCTTTCCGTTCGCGAGGCGCGCCGGAACACAGGATGTGCGGCTGGGGCGTGACCTCGAGCGGCTCGGAACCGCATTCGACACGTCGCGCAGAAATATTGACGTTCGGCGCATCAACTCCATTCATCAGAGTGGGAGCTACGGGCCTGCAAGTGTCGCCTTGTTCGTGTCCAGAATGACCAGTTATCCCTTCCTCCGAAGTGAGCCTTACCAGGTGGAAGAAGCAGGCGACAACTGTTTCACCTTCAGCCCGCTGGGCAACGATTCGCCGCTTTTCACCAAACCCGCGCCCGCGGATCTGATGAATGTGCCGAACGACCTTCGATTGCCTGGTCCGATTACTCGCCGGGCGCTCGAAGAGCACAGGCGAGACGGGGCGCTGGAGCGCGGTGTGGCCTCAGATCATTATTACGGCGAAGGTAAGAGCATCGCGATTCATGTGACCGGCTGGAGCGGATCTTCTTCCGGGTCTGCAGCCGGATCTCCCGCCAAAACTCCGGCATGGACCCTTGTGCCCGCAGACAAGGTGATTCCCGCTCATCTGGGCCACTGGCGATATCGCACCCCGCCCAGCCATGTCGCGCTGGATCCGAAAAAGGGGCGTTTCGCTTTTGCGTTCGGAGAAGAACCGGACGATGTGCGCGTTTCATATTACACCGGCTTCAGCGCCGCCATGGGCGGAGGGCAGTATCCGCGCAACGTGGATTCCGTGATTCCGGTGATCCCCGTGGAAACCGGTGATCCCGAAGGCGCATTGAGCCGCGCGCTCGCCGTCTGGCGCGAGAAGGAGCTTCCCGAAGCAGCCATCGAGTTCACGAACAGCATTTCCTATGAAGAGGACCGGCTTCACATCGAGCTTGAGGACGACCAGCATTTGATTCTCCGCGCCGCCGATGCTCAGCGTCCAATTCTTCGTTTCGTAGACACGCACCAGGTCGGGCGGAGTGATGGTCTGACGATCTCCGGAAAGCCGAAGAGCAGGCTCACCATCGATGGGCTGCTGATCACCGGTCGCGGAATCCATGTACGGGGAAACCTGGCCGAATTAACCGTTCAGCATTCGACTCTGACGCCGGGCTGGGGTCTTCATCTGGAGGGGCATCCGAGCCACGAATCGGAGCCGAGCATCGTTATCCAGGATTCCGAAACGCGAGTCAGGATCCGGCATTCCATCACCGGGCCCATTCAGGTGCGCAGTTCGAAACTGCAACACGAACCGAACCGAATCAGCATCGAAGACAGCATTATCGACGCCACCCGCGAAAGCGGCGAAGCGTTATGTTCGCCCGGCTCGATTGCGATGTTTGTGGACCTGCGAATCATGCGGAGCACGGTTGTTGGCGCTTGCTGCCTTCATTCTCTTTCACTCGCCCAAGATTCGATTTTCATCGGTCCGGTAAATGTTGCGGCGCGCCAGGACGGCTGCATGCGATTCTGCTATGTGCCAATTGACAGCCGAACGCCGCGCCGTTATGAATGCCAGCCGGATATGGCGATCGCCGGGCTCCAGGGCGATGAACTTATTGAAGCCAGGCTGTTAATCGCGCCGGAGTTTCACTCTTTGGGTTATGGAAATCCACGCTATTGCCGTTTGACGGACGATTGCGCCGATGGCATACGCAAGGGCGCCAGCGACAAATCCGAAATGGGAGCGTTTCATGATGGCTACGCGCCACAGCGTGAGGCTGGACTCATTTCCCGGCTGCAGGATTTCGTGCCGGCTGGAACGGATGTGGCGATCATATTCACCACATAGGAGAGGACATGAAAGCCGATTTCAGTCGTGACTCGTTCGATTCAATGAAACGGTACTATCGCGTGCTGATGCAGCAGGGCCGCGTTCAGATGGACGCCGATTGGAATGAGCAGATAGCCATCCTTTTATATCGGATGGAGTGCCTGGTTACCGATCTAATCGGTTCCGGCGGCGGGCCAAACCGGAGCTTCGAGATCGTACCGATCGAGAGCACTCGCGACTTCACCGTGCTGAAAGGCCGCTTCTATGTGGGCGGAATCATGGTGGAAAGCGATTCCGACTTCAGCTATTCAAGCGTAGCGAAGGAATCCGGCGAAATCACGAGTCTGAAGCCCGACCAGCCTTACCTTGTTTTTCTGGACGCCTGGGAGGAACTTGTGACAAACCTGCAGGATCCGGGGATCGCGGATGTTGCCCTCGGAGGACTCGATACGACGGCGCGCACGCGAATCGCGTGGCGCGTGAGAGTCCAGCCGGTTCCACAGGTGGTACCCTGCACGTCAATTCAGGGCGAGCCCGTCTGGAAGGACGTCATGGACAGGGTGAACCCGTCCAACAACGGCCTGCTGGTGGTGCGGGCGAGAGAGTTGGCCACGTCGCATGAGCGTTCCCCATGCATTACTCCCCCCCAGGCGAGGTATCGCGGCGCGGAAAACCAGTTGTACCGGGTGGAGATCCACGATGGCGGGAAGGCAGATGACGCGAGCGGCGCGACCTTCAAGTGGTCGCGCGAGAACGGCTCCGTCGCAGTAGCGGTTCTGGAAGGCTCCGGCGATACGTTGAAAGTAGCCAGTCTGGGCCGTGACCGGGCAGGATTCCAACCGGGCGATTGGGTAGAAGTGACGGATGACGCCCACCCTCACCAGCCGTTGTTTCGAGTCACCGTGGTCGACCCTGCGGGACGCCGGGTGACGGTCGATACGAAAACCCAGCCGCAACTCATCGATATTCAACCCGACCTTCATCCTGTGCTGCGCCGGTGGGATCAGAAGCCCGGGGCGGAAAATGTGGGTGGTCTTAGGCTGCGCGGCGGCGCGGCTGTCATTCGCGAAGGCAGCGCCGAACGGAACTGGCTGGCCCTTGAGGACGGAGTTGAAATCCAGTTCCAGCCGGCCAGAACCGGTACCCAGCAATACCGCAGCGGAGACTATTGGATCTTTCCTGCCCGCACGGCGAACGACGGTGAGGTCATTTGGACGCTTGACGGACAGCAGAAGCCCCTTCCCCAGGCGCCGATGGGCGTAAAGCACCGGTATGCGCCGTTGGGCATCATCAGTTTTCTGAGCAAAGGCGGCGTGGATGAGCGGCCCTGCCGGCAGGTGCTCCCGCTCACGCCTCTTTAGTGAATCGATATGGTTTGCCCGAAATGTAAAGCCGTCAATCCGAACGATTTTCGATTTTGCCGCAAGTGCAAGAGTCCCCTGGATCTTCCGGCGGTGGCCGATGAGAAGGGGCAGGAGGATGTAAAACCGGAACCTGTACCACCCCCGGGTGGAATCGCTGCGGGCTCCGCGACCGCGACCTCCGCCGTGAGAGTCGCAGCGGCATGGACGTCTCCGGCGCCAGTGACTGAGACCTCAGCCCCTGAGACGACGGCGCGTAACACGTCGGGTCCTCCGCTCAGGGCAGAAGACTCACCTCCCGCTCCTGCGACGCCTCCTCTGACGAAGCCCGAAGATGCGATTCCCGCTCCCGGGCAGCATCCTGCTCTCGGGGCCGCAGATTCAATTCGCGCCTCCGGGTCGCCTGCCGAGGGCTTGTATGCTCCCGCGAACGTTCCGCAACCGCCGCGCCCCGCTGTGCAACCGGCAACTGCAGCGCAAAGCCCGCCTGTATTGCCGCAAGGTAAAACGCCGATGCGGGGCCATGTGATTGCGGCTTTGATCGCCGCGATAGCAGGCCTCGGAGGCGGCTACACTGCCGGGGCCCATGTGAACTCGGATACGGGTGGGCAACTCAAACAGGCTCAGGGCGAATTGGCCGCCCAGAAGGATGTTGCATCGAAAGCCAATGCGCAGATTACGCAACTTACGGCCGACCTCACTGCCGCGAAACAGCACGAGCAGGAGATGCTCAAGAACTCGGATTCCGCGCGCACAGAACTGCAGAACACGGTCACGCAATTGAAAGGCGCGCTCGCAAAGGCATCTAAAGACCGCGATCAGAACCTGAACAAGGTGAACGACCTTCAGTTGGCCTTGGCGGCTGCGCGGGATAGGGAGCGTGTAGCGCGAGATAGCGTTGCCCAGAGCGTAAGGGAGGCGGAGAACGCGTCCGCCGCAAGGATTCTGCAACTCAATGCCACGGTGACCCAGCTTCAGAACGAACTGACGGCGCAGCGGAACCGACCCACGACCACGGGCAAGGCTGTGCTGCCTGGAACGGGCTATCTGGTCTGGTCTGGCGAACTGAACGGCAAGAAGACGGTCGAGATTCGAGACGGCGTAGCCAGCCCGGGCCGCATAGTCAAAGGGTCGTTGCCCGGACAGCCCTGCATCGTGGTAGCGGCCGATCCTTCACGCGTGAAGATCAAAAGCAATCCGGCAAAGGATAACCAGTGGAACCGTCTTGCGTTTGAGACATCTGGCTCAGCGAATCAAACTCTAAACGTGACCTTTTACTGGACGTTGCAACAGTAGAAAGGCGAATCGCGCGTGTTCGCTCCGCTTCAGAGCACGAAGGCCGGTCCGAGTCCGGACGGAGCCAAGTCGAAGACCGGAGATCGTCAGAGTAGCGAGCAATCACGAAAATTCGCTGGTTCACCAATTCAATCAAAGCTTCAGGCAGGTACTCCCGACGATCACGTCGAGCGCGAAACGGACGGGATTTCCGAGAGCGCGATCAGCGGGGGAGCGATCTCCCGTATGCCAGTGTCGAAGCCGGGCGTTCAACGAAGATGCGCGGCACGCGACGAAGAAGAGACGAAAGATGCGACTCTGATTCGGAAAGCCGACTCATCTGCAAGCATTGGACCTTCCCATGCCAGCGGCCGCGCCGCGTCGGCGTTTGATGGCGACCTGACCCGAGTGCCGCTGTTTTCTTCGAAGGGCCGTGAATCGCATGCGAAGAGCGCGGTCTATGGTGCAGACTCGACCCTCGCGCGTTCCGCCATGCGTCTGCGCACCGCCGCCGGTCAACAACTCGATCCGGAGATTCGCCGGGCATTCGAGGCGCGGTTCGGAATGTCGTTGGGCGACGCGCGCATTCACGCCGGGCCCGAGGCTGACACGACCTCGCAGGCGCTCGATGCACGCGCATTCGCCATCGGTGGCAACGTTGGCTTTCGCGCGGGATACTATCAACCTGGGAGCGCGGCCGGTCGCGCACTTCTGGCGCACGAACTGACGCACGTAGCCCAGTTCGCTCGCGCCGGAGCGACGTGGCCCGCACCGCCAGATGTCAAGGTAAGCGATGAGTCGCACCCGCTCGAAGGCGATGCTCGCGGTGTCGCCATGCAGGAGGCGCGCGGCGACGATTGGCGATACACGCCGGCCGCGGCGCGCGCAGGCACCATCTTCCGCCAGCCGGCGGCCGCGCCTGCGCCTGCGCCTCCAAAGCCGGCAGAGCATCTCCTCGCCGACGACGAGAACTTCAAGTGGATCGGCGCGGTGAACGCGCCAGTCATCGTCATACGGACAGGCTGGCTGATCAAGAAGGTTGGCGTGTCTCCCCGCGCCCGAACAGTCGACGGCTCCGCGCACCCGAAGTTCATGAGGGCTGTGCTGTCCGCGCTCATCGACCGCTATCCATGGGCGGCTGCCGAACGGGAACACGCGCTCAAGGACGTTCGCAGTTTAAGTATCATCCTTGGCGCCGACTGGGCAAAAGACGACGAGCAGCAGATTCCGTTGTCACAGACCGTGTTCCTCCGCATCGGCATGCCGCCCGAAGCCCCGATCCAGGTGTACCCGAGCAAGAGCGGTGTGGAGATTTACTTCGATCTCCGACACTTCATTCCTCCCGACGCCAAACCCGACGCGCTCGATGCGCTGAAGGCCGCGGTCGCCGAGCGCATCACCGCGGCGCTGGAGACGTATGCGAAGCAGCCTATGCCCGCGGGGATGCGATTGTATTTCGTCGGGAGGCTGCAGAAACGTTTAAAATCGACCCGCGAGACTGTCGTCATACCGCTCTCGGAGGCCGATCTGCGCACACTGTTCGGCGAGCGGGGGTGGAACGCCGCGCTCGCTGGTCGCGAAGCGGAGGAAGGGACCGGGCCTGGCGCCGTGTTCGCGGTGGCCGGTGGCGGTTACGTGCTTCCATCCGATCTCTCGGCGACGGATCGAGAGACGGTCACGGGTCTCCTCACGCGAATCTTCGGCGGCGCTCCTTCAAACGCGCCCGCGCCGCAGCAGCCACTGGTGCTCGGGCACCTGGACGTGCAGAAGCTGCTCGAACTGGCGAAACAACCGGCCGCCTTTCGCGACAAGATCATCGCGCGGATCCAACGTGGGCGCCACGCCGCTAATCTCGATAAACCGCAGAGTGTGTCGGACCTGGTCGAAATCGCCACCGCGCAGGGCGACATAGAGCAGTCGGCAGCGCAGGTCGGCTATAAGCTGCCCGAGAAAGTCACCGATATCGTGCCGATCGCGTCGCGGCCGGTGCACGGGCGAATCCTCAACAAGAGCGGCGCGCTTGTGCCCGGAATGAAGGGCAAGTTCGAGTTCGAGACGCTCGATCAGGTCGATGCGTTGCGCGTGCCGCACGTCGACATTCAGTGGTACGCGGTGAAGGCGGGGGCGCCCGCGAATACCTCGCCGGTCGCCAGCGAACGCACGTCGTACATGGAATTGTACGAGGACGGTTTGTTCAACGATCGCGAGTTCACGGCGACATTCGACAAGATCGGCAATTACGACATCCACGCCTTCGTCAATCACAATTTCTACCTGCCCGCCCATTTCACCATTCCGGTCGAGGTGAAGACGGAGCACGCGCGTCTCCTAGAACAGGAGCAGGAGAGCGGCGCTGGCGCGTTCGGCAAGGCAACAGGCCCCGCGAAGCCATACAAGTTCGCCGACGTCGAGGCGCAAGCGGAAGGAATTCAGACGATAATCGACATCGCCACCGGCGTCGGCGGCGCCGCGCTCGGTTCGACGTCGCAGCACCTCAAATTCTCGGTGCCGGAACTGAGCGAGGAGGAGACCACGGGGCTGCGCACCGAGGGCACGCTCAGCGCAGAGACCTTCGGCACACCCGGCGGCAGTCTCGCCTCCAGCCGCCGCACGATTCAACAGGAAGTCGATTCGCTCAACCGGCTGATCACCCAGTACGGCGCGACGGGCGGCAGCGACGACATGAAGGAATGGGCGATTGCCCGTCGCGACCGGCTCGTGGCGACGCGCGAAAAGCTGGACGAGATCTCGGGCGGTACCGACAATAAGCCCATCGCTGTACAGGGCACCTACGTTACGCGCACAGCGGGCCAGCGTAGCGGCGCGCTCAAGCTCGCGGCCTGGTTCACCTGGGAGCCCGATGCGTCGGGCAATGGCGGCACATACCACGGCCACCTTTTCGATCACTCCGAGATCGTACGCACCGAAGACTTCCATTTCCGCGCCTCGGATTCGAGCTACGAACGGATGATGGAGGGCCTATTCTTCGATCTGTCGCGCACCTATCCGAACGGCACGATGAGCTTCTGGTTTCAGGTGTACGACGGTCTCAAAGCATCACGGCGTTTCATTCGCCTCGAGCGCGTGACAGACACGCCGCTGCAGGACGTCCGTGACGTGATGTTCTCCGAACCGGTGAGCATCATAGTGAACATCGCCGCGGCGATTCTTACAATCTTCCCCCCGACTGCGCCGCTCGGCATCGCCATCAGCCTGGCGTATAACGGACTCAATGCCGGCCTCAACATGGCCGACGCGATGCGCACGGACACGGTGCACGCGAGTAATTACATCGACATCGGATTAGTGGCGCTCGACATAATCCCACTTCTGGGCAAAGCCAGCAAAGTCCTGAAAATCGGGAACGCCGGTTACCGCGTGCTGAGCGCCGGCCAGCACGCGGGGATGATGTACATGTTCACCGAGAGTACCTACCTCCAGGTGCGCCAACTGCGCGACGGCATGGTGACGGACGTCGCAAAGCTGCGCGACGAGATCGCGACGCTCGAGGCGACCAATCCGTCAGACCCGCGTCTCGCCGCGAAAAAACGCGAGGCGAAGGATCTCGAGGATCGGATTCGCAGCGCGGCGGCCGACATCTTCACCGAGGCGGCGCTGCATCAGGGGCTCACGATGGCGGCGCAGCACGCGATCACCCGCGCCGTCGCCGCGCACGTCGAAGGTGGGTCAGGATCGCGCCCCGGCAACGAAGAACAGGAAGGACGCCCTCACCCGGGCGACGAAGGCCGCCACGACGCTGCGGAGCCGGAAGGAGAACCGGGGATCGTTCGAGCGCACGACGAGGCGGTGCGCGGCGGGGGCGCACGTCCCGCTAGCGATCCGGTTCTCTCTCGCGCGCTCCCTGTCGATCTGCGGGGAAACGTTCCGGTGCTTCGTGGTCCGCCGCCCGAAGCCCACGGTGTTGAGGTGCACTATAGAACCGACGCTCTGGGTCTTATCACAGACGTCGAGATTCGCGCCGGCCCGACTGCGGTCCCGGCCCAGATCGAGCAGCATATCGGTGTGGTGCGCACGATGCAGCGCTACAAGGGCATCGGCGGCCGTATCCGCATTCTTTTTGAGCGGCTTCGCGCCCTGGTCGGAAGGCGCGGCGCTTTCGTTCCCGGTTCGGCGCTCTTCGAAGCCTCCCTGGAGGTGGAAAAGCTCCCGGCCATCATCGCTGAGCGCGCCGAACAGCTAAGCAGGCACGGCCTCGATCCGGATGTGCGTCGCGATCTCGAGGCGGATCTCGACCATCTCCAAAAGGAGCTCGCGCGCCATGAGCGCACCGTAGCGGAGGGGGAAGAAGAAGCGGGGGTCGGCTTCGTCGCGCAGACGGTGCCGAAATCGAATGCTGGCGCGATCGCCTCCGGCTATCCGGCGCTCGAGGGAGTGAACGCCGCCCCCGGGCATTACTACTATCGCACCGCCGCCGGTACGTACGAGTTGCGTCGTTTCAAAGATAGTATGGAACCGCCGAAACAACTGGCGCGCGTCACAGAAGGTGGCAAGCAAGTCTGGCGCGTCGTCGACCGGCCGGAGGAGCCGCGAGGCTTCAAGTCGTTCCTGGAAATGCAGCGCGCGAACTTCCCCGAGCCGCTCACCGACAATCCGCATCTGGAAGACGCGCTGGCCCGCCGTTTCGCAGGCAACGCGACGGATCAGGGCGGCGCCGCCATCGCGCGGCGTTGGGGCGAAGCATTGAAGAGGCTGCACGACGGAGCGGGCACAGGCGGCGCCGCCCTGCTCGATCGTTTACTTGACAACCTCGGTGCGGCGACAACCGACACGACCTACGGCAAATTCCGTCGCGAGGTGCGGAGCGCGATGGTCGATCAGGCGATGGCGGCGGCGACACCGCAGGCGCAGGTCCAGCGCATTCGCGAACTGATGGCCACGCTTCCCGACTCCCGGTCGCAGGGGGAGGTCTTCACCGACTTCCGCGAGAAGCTGGCGTCGGGCAAGGAAAGTCCGATCAGCTATATGCAGCCGATCGGCGGCGCGGAGACGCGGCTCGGCAACGATCGCATCGCCGATGGCGCCGTCAACATCACAGCGGCACAGAGGGGCGGCCCTCCCGCTGGGCGATATCTTGTCGAGGACAAATCGGGTCCCGGTGCGTTCAAGGCGGACCAGGCAAAGGCCTACCACGGCCAGCTACAAAACGGAGCTAATGTGATCAGTACCGTAAACGGGGAACAATACAAGGGTGTTCTCTATACTTTCGATACGGAGCAGAGCGCGCGCGCAGCTATGTCAACGCTCGGGGATCTCAACAAGAACATACACGTCGGCTTCTTCGACGCAAGAGGACAATTCGTGTGGCTCAGGTAATCAATCCGCCTTTAGCCATTTCTCTCGTGTCGCGCTTGGTGCTCGGCGGTCTGGCCGAAGCCGCCGCCATAGCGGTCGCCGCGTTGCGCGGTGCCGATCTGCCGCCCATCGCCAGGTGGTCGGTACCCAACACGGCCCGGCGGAAAAAGGTGGCCCCCGGCAACCTCCCGCGCGAACTCGCCCCGGCGGGTGCGGCTTCCGAGCATGCCACGGCTACGATGGAGCTGCAGGACGGCAGCATCGGGTCGCTCTTTCTCCCCTGTGACGAGAACGAATGGACTTTCAGCCTGGACGCGCTGCTTCCAAAGAACGATCCCGAGCGCGCCCCACGTATTCTCGCCGCGCTCCGTACGGTCTGTCGCACGCTGCTGACCGATCCTCGCGTCACTCGCGTGTCGCTCGCCTTTCAGGGGGCCGGCGCGCTATGCATCCCTATCGTGCCGATTGCCGGAGACAGAACGTATCTGGTGAGTTGTACGCGGCGCGAGGTCGCCGAGGCGTACGAGGCTCCCGACGTCTTCTGGAGTTCGGGCTGGGACGCCACCGAGTGGATTGGCGAGCGCGCGATGGTCGAACGCGGGATGCACACCCTAGGAAGCGTCGACTACCTCGCGGAGGTCGAGCCTCGGCAGTGGGCGCTCGCTCGCGCTGCCAGGCCGCATCGCTGCGAGTACGCGCTGCCCGTGGTTCAGCCCGAAGAGCAGGAAATCTATCGTGCAGGCTCGCCGGCGCTCTCACTCGTCGGCTATGCGGATGCCGAGCGCGAGGTCGAGCTCAGTTGCGCGCTGCGCCCTCCGGCCCGGGTGCAAGGATATGAGGTATTCGATCTCTTCGGGTTGCTGCAGGCCGGCGTGCTGCAGGACGGCCGTCCTGTGCGCGGTGTGCGGGTCGTGTTCGCGTACGAAGACATGGCTCGCGCCGAACGCCGGCCCCTGCTCGATGTCGGCGTATCCGTGCTGTTCTATGATGCACTGGGCAACCTTCAGGAATTGACGGACTGACTACTTTCTGTCGCAAGATGGGCTTTCTGATTCAGCGACCCGGGCTGGCGCGCGCAATGCCGAGCACCAGTCGTCGTGTGCAGTGGGAAGGGGTCGCAATCGGGAAATGCCGCTCTGGTACGGTGAACCGGGCATGAGCAGTGATCAGGCTGGTCGGTTCCGGGGACGGCGCGTCGCGAGCGGCTGGACCTAATTAGCTGGCTCCGCTGGCCGGGAAGAAACGGCAATGACCCAGCACTGCGAGACCCGCGCAGGGCGAAGCCGGCGCGGGTGGCTGCTGCCCAGGATGGAACGATGTTAACCTGACCTGAGTGGCGCGGAACGGATCCCGCGCGTCACAATGCTGTACCAAAAACCGCTTCCGAAGAAAGCGCCCATTCCGGAGAAAAAGCCGGTTCCCGCCAGGAGTTCCCAGCCGGAGCGCACTCGGCCGCCGAGGGAAATTGCGGCGCAGGGCGCGAAGACGTTTCAGGCCCCGTTATTCTTATGTGACTTCAGCCGCGTTCCCTTATATACCCGCACTACGCCGAGGGTGCAAGCGAAACTGGCCGTCAGCACACCCGGCGACATATATGAGCGAGAGGCCGATTCGGTTGCCGAACACGTAACGGGTGCGGGTGGCCCGGCAACTCGTGAAGTCGGGTCGCGAGCTGTCGGAGACAACGGTGCATTGGCGGAACGGGCTATGAATATTCCGTCCGCGGTCACGCCCGCGGTCGGCGGCGCTCTGCGCTCGGCCGGACTTCCAATCGATCGGGGCGTGCGCGAATTGATGGAACCGCGCTTCGGGTACGACTTCTCGGGCGTCCGCGTGCATGCCGATGACGCCGCCCGTAAGTCAACTCGGGAGATGCGGGCCAAAGCCTACACCGTAAGGAGTGAGATCGTATTCGATCCGGAATACTACGCGCCGGCGACGCCTGAGGGGCAGCGGTTGATAGCCCATGAATTGACGCATGTGGTGCAGCAGTCCGGAACTGCGGAGAATGCCGGTAAAGCCAACACCGGCACCGCGTCCGACCGACCATTACCGGTCCACTCTGCTGGACTTATGCTGGCGCGCCAGAACAGCACTCCGAACCCGGGAGGCATGAGCGATAGTCGGTTGCAGGGGGAGTACGAGCGCGTGCGTCAGTGGCTTCTTGAGCACAACATCCTGGAAACCGATTATCGCCCCAATCAGGAGTACTTCGCTGCCCTGGAAGCCGAGGTGTTCCGTCGGAACGGCGCTGCGGCGCCGGCTGCCGCGCCGGCAGGAACCTCCGGTCCGGCTGCCGCCCAGGTCCCACCGGGCTCGTCGCGTATGTCGGTTCCTCCTCCGGGGACTCTGTTCTCCGGGCCGCCCGCGCCGGCTTCCGACCGTGAGGCGCCTGTGACGGCATCCCACGCAGGGGGTGCGCTGGGAGAGAAGGAACTGCCGTTTGCTCTTGGCGAACGGGGGATACACATGGTCGTTACGGCATCCGGTCCGGGCGCGCACTCCCTCACCGGCCACGGCTTCGACGCGATCGCGTGGGATCCGCATGAACGGGAGTTGTGGCTGATCGACAACAAGAGCACCGGCGAACTGGGACCGCTCGAAGGCAGCAAGGCAACAGCATTGGGTCCGAATCTGGAGTCGAGCCTGGCCGAAGCGGTGGACAAGGTGCGCAGGATTCAGGACTTTCCCGATAAGGCCGAAATCGTCAGCAAGCTCGAGAAATCGCTGGCGAGCGTCAGAGCCGGGAAGGGAATTCCCGCCGGCAGCGGCGTGAAACTCAAGCTGACCAATGCTGGCGGATTTGGCGGCGGAGCTGGCGTGGGCGCGCGCAATCTGCCGCCCCAGACGACCGCGGAGGATCTGGTCAGTTCGACTGTCCGTAAGGCACGTGGCGAGGACGTTGCGGCCGCGAAGTTAAATGAAGCGAACCCGTCGCGACCACGCAGCCATGCCGATACCGAGGCTGTGCGCGTAAAAGTAGCAGGCGCGCAATCGCGAGAGCCGATCGTGCGCTCACTGAGCCAGAAGGTCGCCATTCGGGCGAAGGGTTTCGCCGTCGGGTTGTTGAAGAACGTTGCGGTCCTCGTGTGGAACTACCTTATGTCCAAAATCGAACAGAAGATTGAGGAGGTCATGGTCCGTCCGATCCTCGAAGAGCAAATGGTTGCGTTGCAGCCGGAAATTGAAGCCCGGGTGAACGAACAGCTGGCGGTCCTGGCCGATATCCAGATGTCACATCCCGGCAAGCCGCTGTTTGCCAACGTCAGCATCGAGATCGTAGCCGACCGGTACACGGAGGATGATGGCGGCGAGACTCTGATCAACATCAACACCAGGCTGACGGATGTAAGCGTAGCCGCCGAGCCTGAGACGGCCGAGAGCTACCAGCATTTTTTTACCGGCATCGAGTACATCAACTATCAGCCCCACGATCGGACGCGCAGAACGTTCCCGATGGAGCTGGAACCGCTCTCACCCGAAGCCCTGCGCGCCATCGTAGAGGATAGAGTCAGCGCCCTGGAGTATGCCGAATCCAATCGCTCCGCCACTCCCGAAGATGTCGCAGCTTCATCCGACGAACGCAACCGGCTCGCCCGTCAACTCCGCGAATTGCAGAACCCCTGACGGCCATCGGCAGGCTCTGCGGGGCGGGGTGGAGAATGCCAGCGCCGAGTTCATCGACTCCGGTCTGCGCGGGAGAGTCTTATAGACGGCGGAGCAATAATGGACCACGAAGCGCCGCGTGAGCGGGGTTTTGTGACGGTCGAAAAGTAGACCACCACACTTCGGTTCCGAAACATTACAGGCCATTTATGTTCTATGGGACGCCTGAGAGGTGTACAGGGTGGAAGTGTATGCACGCGTAAGACGAGCGGTGCAGGTGGACGGCATGAGTATTCCGTATGGTCCGAAAATTGGATCTCACTGAAAACTCGAGATATTTTCAGAGGGCTTGTTTCCGAGTCCGATGCGAACGTTACGGGAGACGTAATAGTATGTTACGTTCCGCCAAGGCTAGGCGGCCTTAGCCGCATCCTCCTTGAACTTCATACAGATGGGATTTTGGACCATACGGGAGGTCTCAAGTTGGAGGCGCGGTGCTTCGGTCAATCTGGGTTTCGCGGCCGCAAATTCGGGCCATACGCCACATTGTTCGAGGCTGATTGGCCCAACGATGCCGTCAAATCGTGTTTTGGCCCGGGCGGGTTGGGCAGGTCGCTGGGAGTAAGTTGACTCATTGAATCATGCCGCGATAGGTAATTCAACAGTGAATTCGCTTCGGGCCTGAGACGGTGTGCGACATCCAAGGCGATGAACGTTTCTTGTCCTCATCCTCGGCAGCGGTCTCGCGGCTCTTGAGAATGGCCTCGCCTCCGGCCAGGAAACGATCGCGCCGAAGCGTGAGGGTGGCTACGGTAACGCGATGCTTGCGTGATGTCGTAATGTCCGAAAACTCGATCTGGCAGCTCTGCAACAGTTGGTCAGTCGAACCGACACGGCATAGATAATGACCAAATGCCGAGCTTTGATCCATTCCGGTTTGTGCTGATCTCTGTAGCCGGATGGATGAATCAGCGTCAGTTGCAAATGATCGAATATCTGCGCGAGGAAAACCGTGTTCTTCGTGAACTGTGATTCGCTCGGCTTCGACCAGCCGGCTTCGTCATCAACGCCCTCTCACAGCTCGGCCATCGTCGTTTGCGGCTCAGCGATGATCAGCGGCGTCGATTGGCCGCAAAAGCGAAGGGTATCGGACGGAAGCTTCTGGCGGAGATGGCCACCATCGTCACGCCGGAGACCTTATTGCGTTGGCACAGGCGACTGATCGCTCAGAAGCACGATGGCAGCCGAAAGCGAGATCCAGGCCGACCCCGAACAGCTGCCGCAATCGAACGGCTGGTGGTTCAGATGGCGCAAGAGAACCGGCAGTGGGGATATCGCCGGATTCAGGGCGCCTTGGCCAATCTCGGTCATACTGCAGCAGCAAGTACTATTGCTGATATCCTTCGCCGGAACGGCATCGAACCTGCGCCGGAGCGGAGCCGCAAACCCAGCTGGAAGGAGTTCCTGACACAACACTGGGAACTCATCGTGGCCGCAGATTTCTTTACGGTGGAAGTCTGGATGACCAGGCGAGTCGAAATCGGCGGGATTTCACTTGCGGCGAACGGACTCTGGATGAGCCAGATTGCACGAAATCTGACCGACTATGAGGGCGGGCTGCTCCGCGGAAAGCGCTACCTGATTCATGATCGCGACCCGCTGTTCACACAGACGTTTCTGCACACCCTGCAGGACGGCGGTGTGCAATCGGTTAGACTGCCGCCGCGCAGTCCGAACCTGAACGCTCACGCCGAAAGGTTCGTTAGGAGCATCAGGGAATCATGCCTCGACAGACTAATCCTGTTCGGGGAAAGTTCACTGCGGAAGGCAATTCAGGATTTCTTGCTCCATTACAAGTACGCTGCATAATGCCCATCTGGCTATGTTGCTGAAAAATCGATGACGCCTTGATCAGCGATTTCTAATACGGGGTCTCGGCGTTGTCCACGTATTCGTTGAGCCAACCGAACGGCTTTTTCCGTTTCCAGCGCGCGACTATTGATGACCCACGGACCGTGCGCCAACGGATGCTCGGCTTCGATATCTCCTCGTTCGATGGCCAACCGGAGAGTGATGCCGCTCATGTGGAGCTGCTCGGCAGCCTCGGTAAGAGTGAGCCAACCTTCGGCTCTACGACGCTCAGCGCTATATGACGGGATGCCGTGATGACTACGGAGCGAGGTGACCCTTTCGCGTGTCCAGCGGTTTCCCATTCCCGTGATTAGTCCGCTGCGGGTCAGAGCGCCGGCAATCGTGTCGTCTGAGCAGATGCGCACCAGCACTCGTACCGCATCCACAATCTCCCGGGGCGTGTGAGCTCGGCTGTAGCCGCGCCGGCGGCGAGGAATGCGAAGCTCCGTGTGCACGCCGCCCTTCCAGTGGATGACAGCTATGATCTCGGCTGCCTGTCCATCTGCTACATCCACCACAAGCTCTTCGATCAGGGTCCGTACGATGCGCTTTTTCAGGCGAGCGTCGGTTGCAGGATGACTCCACACGGCCTCCAGATCGCCCACCAGGGTCTGGAACTGCTCTCGTGTGGCTGGCGCGACCTGCCGCTCCCGCACTACCTCGATCCGTATTTCTAGTTGCTGAACCTTTTGCAAAGCATCATTCCACCGACGCTCCAGTTCGCCAGCGACTAAGCGATTGTCGGGATCGGTCGAGTCGTATTGTTTCTCCAAGCGGCGCGCGGTGTATTGCGCTGCCTCCAGTTCCCGCTTCAGGGCGGCCACTATTTCGTCCTGCTGCAACGCCTCCTGCGCGGTGGCCAGCACGGCCGCTTCTATAGCGGCAGGCTCGAGCACTGTCAGGATTTCGCGACGGATGGCTTCATCCAGACCCAAACCCGAAAACCTGATACACGGCGGTTCCCCATTGTCCAGGGCACTCCTGCGGCACACATACCGCAGTACAAATGGTCCGTCGCCGGTGTAGGCAACCATCAACTTCCGCCCGCAACGCCTGCATCGCAATAAACCAGCCAGCAATGCCGATCCTCGCTTCGCGGCGCCCGACCGATCACCAGGATGAGCGTTATGGGTCATCACGTGCTGGATCTCTTCAAACTGTTTCCAGCTAATGTAGCCCTCGTGGGTGTCGCGAATCAATGCCCACCACTGTTGTCTCGGTTTGCGTCGACTCCGGCGACAGGGTTGTCCCTGATCATATTGCACCGTATGCTCCGTTCTGCCGTAGGCATACGCGCCTGCGTACGCCGGATGGGTCAACATTTTGTATATAGTGGCGTACCGCGGCCGCCGCCAAGCCACCTGGTCGCGCGGCGCGGAAACGGGAACCTGCAGCCCGTGTTCCAGAAACCACAGTAACGTTTGCCGCGCTGAGCCGAGTTCGTTGAACTTGTTGAATACCAGCAACACCCGTTCCTGTACACGCAGGTCCGGATCCTTTTCCAGACGCTTCTCGCCCCTGACATACCCGGCAGGCGCCATGACGATCAGTTCGCCACGTTTGGCCTTCTCCAGCCGCGCCTCTACCGAGCGCTGACGCAGAAGGTCCAATTCATATTCGTTCAAACTTCCCTTTAAGCCCAGCAGCAGCCGATCATTGCCTTGCCGCGGCGTGTAAACCATCTCCTGGTCGATCAGGAGCGTGTCCACCACACGACAGACTTCTACCAACTTCTGCCATTCCCGACTATTCCGCGCAAAGCGCGATACCTCTCTGGCCGCCACCGCTCCCACGTGCCCCAGGCAGACTTCCGCGACCATGCGTTCGAAGCCCGCTCTGGTCACTGCGCCCGATGCGGTACGGCCGAGATCCTCATCGACCACTTCGATGTCGCGCCAGCCCAGGCCGCGCAATCGATCCCGCATCGCATACTGCAGTTTCTGACTCTCCAGGTTGTTCTGAACTTGATACACCGAGGATTGGCGCACGTAGAGGATCGCCTTTCGTTCGATATGGTGCGGCTTGATCTTGTCACTCACCCGCTGCCTCCTCTGCGATTTCCGCCTTTACCAGCGTTCCTCGATGCTGCCTCAGTAACTGTGCCAGCAATCGCACAATCTCTTGTTGAACATCGGACGACAGATTGGTCCATTCCGGGTTGCATTGCGGACGAGCAAACAAGGGGAGTTGGCTCGATCTCCGTGGGACCATCGATACCGCCATCGGCACCTCCTGCATGTAGCAAGTATCGAGGCGGTGTTTCCGGCGCAATCGGGGCCTGGACCCGTGGCCGTGCGGCCTGCAGGACCTCTTTCAGGTCCTGCAGGCACTGTGCGCTTGCGAAGCCTGACTTATATGCCCGGGTCTTGCAGCAGGCTGCCACGTCCAACATCCAGAGCGGAACTTCCAAAACCCGACAAGCCGGGACGTCTTCCAGGCTGCAGCACGCCACCGCCTGGCCCCGCTTTACGAAACTGGCATGCACCCGCACTGCCCGGCCGTGCCATGGATGCCACGAATAGCAGATTTCACGGATGTCAGTAATATGGGTGTCGCGTTGCTGAGTTGTAC
>Ga0126373_10001108_pt1 | contig 18843 bp, 14 predicted proteins | sample PanSoiMetPlot_11_FD_92545 | JGI IMG/M metagenome (GOLD analysis project Ga0126373, IMG submission 92545) | Tropical forest soil microbial communities from Panama - MetaG Plot_11 | ecosystem: Environmental > Terrestrial > Soil > Tropical forest > Bulk soil | place: Panama | collected 2016-02-17 | reverse complement strand
CGTCCATGGGAGGGCGTATGACCCGGTACCCGTTGCTTGAGCATCTGGTGGGGGACGCGATGGTTGTTCAGCCAGGCAACATGCCCATGTTGCGAGTGAGGCTCCTCGGAGGATTCGGGGTTGAACGGACCGAGCCCACGGGCCTGGTGTACGACTGGCGGCGACGGAGCGCGAAGACCTTAACGAAGATCCTGGCGGCGCATCCTAAACACTCGCTCCATCGGGAGCAGATACTCGACATTCTCTGGCCTGGGGCTGATGCCGAGTCCGCGCTTAATAGCCTCGGCAAGGCCCTCTATGCGGCACGGCACGCGTTCGAGCCCCAGCTACCGCGGAGACAGAACTCCACCTTCCTCCGGCTGGAGGACGCCATGCTCGTCCTGGACACGGAGCATGTCACGATCGATGCGGATCGGTTTGAGCAACTCGCCCAGGATGCCCTGCGGCGTCGGGAGATCTCCGCTCTTGAGTCCACGCTCGCGGTCTACCGCGGTGAACTCCTTCCTGACGATCGGTATGAGGACTGGTGCGCTGAGCGCCGTAACTACCTGGCCGAACTGCACCTCCGGGTCCTGCTCGCGCTCGGGGACGAACTTGAGCGACGCGGCGCCTTCAACGAGTCGGCCGACCGCCTTCGGGAGGTCCTCCAGAAGGACCCGACGAGGGAAGAGGTCCACTGCCACCTCATGCGCCTGTACGCGGAGATGGGCACGTCCGACCAGGCGGTCCGGCAATATCATCGTTGCGAAACCGCCTTGCGGCAGGAGCTTGACCTGGCCCCCCAACATGAGACGGTGCTGCTCTACCACGACATCCTGGCGAGCCGGATACCGCCGCACACGACCGCCCCCATCGCGGTTCACGAGCGCGCCGATCCGTCACGGGCGCCACGGGCAGAGCCCACCCAGGGGAAGCCGTTCGTCGGCCGAGAGTCGGTGCTTCGTCACCTGTGTCAACAACTCACACGGCGTGATGACCGCCGGGCTGGGATGCTACTCGTCAGCGGAGAGGCCGGCGTGGGCAAGACCCGCCTGCTGGAGGAGCTTGCCGCGGAGGCCAGCCGGCACGGTGCCCTGGTGCTCTGGGGCGGGGGCGGCGCACATGCACATCAGTTCGCCTGGGGTCCTCTCGCGGTCGCTCTGGAGGGCTACGCGGCGAGCCGCCCGGAGGCCGAACGCGACGAGCTGGCGGTCCGCTATCCCCCGCTGGCCGGATTCGTGCCATCACTGGGGATCAAGAGCCAGTTCCCGCTGGCAGCTGGGCCAAGCGATCATCAGCACGATCTCATACCGGCCATCGTGCGGTTGCTGACGGACCTGGCCCGCGAGCAACCTGTCCTCCTTGTGCTCGGTGACCTGCATGACGCCGACCCCTTCAGCCTCGACGTGCTCTGCTACCTGGCCCGGCTGGCGGGCACGCGGCCATGGTTGATGGTGGGGGCCGCGCGTGAGGAGGAGATGGGAGCCGCTACCGAGCTGGGGCGGATGATCGAGGCCACCATGCGAGAGCGTCTCTGCCTGAAAATCGACCTGGGTTGCCTTTCCCGGGCGGACTGTGACCACCTGGTGCGGGCCATCTTCGGGGGCCAAGATGTCAGCGACGAGCTTGCAGGGCAGATCTATCACTGGTCGCGCGGGAACCCGTTGTTTGTTGAGGAACTCGTCCAGGAGATACGCGAGGATGCTCTTGGCTGGGGCGGTCGGGAAGAACTGGCGCGAGTCCCGGCTCGCGTGCGTGCCTTGACGACGATGAGGCTGGCACGTATGGACGAGACCTTGCGCCGCATGCTGGCGTTGGCTGCTGCCATTCACGCGGCGGAGTTCTCGCTCAGCAAGCTCCTGACCGGCGCGGCCGCGCTCGAACCTCCGGTCTCTGATGGGGAACTCTTCGACGCCCTGGACCGCGCCCTGCAGGCCGGCCTGCTGGAAGAGCGCACGAGGGGCTACGCGTTCCGGTACCCGCTCGTTCGGGCGGCCCTGTACCAAGACCTCTCCCGCCATCGCCGTGATCAGCTCGCGGCCGCACTCGGTCAGTGCTGACCATCGCTCGCCGCACACGGCCGACCGGGCGCCGCCTGCCCGGCATCTTTGAGCGGCTATGCACGGTCGCGTTGGCGGCGCTGCTGGCCGGGGGCCTGATGACCGGATGCCGTCCGCCTGAGGCGGCGACCATCCACGTCTTCCGCAGCACGGATTACACCCGGTTCGTTGACAACAACCAGGGCCCGGGTGAGGTCTTCATGCGGTACCCGCTGGGACGCGTCGGCCTGTGGTCGACGCCGGAAGGGGAGATAGCCGACAGCGTCACCAGAGGGCTGCGGCTCTACCCCACCGTCGATCAGGTGGTGGACAAGGGGGCCGCGGACTGGCGCGCGTCGGTCAACGCGAGCCCGTCGCAGACCAACATCACTTACAACACCGATACCGCCGCCGAGGGCTCGGCAGTAGCGCTCACGGTCACCCCCAACGTTTCCGTCTACCGGTACCACTTCGGCCATGCCACCTCTTATGAGGCGGTGGATCTGCTTATGCAAGAGGTGGAGAACTCGAACGTCACCTGGTCGAAAAGCAAGTTCGTGTATGTCAACAGCCAGACGGCCGAGGTGACCCTGAGCAACGGCGGGAGCCAGGCATGCTATTTCTACGTCAGGCTCAGCACCCCGGCCACCGGCCACGGCACATTCACGAGCCACGGTGTGACGGGCAGTGCAGCCCGCATCACCGGTGACAATGTCGGCGGATACCTCACGTTTCCCCCCCAGACGCCGGTGACCGTTGCGGTCGCTCTCTCGATGACGAGCATGTCCAGAGCCCAGCACAACTTCGCCAGCGAGTTCCCCACCTTCGATTTTGCTAAGGCGGCGCAGAGCCTCAAGGATGCGTGGAACTCGAAGCTCGGCAAGATCGACGTGCAGCGAGCGAGCACCCTCACAGTGCGGGAAATCTACACTGGCCTCTACACCCTGTACGCGAACATCATCGACGTCACGGACAACCGGTCAGGGTACAAACCGGTGCCACCGAGCACGAAGCTGCTCACGATCGGCTCCTCCATCTGGTGGGAGCGGATGGGTGGTGGCTACTTCCGGTGCTCGTTCGATCAGGGACGGAACGTCTACGCGTTCTTGACCCTGCTCGACCCAGCCGTCATGAGCGACGTGCTGAACACCTACCTGTCGCAGTACAACCGCGACGGGTTCCTCATGGGGAACTGGGACCCCTACATGCCGGACGCTTGGTCCGACCAGCAGTGGGGCTTCTTCAGCTACTTCTTCCTCGTGGCCAAGCTGGAGGGCGTGACCGGAGTTGACTACCCCGCCGCCGAGACCGCGATCCTCAACACCATGGGCATGCACGCGACGAACATGTACCTGTCCAGGGAGGGCTATTACAGGTACGGTTACGTTCCGGCGAACATCGGCACCCAGAACTACCTGTCCCGCGGCCTGGAGTTCTCCACCCAGCTCCTGGGTTTGGCCCATCTCGGGTACGTCCTGGGTGACCGCGCCACCTATACCACGTACTACCCGTGGGGCAGGGCATACGTGAAGACGTGGAACCCCGCCCGCATGATCTTCCAGGCCAAGAACACCAACGGCAGTTGGGCCCCGCCCAACGTCGGGCTGTTCGAGGGCAATACCACCAATTACGCCTTCGACGAGCCGCAGGACGGCCTGGGGCTGGCCCGCATCTACGGTGACACCACCATGGCCTCGAAGATCGCCAGCATCTACGCCGTACCGAACAACTGGTACGACGACTATCAGTTGACGCAGCCCTACCTCGCTATTTCGGCGGACAGCCCGTCGGTCTCGCAGAACGTCATCCGCGACTATTTCCTCCCCGAATTCAGCTCGCTCAGCATGTGGGAGAACCTGCCCGACAGCGGCTCGCTCTACTACACCGACAACGCCAGTGCGGAGGTCCTCGCGAATCTCGGCATTTACCCGGTTCAGTCACCGGGCGCGCAGTGGATCCTCAACAGCCCAGCCGTGGCTAGAGCCGTGATCCACGGGCGGACCGACACGATCATCGAGGCACCGGATAACTCACCGTCTACCCCCTACGTCTCGTCCATCAGGGTCAACGGTTCGGCGTATCCCAGCCAGTTCATCTCTGGTGAGACGCTCAGCAGACACAACACCACGCTGACCTTCGGCATGACGCGTAACCCATCACGTATCGGCCGGATGTACATCACCGGGACCAACGGCGAAGTGCTTTCGGCCAGCACCGACAACAGCACATACCTACGGTTTCGCAACGACCCGCTCGGCGGCAGGTCGCAGGCGGAAGTGAATACGGCGCGAGCACCGGTTGCGGTGTCGGCTAACGGGACGCCGCTGCCGGGCAGTGGCTGGTCGTACAACTCCCGTGAGCAGATCCTCACGCTGAAGGGTCTGTCCGCCGGGACGGTGCTGGTCCGGTTCCACCCACCCTGACTGCGTGGCACTCCTCGGTCGATATAGGCCGTGGACCAGCCATCATCCTCGGGAAGTCGGCTGGAAGAGCGCTGGAATGGGCCTGCCTGATGCTGGGACGGTCAAAGAGGTACAGACGCGAGTCTTCAGCGCGTTGTGCGGGCCTGTGCCCGGCCTGCGCAAGGCTGAGGGTGGCGCTTCACCCCAGTCCAGAACGACGAGAGGCGGAAGTGGTCTGCGCCCTCCGGGGCGTTGCGACAGCGCCTTAGGGAGGGGAGGCGGTGGCCCGCAGGGGATACGACCAGCGCTTCAAGGTAAGAGCGGCCGAGCGGGTCCGAGAGACGGGCAAGCCGATCGCGACGACAACGCCGCCATGCGAGATACGGGCGCAGGCGAGCCCGGCAGTACAGTTGCCGGAACCTCTCAGCCTGTGGTCTTCCTTGAAAGGCCGTCTATCCGCCATTTTCCGGACCCGATGGCATCCCTCCGGCCAGCTGTCTGCCTTGAAGGCAGCCTTGCCTGATCCCATGCGTATCCGGTCCATGGCGACCGGCACCCAGCCCAGCTCGCCCGTGCCCAGGATCCGCGGGGGCGCCTCGCTCATGGTGCGGTCCGTCCGCGCCGGAGAGAAGCGCCAGCCTCGACAGTGGCTCACGCTCTTGTCGCGTGCGCCGTGGCCTCTCGTGACCGTCCTCGCCGTCCAAGCCGGCTTCTCGCTGAGCCTGGTGTGGTCCAACACCGCATTCCAGGATGAGGCACTCTACCTGTGGGTCGGCCATCTGGAAATTTCCCACTGGCTGCACGGCACAACGATGCCCGCCTTTCCCGCGTTCCTGTCGGGTGCCCCGGTCCTGTATCCGCCGCTTGGCGCCCTTGCCGACAGTCTTGGAGGCCTCGCCGCTGCCCGGATCTTGTCACTGGGTTTCATGCTGGCCTCGACGTGTCTGCTGTGGGCCACGGTGTCCAGGCTGTATAGCCGACGCGCCGCGTTCTTTGCGTGTGCGATCTTTGCCGTCCTTGGCGTTACCCTCCGGCTGGGGGCGTTCGCCACCTATGACCCGATGTCATTGTGCCTGCTGGCCCTGGCTGCCTGGTGCGCCGTCCACGCCGGAGAGCACCTGAAGTCGTCCGGGTGGCTGGTCGGAACCTCATTTGTCCTGGCCATGGCCAACGGCACCAAGTACGCCTCGGCACTGTTCGACCCGGTCGTGGTCGGCCTGGTCGTCTTCAGCAGCTGCCGGGTGCTCAGGCGGAAGCAAGCCCTCGCCCGCGGCGGCACAATGCTCGGCTACACGGCCGGCATGGTGGCATTCTTGTTCGCCTTCGGCGGCGGGGAGTACTGGACCGCCGTGACACAGTCGACCCTGGCCCGGGTAAACAGCGCTGACCCGATTTCCGCAGTGCTCATTCACTCGTGGCGCCTGACGGGGGTGGTCGTCGTCCTGGCCTTCGCTGGCGCAGTTCTGTGCCTCGCAAGTGAGAGCGGATTGCATGATCGTCTCCTGATTTGGCTGGTGGCGGTCGCCGCTCTGCTTGTCCCGTTGGGGCAGGCGCACGTTCATACCCTTACATCGCTGGACAAGCACATCGACTTCGGCGCCTGGTTCGCAGCCATTGCCGCCGGGTATGCCGTGGACCGGCTCACCGGGTGGGCCTCGCTGCGCCCGGTGCGCTCGGCGGCTACCGCGGCCTGCGTGCTGCTCCTTGCCCTTCCCACCTGGATCGGGATCACGCAGGCGAAGGCTCTATTCAGGACCTGGCCCAATTCAGCGGTCCTTATCATGACATTGTCACATGTGATATCTCAGTCAAAAGGGCCGGTCCTTGCCGAGCATCCGTCGTTGCCAGAGTATTACCTGGCGCAGGGCGCACAATGGAACCGCTGGTCCAGCACGCACAGCATCCGCCTCCTCGATGGGCGTTCGATAAACCCCCGGAATGGCAGCAGCCTTAAACCCCAGGTCTACTTGAAACTGATCAGAGAGGGTTTCTTCTCAATGGTAATCCTGGATTTCGGGCCTACCGCGTCCCTGGATTACAGCATCAGCCAGGCGCTGGAACGCAACTATCACTATCACCTGGTCGCCAGGGTTCCCTACTACCCCAGCGGGGCCGTGGTGTGGCAGTACCGGCCCGAGCGCCGCTTCCCGCCAGCCAAGGCCGGTCCTGGCTTGCAGAGCGTATCGCCCATAGAAGGGCTGCTGACCCCTGTCGCACGGCCCAGCCCGATCCTGGGCCCGATTGTCCTTGCAGTGACCATAACGGGAATCTTCACCCTCCTGTTCACAGTCTGGGTCCGCTACGCCTGGCGGCGCAGGAAGGCAAGCGACGACCTATGAAACACACCTATGAAATACCGCGGGTAACCATCAAGCGGCCGCGGGCATCGGTATGGGTGTGCCTGGTCGGCGCGTTGCTCATCGTGCTCATGGTCCGCCATGTGTGGTTCATCGTGTCCTGGCACCGCTACCGGGACCTCACCGTGATCTGGTTGATGTACTTCGTCGTCACCGCTGGCCAGTGGGCGGTGTCCTGGCTGGAACGGCCTTTCACGGTGGATGCCGCGCAACAGGCGAAACTGGACGGGTTGCGGGTCACGGTGAGCGTTCCTGTCTTCAATGAAGATCCCCAAGTCCTGGACCGCGTACTGTATGCCCTGTTCTGTCAGACCCGCCTCCCGGACCGGGTGCAGGTCGTTGACGACGGGTCGGCGGTCGATTACGGGGAAGTGCAGGAATGGTGGCAAGTCCACTGTCCTCCCACGGTGGATTTCAGCTGGGTGCGCCAGCAGAACACCGGCAAGAAAATCGCCCAGGCGCAAACATTCTGGGACGACCCGGCGGACATCTTTGTCACTTTGGACTCCGACACCGTGCTTGAGGCGCACGCGCTCGACGAGGGCCTCAAGCCATTCGCGGACCGGCGTGTCCAGTCTGTGGCCGGGCTGGAACTGGCATGGAACCATGACTGGAACCTCGTAACCCGCCTCAACAGCACCCGGCAGCTTGTCTGGCAGCTGGTGACCTGCTCCGCGCAGAATGTCGCCCGGGGAAACGTGCTGATCAACCGCGGCACCTATGCCCTGTACCGCGGCCAGCTTGTCCGCGACATCCTGACCGCCTACATCGGCGAGACGTTCTGGGGCCGGCGGATCAAGCTGGGTGATGACACATTCCTGACCACCCTCGCGCTGTGCCGCGGGCGTGCTGTGCAGCAGCCCTCTGCGGTGTGCCTGGCGATGTACCCGGAGAACCTCTCCCACCACATCCGCCAATGGACGAGGTGGATGCGCGGTACCACGCTTCGCACATTCTGGCGGTTGCGTTACCTCAGGGTCGGGTCATGGGGCTGGCTCTACTCGGTGTTGACCCTCTGGTGGTATCTGGCGTCCATGGCCATCACGGTGGTGCTCGTCGCCCTGTGGCCCGAGTCCTCGAACTACACGGCCACCATGGTCGCCGCGGGGGTCCTGTGGGCATGGGCAATGGGCTCCCGGCTGCTGGTCATCCAGCGCAGCGACCAGTCACTCCTAGGCCGGGTGGGTGCCGCGGCGCTGGCCCCGGTGGCAGCGTTCTGGGTCATGGCGGTGCTCCGCTTCGTGCGCGTCTATGGGACGTTCACTTTCCTGCGCCAGGGATGGACCACTCGCAGCCAGGTGGAGGTCGGCGCCGAGCTGACCACCGCAGCGCAAACCGTTGCGGGGGGAGCACCGTGATCAGGATCGCCCGCTGGGGAGCGGTAGCTGCCGGGCTGGCGGTTCTCACCGCCTGCGGAAATCCGGGATTCACTGGCAGCGAGGCCGCGCGGCAGTATCTGGCGCCCGCCATGCATGCCCCTCTCCCGCACCGGCCTGCGTCCTACCTTGGGACATACGAACCAGGAGTGCCACGTTCCTATCGGCCCGTGGAGCACTTTACGGCCGCGGTCGGGCATGCCCCGAACCTGGTGTTGTACTACAGCGCCTGGGGCAAACCATTCGACACGTCGTTCGCAGACCGAGCCCTGGTGCACGGTGCGGTCCCGCTGGTTCAGATCGATCCCGGGACCACATCTCTGCGGGCGATCGCCGCGGGCCGCTTCGACTCCTACCTGCGGTCTTACGCATCGCGTGTGCGCGCGTTCGGGCGTCCGGTCGTCATCGGCTTCGCCCGCGAAATGAACGGCTCGTGGTATCGCTGGTCTATAAAGCACGTTCCCGCGCGCATTTGGATTGCTGCATGGCGGCATATATTCGAGGTGTTCCGTCAACAAGGGACTGACAATGTGACCTGGCAATGGACTATCAATAGTCTTTCCAGGGGCATCGGCCCACCGCGCGCGTGGTGGCCTGGCGACAGGTACGTCACCTGGGTCGGCATCGACGGGTACTACTACAACATCGATAGCAACTTCGAGAATGTCTTCGGTCGGACGATCACTGCCGTGCGCAGGTTCACGGGGAAGCCGATCCTGATTTCCGAAGTGGGGATGGCCCCACAATCTGAGCCGGTCGCGCAGATGCCTGCCCTGTTTACCGGCATACGCCAACGGCGCTTGCTCGGTCTCGTGTGGTTTGACGCCCGCGCGCTCCGGGACTGGCGGCTGGAGAACAACCCCGCCGCGTTCCGCGCTTTCCGTCAGCAGGTGACCAGAATGTACAGTTAACCGGTTCTAGTACGGGATGCGAATGCCAGGTAGAGGACTTTCAGAACGGCCTGTTCGCGGGGAAGTGCCTGCGGCGGGGCCTGGGGGAACCGGGCGTTCAGGTCCTCGACCGCATTGGTAACCGCCATGAAGGAAGGGAGCCTTCCGGTGAGATCACGTGCGACCTGGCGGACGTGCCAGAACCAGGCCACCCCTGATGACATGAGGGAGCCGGACGGGCTGCAGAGACTCGCCGCGGAGGCGGCGAAGGATCTGGCCGATGTCCCAGCGTGCGATGTGATCGCGTGGGCGACGGAAACATTCGGTGAGCGGGTGTGCATCACCTCCTCGATGACCGACGCCGTCATCGTTCATCTCGCGGCCTCGGTCAAACCCGGGATGGACGTCATCTTCCTGGACACCGGCTACCACTTCCCCGAGACGATCGGGACCAGGGACACAGTCGGCGCCGTTTACCCCATCAACCTCATCAACGTGACGCCCGCGCACACCGTGGCGGAACAGGACGCGGAACTCGGCCCGCGGCTGTATGGGCGCAACCCTGACCTCTGCTGCTATCTCCGCAAGGTCGTGCCGCTGGAGCGGGCGCTCGATCCCTATGACGCGTGGATCACGGGGGTCCGCCGTGAGGAAACCAGCGCGCGCAGCGACACCCGCGTGGTTGAGTGGGATGCCAGGCGCGCGATGATCAAGGTCAACCCGATCGCATCCTGGTCCCAAGAGCAGGTCGAGGCGTACATCGCGGCAAACGGCGTGCTAGTGAACCCACTGGTGGCCGAGGGCTACCCGTCGATCGGCTGCGCCACATGCACCATGCGGGTCGCGCCGGGGGCAGATCCGCGGAGTGGCCGCTGGGCCGGCACAGGCAAGACCGAATGCGGGTTGCACCACTGACCGTTCCCGGAACCACCCGGTCCGCCCGGCCAGCCTGAGCGGTTACCCGATCTTCAACCGGGCTAGCACCGTTTCTGTGGCGATCTCGGGACGGTACAGCAGGTATAGGTCCGACGCACCTGCGGACGGGATCTGAAACTCGATCATGCCGCTGCGGGACGCGTGAGCGCCTATTGTGCCATAGAAGATATTCGAGCTGTTGTCTTGATAACCGAAGGTATCGCCCTCGCGCCTTATCAGGTGGAAGAAGACTGCTTCGTTTTTGATGGCCTTCCCGCTGGTGTTCCGGACCACGATATCCAGGTCGATGAGAACCGAGTTCTTGATCGCTGCTCGCTGGCTGGTGACGCTCTTGATGATCAAGGTGCGGTCCCTCAGCACGACCGCCTGGCTGCTGATCTTGCCGCCGGGGAGAGGCGCCGGACTGGAAATGACCCTTGGTCCCCTGCCTGACGCGCCGCCGATGGGCGTCGGGGTGACCAGCCGAGGCGTGACCGCGGCCGCGGGTGAGAGATTCGTTCCCGGGTTGCTGGCGCTACAGGCAGCCAGCCCGATCACGACGAGCGTCGCTCCGCCACGCGCGACCAGGTTCCCCCTACTCAGGCCCATCGCTACCTACCTCGCTCAGGCTGCAAGTGCATGGAAGTTGGTGACTGTGGCGGCGCCGGAATTAACCAGGATGCGCAGGCCGCAGTAGCCCGAGGTGAGGCTGCTGTCGGTGGCCGTGATCATCCAGCCGGACGGCTCGGTGCTCGACGACGCCCACACGTTGGCGGTCAAGGTCGAGCCCACCACGCGGAAATGAATCGTGTATGAGGTGCCGGCGGCCGCGGCGAACGGGACGGTCGCCAGGGACGTCGTCTGCCCGGCCACCTTCTTCTGCAGGAGCAGGTGCTGGCCGTCGATGTAGGCCTTGTACCAGTTGTTGCCGTCCGTCCAGCGCAGTACGGGCCCGAAGTTGCTGCTAGCGTACGAGCTCATCGAGCCGGTCGCGTACACCTCCGCGTCGGTGGCGCGCGGCCCCAGCACCGCGCTGTAGCTGTTCCCGTTGGTGTTGGAGACCACCCCGGCGTCGCCGCTGATCGAGAACGGGCTTTTGGTGTTGGCGTCGCCGCCCCAGGTCTGCCCGTCCGAGGCCGTCCCCCACAGCGCCTGGTTAGCACGCTGGAACGTGTCGGTGCCCAGCGTTGTCCCCGTCGTGGGGGTGACGGTGTAGCTGGTGGTGCTGGTGGCGGTGCCGCCCGGCGCGGTGACCGTGATGGCGCCGGTGCTGGCCCCGGTGGGCACGGTGGCGGTGATCTGGGTGTCGGAGTCGGCGGTGTAGCTGGTGGCGGTGGTGCCGTTGAAGGCCACCGCGGTGGCGCCGGTGAAGCCGCTGCCGGTGATCGTCACCGTGCTGCCCGCCGGCCCGCTGGCCGGGCTGAAACCGCTGATCGACGGGGCCGGCGAAGCGGATTGGACAGCCACGGCCAGCTTGTTGGCGAACTCTTCATCGAACCAGACCCGGTTCTGAGAATCCACGTTGAGACCGTCATGGGGATGGCCACCGGTCGGGGCGTTGTAAATGGAGAACGCACCGCCGCCAACAGGAAGAAATCCGAAAATATTCTGGTTAGAGTCATCGAACCAGATGTTGCCTTGCGAGTCGGCACTGATGCCAGAAGTGTGGGGGCCGCACTTGGAACAAGTAGGGGTATAGGGGTACTCCGTGACACCATCGTTGGTCCCAGGCTGCGCCGCAGCAGGGTTCAAGACGGCAATGGCGTGGGCAAAGCCCTCCGACCACCAGATATTGCCGTTCGGGGCAATGGTGATGAGGTGCGGGGTCAGACCGCTGGCCTGCTTGGCCCGTATTTTGTACTCGTTCACGACCCCTTGATTTGTGTATTCACCGATCTGGGCAACGCTGTCCGGGTTCTCCGTGAACCAGATATTGTTGGAGGCGTCCACGGTGATGCCATAGGGATCACTGCCCGCGGTGGGCGTCGCAATCTCATAGAAGGTCTGCGAGGCAGGATCAAACGAGCCGATCTGGTTTACATAGTGCTCGGTGAACCAGATCTTTCCGGTGGAGTCGATGGCAAGATCCCAGGGTCCGGCGCTCGCCGTCGGGACGGACCACTGCTGGACGGTCTGGTTGGCAGGATCGTAGACGCCGATGCTGTTCGTGACCGGCATGGTGAACCAGACTTTGCCGGCGCTGTCAACCTTGACGAAAAGGGGTTGACCGTAGCCGGCCGGAAGCGAAACAACAGTTACCCACCTGGTTGTGCTGGGATCGAACAAGGCGAGCTTGCCCGGAGGTGTCCCACTGGGGCAAGTGGGCGCTGGGTTACAGCGGGGCGCGGCAACCCAGACACGCCCGCTGCTGTCGAATGCCGTCCCCCAGGGGTCGCCTCCACCAAAGGGAAGGGAATAGTCAGTAGCGCTCACGCCTGCCGCCAGCACCACCGGTACACGGGTACCGACGACAAACCCTACGACTATAAGGATAGCGGCGCAGCATACGGCCGGTCGTGCGGAGAGGACCGAGACTTTCTTCGCGTTGCCCATAAGGGGCACCCCCTTGCCCAGGCTTCCTTGGCAAGGACCCACCCTAAGTGCCAACCGCCAGCCGCGACGGCTTCGCCGCACTATGCGCAAGGCCGGCCGGACACGCGTGAATTCATACCAAAGCGGTCCAGCAAAGCATCCGTCTATTCCAAGCGGATTCCAGCCTGACAGCCGTTTCGTGTCAGGCTCCACCGGCAGTAGTGTCAGGCGGCGGCGTGTGCCGTCCACCCGGCCGGCCTGCTCTGGGCCCGGTACCACTCGGCGGCGAGGCGCACCCCATCACGGAGATCGACCATGGGCTGGTAGCCGAGCTCGCGCCGGGCCTTGTCGATAGCATGCCGGTTGTCCGTACCGAAGAGCTTGACACCCAGCCGGGTCAGCACCGGCTGGTGCTGACTGCGCGTGACCACCGCGAGTCTCTCTGCGGCGGATCCGGCAGCGTAAAGGGCCTGGTAAGGGACGTGAATGCGGGGCGGGCTGGCGCCGGTTTCGCAGGCGATCGCATCCAGCATTTGCTGCTGGGTGAGTGGGCGGTCGTTGGTGATGTTGTAGGCCTGGCCGACCGCATGCTCGTGGTCGAGGGCGAGAAGCAGTCCCTGCACGACGTCGGTCACGTAGACGAAGGGCAGCGCGTTGTCCCCCGAGCCCACGATGAGGCCCCGGCCGGCACGCAACCGGTCCGCCATCCGGCTGAAGTGCAGGTGATCACCGGGTCCGAAGAAAGTGCCGGGCCTGACGATGACCGCAGGCAGATGGTCCTCCGCGATCATCTGCTGTACCGCTATATCGCCCGCTGCCTTCGTGACCGCATAGGGCTCGTGGAACGGCCGCAGCAGGAAGTCCTCCCTGGCAGGCTCGCCTAGATCCATCCCATAGACCGTCCACGAGCTGACGTGGACGACTCGGGCGACACCCTCGGCGAGTGCCGTTCGGCACACGTTCTCGGTTCCGGTCACGTTGACCGCGCGGTAGTCCTCCATCGGCCGCCAGACACCCATCATCCCAGCCAGGTGAAGGATTGCCCGCACCCCGCTTACCGGCGCGGTCAGCGTCTCGGGCCGCCGGATGTCCCCCCGATAAACCGCGGCCCCGCGCTCCTCCAGCCAGCGTGTGTCTTCGGCCGGCAGCGCTAGCACCCGCACGCTGTCGCCCCGGTCCTGCAGCGCGGCCACTAGATGGTGGCCTAGCAACCCATTGCCCCCGGTGACCAGGACATTCATGTCACCGCTTCCTCTTTCTCTTCCAGGACCGGCGACCAGTGGCGCCGGTGGTGGGCCAGATCTGCCAAGCTGGGGAACATCTGTTCGAGCAAGGCGATGGTGTAATGCTTGGCCGGCACGACGACCTCTCGGCGAGGATGTCTGATGAGATCAGCGATCGTGGTCGACACGACCTCGGGCTTCTGCATAGGCGCGACGACGTGCCTGGTCATCGCGGTGTTGATGTTGGCGGGGGAGACAAGCGACACCGACACCCCGCTGCCGGCGAGCTGACGGCGCAACGCCAGCGAGAAGCCGCGCAGGCCGTACTTGGTCGCGGAGTAGAGAGGCTCCATGGCCACCCGCCCGGAGAGCGATCCAACGGTGATGATCGCTCCGTGGTGGCGTTCCAGCATGCCCGGCAGCACTCCGCGGGTGAGCAGCATCGCTCCAAGGAGATTCGTCCCGGCCAAGGCCAAGATCTCATCGGGCGGGCTTGAGGCCAGCCGCCGGAACCAGCTGGCGCCAGCATTGTTGACGAGCACATCGACCCGCCCGTATGCGGCGTTGGCGCGCTCAACAAGTGACGCCACGTCGGTAGGGTCGGCGACGTCTGTGGGCATTGCGATGGCCTCGCCCCCGGCCTCGCGTATCGCCCGTGCCTGCGCGTCGAGTTCGGCGATCCGGCGCGCGGCCAGCACCACCGATGCGCCGCGCCGACCGAGCTCCCGGGCTGTCGCCGCGCCGATGCCGGAGCTGGCCCCGGTCACGATCGCGATCTCGCCGGCCAGCGAGCCGTTAAGTCGTTGATCAGAGCGGAGCATCTAGGATTCCATCCCTTCGGCGGCATGACCAGCAGCCGACATCCGCACCGGGCGTGGGCGGCTGGCCTCCCGATACCATGAGGCGGCCAGCCGCACCCCCTCGCGCAGGTCTACCAAGGGCTGGAAGCCCAGGTCCCGGCGTGCTTTTCCGATGGCGTACCGATTGTCGGTTCCGAAGAAGGCCACCCCCAGCCGCGTGATTGGCGGCCGGCGTCGGGAAGGGGTGAGCGCGGCGGCGCGCTCGGCGAGGTAACCGGCGACATAGAGGGCCCGGTAGGGAACGTGGAGGCGAGGCGGGCTGCCGCCTGCCTCGCGAGCGATCGCCGCCAGCAGCTGCTGCTGGGTCAGGGGGCTGTCGTTGGTGATGTTGAAGGCCTGGCCGGCCGCGTTCGGGTGCTCGAGCGCGAGGAGCAGCCCTTGGACAATGTCGGTCACGTAGACGAAGGGCATCGCGTTGTCGCCCGGGCCGACAATTATGCCTTTGCCCGCCCGCAGCCGGTCGGCCATCTTGCCGAAGTGCAGATGATCACCGGGACCAAAGATCTGATCGGGGCGGATGATGACGGCGGGCAGGTTGTCGTCCGCGATCATCCGCTGGACGGCGACGTCGCCCGCCGCTTTGGTGACGGGATAGGGATCCGGGAACGGCGCCAGCGGGAAGCTCTCGTCGGCCGGCCGGCCGAGGCCCATCCCATAAACGCTTGACGAGCTCATGTGAACAAGCCGGCCGATCCCCGCGGTAAGGGCCGCTCGGCACACGTTCTCGGTGCCCGTCACGTTGACCGCGCGGTAGGCCTCGATGGGCCGCCAGACGTCCATCATCGCGGCTAGGTGGACCACCGCGGCCGCTCCACGCATGGATGCGGTGAGAGTGTCCGGCTGGCGGACATCTCCCTCGTAGACCGCGACACCATGGTCGTGAAGCCAACGCGTGTCCTCGTCAGGCAGCGCAAGCACCCGCACCGTCCAGCCCCGGTCCTGCAGGGCCGAAACGAGATGCCTGCCGACGAAACCATTGCCGCCGGTAACCAGGACGGTGCTCACGACGCCACCTTCGCTTCCTCCGGGGCCCGGCAGGCATCGCGGTACCACTCGATGCTTCGGCTGACCCCTTCCGCGAGATCCACCTGTGGCGAGAAGCCCAGTTCGTGCCTGGCCCGGCTGATAATGAAGCGGTTCTCGCCCCCCAGCAACTGGAGCCCATAGCGCATGATGGGCGGCGGTTGCTGGCGCCGGGTGAGCCGCCCGAGATTCTCGGCGGTCGCGCCGAGCAGCACGGCCACCGGGTAAGGAATCCGCCTCGTAGGCGCGGGTACACCGAGCTGTGCGGCGATCGCGCCGAGGTAGTCACGTTGCGTGACCGGTTCGTCGTTCACCAGCAGGTACGACCGGCCAGTCAGCCCGCCCACCTCGCTCGCGAGCACCACGGCCGCCGCCGCATCGTGGACGTAGATCAGCGGCACGTGGTTCGTCCCCGGCCCGACCATGATCATCCGGCCCTTCTCGATCATGTGTGCCAGGCGCGCGAAGCTCGCGGTGTCGCGCGGTCCGTAGATCCAGCCGGGGCGTACCACCGTCACCGGGGCGCCCTCGTCCCGGACCAGGCGTCCGAGCAGCCGTTCGCCGGCGACCTTGGACCGGCTGTACGGGTTGGGCTCGGCTCGCAGCGGCGCGCTCTCGTCGGCCTCGCCACCGACGTTGTTCCCGTGCACAGTGATCGAGCTGACATGGACGATCCGCTGCACGCCGCCGGAGATGGCGGCGCGTACCAGGTTCTCGAGCCCGCGCACGTTTGTCCGCTCGTACTCGGAGTCTGGGCCCCAGGGCCCGGTCCGGGCGGCGCAGTGCAGTACCCGGTCGACCCCGCGCAGAGCCGCGGCAATGGCAGCGGCGTCGTTGACGTCGCCCGTGCAGATCTCCGCGTCCACCCCCGCCAGCGGGCCAAGGCTGTCGCCGGGGCGGAGCAGCACCCGGGGCCGCTCGCCGCGCGCGATCAGCACGTCGGTCACGTGGCTGCCGAGGAAGCCTGCGGCCCCCGTTACCAGCACTGTCATACGTTTTCCAGCTCCTCCCGCGATGGAGCCCCGTCTGTCCGGGCGAGGCCTTCCGACTCCGGTCGCCGCCGGGTGAGGCGCATGGTGCTCCTGAGCGACAGGCTCATCGAGCTGAGGCAGGTCAGACCCACGCACGTCATGAGGAGGCCGGTCCAGGGGTGCGAGAACAGGAACATCGCACCCACGCCCGTGCGACTGATGCCGAACGAGCCGGAGAAGATGAGCAGCCCGATGAGCTCGTTGCTTCCCACTTGGCCGGGGGGCGAAGGCAGAATGAACGACAAGTTGAAGAAGGTGTACCCGTAGAGAACAACCCATACGGGTACAGAGACCCCCACGGCCCTGAATGCGAGGAAGCAGAAGAGGGCGTCGAGGCTCAGGGCCACGACCGTGAGCACGGCGGCGATGAACAGCAGCCGCGGCCTGCGAACGAGCGCGAGCAAAGTCGCGACGAATATCGCGATGAACCCACCAACGCCGTTGCGGACGCGTGGCGGCAGCACCGCCGTGACCGGCCGGATCAGCAATGCCTGCGTTTGCTGCGGCTGCCAGGCCGCGAGTACGAGAACTGCCCCGGCGACCACAAGGAGCGCCAGCGTCGAGAGCAGCAATACCCAGAGCGGGCCGCCAAGGCGGAGTGGCGTAAAAGGCAGGACGGCGAGCAGGACCACCACCGGAAGCAGGTCCATGGCCTTGTCCATGCTCACCGCCGGGAGCGACCGACTGACCGGGATCCCGTCTTTGTGCCGCAGGAGCAAGCTCATGGCAAGCTCACCGCCCCGTATCGGCAGGAGCCAGTTCAGGAAGATGGCGACGTAATAGATGGCGACCGCCCGGCGGACGGTCACCCGGCAAGGTCTCAGCAGGCACCGCCACCGCAGCGCGCGCACGACGTACGCGCTGAGAAAAGCGGCGCCGCATGCGAGCGCGAGGCCAATGTTGAGATGCTGCAGGCGGTGATAGACACCGGCCATGTTCACTACGCGCACGAACGCTAGGACCAGGACCGCCCCGAAGGCCAGTCCCATGGCCGTGCGCAGCGCCGCGGTCCGCAGCCGGGCGGCACGGACACGGGGTGTCCGGGTGAGGTGGCGTGCCGGAGCTAGGTCCACAAGCCTGACCCTCTCGTCCTCAGGTGCGCCGCCTCATGACAGGGGCGGCACAGCGTGATCAGGTTCTGGGTCGCGTAAGACGGCAACAGCCATGGCTGACGCCGGAGGTGGGTGTCAACCTGGGGAACCTGCGACCCGCATGCCCGGCACGAGAACCCGTCTCGCGCCAGTGCAGCGGCCCGCGCCTTGTCCATGCGCGCCCGGTGATGCGCGTCAAGAGCCACATGCAGGCTCATCCCCAGCGCGACCGGCAACAGCCGCCGCCGGTGCACCCCGGCCAACAGGACACCAAGCAGTACAAGGGGACTGTGCAGTGCCCGGGTTCCCGCATGCTGTGGCGGGCCGGCCTCGTTGAAGAAGCGAACGGCCGCTATCGGATCCAAGCTGCGCTGGCGCAGGCAGAACCACGCGTAGTGGTCGGCATCGATAAGCACGCCCCCCGCCACCAGACCGAGCGCGCTTCCGCCAGCCCACGGGCTGAGCAGCGCCGCACCCGCTGCGGAGAGCACCAGATGATCCCGGACCCGCATCACCGCTCCTTCCTGCCTGAACGGTCCGCTATGTAGCTGCCGGGAGGAGTCCCTGTTGCCGGTACCACGACATGGTTCGTGCGGTGCCGGTCGGCAGGTCGGTTGCGGCAGCGAAGCTGAGCAGCCGCCTGGCCTTGGTGACGTCGTATACGCGGCTGTGCGTGAGGAAATCGAGCCGGCTGCGGGTCAGCGGAGCTGAACGCCTGAGCTTGGACGGGAGTTGGTCTCCCAATACGGCCACCGCCTGCGCCGCGGGGCGGGGGATGTATCCCGCCGGCAGGTGGGTGCCGCCCGCTCTGGCGATGGCGTTCGCTATTTCCCCCAGCGGCACGGGTTCACGTCCCGCGAGATGGAAGCACTCCCCCTCCGCCCCGTCGCACTGTCCGCAGCGCACGAGCGCCTCGATCATGTCGTCGATGTAGATCGGGTGCAGCCAGACCTTGCGGCGGCCGATGGGCCGGAACCGGTGCCGGAGGACGGCCTGGAAGAGCGGAAGGAGGTGATGGTCGCCTGGCCCATATACCAGGCCGGGCCTGGCGATGACCGCTGGAAAGCCACCGCGCCACGTCTCACAGACCGCCCGCTCGGCTTCCGCCTTCGTCTCCTCATAGAT
>Ga0126373_10001107_pt1 | contig 18844 bp, 19 predicted proteins | sample PanSoiMetPlot_11_FD_92545 | JGI IMG/M metagenome (GOLD analysis project Ga0126373, IMG submission 92545) | Tropical forest soil microbial communities from Panama - MetaG Plot_11 | ecosystem: Environmental > Terrestrial > Soil > Tropical forest > Bulk soil | place: Panama | collected 2016-02-17 | reverse complement strand
GCCGGCGCGACTTCGATGGGCACGAGCACCAGGCCGTGCCGCCGGCGCTCTCGACAGGCGTCGACGCGTTCTCGTGCAAGTTGCCGACGCTGCTCATCCGTGCGGACTTCGCTCAATGACATTACCCAAGTCCCTGCGTTTTGGCGCTGCTGGCAGGTAATGATGTTACAGCAGTCCCCGCCCGGGAAGTCCTCCTGCTTTGTGGACTATTGCGCCCCCGTCCTGATGGTGCGGCCAACCGAGCGGTGTGGGGGGGGGGGTCCGGGTGAGCACATCGCTGCGGGCCCGCTGAAACCTCCCTTCCTCTGGGGGGCGCGTACCAGAATTGAGATGCCAGCTATGGCAGTGCGCGCCTGCGTTTCGGTGGTGGGGGCAACGGGGGAAAGTGTAGTGGCTGGGAATGGCAGGATACCCTTTCCGGCCAAGCCTTTGATTTTCCTTATCTTTTTATTCTTTAGAAAGGGTAGAAAGGGATAGAAAGAGTAGAAAGGGTAGAAACTACATGCGCGCGCGATGGGGGTGGTATGCCCGGCGGCGCGCAACGTTGTGGGCTAACGCGCGCCCCTCCCTCCTTGTCGCCCTCCTCGCGAAATTTTTTTGTGTATCCTTCGCGGCGGTGTGCGTAAAAAGTTTTGCAGACCAACTTCCACCCTTTCGCCCTTTCCGGCCATTGAAATCATTGGGTTTTTTTTAGGGCACCCTTTCCGATCGGGGCCCGATCATGGGGGTGACAAGGGGTCGGGGTCCTCGTCGGGCCACTTCACGGTCAGGCCGGTGGCTTTCAGGAACGCGTTGCGTGCGTCGGCAAGGGTGCCGAGGCTATAGCCGGGTGCTCTATCCTTCCAGACGGGTTGGGCGATACGGCGGTCGGTTGAGGGGTCGTTGGTGATGTGCTCGCCGGTCATTGAGCAAGCGGGCTGGGTGTGCTTTCCGCCCGCCGCCGGCTCGCGCATCCACTTCCCGAGCATCTCGCGGCTCAGCGGGTGGCGTTCGTGTCGGGCGCGGCAGTATTTTTCGTAGCTCTGGTAGAGGAGTTCCGTGCTGATCGGATTGAGCCACTCGTGGAAGTGTTTTTCCAGGCCCAGCTCACTGCGGAACACGTAGCCGCGCGACAGGCAATCGAGCCACCAGGCTTCGGTGGTGTCGAGGCTTAGCTTTCGCTGGGTGATGAGCGCGTCGGTGACTGGGATATTGCGCAGGGTTACGTTGGAGATGTCGCGGTCGAGCAGTTCGTCCAGGAGGGCCTCGTAGCCGCCGTGTTCGAGTTCGTGCTGGATCGCGGCGAAATAGTTGTGGTCACCGATGTGGCTGGCGTCCACGTCGAGCACGACGAAGCGGCGGCTTTCCAGCGAGGCTGGCACCACCCACTGCTCGTTGGACGCCATGATAATGTGTAGGTAGTTTTTAGCGGTTGCCGCGTTTTGATACTTAGCTTCGATGAGCAGATCGCTTTCGGTGATCAGGGACTTCAGGATGCCGGTATGTGCCTTGTCGCCGGCATAGAACGCCTCGTCGGCGAACAGCAGGACGGTATCGCGTAGGTGCGCGTTGAAATGTCCAACAAGATGCTTTGCGTTACTGATGGCGATGCCGTGCTGGCCGAGGAGCCGCTTCATGGCATGGCCCAGGATGCCTTTGCCGCAGCCTTCTTTGCCGCGGAGGACCAGGGCTATTTCGCCTTGCTTGTCAGGGTGGTGCACGACGTCGGCCATCCAGTCGAGCACGTATTTGTTGAGCGTGGCGTTTTTACAGCAGATCCCATTGAGCAGGTGCTGCTTGAATTTCTCACATGATCCGTCCTGCCGCTTGACGCCGAAGCCCTGCCAGAGATTGAGCACGCCGTCGTCCTGTTTGCGGCCGGACGGGTCGAACACTACCCCCCTGATGAACTGGCGGCGATTGCGGTGCCGCAGCCAGATCTCGGCGGCCTGGGAGTAGATCGGCTCGCCGTTTTTTTCGTTGACGCCGGTCTTGACGAAGCGGTTCAGGTAGAGCCGCAGGAAGTCCGGGAAAGTAATGCGTTCGAAGTAGTCACGCTGGAGTTGATGGTCGCGCTTTGGCGCGTAGATCATGGTCCGGCCGGCTTCGCTGAGCACGAAATAGTTGGCGTTGAACTCATCGACGAGCGCGGTGACTTCGGGGGTGTCGTACACCGAGCTTGATGCGGGCGGCGGCTTGTTGCGCAGTCGTTCGGCGCGGCGGTCTTCGATGATCGTATCGATGACGTCGTCCAGCGTGCCGACCCGACAGCCGAGGCTGGTAGCAGCTGTCTCGCGCCGCTCGTCATATTCGCACGGATCGCTTTCCTTCAGGTCGGCTAGGCGATCGATTTCCGTTTGCCGAGCGGTGCCGGACAACGGCGGTGGCTTGGGTTCCTTGCTCTTGGCGTTGGCCTCGCGCCGAGCCTGGTTGACGAGTTTGATAAGGGCCTGCTTGCTGACCCCGAGTTCGGCGGCCTTGGCCTTGGCGATGCGTTCGAGGGCGAGGTCATCCAGTGCGGCAAGGTGGGCGACGATGTCGGCGTCGGTCGGCAGTTCAGACGGCTCTTCCTGGCCAGTAAGCCCGGCGTCCGGCGGCGCACTGCCGTTCCCAGCGTGCCGTTTGGCATCATCTGGGTCGTCCGTGATCTCGGCGGGCACGTCGAGCGCCGTATCGGCTGCCGGCACGTCACCAGGCGGTACGTTATTGGCATCGCCTGGCGGTGGCGGAGGCTCATCCTCGGGCATCGGTACCGCCCCCCCACCGATCGGTGGTGGGCGCTCTCCCCCGCCATGCGGTGGATGAGGCGCTGGCGAAGGAGGCGGCGGGTTGTGGTCGTGTCCATTGCCGCGGTCGATCCCGCGCGCGTTCGTCCGCGGCCGGTCTTCCAGTTCGAGCGGCCGCTGCATGCCGTGCTCGATTGCCCAGCGCGCGGTGTCGCGGGCCGCATCCCAATCGTCGGCGGAGGGCAACGCACCGACCGCCTGCTCTACCGCCTCATCGATGGTCCAGGTGGTGAGGTGGAGATAACCGCCGAGGGTCAGGCAGGCGTTGCGGAGCGCGAAGTGTTTCTCGCCATCGGCGGCGTCGCGGACTGTGCCGAGGATTGAACGGACGAGGCCGCGGACGCGGCCTTCGGTGATGTCCTCGGGTCTGGACGCAGGATGTGCCGGCCGCCCGACATTGCGCTCTTTCGGAAGGCCGATGGCGCCATCAACCAACTGCTCGGCGAGGTCGATGGGAATGCCATCGAAGATGAGCGCGCGGTGGTCGGGGTTGGCCACGCGCCCGTAGTAATAGCTTTGCGAAACCACCCAGCTTTCACGGGCGAAGATGCCGCCAAATAGTCCGTTGAGGCGGGCGAGGAAGCGGTCGCGCTGATCGGGCGAGTATTCCCGCGACAGCGGGCATAGCACGCGCCATTTCGGCTTCTCGGACGTGTAGGAAGGCGATGGATAGAGGATTGCGACGATGCCGGCGTTGGCAAGAATTTCTTCGGCCTCTTCGATGCTGATTTTGCCGCCGTCGTAATCGGCCTCTATGCCGGTGATGGCGACGATGTTTTCGTTGTTGCGGAGGGAGTTGCCCTTGCTGCGGTGGGTTCCGAAGCGTGCGAGCTTGACCCACGGCAACTCGGCCTTGCTGGCGGCCTTGGTGTTCTGGATGCGGGCCGCGAGGTCGTCGATGGAGAGGATTTGCTCAGTCTTGGTATGCGCGGCAGCGTTGTTAAAAAAAGTTACGGTGATGTTCATGCCGCCGCCTCCTCGGCGAATTCTGCGGTCTTCACACGCAGCCACTGGCCATTGCGCTCGACGAGCACGCGCGTCGGCCGGCGCAGCTCGCCGTGGCGGAAGCGCTGTTCGGCTTCTTCAGCGGTTAATGGCGGGGGATAAGCACGGCCATATCGCGAGAGCCCGAGCCATTTGTTGGCGGCGTGCCAGCGCGCCCCCGGCGACGGGTGCTCGATCGGCATAAAGTCTGAAACCCACCCGGCCTCGGTCCGGAAATTGAGCCTGAAAGAGGGTGGCGCCCCCGGTTTGTAGTGCACGCGCCCATACATGCCGGTGACGCGGCTCCAGTTGCCGGGCTGCGGTTGGGTGCCGCCGATGGCATCGAGCGCCGCCTCCACCGCATCGATCTTCGCGGCCCGCACCGCAACCAGCCTCTCGCCACAGGCAGCGCACACCATCGCATCGGCGACGTTCACCTCCTCGCAGGCGGGGCAGATGCGGGTTCGGGCGGCGGCGGCTCGGGCATCGTGACGTTCGCCGCTGGGGCGCAGGCGGACGTTGTCGATCGGCCCGTGGCGGAGGATGTTATTTCCGAAGTCCAGCATCCGACAGTCGGCTTTGCCGGGCTGAATGCGCATCCCGCGCCCAGCGGACTGCACCCACAACACCGGGCTGCACGTCGCACGCATGAAGGCAACCAGGTCGATGTTGGTGGCATCAAAGCCGGTCGTCAGGACATTGCAATTCACCAACGCGGTGATTTCGCCTGCACGGAATCGGGCGATGGCATCGGCGCGGATGTCGTTGTCGGTGGCGCCGGTGATCACCGCATGGGTGATGCCTTGGCGGTGGAGCTCGTCGCCGATCTGCTCCGCATGCGCGACACCGGAGGCGAAGATCAACCACGAGCGGCGGCCTTCCTCACGAGCAACGGCGACCGTGCGTTCGACTGCCTGGGCGGTGATGTCGCCCGCCATCGCCGCGGCCTCGAGCGCGCCAGCATGGAATTCGCCCGCGACAATCGGCACGTTGGAAAGGTCGATGCGTCCCGCGCGCGGTGTCTTGGTGATCAGCGGGCACAGCAGCCCGTCCGCGAGCGCGTCCTGGAGCGTGGTTTGGTGCACGACGGCGTCGAAGATGCCGGCGTCGACCAGGTCCGCGCTGTCGGTCCGGTAGCCGGTGGCGGTGACGCCGAGGAGCGGCGGGTTGCCCAGCGCCTCCCGGATGCACGTGAGCATCGAGCTGCCTCCGGGCCCAAGCAGATGCGCCTCATCGAGCAGGATGACATCGACACGACCGATGCGGTGCGTGCGCCTGTAGACGCTGGGCGTTGAGCCGATAACGACGCGTGCGTCGGTACGGTCGCTGTTCAGGTTCGCGGCGCAGAGGCCGACATCGATATCCGGGGCGAGGCGACGCAGGACGCCGGAGTTTTGCTCGAGCAGTTCCTTGCGATGCGCGAGGCACAGGACGCGCAGCCCGCGGGCAGAAAGAGTTGCCACTAGGAGGGCGAGGAGGATGGATTTGCCCCATGCCATAGGCTCGATTGCGAGGGGGCGGCGGATGCCGGCATCGAGCGCGGCGATGATGGCGTCGTGGGCCTCGATCTGGTCAGGCCGTGGGGTCAGCGATGAAATGGCGACGTTGGTCACGGGAATGTCTCCCGCACCCGCCTTGCCGAAAGCCGCTGCGTCGCCTATTTCCTGAGAATTCCTAGCGATAATCGACGATGACGACGCGCGCGCCCCGGCTCACGGCTGGGGCGCGTTGCTAAATGGCTGCGGTGGAGAGGGTGCTGGGTGAGCGGTTCTCGCCGACGGCGGGGGACTTTCGTGGTCGCCCTTTAGGTTCTCGGTCGTCCGGCCGAGCGGGCGCCGCCGCTGCCTTAATTTTCCGGCAAGGCGTTATCCGGTGCAACTGGAGAAGACGTTCCAGCGACGCAAAGACAACGAGAACGGTTCGCCCCTCCCGCGCGGCCTCGACCACGCCTTCGGAAATGAGGCGGTCCATTTTGCGGGGGGAAACATCGAGGAGTTTCGCGGCTTTTGCCGGCCGCACGGCCAATGGTCTTATCTCAGAATTCAAACCCTCTCACAGTCAGCGTACCCCCAGAAAGGGTTGTAACGCCGGCTCTTCAGCGGACCACCGCCACGGTAGCGGCCGGTGACGGGAGTATTCCATGGGTTCGCAGGACAGCGCAACAAATAGTCAAGAGCCGCAGCAGGAGCCGGCGGCGACGATGGCGAGGTAGATATACACAGCACGGCTCCGGGATGAGGAAGAAGCTCACACCCAGGCCCTTAGCACGGATTAGCTATTAGAGGAATAACCATCCGAAGCGTATAGCTTGCCTTAACTACGCTGCCTATGCTATTCGCCGCCATATGATAGTCGTCTGCGGCAACACCAAAGGGGGCACCGGCAAGACCACCTTTGCCGTGCAGATAGCGCTCAAGCGCCAATGTGCCGGCAAGGTAGTCCTGCTGGTGGATGCCGACCGGCAGGGATCGGCACAGAAGACGCTGACCATGCGTGCCGAGGGTGGCCGCAAGCCGCTGGCATGCGTCGGGCTGGCCGATGCCCGGACACTACGGGCGCAACTGGCCCCACTGGCCGAGCAGCACGACGACACCGTGATCGATGCCGGCGGCCACGACAGCGAGGCCTTCCGTGTCGCGCTGCTGCGCTCTGACCTGCTCGTGGTACCGGTGCAGCCGCGGGCGGTTGACGTGTGGGAGTTGGACGTCCTGACGACGATGATTGGGCAGGCCCAGGTCGTGCGGGAGGACGAAGGCAGGCCACCCCTCCGCGTGCTTGCGGCCCTGTCGCTCGCCGACCCCGGTGACAACCGCGACAATCGGGACACCATCGCGGCGTTACGCGAACTGCCCGCCTTCACCGTGGCCGAGGCAGTCGTGCGGCGTCGCAAGGCCGTGGCGAATGCCATGGCGCACGGCCTCGCGGTGGCCGAGATGCTGCCGCTCGATGCGCAGGCCCGCGACGAAATAGCGCAATTGACTGACAACGTGTTCATTGCGGAGGCATGCTAATGGCTATCACAAGGCATCGGAACAGTAGCCTTGCCCAGGCATTCACTGGCGCTGCGCCCGACGCCAAGCCAGCCGGGCCAAAGCTCCGCGGAAAGAGGCAGCCGATTGCGCTTGCACTACCGCCGGAGCTGATCGCCGAAGTCGATGCCATGGCAGCCCAGCAGGAACGCAGCCGGGCGAAGATGATGGAAATACTCCTGCGTGGCGCCCTGGAGCGCGCCCGGCAGGCTGCATGAGCGACGAGAGCGAGCCACGCCCCGAGGGCTTCTATTGGGTAGCGCTCGGCCAGAACCCGCCCGAGATCGCCTACTGGGAGCGCGGTGAGTGGTGGCTCGCGGGCGATGCGCGACCGTGGCAACCGGAGGCGGTGACTGTGCTGAGCGAGAGGCTACTGTTCAGGCCGCAACTGGTGCCGGTGAGGGGAGGGCAATGAACGACCTTTACAACACCGACTTCGCGCTTTGGTCCACCCAGCAGGCCGAGGCGCTGCGCCGCCGCGCCGCCAACGAAATCGATTGGAACAACGTTGCCGAGGAAATTGAGGCATTGGCAAAGAGCGATCGGCGCGATCTGGCCAGCCGGATCCAGACAATTCTCGACCACCTGATCCGCCTGCAAGCCTCACCGGCAACGCAGCCACGTCGCGGCTGGGAGCGCACGCTGATTGTGCAGCGGGAAGGAATTCGCCGCTTGCTCAAGGATAGTCCCAGCCTGCGGCATGAGGTCGCCGGTATTATTGCCGAAGAGCTGCCAACCGTTCGGCGTCTGGCGCTGCTCGCCCTCGAGGAACACAGCGAAGTGCCCACAATCGACGTCGAGAGGCTCAGTTTCACCGAGGTCGACGTGCTCGGTTCACCATCAGCCGATTGAATTCCCGGCGTGGCAGGCGCTTCGTTGCGGCTTACCCGGGGAGGAAAGCCATGCCGGATGCCGCAAGAACGGCGCTGCACGACGCCGCCCGCCTGCTGCTCGGGGAAGCATCGGCACCCACAATCCGAGCGGTGCTCCGCCTGCTGCTCGACGACGTCGCGCCGGCGCTGGTCGCCAGTGCACAAACCGCCCGGCCTGCTCCGCGCAACGGCAAGCACGCGCCACCGCTCAGGCGGGCGAAGGCGGCAGATCGCGAATGGCTGGCGCTGAAGGCACGCATCCGGGCGGCAATGACCGAGCGCGGCGCGGACCATGCGGCGATCGGCGCGGCCATCGGGCAGGCGCCCAACACCGTGCGGCTGGCCATCAACCGCACCGCGCCGCCCAGCGCGGGCATGCGGGCGAAGTTGGCGGGCTGGGCCGAGGCGCCGGAGGTCGCTGCGCCGGCACTGCCGTTTCGTGCCGGACGAGGGGGCAACGGAGCCGCGGCAGCCAGCACTGCCTGAGAGCGCTCCGGACGGTCTATGTTGCTGGGAGTGGTGGCCATCAGGTAGCAACGCTCCCAGCCACTGCAACGAACTCGTAGCACCGGGAAAGCCATGGTGCCGGCGTCACTGGCAGCGCTTTCGCGTCGGGCAGCAGCGGCGCGGACGGACGCTCTGGGCACACTAATCCACAGGCGGGCGCCATCCCGCTAAGTTATCCACAGGACTCTACCGACGCTCCGTTCGTTTCGGCAGTACCCCTGCCCGTTCAGCGGGCCAGATGGCCGTATCCCAGCGCCCGGAGTTGCCGGTCTCGGCTCTGCTCGGGCGTTTCTGGCCGGCTCGGTGCCGTCAGCCGCTGCACTGCGCCCGTCAGGAGGCCCGTCAGGCCGCCGCCGCTTTCGTTGGAGGCCTTTGTTTTTGTTTGTTGAATATCTCCTCGGCAGCTTTTGCCGGTAGATCGCCGGCCAGGACCGTGCGGCCCGGGCAGGACGCCGCCTGCGGGCATGCGCAGCTCATAGCGGTTGACGGTCCGCAGAAGCCGCCTGACGGCCCTCACCCGCTGGTGCCACCATTCCAGCAGCCCCAGCTTGCGGGCGGCCTGTAGCGCGTCCTGAACGGTCCTGACGCAGCACCGCGCGCGCCGGGCCAGCAGCTCGTGGCTGGGCCAGATGCCGAACCGGCAGCGGCTGAACGTCGCCAGCTTCGCCAAGACCTTTTGCTGGGTCGGAGTGAAGTTGCCGGCCATGTATTCCCGCTCTACCCGGGCGAACCACTGGCGCTGCTGATCGCGCGTCATGGCAGCAACGGGCAATTGGGGGGGGGTGACGGTGGCGGCGGTGAACGTGGCAATGGCGGGCATTTCGGCTCCTCGCCGAAGCTCGCCAGGCCAGACGCGGGCACAAGCATCCCCGTGGCAAGAAAAAGGCTCTTGCAAAACGGGCCACAGATAGGAGAAGCTGGATTTGCGAGATCCAAGCGTTCTCCGGCCTCGGCCGGATGTTCGGGCCCGCCCTTGTGGCGGGCTTTGGCGTCTCTAGGGTTCTGGGTTCAGGTGGCTCCTCGGTGAACGCCGCGAATCGTTGCGGCCTTCATCATCCTGCCACAGTGCAATGGCTTTGGCGCGTCGCAATGTTGTCGCGCGACACAAATGTAGACGGTTTGTTTCGATGCCGTTCTTTATAATGGAGGCATGAAGCAAGCGATCGTCACCGAACCGGCCTTCGTCGAACCGCAGCGCGTGATCAATCTGATCGGCGCCGCCGTGCTGACGGGGCTCGATCCTGCGGATATCCGATGGTTGGAGCAGGAGGGACGGTTCCCCCGCGCATTACGGCTGCCTGGCCGAAAAGATCGGGTCGTGCTGACGTTCCTGCGCGAGGAGGTCGTGGCGTGGCTCGAGCAGAAGATCAGCGAGCATCGGCACATTCTTGTAGGGATTGGCGGTGCTGCCGCCAGCGCGCCTTCCGCACTTGCTCCAGAGTAACGGGACAATTCGGGTAAAGCACCGCAAGCGCCGTAACGTAGTCGCTGTTCGTGGCGCCGGCGGGCATATCTGTTGCGACTTGCCTTAGCGCAGCAGTCAACCCCGGAAACGGGTGCGCCGCCGCTCTCGCCGCCGCTTCCAGCCATCGCTGCCGGGATCTGTCGACGCGGCGCCGCTCCCGCCTGTCCCCGATTACATACCCGAGCGTAGTGAGCAGCACCCGGCCTGCGGTCGACCATTGCCGTGCCGGCAATTTACCCAGGAGCTCGCAAACCTCTGGCCGCTGCAGCAGCTTGAACAGCTCAGGCGGTAAGTAATGTTCCGCAATGGCTCTGATGAACGACGCCCTCCAGGCAGTGTGGTACGGATGCAGCGGATCAGGGATCTGATTGCGCATGAGCGCGCGTTCGCTTTGGCGATAGAGCAGCGGCATCCCTGATTTTCTGGATGCCATGGTGCAAAACACGAGCACGAACGCGCGGATCGCCGGATCGCGAAACGCTGCAGCTTCTACCGGCTCTGCAGCCACCAGCTCGGTATCGAGGGTCATGCGATCTCAGCGTGAAGGTGGCCGCCAGGGTATGCCCAAGGATTAGCTGCCCGATCCTGCCGTGGGTAGCCCTCCGCCAGTACCGCCGCCTGTCGGGCGCGACCCATCGCTTGCCAAATCCCCGCGCCGGCGCCCATGCTGGCTGGGCATCCTGCCTCGTGACAGGTGGGAGGGGAGGCGGTAAAAGACGCACCGGCCGGCACGCCCCATGACCATGTGACGCAGGACTGGCCCAGCCATAGGACGCAATCGGTTCTGTGGCTGGAGCCGCCGCGTCACCCCCGCAGGACGATCCGCCGCACCGGACCGCTGGAAGCCGCCTCGGCGGCGGTCAGCAGCTCCGCCTTCGCCTACGGCGCCCCAAGCGGTAACGGTCGCGGAACGTCAGCCGGTTATTTTCCGGCCTCGCAACGTCACATCATATTGTGCCGCTGCGTGCCCGGGGTGTGCTCAGCAGCAACGGCGGGTGATTCAGAAAAAACACAGCGCTAGACTAGGCCTTTTTGTTCTCAGTCTGCTACAATGTTGGTCCTTAATCCCGAGGGTGGCATGACGGGCAGGCAGGGGTGGCGTTGGTGCAACGAATTAGCTTCGCAGCGGTTTGGGCGATTAGTTGTTCTCGGGGAGGCACCACGCCGGCAGGGATGCTTGATTGTTATGGCGCGTTGCGATTGTGGGGTAACGCGCGAATTCCGCTACGACAGTCTGCGATCAGGCGCTTCTAAATCCTGCGGCTGTCTGCGACGAGAGGTGGTTTCCGCGCGTCAGAGGGCACGACATCCGTTCCTGTCTGAATGGGTCGGCCAAAAATTCGAGAGGTTGGAGATCCTTGGAGCGGCGTCTTCGAAGCGAGGGCGGCGGGTCCTGGTGCGATGTGAGTGTGGAACGGTGAAGAATGTTGAACTGGGCAAATTGCGCGGCGGCAAAATTCGATCCTGCGGATGCCTGGCGAAGGAAGTAAGCCGCGAGCGGATGGCTGAAATCGGCCGGCTGGGTGGCGGCGGCCACCGTACACATGGAATGTCCGAGACTCCAATCTACCGTGCATGGTGCAGAATGCATGGGCGGACCAGAGCTTCTCCGAGCGTAATGGATCGAGGGGGCCGCGCTAAATATTATTCCGGCCGGGGCATCACGGTTTGCGGACGGTGGTTGAAGTTCGAGAACTTTGCAGCCGACATGGGATCGTCGTGGCGGGAGGGGCTTGAACTAGATCGCATCGACACCGATGGCGACTACACACCGCAGAATTGTCGATGGGTTACTCGGACCCTTCAAATGCGCAACACGCGGCGAAACCGCATGGTTGACACCCCGTGGGGGCGCATGCCGTTGAGCGAGGCTGTTGAACGGGCTGGTGTCGATTACCAACAAGTGCATGGCCGTCTTCGACGTGGATGGCCGTTGGAACGGGCGCTTGGGCAATTAGCTGCTGTTCCGGAGGCACACCGATTGCGAAACCGTCCCGAGGGTGCAACCTAAATATAGGGTGCGATTGCCTTCTGTTTGCCCTACATCTAGGCCACGATCGCAGGAGGTGCAGCCATGGCAAAGTCATCTCGCAGCAGTCGCACCGCGGAACCGAAACGGCCGCCCGTGCAGATTGCTGTTCGCGTTGGTGGCCCGCCGCTTCGGCTACCAACGGCGGCGGCGCATGCCGAGCAGGCGCGAATGCATTCACGGCTTGCCGCGCATCATTCCGGCGAGGCTGCGAAAATGGCGCGGGACGAAACGCGCGAGCGTCCGCGACGGCCGTCACGTTAGCGCCGTGTCCGCGGTCGCAGCAGACACCGCCCGGACAGACTGGGCCTCACTGCGGTGGCCGGTGCCCTCGCCCATGGGCCCGGCAAGCGCCTGCCTGTTGTGGCTCGATGACCTGCAGCCCACGCTCGCTGCCGGGCGCGCCGGTGACAAAGACGCCCGCCGTGCAGTGCTGGCGTTCCACCGCCTGTTCGCCCCCGCCGGCTCCGAGCGCGAACCCTGCCTCTGTTGTGCCGCCTCCCAGTCCCCCCAGACACTTCCCGGCACTCTCTGCTGTCTGGTGCCGCACAACACGTCTGCGCCGGCGCTGGCGTTCTGGATCTGCGCCGCCTGCTCTACCGGCGACACCGAGGCGGTGCAGCAGCGGCTGACATCAGCGCTAACGCGGTGCATGCCGACGGCCGCGCCCAACCAGCACCACGACGGAGCACAAAGCCATGGCTGATCAGTTCGACATGGGCTACGGCGGCCAAGGCATGATGGGGATGATGTATCCCCAGCTGATGGGGCCGATGCGCCAGCAGATGTATGGCCAGGCGCTGCTGAACCAGGCGGCGGACGTCAGCCCCGTTCGCAGCCCGTATCAGGCCCTGGCCCGAGCGCTCAGCGGTGCCCTCGGCGGCTATGAGATGGGCCAGGGGCAGCAAGCGGCGATCGCTGCCAACCAGGCGATGTATGCCGACGCAGCAGCGCGTCAGGCGACGCTGCTGCAATCTTTCTATGGCGGCCAGGGACCGGCGCCGTCTGCATCCCCAGCCACGCCTGGCACTCTACCATCAGCACAGCCTGCCGCCGCGCTCGATCCAGGCAAAGATCTTGCGCCCATCTACGACCAGGCCGCGACCTCCAGCGGCATTCCGAAGAACGTGCTGCTGGCGAAGGACAGCTTCGAGAGCGGGTTCAAGAACGTCGGCGATCCCGCCGCCCCCGGCGCGGTCGGCATTCCCCAGATCCTCGCCAGCACCGCCGATAAGCCGGGCTACGGCGTGCCGCCGCTGGGGGCTGCCAACCGCACCAACCCGTCGCTCGCAATACCCTTCGGCGGCAGCTATCTCGCCGGCCGCATGCACGATCTGTTCGGCGACCAGACCAACCTCACTGATCCTGTGCAATTGCGCGAAGGCCTGAAAGCCTACCACGGTGCCGGCCCCGGCAATGTGGACGCAAACGGCGTCAGCGATGATGCCTACGCCGACAAGATCATGGCCAACGCTGGCTACGGGGCCGACAACCAGGGCAGATACGTCGTCGCCTCGAATGTCTCGACGCCTGGCGGCCCGGCAGCCCCTCCCCAGCCCGACTTCATGTCGATGTATCTGCGGGCGGCAGCGATGAGCACCGACCCGAATCCCGTCGTGCGCGCCATGGCCCCGCAGGCGATGGACATCGCCAAGACCATGCTGTCGCGGCGCACGACGCCCGTGGAGTATCCGCCGGGCAGCGGGCAGTTCGTGCAGGTCGACCCGCTCACCAACCAGATCACCGCCGCCGGCCGCCCCGCCTCGGAAGACACCCAGCGACGGAACCTCTTCAACAACCTGATGACGAAATGGCAGCAGGACCCGAAATCGCTGAACGCCTCGGAGCTGCAGCAGCTGGAGACCGAAATCTCGCAGCGCTGGCCGGTCAAGACGGAATATGTGAATGGCATCCCGACGCACTATCAGCCGATCACGCCGCCAGCCGGAGTGCCTTCACCCGCCGACATTCAATCGGTGCGCGGCGGGCAGGCTCCAACCGCTGCCCCTGCTGCGGCCCCGGCGGCCACACCCGCTTCGGGCCTCGCCAGCCTTCCGCCGGCCGCGCAGGAGGCCACCATCAAGCGCGTTTCCGATGCGATCGCGGACTATCGCGAGAAAAGCATCAAGCCGGCGATGGACGAGGCAACGGCCGGGGCCGATATTTTCTCTAACGCCCAGGCAATCCGCAGCCAGCTGCAGCAAGGTGCGATCACAGGCGTCTGGGCACCGGAGCGAACCGATCTCGCCAGATACATGAGCGCACTCAATTTCTCGCCGGACACAATCAAGGCGGTGCTGGGCAGCAACAGCAACGTCGCCGCAAGCCAGCTGATGAACAAGGAGTTGCTCGGCATCGTCCAGAAAGCGGTGCGGTCGATGGGCGCGCGCGAGCCCGGATCGGTCCTGACCATGTTCCAAAGGGCGTTCCCGAACATGGAGATGGACCCGAACGCCACCGACGCGATGCTGCGCATGCTCGAGACGACGCAGATGCGCAATCAAGATCACGCCAATGCAATGCAAAGCTTCCTCGGTGCGCGGCAGGCGGAACTGACCAACCTCGACGCCTACGCCTCGTTCGAATCGAAGCTCGGGCAGTTCGAGCGTCTCTGGCAGCAGACGCACAATCCGCGGGTCTACGAAGGTGCGGCCTTTGCGGCCGCGCGCGATTGGCACGACGGCAAGGGCGTCAATCCCTCGACGTCGTATGCGGGCTGGTCGGGCGGCCTGAGCGACCCGCAGCAGGCACAGGCACTGAATATCCTGTCACACCTCTACGACCCAGGCGGCTCGGGCTACACGGTGGCGTTCCCCAACAAGACCATGTCGCTGACGCCGGGCCACATCACGGAGCTGACGAAGCGCAATCAGTTCCCGGTGAATTCCGACTTCGGGCTGGACTACTAAGATGCCACTCTCCGACGATGCCGAAGCCATCGGCGACCCCACCGACACACCACTGCCGGGATCAGTGCCGGGCGCCGGCACGGGCGGCCCTCGCACAGCAACGCCATCACCAGCACCATATCCGTCCTACGAGCGTGAGTCCGAGATCGTCACCAAAGGCGCACTCGATTGGCTAGCGGGCGCGCCCCGCAACATCGCGAACATGCCTACGGACGTCTGGCGGACAGTCACCGGACGGCCGTTGTATCCGCCATTCACCTTCAAAACGCCGTTGGTCGAAGACCCGATGCGGCAATTCACGGCGGGCATGCCGACGCCGGCGACACCCGGTGAAGCGCTAGGCTATGCCGCAGGACAGGCCGGAGCATCGGTTCTCCCCACGCTGGCAGTGGGCAACTTGGCCGGCTTGACTGGGAAGGTGCTGGAGAATTTCCCCGCGATGACGTCGGCCGTGCAATCCATTCCGTTGCTCGGTACTGCGGCCACGCGGGCGGCAAATCTGGCAACCGCGCTGGCCCGCTATCCCGAGTTGCAGACCCCTACGGCAATGGCCGGAGGAGTCTCAGCGCAAGAGGCTGCGAACCTCGGGTTGCCCGGATGGGCACAACTGCTCGCAGGAGCCACCCCTGGCGCGTTACTTGGGCTGCACCCATCGCTGAGTGCGAAGACTGGGATCGAAGCAGCCAGCGACATCGATCTCGCCAATGCAGCCCGCGCAATGGGCATCAACATCACCCCGGAATCGCTGACCAGCAAAGTGCCGGCTATCTTATCCAAGCTGGCGGGGTATCTGCCTGGCTCCGGAGCGGAGGCCAACGTCGCCGCCCGGTTTACGGAATGGAAACAGGCGCTGGGCCAGCTCGGCGGCCTGGATACGATCACCGATCCAAATACAAAGTTCACTACGAAAACCTTCGATCAGATGGGACGTGTGATCGATGGCGAATACGGCTCAGCGCGAAGCTACGGGCCGGATGTGTCGCTTACCCCTGGATCGCCTTTGGACAATGCATTGCGAACCATCGAAGGCAATCTCAACCCGACCGATCCGAACCACGCTCCGGTGCAGAGCTACATCAACAATCTGCGGAAACAGGTCGTAGCAGGCAATTTGTCTCGCAGCGATGTGATCGATCAGTTGGCATCCGGAAGCAAGCTCTCGAAGCTGATGAACAGCAATCCGGCAAACTGGGATGAATTCGAAAGCATTCATGATGCGCTCAGCGATGGGCTGAATGCCGTATCCTCGCCTGAGCAACTCCAAGCGCTCACCGATGCAAAATATCACTACAAAAACATGATGACGCTACAGCGGGCGACCGATCCGGTGACACGGCAGATCACGCCTGATTCCCTGTTATCTGCGATGAATGCGACTAAGCGTTACCAGCAGCCAATAACGACCGACAGCGACATGAACACGCTGATGCAAATTGGCAAGCGATTGATTGCCAAACCGGAGGACACGCCGCCCGCGAAGCAGATAGCGGCGACCGCCAGCGGCATTACCGCCGGTCCGATGTCGATTCTCGCTGGCGGTGAGGCAATGCGTGGCTTTGAAGGATTGCCGCTCGGCGATCTGAGCGGTCTGGCGGCGCCGGCGTTGGCTACGGCTGCCGCGGGCGTGCCGTTAGGGGCGATTTATAGCCAGACGGGACGATTGGGCCCGATCCCGAAGCCGGGGACGACCCTGCCGCAGGCTTATGTGCCGTTCCTGCTGCATGGCCCGGTGCAGACGCAGAGCGGTCAGGGAGGTGGGGGTTCATCGCCATAATGCCGGCGAACGGTATGGCCAATAGCAGCGGCACCAGCACGTAGCCTGGATCGATATCTGTCCAATGCCAGTGCGAGTTCGAGATCGCCAGCAGGATGGCCGGAAGCAGAAGCGCCCAGGCGACGATAAAGCCGCCGACAACGAGTAGTCTGAAGAGAAAGATCACTACCTGGCCAAAGATGCCGAGCACGGCGGCTAGGATCAGAACGAGTAGCAGGCCTTCCATCTAAAACTCCTTAAATTTGCTGCCGCTCATGACAGCCACGCGGAGATGAGCAGAATCAAGACTGCACCCCCTCGTTGAGCAACTGATCAAGCGTCCACGGGCAGGCCTGCGGAGCCGGCGGCCGCGGTATTCCGTCCAGTTCGCGATACGCTGTCCGCACCGCATCGCCATACAGGTCCGGCAGCGTGGTCTCGATCTCCGCCCGCAGTTTGGGACTGCGCCGCAGCCGCCGCTCGAGCTGCACCCGCCAGACGCCGATCTCGTGCTGCCAGTGCGGCACTACTGCGGCCGCCGGCCAAGCCGCAATTTGCAGCCGGTGCCGGAGAATGTTGACGAGCAGCGATTCAGCCGCGTGACGCTGCTCGTTGCCCACGCTTTCGATCTCCTCGACGAGGTTGTCCCAGTCCATCTGATCGTTGACGCGTTCACCCCGGGCAAGCCGGCGTAGCAGCGCGGCCTGGTGCTCGGACCAAGCGACAATGTCGGTGTCGTAGAGGGTGTCATTCGGCATTGGCCGACGCCTTATACCGCAGGGTGGCGTTGCGCACGGTGGTGGCGTGCCACGCGCCACCGCGAGCGGTGCGGATCCCACGGGCGTTCAGTGCGCTGGCAATTGCGCGATAGCTGCTGAGCCCACTCTTCTGCATCTCGCGAATAATCGGCAGCACATTGTTGGCGAAGGCGTCGGCAGCCGTCCGGTTGGCCGCTGCACCCTTCAGGTGAACCTTCTCAAGGGCGGCGGTATTGCCCAGCGGCAACCCTCGCGCCCGGCGCTGAGCGAGCGCCAAGCGGGTCCGCTCGCTGATCAGCCGACGCTCCTTCTCAGCCAGCGCGGCGTAGATGTGCAGCATGAACGGATCCGCGTCCGCGCCCAGCTCGGCGACGATGAACGGGACGCGGTGCGCCATCAGCCCGGAGATGAAGGCCACATCGCGCGAGAGGCGGTCGAGTTTTGCCACCACCACCGAGGCCTTTGCCTTGCGCGCCTGTGCCAGGGCATCGCGCAGCCGTGGGCGGCGGTCGAGCGCATCAGCGCCCTTGCCTGTCTCGACCTCAACGTGCTCGCTCAGCAGCTCGAGGTGCTCGGCTTCGATGAAGCGGGCAACAGCGGCGCGCTGGGCGTCGAGACCGAGGCCGGAGCGGCCCTGACGGCTGGTTGAGACGCGGAAGTAGGCGATGACTTGGTTCATGGTGGCGTGCTTTGCCGGCTATGTGCAGACACACTACCACGATTGAGAGTTTGCACAATGAGGGTGTGACGATGCCGCAGCATTGCCGCCATGCCCTCAACGCACGGGCACGAAACGATCGCAGCGAGATCGCGCGACAGTTGCACAGCAATGGTGAGCGGCTCGGCGCGCGGGAGCGCGATGCGCGTTCGCTGATGTGGGACATCGGCGACTGGTGGAACGAGGGCGAGGCGTATGGCGATCGGGTGACGCCGGCTATGTGGCGAAGCAGGGCGCTGGTTGACAGAGGCTAAGGGCAATCCGGCGATACCGCGCGGTGGTTGGGAGCGGTGGGTTGAGGAGGTAGCGGGCGTTTCGCACGAAACCGCCAAGCGATATATGCAGTTATTCCGTGCGGTAGAGGAACAAGCGATATCAATATCGGATATTGCGGAAGCGGGACAAATAGGCGCGCTCAAGGCAGCCAAGGAAACCGTCACTTACGAGAACGAGCCGGAATGGACATCTGACCAGCGAGAGCGCCAGCAGGAGGCTCAATCCGCTGCTGCGGAACGTCAGCCCCGGATACCGTCTGCCTTACCGACCGTCGCGCGGTAGGCGGACCAGCCCGGCGGGGGCGCGCTCTCGGCCCATGGCGGCGCCCCCGTCCGGCGACCGCTGAGCGCCACCTTCGCCCACCGGAAACGGAGCCTGTCCATCGGGTCCCGCTTTGCGTACGCGCCATGCCGCCAGTTGCCGTGCCGACGCGGGGGTATAGGCGCAGGCGGCTGACGGAAAGCGACATACGCAGCCCAGCCCGAGGGGGCGTTGCGCCCCTGCGTCATGCGGCGTCCTCGCCGGGCCAAAGGCTATCGCCCAGGGCACTGACATGCGCCGCGGTGTTGAGAAACCGCTCGACGGCCCAGGCGATGGCGGGCTTGTCGCGCTCGCCGGGCTGGAGCAACGCAAGCCGTTCGAGACTTTGCAGCTGCGCCGGCGCGACTTCGATGGGCACGAGCACCAGGCCGTGCCGCCGGCGCTCTCGACAGGCGTCGACGCGTTCTCGTGCAAGTTGCCGACGCTGCTCATCCGTGCGGACTTCGCTCAATGACATT
>Ga0126373_10001106_pt1 | contig 18847 bp, 16 predicted proteins | sample PanSoiMetPlot_11_FD_92545 | JGI IMG/M metagenome (GOLD analysis project Ga0126373, IMG submission 92545) | Tropical forest soil microbial communities from Panama - MetaG Plot_11 | ecosystem: Environmental > Terrestrial > Soil > Tropical forest > Bulk soil | place: Panama | collected 2016-02-17 | reverse complement strand
GTTCATGCCAGCGCCGGCGCTGATCGGGCGCGTTGGGAAATGCCGCTTCGCCTCCATCCTCGCAGGAGTACCCCTGAGGAGGTCGAATCTATTGGCAGCTCGGACGGCGCCGCGGCTCGAAGAGCTGATCGCCGATGTTCCTGGGGCTGGCATCCAACTCTCGGTGACCCATTTTTGCGACGCAGACCGCCCTGGAATCCTTGCTTGCCGAGGACTCCGCTGCCGATTCGCGCCCGCTCGCGAAACCCGTTATGCTGGCTGATTGAAAATCGCTCTGGATGCGACCTACAGCGCCGGCGAGAACCCCACCGGCGTTGGGGTCTACTCGCGGGCCATCTTGAACGGCCTCGCCGCGGCCCATCCGGATGTTCGATTTCACTTCTGCTACCGCGCGCATCGCCTGATACGCTCGTTCCAGACTCCCCTCCCCGGCAACGCAAGCCGCCGCCTGCTCGCAAAGGGTTTCGCACCGTCCGCCGACGTCTTTCACGCGCTCAACCAGCGGGTGGACTCGGCTCATCGCCGGACTGTCACCACGTTCCACGATCTTTTCGTGATCAGCGGCGATTATTCGACGCCCGACTTTCGCGCCCGGTTTACCGAGCAGGCACGCGCCGCCGCGGCACGAAGCGATCTTATCATCGCTGTTTAGCGCTTCACCGCCGCGCAGGTGGAGCAGCTCCTGCGTATCGATCCAGGGCGAATTCGCGTCATCCATCACGGTGTCGATCAGCCCCGAGAGCCAGCCGGGCCTCCAGCTCGCGAACCGATGATTCTCTTCGTGGGCGCGCTTCAGCGCCGCAAGAACATCGCGAGACTGGTTGAAGCATTCGAGAAGCTTCCCGCAGGCTGGCGGCTGGCGTTGGCGGGCTCATCGGGGTATGGCGCCGCCGAAATCCTAGCGCGGATCGAAGTCAGCCCTCGGCGCAACGATATTCACGTACTCGGCTATGTGACGAACACAGTTCTAACGGACCTCTTTCGGCGTGCATCGATCTTCGCTTTTCCCTCTCTCGATGAGGGCTTTGGGATGCCGCTGCTAGACGCGATGGCGCACAGCGTACCCATCTTAACGTCGAATGTCTCCGCGATGCCGGAAGTGGCCGGCGACGCAGCCGTCCTCGTAGACCCCACCGATGTCACGGCAATCGCGGATGGACTGAAACAGCTAATGGATGATTCGGACCTTCAGACACGACTGATTCAAGCGGGCTTGGCGAGATCCAGAGAATTTAGCTGGAAAAGAGCGGTAGAAAAGACCTGGCAGGTTTACGAAGAGCTTCTAGCGGCCGGGCGAAGCTAGCTTTTGTCGTCCTCAATCGCGATCTTCAGCGCCTTGAGGAATTTCTGATCCTGAGAAGTCAGTTTGATTTTGCCGGTGGATTCGAACTTGCGTTTCGGTGGGGCTTCGGCTTCGGCGGGTTCCGTTTCCTCGTCACCTTCGTACTCACTCGACTCGTCGCGCTTGTTGAAGCCGATGGTTGCTTCCAGAACCAGGAACACGTCGTAGCCCGCGCGCTTGATTTCGCCGATGGCAGCGGCGATGCGGTCAGAGTCAGACAGCGATTCATTGATGGCGTTGCCCAACTCCTGCATCAACTCCTTCAGTTTTTCTTCCACGCGTTCCCCTTTCTCCGCGCCACCTTCAGGATAACACTCAAGTCCAGAATAGCACCCTGTTTTTTTGATGGCCGCCGGTGAAGCGCAGTTTCATCCATCAGCTAAGTGGTGCCGGCCAGAGGTGGTTCTGGCTCTCAGTTTCCATATCGGCCGAAAGGGCTATCGCCGATAGCGGCCGCAACTTCTGCCAGCCCGCTGTTAACCTTCGAGCCGTTGGTACCGCGCCGTTACAGTTGTACAGGGCGCGAGACAGCTTCGCTACACTGATATAAGCTGCATGTTATCGTTGGCCAAGAAATTCCTCGGGCACGTGGTTCCCGGAGTGATCCGCCCCATCCATATCCTGTGGAATCAAGTGATTGGATTCTTCTTTATCGTACTGGCCGCGATTTTCGCGTTCCGCATAATAAGAGGAAAAGAGCCCCCAGCCATGCAACTGGTCGGTGGCGCTTTCGTAGCTCTAATGGCCTGGTACGGTATTTCGTCCTTTTGGAAAGCCCGAAAGATCTCCAAGTCGTGAAGGCTCTCACTCGATGACCAGCGAACTCCCCGGCCAATTTCCTTTTACTCGCGGCATCTATGCCGACATGTATCGGAGCCGCCTCTGGACTATGCGCCAGTACGCCGGCTTCGGCACAGCCGAGGAGAGCAATCGCCGTTATCGCTATTTGCTGTCTCAAGGGATCACCGGGCTTTCGGTTGCGTTCGACTTGCCGACGCAGATGGGCATGGATTCCGACCACCCGCTCGCTACGGGCGAAGTGGGCCGTGTGGGCGTCGCCATCTGCTCGCTCGCCGACATGCACCGGCTCTTCGACGGGATCCGCCTGGCCGACATCACCACTTCGATGACCATCAACTCGACGGCATCGATTCTGTTGAGCCTCTACGTTCTGGTCGCGAAAAGCCAGGGCGCGGATTTGCGAAAGATCTCCGGCACCGTCCAAAACGACATTCTGAAGGAGTACATCGCGCGCGGGACCTATATTTACCCGCCGCGCCCGGCGATGCGGATCATCACCGACCTGTTTGCCTGGGCATCGCGCGAGCTGCCGGATTGGAACACGATCTCGATCAGCGGCTATCACATCCGCGAGGCCGGATCGACGGCAATTCAGGAAGTGGCCTTTACGCTGGCGAACGCGATCACTTATATCGGAGCGGCGCTAGAAGCGGGTCTCGAGATCGATTCCTTCGCGCCGCGGCTGTCTTTCTTTTTCAACGCGCATAATAATTTTCTGGAGGAGATTGCGAAGTATCGAGCCGCACGGAGGCTTTATGCCAGCATTATGCGCGACCGCTTCGGCGCGCGCAATCCGCGGTCGATGATGCTGCGCTTTCACGTCCAGACGGCGGGTTCGACGCTAACTGCGCAGCAGCCGGACGTAAACGTTGTGCGGGTCTCGATGCAGGCGCTCGCGGCGGTCTTGGGTGGCGCGCAGTCGCTGCACACGAACGGCAAGGACGAAGCGCTGTCACTGCCGACCGAGGAATCGGCCCGGCTGGCCTTGCGGACGCAGCAGATCATCGCCTATGAGAGCGGTGTGACCAACGTGGCGGACCCGGTAGGGGGTAGCTACGCCATCGAGCAACTGACCGACGAAATCGAGCGCGGCGCGCGCGACTACATTGAACGCATCGATGCCATGGGCGGAACTCTCGCTGCCATCGAGCGGAATTACATCCAGAACGAGATTCAGAACGCGGCCTACGACTATCAACAGCGAGTGGAGCGCGGCGAGGCGGTGGTGGTTGGCGTGAACCGATTCCAGCAGGAAGGGGACGATCCCCCGCGGATCTTCCGCCTAGATCCGGAGCTGGAACGCCAGCAAGTGGCACGTTTGCGCGAGCTGCGTGTCTCAAGAAGCGCGACTGATGTAGAGTCGCGCCTGGCTGGATTGGAACAAGCCGCACGAGGCTCCGACAACCTGATACCCCACATCCTGAACTGCTCGGAAGCCTACGCCACGGTCGGCGAAATTTCCGACCGCCTGCGTCGCGTATTTGGGGAATATCAAGAGCACTAGCCGCAAAGGGCCCGTGGGCGCCCCATTTCGACCAAGTAAGTGCTCGCGCGCTCCGTTTTGCGGGCTTTTACTTAGAAGCTCGTCAACGCGAGGCGGCACGTTCGAGACGATCGCGGATCGCTTCCCAGGCTGGTGCTTCCGGCGGTCTTTCCACCGCGATCCAATCCCAACCCTCAGCGTCGGTTTCGTGCAAGGCGCGATACATCATCGCGGCGTATTTCTCAGGATCGTTCGGCATCTGGATGCATCGCGCGGCTTCGGCGGGGTGCGCGATCCAAAGGTACGCGCCGCGAGTGCTCAGAGGGAGACGGCCCTGTTCCACCAGGAAAAGTGGTGTCCTGGGGCTGTAATGGCGGGCGTGCAACCCCGGCGACGCGTGCGCTTCCCCGGAGACTGGCGACTGGGCCAAGCTCACCAGGCCGATGATTTCCTCGATTTGCTCTCGCGTCACCATCCCCGGCCGCAACAACAGAGGTACTGGTCCCGCAAGCGAGAGAACAGTGGACTCGATACCAACCGTAGTCGGACCACCATCCAAAATCATTGCGACGCGATCGCTCATGGACTTGCGAACATGTTCGGCCGTGGTCGGTGAAAGTTCGGTGAAGCGATTCGCGCTCGGCGCAGCAAGAGGAACACCGGACTCATGAATCAGGGCGCGCGCAAGCGCGTTGGCGGGCATGCGAATACCAACTGTCTCGAGCCCCGCGGTGACACGATCGGGCACGCACGGCATTTTGGGTAGTATCAGCGTCAGCGGACCGGGCCAGAACTTCGCGGCCAGGAGATCGGCCCGCGTCGGCCACTCGCGTACCAAACCGCGGGCCATCTCGACGGAATCGATATGCACGATCAGCGGGCTCTCCGCCGGCCGGCCCTTGGCGATATAGATTTTTTCAACTGCGGCCGCGTCGAGGGCGTTAGCCCCAAGCCCATACACGGTCTCGGTGGGAAACGCGACCAGTTCGCCTGCGCGGATCAACTCCGCCGCGCGGCGAAGTTCGGCCTCGCCGCTAATCAGGGAGGTCCTCTTTGCCGTCTTTTCCATCGCCGGAAGTCTTACCGGTGTGTTTGTAGACCAGGAAGGCGTGCATCAGACGGTCGAGGTCGCCGTCCAGCACCTTATCCACGTCCCCGATCGCAAGCTTGGTGCGATGGTCCTTGATCATGCGGTAGGGCGCGAGAACGTAGCTCCGAATCTGGCTGCCGAAGTTGATGTCGAGCTTCGAGTCTTCGAGCTTACTCTGCTCGGCGCGCTTCTTGTCCATCTCGAATTCATACAGCCTTGCGCGCAGCTGCTTGATGGCGCTGGCTCGATTCTTGTGCTGCGAACGTTCGTTCTGGCACTGCACGACGATCCCGGTCGCAATGTGCGTCATGCGCACGGCCGATTCGGTCCGGTTTACGTGCTGGCCGCCGGCCCCGCTGGCGCGGAAAACGTCCACCCGCAGATCCTCGGGCTTGATCTCGATATTGATGTCGTCTTCGATCTGCGGGTAGACAAATACCGACGCAAACGAAGTGTGCCGCCGAGCGTTGGCATCGAACGGGGAGATCCGGACCAGCCGATGCACACCGATCTCCGATTGCAGCAGGCCGTAGGCATTCTCGCCATTGATCTCGAGCGTGGCCGATTTGATGCCCGCGCCTTCGCCTTCCAGCCGGTCCGTAATCACAGCCTGAAACCCGTGCCGCTCGGCCCAACGCAGGTACATGCGTAACAGCATTTCGGCCCAATCCTGGCTTTCTGTCCCACCTGCGCCCGGATGGATCGCCATGATCGCGCTTTTCGAATCGTTCGGCCCAGAAAGCAGCATCCCGGTTTCGAGCGTCTCAAGTCGTTCGGAGAAGCCCTTGATTTCACGCTCCAGGTCGCCGTTGACGTCTTCACCTTCGCGCGCCAGCTCGAACAACGTGTCGAGATCGGACGTCAGCCGCGACACTTCGTCGGCGTCAGCGATTGACTGCTCCAGCCGCTTCCGGTCCTGCATCACCTTCTGCGATTTTTCAGGCTGATTCCAGAAATCCGGATCGGAAATCTGTCTTTCGATGCTGGCTAGCTGGGTCTTTTTGCCGGGGGGGTCAAAGATAGCTCCGCACAGCGTCGGCCTGCTGGCGGAGCGAAGCGTACTCTCTTTCTAGTTCGTCGAGGGTCATGAAACCTTATTCTATCAATCTCGTCAAATCGAGCACATGCCAGTACTAACCGAGGTTACAGCACCGGGTTTTACCCGATGGCCCCGTACCCGCCCTGCCCGACTGTTTACCTTCATCCAATGAGACGATGACTGCAAGAGGCCTCCATGGGAAAACTTCCTGCCATCACGCGCTTGCTGCTGGCGTCCTTGGCTCTACCCGCGGCCGCTCAGACCACGGGGAATTGGACGCAACTGCTTCCGAGCACGATTCCTCCGCCGAGGCAAGCCGCCGGCATGGCCTACGATTCGGCCCATGCGCAGATCGTCATGTTCGGCGGGAGCAATAGCCAGTCTCAATTGAACGACACCTGGGTCTGGAACGGCACCAACTGGGGTCAGAAGCTTCCTATCCCTAGTCCCAACCCGCGCTCATCTACGGCCATGGCTTACGATCCGATGCACGGTCAAGTGGTTCTCTTTGGCGGCAGCGCGTCCAATCCTGGTGGCACGACCTCGGTGTCCTTGAACGATACGTGGACCTGGAATGGTACGCAGTGGAGCGCCCAATCTCCCGCCACCAGCCCGCCAGCCCTCAACGCGCTTCCTGCGATGGCTTTTGACGCGGCTCACGGCCAAGTCATCTTGCTGCTTGGCGACGGCTTCGCGACCGAGACCTGGATCTGGTCGGGCTCCAATTGGACGCGACTATCGCCGCAGACGAGTCCGCCATCGAGCTTCGACTACACAATGACCTACGACCCCGTGCACAGCCAAATCGTCGCGTGGGCAAGCAGCGATTTCTCCACCTGGGTATGGGATGGATCGAACTGGACGAAGAAGCCTTTGCAATCCAGCCCCCATGCGAGCCTCATCGCTCAAATGGCCGCTGACCCCTTGCACTCCCAAGTCATCCTGTTTTCCGATCTAGGGCAGACTTGGACGTGGGATGGTTCCACGTGGACGGAGGATTCTCCTCAGACGCCGCCGCCCCCCAGATCTTATTTCTCGTTGGCCTTCGACTCCGCGAGCAATCAGGTGCTTCTTTTTGGGGGCGTCTTGCCTTCGGGTGATGTATCCAGCGACAGCTTCACGTGGCAGGGCGGGCCTACATTGCCGGTCATCACCAATATCGTGAGCGCTTCCGGATTCGGCGGTTTCAAAGCAGTTGCACCGGGTTCATGGGTCGAGATTTACGGAACGAATCTCGCCCCGGATACGCGTACGTGGACGACCTCCGATTTCAACGGCAACAACGCGCCAACCGTGCTCGATAATGTTCAGGTCATGATCGGCGGGCAAAAGGCTTTCATCGACTTCATCTCGGCGGGACCTGCGCAAGTGAACGTCCAGTTGCCTTCGAACATTATCAGCGGCAGCCAGCTAACGGTCACGCTCAGTAATGCGAATGGAACCAGCCAGCCTTTCAGCATCCTGGTGAACCCCGCTGAGCCGGGTCTGCTCGCCCCATCGTCGTTCACGATTGGTGGGACGCCGTACGTTGTCGCTCTGCTTCCTGACAACGTCACCTACGTTCTTCCCACTGGAGCGATTCCGGGCGTAACGTCGCGCCCCGCACATTCTGGTGAGACGATCACGCTCTATGGCATCGGCTTCGGCCCGGTCGCACCGAACATCCCTGCTGGCCAAATCGTGCGAGACGCCAACAATCTGGCAGGCTCGCTACAGGTATTCTTCGGCCAGACCCAGGCGCACGTATCGTTCGCGGGCCTCACGCAAGGCTCGGTGGGGCTTTACCAAATTAACGTGGTCGTTCCCAATATGCTGGCCAATAATCTCGTGCCGCTCAGCTTCACTCTAAACGGCGTGGCGGGTACGCAGACGCTTTACACGGCAGTACAGTAGCGACTCGGGAAACTCACTGCGGGAGCGCGTCTAGATCGAGCATCTGCCCGCGTGGCCCGACATTCCAACACTGAGTCCGCCCGATCACCTCGTGCACGCCCGCGGCTTCATGGATGTGTCCGCAAAAGAAGTAGTGCGGCTGGTAGCGCTCGATGAAATCGCGGATCGCGGTGCTTCCGAAATGTTTGTCTTCGCCGGCGCGATCGAGGTTCGTGCCTATGGGCGGTGTGTGACAAATGAGGATCAGAGGATCGAGCGCGGCGAAGGGTTGGAGGCGGCGGGCGAGCTCGTCCTCGGTATACTCGCCCGGCGTGTTGAACGGGGTCGGGTTCGAGTAGCCGAGTCCGGCGACGTGAAATCTGCCGGCCTGCAAACTCCGGCCGTGAAAATCGTGGAATCCGTATTCCTGACAGAACTGCGCGATGTCGGCTTCCGATTCATGATTTCCCGGCAGCACGTATGTACGCTCGGCCCGCCTCTGCATGATCGGCCCAAGCAGATCCAGCCCGCGGCCCCAGTTAGTAAGGTCGCCGTCGGCGAAGTAGTAATCCACGTCCAAGGCCATCACCTTCTCGAGCGCGTTCTTGCTGCCGTGGATGTCGGAAAAGACGAGAAGCTTCATCTTCGCGGGCCTCGGTTGGTTATTTTCTTGCGCAGCGCCTCTCCCGGCCCGTCGTGTTCGACCTCGATCAACACGATCGGGAGTCGATCGGCGTCTTGCTCGCGGATTCCTTTCTCGGCGTGCGATTTCGATAGTGTGCGATCGGGCAGGAAGCTATGCAGCTGGTCGCTTGGGACTACGATGATCCCTAAGTCGATGTCGGCGCCCGTTACTCGATTCCTCAAATGAAGAATGTCCTTGTAAAGTGTTCGCTTCGAGCGGAAACCTGGATCTCGACGCCGACGCACACTCGCGGCCATTGACGACTTTGCATTTCGAATCCACATCGCCGGATTTCTTCGACTGCCAGGAGCCGTCCGCTGCGAGGCCAGTATCCAACGTCTGACGTAAAGCAGCACTATTTGCCTCGACTTCTTCCAACACACGGATTTTCGTGCTCTCAACCAGCGACGCCACCCCATCTACAAGCGGCTGAAGCCCAAGGCGTCGAGTTTTCTTCTCTGGTCCATCGTAGTGCTGAATCGATGTGACCTTTGCCATCGATTGTTTAATCTTAGACGCTGTAAGTCTCGGTTCGCTCGCCGATAAGTCTTACGTGCCGTCCATCACCTCGACTACCGAGACGAAAGTTTCTTGCGTTTCCGCCGACTTGCCCTACGCTGGTCACCAGAGCACGACCAAATGCGCACTGTCCACTCTACGAAGTTGAGGAAGGTATGCCAAGCGGACTGTCGGGATATCCTCCAAGCACTGAAAACGAAGAGCGTTCGGACCATCTTCGCCGACCGGCCTTTTAATCTTAAGAAGCAATACGGCAAGAACGGAGCAGGAGACGATCTTCCGGCACCGAAAGACCTTGCCTGGAGTAAGCAGTGGATCGCTGAGTCTGTGCGCGTGTTGGCGCCCGGAGGAGCGCTATTGATTTATAACTTGCCCAAGTGGCCGATAGAGTACGGCTGTCATCTGAATTCACTATCGGAGATGACGTTCAAACATTGGATTGTTATCGACAAGGCGCACAGCCTGGCTATCCCACCCAAATCGCTTGTCGCCAAGCCACTACGAGATGTTGTATTACATCAAGGTCCCAAGCCGCGCGTCTTCGACCGCGATCTCGTGAGAACGCCGGTGCAAAAATGCAGGCATTGCGGAAAGGACGTCAAGGATTACGGTGGCCACAAGAGATTTCTCAACCCCAAGGGGCTGAATCTCACAGACCTTTGGGATGACGTTCCGCCCGTGCGCCATCGCAAGTACAAGAACCGCCCTGCCATGGAACTTGCGCCCATCATTCTTGAACGCGTGATCAAGTTGACCACCGAACCGGGTGACTTCGTTTGCGATCCGTTTGCAGGCGTAGGAATAACTGCCTACGTTGCCGAGGGCTGAAGCGCCGATGGGCGGTCGCCGATATCAACGACTGCTCCGCTGTAAAGGAGCGCCTAATGAGTTTGGAACAAGGCGTTCATCCGGAGTGGAAGCGAATCGCAAGCGCATCGCCAAAATGGACGAAAGCGAGTCGCGGGCGCTGCCCCTTCTGGACACAATCACGAACTAAGCTTTTCTCGTTTTCGGCGATCGCAAAATCAGCGCCAACACCGCCACTGCCGCTGCCAGGATCGCCAGATCCAAATACACGTCGCGGTAACCGCCGGCCAGGTTTCCTGCCTCGCGCGCGCGATCGAGAATTCCCTCGAAATATCCAGGCACTAGGAACCCGCACACGCCCCAGGAAAAGAACAGCAATCCGTAGTTGCCGCCTACGTGGCTCTGTCCGAAGTAATCGGCCGAAAACGCAGGCATCACCGCCAGGAACCCGCCATAGGCGAATGCCGCGAGGCACAGTCCTGCGACGACTTGCCAAAAACCGTTTGCTGTCCGCAGCAGACCCACGCACGCGATCGTCGAAACGCAGCTCATCCCGAACAACGCCGGCTTGCGGCCAACGCGATCGGACACCGCTCCCCAGCTCAGCCGGCCGGTGGCGTTGAAAATTCCCATGATTCCGACTGCGAAGCCGGCCGAGATGGGCGTACTTATGCGCGACACTTCCTGAATCAGCGGTGAGGCCTGACCGATCGCAGTTAACCCCACCGATACACCAAACCCGAACGCCAACCACAGCGCATAGAACTGCCAGGTGCTCAACATCTGGCCGGCTGACGATTCGCGCAGCGCGCTGCGATCCACGGGCGCAGTCCATCCTGCCGGTTTCCATCCGGCGGGCGGCAATCGGAAGAGCTGTGCAGGCCCTGCCACCGCGACTACGAAAATCGAAGCCATCAAAAAGAACGCCAGCGGGAGCGTCGTGTGGACTCGCGCGGGATCTTTGCCGACTACTGCCTCGATCAGAGGACTCCAGAACAGCGGGCTCAGGCCCGATCCCATCACCGCCAAGCCCACCATCATGCCGCGTCTGTCCGGGAACCAGCGCACCAGGTTCGCAATCGGAACGACGTATACCATTCCGCCACCCAACCCGCCGATCAGTCCGTAACCGATCACGAGCCACGTAAGCGAATCGCCGAGCAATGCCGAGATCAAACAGCCCGTCCCGAGCATTAGCGCGCCCACCGTGGCCACCAGTCGCGGCCCCTTGCGATCCTGCCAAAGTCCGCCGACAATGGCGCCCACGGCGACTAAGAGCAGTGAATACCGGTACGGCATGATCGTCTGCGCTTTCGACCAGCCGTGCAGTTGTGTCAGCGGACCGCGAAAAACGGACCAGGAATACACAACGGCATTGATGGCTTGAATCCAAACGGCGATCAGCGCATGCCGTGCGCGGCTGGGGGAGACGACGGTGGGCGTCTTAGCGGCGGCGGGAGTCATCGCATCATATTGACACATCCTTAGCCTGAGCGGTTGGGCCATTCACGACTCACACGCGTCTCGATTTCACGCCTAATCAAGCGCCTGCCGCTCACGTCGCGCGGTATCGCAAACTGACGCGCTAGGTTCTAGCCGGACATGACAATCTACAAAACCAAACGTTACGGCTGGCGCCGGGATCATCTGTACCCTCGCGATCACATGCTCACCTTCGCCAAGCGCGTTTCACTTCCAACCGCCTGCAATCTAAGGACGTCAGGATTTCTGCCGCCGGTCTACGATCGGGGCCAATTGGGTAGCTCCACGGTCAACGCCACGGCCGCGGTGGTTGACTTCGATCACAAGAAGCAGGCCGAACAGTTCCTCACGCCTTCGCGGCTGTTCATCTATTACAACGAGCGCGTCATCGAAAACGAAGTCAATCAGGATTCGGGCGCCGAGCTTCGCGACGGAAGGAAGACGGTCGCGGGGCAGGGTGCGTGCTGCCGAATCCGAATGGCCCTATGATGTTTCTCAATTCGCGGTGAAGCCGCCCGACAAATGCTACACCGACCGCGGAAGTTCAGCGCTTCACTATGCCCACGTCCCGCCGACGTCTTATTACATACGGCACGCTATCCTCGGCCGCCCCATTGCCTTCGGCATTAGCGCGTTCAGCGGGCTGGAATCGGACCAGGCAGCTGCGACAGGAATTGTTCCCATGCCGGCGCCAGACGACTCACCCGCCGGCGGGCATGCGATTTGTCTGGTGGGCTATTACGATTCCAAGCGGGTCTTCTCTTTTCGCAATTGTGGAGAGAAAGCTGGGGCGATAAAGCCTACGGCTTTCTTCCTTGATGCCTATATTCTCGATCCGAATCTCGCTAATGATCTTGGGGTGATTCTCACGGAGTCGTAGTGGTCGAACTTCGAACACTCAGCGCCACTCCCATCTGGCTGATCAACGCAGAGTTAGCAGGATTGAGCGGGTTCACAGGTCCAAAGACCAATGTTACCGGCACCTGCGGCGGGTATTTGAAATCCTTCAAGTTCGGATTGAAGTTCGCGAACATCGCCGGATCTGGGACGGTCACGCTAATCTGATAAACGTTTCCAACGAATCCCGTCACCGGCCTGTCAACGGCAGCGATCCCATTGGCGTAAAAGCCGTCGATGAAGACCGCGGGCGTCAGAGCGGTCACAGCGAATCCGTCGACGAGGCTAAACTGACCCTCGCCGGTCGCGAAGATCGTTATGGCGTAGTTCGGCCGAGCCGGATTCGAAGGCGAGTTCAACGTGCCGTCGCTATTCAAGATGTAGCCCTGCCCGTATCCGGGTCCATCGGCGGTATAAATCCCGGGCGACGCAGGAGCAGCGGGTGCCTGCACTGTATTCGACAGCGCCCCGTTCAATGAAACCTGGATTTGATACGTTCCTAGAGTCTTCGCGCTGGCCGGCATCACCGCCGTCAGGCTGGTGGGCGTCGCCGATACAACGGGAATTGAAGCGCCGTCGATCAAGATCTGCGCGCCGGCGCCGAATCCTGATCCGATCAGCGCGATTGCTTCTCCGGGCGCGATCGCAGCGGCCAGATGGCTCGCAACGTTCACCACCGAATCCAGTCGCGGAGCTGGAGCAGGGCCCAGGGCGATCTTGTTCACGACGACGAGTTGACCTTGGTCATAAGAAGGGCCAGGTTGGCCGCCGATGAAAGGGGCGCCGTTTGTAGTCAATGTGAACCCCGCCATGAGGATATTTCCCTGACCGTCGGGAATGGTAGCTTGGGAAAGGAAGGGCCGCTGGTCGCCCAGGTACGTCGAGAACAACAATTGCGAAAGGCTCGAGTCCAGTCCCGCAACAAATCCGCTCCGTGGCGAGAATGGTTCCTGGAACGGGGCTCGCGTCGGAAACCCCCTCGAATCGGTGTAGCCAGTGACGATCACAGTTCCGGCGGGATCCACCGCGATGTCTGCCGCCGCGTCATTCATTTCTCCGCCAAGCAGGGTCGCGGCCAAGACTTGCGTTAGCGACGGACTCCACTTCATTACAAATGCGTCGGACCCGCCGCCCGCGCCGAGCTCGCCCGGGAGGCTTGGAATCGGCGGTTGCGGCGAGGGTTGGAAGGCGCCGCTGGTGGAAGAAAACTTGCTGATATTTGCGAAATTGACGAAACCGGCAGAATAGACATTTCCTACGGCGTCGCGCGCCATCGACGTGACGTTCACCGGTGCGTTCACCGAGGCAAGGAGTGAGGAACCGCTCGCGTTCAGTAAGGACACGTTCCCGGTCGAGCCTCCGAAATATGCGTTCCCACTACCGTCGAGGACGAGCGCCTGTGCGGACTCAATCAGAGACATGTTGGCATCCATCGAAATGTAGGTGGAATAAGTCAACGCGCTCCCGTTCGGAGTGAATTTCGTGACGAAGCCCGCGGGCGGACCCGGGATGCAAGGCCCGATTCCTCCGCAGCCGAGAAACGACCTGGTGAAAGTGGTTTCGTAGGCGCCCGGCGTCGTAGGCAGATTTCCGCCGCTTACGCCACCGATGAAGACATTTCCCGCGGGGTCCACTGCAATCGCGGATATGCTGGTGTTTCCGTCGGAAAAGTAAGTCGACCAGGCTAGCGATCCGTCGGGATTTAGCTTCGTGAGAAAATTCGAACCGAACGTGGAAAAGGCGAAGGATGGCTGATACACACCTTTGGTTGTCGGGAAGTCGACCGACAACGTCGATCCCGCGACGTAAACGCTGCCATCGCTCCCCAGTGCCATCGCGGCGGCCGCGTCGTTGAACACGCCTCCAAGATAGCTTGCGTACACAAGTTTGCCGTTTGGATCAAATTTGGCGATGAAAACATCCGTGGTAACCGACGCCCTGGCGAAGATCGAGGAACCGCCGGCTACCATCTGTCTCACCGGAGCTCGCGTGGGACCGACCTGCATCGTGGTCGCGAAGCCGTCACCGCTCGCGACGATGCCGTTCTCGGAGAGCGCATATAGTACTGGGCGATTGGGGTCGGCGAGGAACAGCAGCCCAGGAATCTTTGCTTTCGTAACCCACGTCGCGCCGTCATCGGTGGTCGCGAAAATACCGGTGCCGGAGCCTGCATACAGGGTTCCGCGGTGGATGGGATCAACCACGAGCGCGGCGGGCGTAGTTTTGTCCGGCAATAAAGCTGGCAGGGATAGAAACGTTAAGCCGTTGTCTGTGCTCTTGCTCACCACTGTCGAAAAGTTCGTGACGGCGTACAAAACGCCCGGCGACGAAGCATCGAACGCCACCGTCGACGCGGCTACGCCTTGATGAACGGTCACTTGCCAAGTCGCGCCGGCATCCGCGCTGCGCAGGAAGCCCTTGTCGGAGAGGGCGAAGACCACTTGCGCGATTGTCGGATCGCTCCAGACCTGCCAGACGTTGAGCGCGCCCCTGTTGTTCGGGGGGATGCCATTGTTGGCGGCCGCCCAGGTGACGCCGCTGTCAACGCTCTTGAAAACGCCCAGCGGAGACGTGGCTGCATACAGGACGTTGCTGTGAAATTCATCCACCACGATGAAGTTCGCCGTAGCGCCCGCGAGCAAAGACGATAGACTCGCCCACGTTGATCCGGCGTCAACGCTTTTCCAGATTGTGTTCGCCTGCAGCGCATAAAGGGTCTGCGGATTTTCAGGATCGGCCGCGATCCCATTTAGGTTCGAGAGGCCAGCGGGGTATAGCAACTGCGCGGCTGCGGTGCTGCCATCGATTCGAATCAGAGGTGAGCCGCCTGCGTTCGGCTGCGCAGCGTTCCCGGTGACGGTAAGGTCCACTGATGACGTGGTTCCGACGACGTAGAGATTTCCGCTAATGTCGGCCGCCGCGCCGGTCACTTCGTTGGACCCTGAACCTCCAAATGAAGTTACCCATTCGAGCGAGGGCGTTAGTGCGGACTGTGCGCTGGCCGCAAACGCGCTGAGTGCTAACGAGACGATGACCCGAGAGTGAGTGGACATTCCGAGCCGGCCTTTGAAATTCAGGAAATCAAATCCTCGGAAAGACGGACGCGAGTAAGTTCATGATAGCAGTACGGATTCGACTGAGTCCTTGCTACAATGCGGTTAGACCTTATTAGTCCGGCTGCTCCGCATTTATCTGCTTCGGCCGTCATTGCTTTGTCATCTCATAAGAACCTGTAATGTCTGGTGTGTCCGACCAACTCGCGCTCGACTTCGACTTGAACTTCGAGGATATTTATTCCCGCGTGGGTTTGCAGCGCCTGGATGCGTCGTTCCTTGCTGAGCTTGCGCAGGTTGCTCCCGATCTTCACGCGCGGCTGCTCGAGGCTCGTGGCAATCCGGATGGGCTAGCAGACAAGTCCGCATCTGAATTGATCATCGCGCTGGCGCCGCATGTTGAAGATTTCCTTGGCCGGCTCTTCGGCATCCGGCGCGAGGTGGAAGCGCTTCAGGCACGTCACAACCAATCCGCGCCGTTCTTCGCGTTCAAGCGCAAGTTCATCCAGAAGCGGGCCATCAGTGGTGTAACCAAGGAACAGGCCGCCGCGCACGATGGCGCTGTTCTAGCCCTCGAGCTCGAGTCGCACTTTCATGAACCGCTCACCGAGCGCAGCTTCTTCACGCACGTTTCTGCTTGGTTGGAAAACGAGCCGGTCCAGGCCGCGGCGATTCAGATCGCGCTGCGCTACGCCGCCTGGGCGGCGCTTGCTCCGGCCGGGATCGAACGGCACCGGGGCGATGTTCTTTTCAAGGTTGCGCACAAGCTCGACCCCATGCACTTGGTTCCTATCGATACTGTGCAGAATGGCAGCGTCGCCAAGCTGCGATTGCCTGAAGAACACTGGCGCTATCGCGAAGGCTTTGAGCTGACCGATCGCGGCATGGCGCTTGCGGGTGCGCTCGATCAGGCCAACTACTGCATCAAGTGTCATAACCAGTCCAAGGACAGTTGCTCGATAGGCCTCAAAGAAAAAACCGGCGAGTTCAAGAAGACCGTTTTCGGCGTGACGCTGGCAGGCTGCCCGCTGGACGAAAAGATCTCCGAAATGAACGTGGTGAAGCAGGCCGGGCACACCATCGGCGCGCTTGCCATCGTGACCATCGACAATCCCATGGCCGCCGGAACGGGCCATCGCATCTGCAATGACTGCATGAAGGCCTGCATTTATCAGAAGCAGGACCCGGTGGACATTCCACAGATCGAAACGCGGACGCTCAAAGATGTTTTGGAGCTGCCCTGGGGCTTCGAGATCTACAGCCTGCTGACGCGCTGGAATCCGTTGAATTTCTCCCGGCCGCTCCCACTTCCCGGGAGCGGCTACAAGGTGTTGGTGGTTGGTCTCGGACCTGCGGGTTTTACGTTATCGCATTACTTGATGAATGAAGGTCACACCGTTGTCGCTGTGGATGGCCTGAAGATTGAGCCGCTGCCCGAATCGCTTTCTGGTGTTGGTGTGTCGGGTAAGCGCACGGCGTTTCGGCCGATCCGTGACATCCGCGAAATCTACGAATCGCTCGACGATCGCGTGATGGCGGGTTTCGGCGGTGTAGCAGAGTACGGCATCACCGTCCGGTGGGACAAGAATTTCTTGAAGATGATTCGCTTGCTGCTCGAGCGGCGCGGTGAGTTCAACATGTTCGGCGGTGTCCGATTCGGCGGCGCGATGACCATCGATAGCGCCTTCGAGCTGGGCTTCGATCACGTCGCGCTGTGTGCCGGAGCCGGACGCCCGACGGTGATTCCGATGAAAAACGGCCTTGCGCGCGGCGTTCGCCAGGCGTCGGATTTTCTGATGGCCCTGCAACTTACTGGGGCGGCTAAGACGGACTCGGTCGCCAATCTCCAGATCCGTATGCCGATCGTGGTGATCGGCGGGGGCCTCACTGCGATCGACACAGCCACCGAATCGCTCGCCTACTACGTAGTTCAGGTTGAGAAATTCCTGAAACGCTACGAAACTCTGGTCGCCGAAAAAGGTGAGCGCGAGGTCCGCGCCGCGTGGAGCGAGGAAGAACACGAAACGGCAGACGAGTTTCTTGCTCATGCTCGCGCCATCCGCGCGGAACGGCAGGCGGCTGCGCGCGAGAGCCGGCGTCCGAACCTGATCGGTCTGTTGAATTCCTGGGGTGGCGTCACCATCGCGTATCGCCGGCGCCTAGTCGACTCGCCCAGCTACACGCTGAACCACGAAGAAGTCTGGAAGGCGTTTGAAGAAGGCATCCGTTTTTCCGAAGGTCTGGCGCCTGCGGAAGTGGAAGTGGACCGTTTCGGCCACGCCTCGGCGCTGCATCTCACGCGCCACAAATTTGATGAGACGCGCGGGAAAATGTCGCCTACCGGCGAACCTGTGCGGCTTCCGGCGCGCTCGATCCTGGTTGCGGCGGGAACCCAGCCCAACACGGTGCTTGGCCGAGAAGATCCAAGCAACGTTTTTCTCGATGGCCGCTGGTTCCAGGCCGTGGATGACGAAGGACAGCACGTTCAACCTGAGCGTGTCGCGAAACCGCAAAGGGCGCGTGTGCTCACGTCGGTGAGGCCGGACGGCCGCGCCATTAGCTTCTTCGGTGATCTGCATCCCTCATTCGCAGGCAACGTGGTGAAAGCGATGGCGAGCGCCAAGCGCGGCTATCGTGTCGTCTCGCGGGTTCTCGCGCGGCGCGCGCCCGCATCACCCGAGCCCGCGGTGCTTGTCGATCATCTGAATCGCGAGCTGCGCGCGGTGGTCGAAAAAGTGGTTCGCCTCACGCCGACCATCGTCGAAGTTGTGGTCCGCGCGCCCATGGCCGCGCGCGCGTTCCAGCCCGGCGAATTCTATCGGCTCCAAAATTACGAGACGCTCGCGATGCGCGTTAACGGAACCACGCTTGCGATGGAGGGTCTGGCGCTCACGGGCGCGTCGGTGGATCGCGAACGAGGTCTGCTTTCGACCATCGTGCTTGAAGTCGGCGGCTCGTCCGATCTTTGCACGCTTTTGAAACCGGGCGAGCCTGTGATCCTCATGGGACCCACTGGAACGCCCACGGAAACGCCTTCGCGCGAGACCGTGCTGCTTGCGGGCGGCGGCCTCGGCAACGCGGTACTCTTTTCCATCGGCCAGCAGCTTCGCGCTTCGGGATCGCGGACGATCTATTTCGCCGGCTATAAGAAAATGATCGACCGCTACAAGGTGGAAGAGATCGAGAAAGCCGCGGACGTGATTGTCTGGTGCTGTGATGAAGCGCCCGGATTCACGCCCGGCCGCGTGCAGGACAAAGCTTTCGTCGGCAACATTGTCGATGCCATGACTGCGTACGCGCGCGGCGATCTCGACGAGCCCGAAATTCCGTTCAGCCAGGTGGACCGGTTGGTCGTCATCGGATCGGACGCGATGATGCACGCCGTCCAGCGCGCCCGCTACGGAGCGCTCGCACCGTACTTGAAGAAAGATCACAAGGCCATTGCGAGCATCAACTCACCGATGCAGTGCATGATGAAGGAAATTTGCGCGCAGTGCCTCCAGCTCCACAAGAATCCGGTGACGGGCGAGGAGACGGTAGTGTTTTCCTGCTTCAATCAGGACCAGCACATGGACGAAGTAGATTTTGCGAGCCTCCGCACGCGCCTGTCGCAGAACGGCGTCCAGGAAAAACTGACCAAGCAGTGGATCGATCGCTGTCTCCGGCAGATCGGCGCGCGGGAAGAATTAGTTACACAATAAACCGCGATTCAGAAAGAGCCGGGGTCGAAACCAAATCGAATATCAAGGCGATTTACATTGCAAGCTGTGCAAGGCC
>Ga0126373_10001105_pt1 | contig 18857 bp, 19 predicted proteins | sample PanSoiMetPlot_11_FD_92545 | JGI IMG/M metagenome (GOLD analysis project Ga0126373, IMG submission 92545) | Tropical forest soil microbial communities from Panama - MetaG Plot_11 | ecosystem: Environmental > Terrestrial > Soil > Tropical forest > Bulk soil | place: Panama | collected 2016-02-17 | reverse complement strand
TCACCGCGGAGCAGTATTGGGAGCGGATCGATCATTTCCTTGGCCGGGTCGTGCCGGTCGCAACCGCCGCGAAGGTGCGCCTGGCGTGCCATCCGCAAGACCCCTACACGCCGCCCGGCTACCGCGGCGTCACTAGCGTGCTCGGCACCGTCGACGGGCTGAAACGCTTCGTGCAGATGCACGAAAGCGCCTATCACGGGCTCAATTTCTGCCAGGGCACGATCGCCGAAATGCTCGACGACCCCGCCCGCGAGATTTTCGACGTAATCCGCTGGTTCGGCGGGCGGCAAAAGATCTTCAACGTGCATTTGCGCAACATCCGGGGGGGGAAGCTCGATTTCATGGAGACCTTTCCCGACGAGGGCGACATGGACATGCCGCGCGCCCTCGCCCTCTATCGCGATGTCGGCTATCCCTACATGCTGATGCCGGACCACGTGCCGCAGATCGACGGCCGCGACCCCTCCGGCGTCGCCTTCGCCTATTGCTACGGCTACATCCAGGCGCTCATCGACGCGCTCCGCCCGCCGCAGGATCGGGCACGCGCCTAACTGGTTCGCGGCCGCTGGGCCGGCGCCCCACGAGCGATCCGCCGTAAAAAGGGCCAACTTTTGGTGTACGCTGGCGTCAGCTAGATTTCTTGCTTTATCGGAATTCGAAGGAACTGAGATATGGTCTGCTTTTGGTTCTGTTTTGCTGCGCATCTACCACACGATCGTTTCTTCACGAAAATTCCCGGTTCAATGCATTTAACGGGAAAGAAGTTCCCGTTTAGCCGGCAACGGGAATTGACCGGCAAGCGGTTGATTCCCTTAATTGTTTTCGGTGCCAGAACCGCACTTTCCGAGCCGAATCGAAAAAATTGCCGGTTCTACGGGAATAACCGGGAGTGTCAGGTCTTTGGTCGGGGCGCTATTCGAGGGCTTTGACGATTTCCTCGCACATCTTTTTGGCGTCGCCGAACAGCATCATCGTGTTGTCGCGATAGAACAGCTCGTTCTCGACGCCGGCATAGCCCGAGGCCATCGAGCGCTTGACAAACAGCACGGTCTTGGCGCGCTCGACGTCGAGGATCGGCATGCCATAGATCGGCGAGGAGGGGTCGGTTTTCGCCGCGGGGTTCGTCACATCGTTGGCGCCGATGACAAAGGCGACATCGGTCGACGCGAAGTCGCGGTTGATCTCGTCGAGTTCGAACACCTCGTCGTAGGGGACGTTCGCCTCGGCCAACAGCACGTTCATGTGCCCCGGCATGCGTCCGGCGACCGGGTGTATCGCATAACGCACGCCGATCCCGTCCTTTTTCAGCATGTCGGCCATTTCGCGCAGGGCGTGCTGCGCCTGCGCGACCGCCATGCCGTAGCCCGGCACGACGACCACCGAGCCAGCATTCTTCAGAATGAACGCGGCGTCCTCGGCGCTGCCTGATTTGACCGAACGGTCGCCAATGCCCGCGCCCGGCGCCAGCGCGCCGCCCTCGGTGCCGAACCCGCCCAGGACCACATTGAAGATCGAGCGGTTCATGCCGCGGCACATGATGTAGCTGAGGATCGCGCCCGACGAGCCGACGAGCGCGCCGGTGATGATCAGCAGACTGTTCGACAGCGTGAAACCGATGCCGGCGGCCGCCCACCCGGAATAAGAGTTCAGCATCGAGATGACGACCGGCATGTCCGCCCCGCCGATCGGCACGATCAGCAGGAAGCCGAGCGCCAGCGATACCAGCAGGAGCAACACGAATACCGGCGCGCCCTCGGTCGAAACGAAGAGCGCGATCAGCAGGATCAGCAGGACCCCGAGCGCCCCGTTGATCAAGTGCTGTCCCGGGAACACCATGGGGCGGCCGCTGACGAGGCCCTGCAATTTGCCGAAGGCGACGACCGACCCGGTGAATGTGATCGCGCCGATCGCCATGCCGAGCGACATCTCGACGAGGCTGCTCGAATGGATCGCGCCGCGTGTTCCGATGCCGTAGGATTCCGGAAAGCTGAACGCGGCGGCCGCGACGCACACCGCGGCAAGGCCGACGAGGCTGTGAAACGCCGCGACAAGCTGTGGCAGCGCCGTCATCTGGATGCGCAGTGCGATGAACGTGCCGACCGCGCCGCCGATCACGATCCCGAGGACAATCAGCCAGAAGCTCACGACATGCGGGGTCAAGAGCGTCGTGACCACCGCGATGATCATGCCCGCGATGCCGTAGATGTTGCCGGCCCGCGCGGTCTGCGGCGAGGACAGGCCACGCAACGCCAGGATGAAGCAAATCGAGGCGATCAGGTAGAAGAAGGCGGAAAGGTTTTCGCTCACCGCAGCCCCGCTACCGCTTTCTGTGAAACATCTCGAGCATGCGCTGCGTGACGATGAAACCGCCGAAGATGTTGACGGCGGCAAGCGCCACCGCGACGAAGCCCATGATTTTGGCGAAACTGACCCCAACCGGCCCCGCCGCGATCAGCGCCCCGACAACGATCACGCTCGATATCGCGTTGGTGACGCTCATCAGCGGCGAATGCAACGCCGGCGTCACCCGCCAGACGACGTGGTAACCGACAAACACCGCCAGCACGAACACTGTCAGCTCGAAGACGAAGGGCGTGCCGCCCATAACCGCCGCTGCGGCGGGCGCGCTTGTCAGCTGCCGCGCCAACCGTTCGAGGTTGTGCGCCAGGGCATCGGCATTGCCGGCCAGCTCGCCCGCGCGTTCGGCCAGAGAGGCAGGTTCGGCCATGTCTCCACTCCGTCAGCTGTTGGGGGCCGCCGCTTCCGCCATTGCCGCGGGCCGGAGCGCCGGATGCACGACAGCGCCATTCTCGGTTAACAGCGTCGCGCTGATGATTTCGTCCGTGGCATCGATCTTGAGCCGGTGATCCTTGTCGATCAGCAAGCCGAGAAAAGACAGCAGGTTGCGCGCATAGAGCTGGCTCGCATCGACGGCGATGCGAGAGGGCACGTTGAGATATGCGAGGATTTTGACCCCGTTCAGCGTGGCGGCGACCTCGTTGGGCCGGCTGCCCTCGACATTGCCGCCCGCCTCGACCGCGAGGTCGACGACCACAGATCCCGGCACCAGCTCGCCGACCATCGTCTCCGTCAAGAGCACCGGAGCTTTCCGACCAGGGATAAGCGCGGTGCAGATGACAATGTCCGTTCGCCGCAGCGCCTCGGTGATCTTTTCGCGCTGCCGGCGCTGATAGTCGTCCCCCATCTCTCGCGCATAACCCTCGGCCGTTTCCGCCGAGCCGGCGGCCGGCTCGTCCACAGTGATGAACGTGGCGCCCAGGCTCTCGACCTGCTCCTTGGCGGCGGCTCGGACGTCGGTCGCGGCAACGATCGCGCCGAGCCGCCTTGCGGTCGCGATGGCTTGCAGGCCGGCCACTCCCGCGCCCATCACCAATACCCGCGCCGCCTTGATCGTCCCGGCGGCGGTCATCATCATCGGAAAGGCGCGGCCGAACTCCGCGGCGGCGTCGATAACGGCCTTGTAGCCCGCAAGGTTGGCCTGTGACGAGAGAACATCCATCGCCTGCGCACGGGTAATTCGCGGCAGCAGCTCCATCGCAAAGGCCGAGATCCCGGCGCGGGCGTACGCTACAACATCGCTCGGATTCTGCGCCGGCTGCAAGAGCCCGATCAACACGCTCCCGGGCCGCAGATACTTCAGCTCGTCGACGCCGCCTTCCCCCTCGAGCAACGGGCGCTGTACCTTCAGGACGATGTCCGCGTCTCCCAGCGCGGCGTCCGGATCGGACACGATCGAAGCACCAGCAGCGGCAAATGCGGCGTCCGCTATGCACGCGCCGACGCCGGCGCCGCTTTCCACAATGAGATTAAGGCCCATCCCGACCATCCTCTTGACGGTGTCGGGCGATGCAGCCACCCGGCGCTCATGCGCCCGTCTCTCCTTGATGACGGCAACCTTCATTTGACGATGGTTCCTGACTCGGCGGGGCCGCACAATGCCGTGTGAGCCGAAATTTGTGAAGAGTTAACCAGGAATGTGCGACAGATGCAGCGTGCATTTTGATCCGGTTGTCGGGCTTCGCCGCTGTTCGCTGCCGTGGTACCCTGTTCGGTCCGCATATAAGCTCATCGCGCCGCATGCCGCAGCCCAATTGCACGCAGGGAGGGGCGATCAGGAAATCCCGTATTACCGGGGACCGACATTGCCGGGGAATAAGTGTTTAGGAGGTTCGTTGTTGCTTCGTCAGAAATTCGCGGGATCGCCGTTACGTTTGGTTTCGGACCGAGATCCGGCGAGCAGCCGATTCAGCGATCAGCTGATTGCTGTCCTGCCGAGGCTACGTCGGTTTGCTCGCGGACTTACAGGCTCGGCGGTCGAGGCCGACGATCTCGTCCAGGCGGCGTGTGAGCGTGCCCTCGCACGCCAGCACCAATTTCAGGAGGGCACGCGGTTTGACAGTTGGATGTTTCGCATCGTGCAGACGATCTGGATCGATCAGATCCGCGCGCGAGACGTCCGGAAGGAGGATAGCGATACGGCCGCGCGGCTGGGTTCCGACGAGCCGGTGCGGCGAGTGGAGGCGCGTCTGGCGCTCGATGAGGTTCGCCGGGCCGTCGATCGCTTGCCGGCAGATCAGCGGATCGCGCTGTTGCTCGTAACTGTTGACGGATTGAGCTACAAGGAGGCCGCAGAAGTTGTGCGCGTGCCGGTAGGGACGATCATGAGCCGCTTGGCGCGCGCTCGCATCGCACTGCTGCAGCAGCTTGAGGCGGGAGGCGCGATGCGCGGGAGTGTCAAGGATGCAGAAGCGCAGTGACGATTGTCTCATCGCCTATCTCGATGGCGAGATGGAGATGACCGAGCGGCGCGAAATCGAAGCTTGGCTTGCCACCGATCCTGCCGCGCGCGAAACGCTCGCTGCGCTCGGAGAATCGGGGAACCTGGTGCGCCTAGCTTTTGACGAGGTCGTGCAGGAGCCGGTGCCTGATCGGCTGATTGCTGCCGCCCGCGGCGAAATAGCGGCGAAACGGACAGGCGCCCAGGTTCTTCCCTTCAAGCGTCGGCAGACCACCATTTTTGAAGCTCTGCGAGGTCGTTGGTGGATAGGAATGCCGGTAGCGGCATCACTCACCGGCCTGCTTCTTGGTGGTATTGTCGCCTATCTCGGAGTCGAAAGGCTCGCGCCGGGCAGCGTCGGCGCCCAGCAGCCGGCGATGGAAATGGTGGCAGCCGACAACGCCTGGCTCGACAATGCCGCCGGGTATTTCAAGCTGTCGGTGAGTGCTGGTGACGCCGGGCTGATCGATGTGCCGGCGACCGGGGACCCGCGCGAAGCGCTGCAGAAGATCAGCCAGAACTTGCCGCAGGAAGTCCGCTTGCCGGACCTCAAGCCATGGGGGCTCAACTTTCTCGGAGCGCGGCTCGTCGTCGCCGACGGCCGCCCGGCAGCCCAGCTAGTGTACACGACCGACAATAAGGCAATCGGGCCATTGAGCCTGATAATCGGATCCTCAAAGGAACCGGACATTCCGCCCACCCTTGCCCGGCGGCAGGATGTCAACTTGCTCTACTGGCGACATCAGGGTCGCGCCTATGTGCTCGTTGGGCAATCCGATATCGGTTATCTTTGGGGGATTGCGAATGACGTTGCCTGGCAACTTGACGCAATCTGAGACCTCGCTGGATAGAAAGCCCGCCGATAGCGCGGAGTTACGCCGCTTCGAACGCACCAAGCTGTTGATCGCGCCCTAAGATCTCCTGGACGGTTTCGGGCGCTTTGGGCATGATCTGAGCGCGTAACTCACCTACACATTAAATTTGATCCCACTCATGCATGCTCGGAGGACCGCAAATTCGTCCTGATACCGGGAGCAGAGACAAGGAAGGTTCGGCAATGGTTGCAATCGAATCGACCCCCGAGATGGCAGCTGCGGTTTACGCGACGATCGCGCGGAATCTGGCCGTGGTCCGTCGCCGGCTGGGCAGACCATTGACCTTGGCGGATAAGATCTTGCTCGGTCATCTCGACGACCCCGAGCACCAGGAACTCGAACCCGGGCAGAGCTATCTGCTCGTGCGGCCCGACCGCGTGGTTTTTCAAGACGTGTTGGGGCAGACCGGTTTGCTGCAATTCATGCAGACCCGAAGAGAAAAGGTCGCGGTGCCCGCCACCGTGCATTGCGACCACCTGATCCAAGCCAGGGTAGAAGGCAGCTCCGACTTGCGTGAATCCCTCGCCGAGAACAGGGAGGTGTACGATTTCCTGCGCTCGGCTGCTGCGAAATATGGCTTGGGTTTCTGGGGGCCCGGCGCGGGCATCATCCACCAAGTGGTGCTGGAGCAGTACGCCTTCCCTGGCGAGTTGATCATTGGCACCGACTCGCACACCCCAAACGCCGGCGGGCTCGGTGCCTGCGCCGTCGGGGTTGGGGGGGCCGACGCCGTGGAGGTCATCGCCGGATTACCCTGGGAAGTGCTCTATCCCAAGCATATCGCGGTCTACCTCACCGGGCAGATGAGCGGATGGACGGCGCCCAAGGACGTCATTCTCTACGTCGCAGGGCAATTGACGGTCTCTGGCGGCACCAACGCCATTGTCGAATATATCGGCCCCGGGGCGCGCACGATCAGCGCCACCGGCAAGGCGACAATCACCAATATGGGCGCCGAGCTCGGCGCGACGACGTCGATGTTCCCGGCCGACGATCACATGGTCCAATATCTACGGGCGACCGGCAAAAGCGCGCTGGTCCCACTTATGCAACAGAACCATCACCTGCTCGTACCGGACAAGGAGGTCGAAGCCGATCCCGGCAAATACTACGACCGCGTCGTCGAACTGGATTTATCAAAGCTCGAGCCGTACATCGTCGGTCCGCATTCTCCAGACAGAGCGCGGCCGATTTCTCAGCTCGCCGCCGAGGTGGCCGATGCCGACAACGGGTTCATTGACGAGATTTCTACAGCGCTCATCGGCAGTTGTACGAATTCGTCGTACGAGGATATGAGCCGGGCGGCCGATGTCGCTGAGCAAGCGAAAGCGCACGGTATCAAGGCTGGGGTGCTATTCCTGGTAACGCCAGGCTCCGAGCAGGTGCGCGCCACGATCGACCGCGACGGTCAGATGCAGTCGCTCAAGGACGTGGGCGGCACCGTCCTAGCGAACGCCTGCGGACCGTGTATTGGCCAATGGCGCAGATCCATGGCGGTAGACGCGGTACCAAATACGATCGTGACCTCGTACAATCGCAATTTCCCGCGACGCAATGACGGTTCGCCCGCGACGATGAACTTCATCGGCAGCCCGGAAATCGTGACCGCGTTCGCGCTCGCCAAACGGCTGTCCTTCAACCCGCTGACCGACACCCTGACAGACGCACAGGGCAAGTCGTTCCGTTTCCAGCCGCCCAAGCCAGCGCCTGAGGTGCCGGCGCACGGTTTTGACGCCGGGCTCGCCACCTACGTCGCACCGCCTGAGGACGGCAGCAGCATCAAACTGGAAGTCGATCCGAACAGCGAGCGGCTGCAATTGATGGAGCCCTGGCCGGCCTGGGACGGCAAAGATTTTGTGGATATGCCGGTGCTGATCAAGACTAAGGGCAAGACGACAACGGATCACATCTCGCCGGCCGGTCCCTGGCTGCGGTATCGCGGCCATCTGGATAAGTTCAGCGACAACATGTTCATGGGCGCGACGAATGCTTTCAGCGGCCAAGCGGGCACCGGGATCAATGTCCTGTCCGGACAGCAGGGAGAGGCGATCGGCACGATTGCCAGGGACTACAAAGCCCACGGCGTCAGGTGGGTCGCGATTGGCGATCACAACTATGGCGAGGGCAGCAGCCGCGAGCACGCGGCGTTGTCGCCGCGTCTGTTGGGCGGCGCGGCAGTAATCGCTCGCAGCTTTGCGCGCATCCACGAATCCAATCTCAAGAAACAAGGCCTGTTGGCGCTGACTTTCCAGGATCCGGCAGATTACGAGCGCGTCCGGGCGGACGATCGCGTCAGCTTAGTCGGCTTGCAGGAGATGGCGCCGAGTCAGCCGATCGAATGCCGTGTCAAGCATTCGGACGGGACGAGCGAGACGCTCCTGCTGAAGCACACCTTCAGCGCTTCACAGCTGGAGTGGTTTCGCAAAGGCTCGGCGCTCAACCTGTTCCATCGTTAGATCGGGCGTGTCTTCCTCGCCCCCAGCGTCTCGCTCAAAAACCCTCGGGCTGCTAGGCTCGCGCGCTCTCACCGTAGGCGATCAATTTGCGAAGCAACGGCTTAGAAACCTGTTCGAGGCAAGATCGTATTCCAGGCTTCGAGCACGGTCTCGCCGACTAGTACCATTGCTACGATCTTACAAGTCTGGCAGATCATCCGGGAAAGAAATCGCCTTGTCGGCATGCTGCACCTCCTCTATGCATTCGCCGCACTCGTGGCCCCGAGTTTGGTCGCTTTCCAATGGCGAAGGCTCGGCAGCGTCAGGTTCCGACTATACAGCACGAATCTATCCAAATCTGGTGCTAGATGACGAGAAGTGAGGTTCTCGTGGCTCTACACATTCGGCAGCCACAGCGGGGCGTTGTGACCCCAACGGAGCAAGCGGATTTTTGGCGCCGGCAGCAAGGTTTCACATTGCTGGAACTGCTTGTCGTGCTCGCGATTCTCGGACTCCTGATCGGCCTTGTGGGCCCTGCCCTCATGAAGCAATTTGGCTCCGCCAAGGAGAAGGTCGCCCATCTAGAGATCGAGCGCCTCGCGACCTCTCTTGATATGTATAAGCTAGACGTCGGAACCTATCCGTCGACAGAGCAGGGGCTGCACGCCCTCATCGCACGTCCGTCGGGCGTAGCTCATTGGAACGGGCCGTATGTCAAGCAGGACAAGGTGCCAGAAGATCCGTGGGGCCGGCAGTATGTCTATCGCAACCCGAGTCAGCGCCCCGGGCACGACTATGATCTCCTCTCACTTGGTCCGACCGGTCAGCCTGGCGGCACGGGTGCGACGGCAGCGATCCTCAACGAGTAAGCGTCTCGCCTGGCGTGTCGGCAGACGGACCCGTATCCGCTTTGTTGTTGCCCCAAGCGAGCGTTTGGTACCCTTGCGGCAGAGCGGGTCCGGTTCGAGCGACGGCAAATCGGATCACACGAGCGTTTCCAGGACCGGACGCCGATGCGGTGATCCGCACCGTCAGTATATCCGGCGGCGGCTGGTTCGCCAATGGCGCGACCGGATTGGCCTGCGAAGCCATTGTAAGGGCGGCTGCGACGATCGGGTCGGGAGTCGCAAGGTTCGGCTGCGCTGGACCGAACAGTGTCAGGTGTGGGCGGATGGCCGCGAACATCGCAGGGGTCATGCCGAGTACTCGCCCGAGCTCATCGAGACTCTCGAGCGGTCCCCCCGGCGGACCATAGTCAAGTCCTGCCGCCTGATACTCCGCGAGCAATGCAGCTTGCGGTCGAGGAGATGGCGCAGAACCGACCCACTCGCCAATCGCGACTGCCAGGCGGCGCCCGCTTTCCGGATCACTCCCGGTGACGCGCAACAGAGCTTCAAGAAGGGCTGGGGAGGCTGTATCGGGGTTGATCCACGAAGCCTCATCTTGGAGCCAAACCGTCACACGGCTGCTGCCGATGGCGAATTCTCGCGGTCTCCCGTCGACCGGCCATCGCTGCTCCGGCTGCGGGTCAGACAGGTTAAAGAGGGCCTCGAAGATCGCGCCGTCCGCAGCTGCTTGCGCGACCGAATTGTTTAGTAGATTGCTGGCGATCTGGATTTCCGTTCGTCCGCTTGCGGTCAGATGCGCGACAATGAAGCCGATCAAAACCAAGGTCCATAAGACGATGATCAGCGCGAAGCCGCCGTTCCGGCGCAACGTCGCCAGTGGCCGTCGCGACATCGACTATAGTCCGTTGGGGTTGGCCGACCCCGGGACACCCGTGCGCTGCAGTTGTTGCGGAACAAGTCCCGCGTTGATGAGGGTGCTGCGCAGATCCTCGGTCAGAGCCCTCGCATCGCGCTGATCGTGCACGACATGCGGCGTAAGCAGCACCAGGAGCTCCTGGCGCGTGCGCGTATTGGCCTGTGTCGAAAACAGCAAGCTCAACACCGGGATGTCCTTGAGAAATGGAATCCCCTGGTTATTCTGCGAGGCGTTGTCGTGGATCAGCCCGGCCATTCCGACCGTTTGGCCGTCTTGGATCGCCACCCGCGTGCGGAATATCTGATCGTTGAATGTCGGGGATCCCTGCACTGTGTTCGTCGCGGCTGCGGCCACGTCACTCACTTCCTGGGCGATGTCGAGGGTGACCAGACCGCCGGAGTTGACGCGCGGGGTCACCTGCATGATGACGCCCGTCGAATGGTAGTCGACGCTGTTCACGACCGGGGCCCCAGCCGCCAGCGTACTTGTCGCGGTTCCCGTCAGAACCGGCACTTGTTGACCGACCTGGAGACGTGCCGGCTCATTGTCGAGCACCATGACCTGCGGTGACGAGAGCACCTTGACCTTCGTTACCCCGGAAAGCGCCGCGAGCGCAAAATGCGGGGATTTGCTCAGGATGAAGTAAGGCAGCGTCGATGGAAACGGCAGGCTGCCTAACGCAGGGATCGGAGGGTTGGTGGTTCCCGACGGGCCCAGCGTTTCGGCAATATGATCGGTCTTGAAGAAGAACTGGGTGCCGTATTGCAGGGCGTCATTGAGGTCGACCTCGGCGATCGTCGCTTCGATCAAAACTTGCAGCGGGATGATGTCGATCCTGTGCAGCATCCCTTCTATTACCGAGTATTCGCTGGGCGTCGCGTAGATCAACAGCGCATTGTTGCGCCGATTGGCGATGATGCGAATGCGGTTTTCGGTCTCAGCGCCCCCGCCGCCGGTCGGCGCGGCCTCGGTCGACAAGGGCTCAGTCGCCGGAGGCGCTCCTCCCGCAGCGGCCGTCGGCGAAGGTACGGCTCCAGCTTGCGCTCCCGCTCCCCCTGTCAAACCCGCGCCGAGGCCGCCTCCGGCGCCAAAGCCGCCAAGACCGGTTCCGCCGCCGCCAAGACCTGCCCCTCCGATCCCCCCAGTGGCTCCCCGCCCGCCAAAGCCCATCCCGCCGGCCCCCGCCGCGCCCCCGCCAATCGTCAGCTGCTCAGCGCCGGGTGCGGTGGTGCCCGGCGGTGGAGGGGTTGGCGAGACGTTCCTCGGTGTGAAGGCGCGCTGCAGCACTAGCTCAAGGTCGGGGCTCTGGCCGTTTTGCACATAATACACGTGCCAGCTGCGGGCCGTCGCATCCTCGACTTCGTTCGCCAGCCTGAAAAAGCGCCTCGCCGCATCGATATAGCGCGGCTGTGAAGAAACGACGAGAACCGCGTTGACGCGATCCATTGGCAGAACGCGCACGACGCCAGCCAGAGAGCCTTCGGCTTGTGCCTGCAACACCCGCTCGAACTCGGACGCGCGTTTCGCCGGATCGGCATCGCGCACAGGAAAGAGGGCATAGGATTGGCCCGCCAAGATATCGATGTCAAAGGCGCGAGCCAGGCCGATCAAGGTCTGGCGGACCGCTGCATCACCACTGACGATCAATGCATTGCGCCCTGTATCGGCACCGATCTTACCGCCCTCGGCAACATAAGGTTCGAGCACCTTTGCCAAATCTTTAGCTGAGGCGTAGCGCAGTGGCACCACTTCAGTGCCGGCGCCAATCGCATTAGCACTGGAGACGAGGCTACGGGTTGCGCCGGCAGGCAATGGGACGACCGCGTAGACCCCGTTTCTTTCAATCACAGTGGCACCATTCGCGTTGAGCAGGTTTTCGAGCATTGGTAACAATGCCGAGCGCGCCACTGGGGTACCGGTCTCGATAGAGGCGGTGCCGTGCACATTGGGGTCGATCGTGTAATTCAGATTAAGGGTGGTCCCAAGAATTGTGCGTGCGATCTCCCGTATGTCGGTATCGACAAAATTGAGTGTCACATCGCCGGTCTGGGCTGCGCCTGAACCCGGCCGCGGCGGGACGGTCGGTGTTGTCGCTGGGCTCTGCTCGACGAACGCCCGTTGATGACTGAGATCGGGAGGTATCGCACCGCTGACGCGAGGTTCTGCCGCCTGTAGGTTGCTTGGCTGCTCCAAAGGCTGCAGACCGGGCGGCGCCGGTGCTTGACAGGCGACGGGTAACGCTAGCGCTAGCGCGAGAGCGAGCGCCCGAAAATGTTGCGTCGCCGACATCAGCGCTGCTGCTGCCGCGACCGCGGCGGCCGCGGAAGGGCGCCGGGATTGTTGATCGGGACGGCTGAGCCCTGGGGCGCGGCCCCGGCAACAGGCGCGGGAGTAGGCGGTCGCGCCGCCGCCGTCGTAGGCGGCGTGGGCGGTCGTCCGGGGATTCCGGCTGGCTGCCCCGCAGCGGGCGTGAGGTTCGGGTCCATCTTAGGCTGCAAGGTCTTGGTTCCGGCCGGACCGGTCAAAGACACCTCGCGCGGCGTGATGCTTTCGATCCGCCAGCCGCTGACAGCCTCGCCCTCGCCCAGCCGCAATGGCTTGTCGCCATTGACTGCGAAAATTGCGAGTCGCCGCCGCGGATCGATCACGATTCCTGCCAATCTCGTACCGGCGAGGTCGGAATCGGTGGCAGCGGTGGGCGCGGTTTCGGGAGGACGGCGCGTGCTATTGAACAGTGGGCGAGCAAGTATCGCCGTCAAAAGCTCATCAATTCGCGGATTCTGCTGTCGCCTCACAGCTGGCGCAAGTTCCGATCGCGAGGGTACCTCGGCGAGCGCCGTATCCTCCGTTCCGGAGGATTGGAGCTCAGTAAACATGATCGAACCGAACAGCAAGCATCCGGCAATCAACAGCAACAAAACGAGGCGACTGTTCATGGCTTGGCGGCGGTCGATTTTTCACCATCACGATAGCCGTAGACATCGAACCCGGCATCGAGCCCAGAAGCAGCGGGAGTTCCCGGCCGCCTCAGCACGCCGTGGATATGCAGATTGTCGATAACCAAAGGCGGTGTGGCAGCTTCAAGCTTAGCGAGAAACTTCACCAAAGTTTCATATTGGCCGCTCACTACGTAGCGAAGTCCAATACGGCGATAGCCCGAGCGCGCCTCCGCCGGGAGGCTTTCCGTGCTGCCGATAGTGGCGCCCACGGAAGCGGCGAGTTCTTCGATGCGGCTTTGCAGGGTGGCCGCAGCGATGGCATCACTGGCGCCCTCAAGGGTGATTCGGCGCGTACCCGCAGCGGCGCGCAGCTCCCCCACACGGGCGTGCAGAGCAGGCAATTCATCGGCCGCGGCCTGCAATCGCGGCAGCAGCACGCGCCGGTTCGCCACGAGAGTTGCGCGCTCCGCGTAGAATTCAAGGAGCGGTGTAGCTACCAGAAGATAGGCGCCTCCCAACGCCAGAATCAGTAAAGCAAACGCCAGCAATCGGCCCCGCGGACCGGTGGGCAAGGACGCGAGCGAGATTACGGCCCAACCTCCGCGTTAATCGTGAAGAGCTCTGCGCGCAACGCTTCGAGCCGTGTGACGGGCGCTGCGAAGGCGGGATTCTTGAATTCGCCATCTTCCGCGAGCGCACCAATCAGCCGGGCAGCTGCCGCAGAGCGGCCGCTCAGCGTCACTTTCCGCTGCCGAAGCTCCATCTCGGTCAAGTAAGTATCATCGGGGAGAGTGCGCGTTGCTGCCGCTAATACCACCAGCGGCCGTCCGGACCTATCACGCTCGCTGTCGACGAAGCCCGCAGTCCCCGACAACCGCTCGATTTCCTGGCGCAGACTATCGGCCTCGGCAGCGGCTGCCCGGCCAATCGCGGCCTTGCGATCGAGCGCAGCGAGCGTCAACTCCTGGCGCACAAACGGGGTGATTATCGAGGCGAGCAAGAGGATGGCGCAGGCCGTTGCCGCAGGCCAGAGCAGCCGGCTGTAGCTGGGGTCGGCGTCTCTACCATCCCCGCTAAGCGGCAAGTAAAATCCCTGATCGGGCCCATCCGCGATTTCCACTCGTGTCGGCCGGAGACCGGAGTGAACGAGCCCAGCGAGCAGCGGGTCGAGGTTAGCTTTGGGTACCAGCGAAAGACGCACCGACAAACGGCCACTTTGCCGGTCAGTTGCGGCAATACGATGGTTCCAATAAAGCTCTTCTGCACTGAATGGGGTCTCTCGGTCCATTTCAAAGGTGAGCACTTGGCGGAGATCGCGCTCCGCGGCGAGCGGCAGCGTTAGTGTCTTGCCCAACACGTCTGCCTCGCCTAGGCGCAACACCGTGCTCTTGCCGGCCGAGCGCGGCATTTCCGGCAAACCGCGAGCACCGAGCGGAAACTGGCCAACGGATGTTTCTCTTCCGCCTCGGCGCAAGTGAATTGTGATAGCCTCAACACCCAGCACCAGAGGACCTATTGGGCTAACTACGGTCGCATCAGTAGCGCTAAACGCAGACTGGCGCAGCCTCCGCGGCAGGAGGTCCAGAAGTTGCGCGGACCACCAAGCAAAAAACTCGCGGATCATGACCTGAAGACCTGAGTTGTCCAACAACCCACGAAGCTGTCCCCGATAGGGAGTAATCCAAAAGCGATGAGAGGACGTTAATTCCCTAGGTTGACTTCCCTATAGTAGATTTTCCGAATATGGCCCGAGCAAGGCAAATGTGCCGCGGTAGCCTGCATCCGGCCTGGCGAAACGGACATTTCATCGGGGCGAGGGGGACCGGAGCGAAGAGGCCATCACCCGAATCGCTCCTACTTCAGAGTTGAGGCGCAGCGATCAAATCCGGGAACCGACGCCGATCTGCTTTGGGAAAAACAAGGCGGAGGCGGATCAGTTGGGGGATTGCCGGCCCGTCCCACTGTGGTTGCCAGCTTGCTCGCTCACCGGGGGTCGGTGAACCCCAGTAAGCGAGTTCGATTCGATCGACTCCGCGAACCAGCTCAACTTCTACGGGGGCCAGCGCCGGCGCCGTAGAAAGCTCGTGTCGGTGCGGAGCCCAGCTGAGGACAAACCGTCCTTCCTGCAATTGAAGCGTGATGTCGGCGCGTTGCGTGGTCCCTAACCCGCTTGGCAAATCGCCGACGAAACTCACGTTGTCCGCGGTCCCTTTGAACACGGGGCCGCTGGCGTTGGCAGCCGCGGCAGCCGACGGCAACAGGCTGCCGACGGACGACGGGGGTGTAAGGCCGCTCAGAAGCGCGCGCAGGATTCGCGCTGTCGCATCGAGTTCGGCAGTTTGCCCGGCGCGGCGCGCCTGTGCATCCCATAACGAAAGACTCGTGCGCACGCCCTGGGTAAGCCCGACCATCAGAAAGCCGAGTACCACGAGCGCCACCAGCGTCTCGAGCAGCGTAAATCCAGACGGCCGGCCAAGCCTGCATTGCACTGCCGGACGCGGTTTCATTCGCTGGCCCCGCCGGCTCCGAGGCGCAAGGTTCTCAGCGTGACGGATCGCTCGCCGCCATGCGCAGGCCAAGAGATCACGACCTCGACGCTGAACAGCGTGGCAGTCACGGGAGAAAGGCCGCTCTGCTCCAGCGATTGACGCGCCGCGAGGGGCCGGACGCGAAGGGTCCAGCGATAACCCGCACCGTCATCGCCAGTGAAATCGCCCACGGCTAGCGCGGCATCGCGGCCGACCGCGGCGAGATGGGACTGCGCTCGCTGGACCGCCTCCTCGACCTTAGCCGCCGTGTCAACGGACAAAAGCCCGCCGCCGCCCGCGCGAAACAGCCCCACCAAGGCCAACGCGGCTATCGCCAGCGCGACGACAACCTCCAGCAGCGTGAAGCCATTGCCCCGGACAACCCGATCAGCGCACATTCGCGACGCTGACCCTCCCGGTAAGCCAGTCGACGCCCACAACCATGCTTCGCTGCCCGTCGGCAAGCGTGATTCGGCCGCCGCTGGAAGTGCCATCGGGGTTGAACAGGATGTCGCCGGCACCTTCTTGGCGCTTTTCGCCCGCGATCGTCATCAGTTCGATTGAGAATTGCGATGGCAAGCTCTGTATTTTGCCTGTTCCGATCCGGTATCGGTGTGCGTTCACATCCACATCGAAAGCGACCGATCGATTCCGCGCGATCGCCTCAGACCGCGCAAGACGCAGGTCTGCGGCGAGCTCTGCGGCAGTACCCTTGAGACCGAGACTTCTGCTCCACGGCGGCTTGTAACCGGTGACGAGGACCAGCGCGAAGCCAAGAACCGTGAGCGTGACGAGTACCTCAATCAAGGTGAAGCCGCCGCTCGGACGCGCATCACATCGCAAGGTCATTGAGACTCAGCATCGCCGTAAGTAATGCGCTGACGATCCCGGCAACAGCAAGACCCATTGCGATCGTGATCATCGGCACTGCCAGCGCCACCAGCCGCTGCACCATCAATCGCGCTTGTTCGTCATGGATATCGGCGGCCTTTAGTGCCATCGATGAGAGCTGGGCAGCTTCTTCTCCGAGCTGCAATAGGTGGATCGTTCTCGCTGGGAATAAACCGGCGGACGCCAAAGGCCGCGCGAGACCGGCGCCGCCTTTGGCCTCGACGGCTGCCGCTTCGACAGCCGCCGCCGCCGCGAGGTTCCCCAGAGCGTCCTTGGCGATGCCTAACGCCGGAATGAGCGCCACACCGTTCTGCAACAAACTGCCGAGGGTACGTGTCAGCCGCGCTGCCAAGGTCTCACGAATTAACCCCCCTACAACAGGCAAGCGCAGCAGTAGGTGATCCAGCTTTAGCCGGTAATCAGGGCGTTGCAGCAGCTGGCGGACAAGCAGGGCGCCGACGAGTAGGACCAGCAATAACCAAGGCGCCACGGTGCCGGCGCTCGCTCCAATCGTCATCAATGCTCGCGTCGCAGCAGGAAGTTCCGCGCCCGCCTGTTCGAAGATCGGCGTGAACTGCGGCAGGACGTACCCGAGCAACAGCATGATGGAGCCGATTGCGGCAACGGTCAGCAAAGCAGGATAGATCATCGCCGCCCGCAAGTTGGCGCTGAGACTGCGCTCGCGTTCGAGCAGCATCGCGAGGCGATCGAGCGTCGCCGGCAACGTGCCGCCAGCCTCGCCGGCTCGGACGAGCCCGACATAGAGCTTGGAAAAACTTCGCGGCTCGGCGGCGAGGGCGGCCGCGAGAGAACTGCCGGAGCGCACTTTATCGCGGACATTACCGAGGATCCTCTGGGCCCGGGCATTCCGCGTGTTGTCGACGACAAAGCGCAGCGCTCTGTCGAGATCCTGACCGGCCGCCAACATGATCGCCAACTCGCGCGTCATCTCGCCGAGCGCCGCCTTATCGAGACCGCGGCTGCGCCCCAGCTCAAGCTGCAGCAAATCGGACCAGCCGCGGCGGCCCTCGGCCGCATCCGCGCGCAGTACGATCTGGCCTTGCCGCTGCAGCCTCTCGACGACCGCCATCCTATCCGGCGCCTCCATAACGCCGGTCGCGACATCGCCTCCCGGATTTATCGCCGACCAGCGGAAGGACGGCACCTCAGTTCCCCCTCCGTGGGCTCATTCGCGTCTCCCGGCGCAACGGAGCCCAATCACGCTTCGCTGCGGATGCAGCGCACGACCTCTTCGATCGTAGTGTCGCCTTCCAGCACTGCCAGCAGCCCGCTGTCGAAGATCGGGCGCATCCCTTGCTCGACCGCCGCCCCCTCGATAGCGGCATCGGCGGCACCCTCGTATATTAAGCGGTCGATCGCCCGGTTGGGCACCAGCAGCTCGGCGATCGCCCGCCTTCCTCGAAAGCCGGTACCTCGGCATTCGGGACAACCCCTCGGATGATACAGTGCGATCGCCTTTCCTTCGGTCAGGCGTTCGAGACCGAATCGTTCGATCAACGCAGTCGGGGCCGGCTCAGGCGTCTTGCATAAAGGGCATAGCCGGCGGACCAGCCGCTGCGCCAGCACCGCCCGCAAAGTCGCCGTCATAAGGTAATCTTCGAGACCCATATCGCGCAGACGCGTCAGCGTCGCCGCTGCCGAATTCGTATGCACGGTCGACAATACGAGGTGACCGGTGAGCGCCGCCTGAACGGCGATCTGCACGGTCTCGAGATCACGGATCTCGCCGATCATGATGACGTCGGGATCCTGCCGCAGGATCGAGCGCAACAGGCTCGCGAAGTTCAGCCCGATCTGCGGCTTGACCTGGATCTGGTTGATGCCGGTGAGCTGATACTCGATCGGATCCTCGACTGTCACAACGTTGCGCGCCACGGTGTTTAACCGCAACAACCCCGTATAGAGCGTCGTGGTCTTGCCGCTGCCGGTCGGCCCGGTAACCAGCACCATGCCGTTTGGTAGATCGAGCGCGCGTTCTAGCGCCTCCCTAACATCCGGCGGCAAACCCAGCTTCTCGTAATCGAACTCTACGGCGGTGCGGTCGAGCACGCGCAGCACAACTTTCTCGCCATATAGCGAGGGGATCGTCGAAACCCGGAAGTCGATCTCGTGGCCGCGCACGGTCAGTTTGATGCGGCCGTCCTGCGGCAAGCGGCGCTCGGCGATATCGAGCCGGGCCATGATCTTGACGCGCGAGATCACTGCCGCCTGCAAGCGCGCCGGCGGTGGTTCGATTTCGTGCAGCACGCCGTCATACCGATAACGGACCCGTAGCCGATCGGGGAACGGTTCGAGATGGATGTCAGAGGCGTGAGTTTCGACCGCGCGCGCAATCAACTGATTGACAAGCCGGATAACCGGTGCTTCGCTCGCGAGGTCTTTCAGTCGCTCCGCATCCTCTTCCGCTGGCTCGGCGTCAGGGGCCGTTTCGTCCAGTATCTCCTCGCCGTCGACACCCTCTTCGGGCCCGGCATAAAGCCGATCGAGCGCGGCTTCCAGTTCGATCGGGACTGCGACGGCAATGCCTACAGGGCGGCCGAGCGCCGCCGAGATTGCGTTCCGGGCAAAAAAATCGAGCGGATCGGCCATGGCAACGGTTGCCCGAT
>Ga0126373_10001104_pt1 | contig 18860 bp, 33 predicted proteins | sample PanSoiMetPlot_11_FD_92545 | JGI IMG/M metagenome (GOLD analysis project Ga0126373, IMG submission 92545) | Tropical forest soil microbial communities from Panama - MetaG Plot_11 | ecosystem: Environmental > Terrestrial > Soil > Tropical forest > Bulk soil | place: Panama | collected 2016-02-17 | reverse complement strand
GGGAGACTGGGGACGTGAGTAAGGACCTCGCAGTGCAGGTTGCGGACCGCGCAGTGCGCAGGGCCCACGGCTCGACCCTTGTGAGCGCACGCCCTGAGATAATGCAGGGCGGGGCCTTGGCCCGATCCTTCACCCGCCTGTACTTGTTCTTCAACACCATGTGGCAACGCAATTACGAGGCCTACTGGCGGTCGAAGGCAATGGTCAACGAATTCGGCGACTTTGCCAAGACGCAGGATAGCGAGGCGTTTAAACGCGGCCTTCGGGAGGGCCAAACTGCAATCAAGCTCTTGGTCATGGCCAACCTCGCCCCGGCCCTGATCGAGGAGATCGTCACCCCCTACTCCGGCCACGAGCACGATAACTGGGGCACGTGGGCAGGGAAGACGTTGCTGATGATGATGTCGGGCATGATCCCTGGGGTGAGGGAAGCAGTCCACGCCTACGTTGGCGGTTGGCCCTCCACCCTAGGTATGCTCGACACAGCGTTGGGTGGCCTAACTCATGTTGTTCAAGATCTCGAGGAACGTCATCCGATGGACGCACAGCATGGGGGCAAGACAATCAAAGACTTCATCTCTCTCGGCGGCACGTTCTCCCCCTACCTCAACGACGAGTTCGGGCACATCGCAAAGTGGGCCTGGGATATCGACCACCCCAACCGTGACACCCCCCACACCCTCTACGAGCACGGCGCGGCCCTGCGCCTACCTGGGTTTCATCCTAAGGAGCACAAGAAGTGAAGTTCGTTTCAACCACTACGGAGCTTAGATATGCGGAAGTTAAGCGTTCTCATTCTCACCTTCCTCCTCCATACCCCTGCGCTTGCCCACCACCGCCACCACTACCACGGAGGCCGACCCTCAGCTTGGTGCGGATGGTACATGCGACAGGTGATGGGTGTGGCTGATTCCTCTTATAATCTTGCACGAAACTGGGCTCATTGGGGACGGATGGCTAGTGGCCCTCACGTTGGCGCTGTTGTTGTGTGGGTACATCATGTTGGGAAGATCGTAGGAGGTGGGCCGGGGAATTGGATAGTGCTCAGCGGAAACGATGGGCACCGCGTACGCTCACGTGCCAGGAGCCTGTCTGGCGCAATTGCATTCAGGGATCCATGATATGCAAAAGCACATCGACAACTTCCTCTTCGGACTGCTCTTCGGTATGGGCTTCGCCATCTCCGCAGCCGTCCTCCACTTCGTCGGACAATTCTTCGTAGGAGCACACTAATGAGAAAGCTCGCAATCGCACTCCTACTAGCACTCACTCTCCCCGCAGGGGCGGCAGAGAACGTCTGGCTCTTCTACGGAGCCGGACCACACATCTTCTCCTCGGGAATCAACACCATCGCGCGTAGGGCCCGAACCATCTCCGGCGTTGGGCGCGTTGCCACCTACGACTATCGCGACACACAAAGGGTCTACGATGAAATCCTTGCCTCACCCCACAGTGACACCGCCACCATTGTCGGGTACAGCTGCGGCGGGAATGCTAGTCTGGCCGTGGCTCAAGGACTTGCTCGAAACGGGAGGCCCGTTCACCTCCTTTCAATACAGCCTAGTGTGTGGTGCGGATGGTACTTACCAACTACAAGTAACGTCGTTTATGCCCAAGATACCTACTCCAGCTGTCTCCTCACTTTGGGATTGGGATGCCTCCGGTACTACGGGGACGCCCAACGCACGGTGCTGATCTTTCGCCCAGAGGGACATCTACGTGGGGACAATGACCCTGATGCGCAGAGAGATGTTTTGGCAGCGATTTACGCTATTGCTAATCCTAGCCGGCGTGGGGTTGTTGGTCGGCATCTTGCTCGAACGACGGATGTAACCCTAAGCACCGGCCAAAAGTGGTGGTTGGAGGGACACTAATGAACCCAGGAGCAGTAGAAGAAGGCGCAAAGGTCGCGAGTGGCGTAGTTGAGGCCCTAAGGAGCCAACCAATCGCCCTTGCCCTGATCGTGATGAACATCATCTTCGTGGTCGCTGTTGGCCTTGGCGCACATGCCTTGAATATTCGCACGACCCAGCGCTACCAGGCGCAGGACGAGTTGATCCACAAGCTAATCGATCAGTGCCTCGCCTCAAAGAGAACCCTCTTCCTCGCCCCAACCTTGAAGGAACCAGTTCATGAAGATAGCCATCAGTAGCGGCCACGGAAAGTACGTCCGTGGCGCAAAGGGGTTGATCGACGAAGTCGACGAGGCACGAAAGGTTGTGCCCGCTGTCGCCGACTTCCTCACCCTCAGCGGGAACGAGGTAGTGACGTTTAACGACGACGTCTCCACCACCCAATCCCAAAATCTCAACACCATCGTCAATTGGCACAACAAACAGGACCGCGACCTCGACGTCTCCGTCCACTTCAACGCCTACGTCCCAACCGACGGAGGGCGCGGGAACGAAACGCTCTACATCACCCAAGAGTCTCTCGCGACCAAGGTCACCAACGCAGTCTGCTCAGTCAGTGGGTTGATTAACCGTGGCGCAAAGAAGCGCTCAGATCTGTACTTCCTCAACGGCACAACCAAACCCGCGATCTTGCTTGAGGTCTGCTTCGTCGATGCTGGAGCTGACGTCGAAGCCTACACCCAACACTTCGACGACATCTGTGAAGCAATCGCCAACGCCATTGCGCCGATGGCGGAGGAGGCGCCGAAGGATCAACTCTACGTGGTGGGTAAGGTGAGTCAGTTTGGAGGCCCAAACGACACCGGGGTCACCCCGAGCGAGGGCCTTGCGTTCATCTACAAATACGAGACCAAGCCCGAGATCTTCCTCCCCACCCAACCCGCTGGCACTACCGGCCTCGCCCGTCGCCTGAACCCAGACAAGCGTTACGTTGCCCTTCGTTGGGATTACGCCCAGTTCCCAAAAACTCGCTTGGCTGGACCCGAGGTGGCGTTGGTGAGGGCAACCAAAACCAAGCGGCAATTCACCGCCCACCCTGCCGACTGGGGCCCCCACACCTCCACCGGCCGAGTCGCCGACATCTCCCCCGGCCTAATGCGCGAACTTGGGATCGATACCGACGACGAGGTCGAGGTGATGTACCCGTGGGTTGGTGAGGTGGCCTAATCCGGCTCCTGGTTCTTCACGTACGTGATGGGGTCTTTTCCCACTTGCCTAAGCCTCTTTGCTGCAAGCATGAGGTACAGGACTTTAACAAGGGAGTGGGCTGGAAGTAGATTTTGCGCAAATCTAATGATCCGATGCTCGGAGACCGGTCGGCCTTGACGTGCGACGAACTCCTCAATTTCGTCCATAGCACGTCCATCCACGCTGACCGCTCCTGCTGCAAAGACCTCAGGCATAGACTGCTCAATCTCCCGGAGCCATCCCAGAGCGGTATCGAACTGAGGACGATCCAACAGCAGGCTATCGCCACGGTCAACAGCAGCGACCATTGCCAGTTTATATAAGTGGGCTCGTCGTCGGGCGTTGTAGTGGACGAGCTTGGGGTGGGTGGGTTTGGGTCGTTCGTCATCTACTTCCCTCCATTTCTTGACTGCGTTGTGCCATGCGTCAGTCCAGCTGAACGCTCCAATGCAACCGAATATTGATCTAAGATCGCTAACCAAGTCCTCCGGGATTTCTCCAGTAACGACAGCGAAATCATCTCGAATATTCCGCTCACCACTAAACACGAGAATAAGACGGCTAGTGAAGCCTTGATCCCAAGCGAAGTCGGGGACAAACTTAACCAGATTACTAGGAGTGCTGCCAGCAATAATGCTAAGCTGCGGACGAGGGATGCGAACATGAGTGTCTTTATGGCGACGTGTGTGTTCATAGGGCACCGTTACATCGTAGAATGTGGTTAAGGTGGGGATCATGTCCCCCTCGAACGAGGAGAGCAGGGTCCCCCATTCGTCGAACATGATTGTCATTGAGTGGAATTCTAGGGTGGTCTGGACTCCGTTCATCTGAACTGGGAGCGCTCTCCTAGATCCAACGAGGGCATCGATCATACTCGCCTTCGTCATATCGGTCGGCGCAAGGTGGAAGTCGGGCAGGGTATCTAAGAGCGCCCGACCCTTCATTATAGTCCTAGTCTTCCCAACCCCCGGATGCCCCACGAGGACAACGTAGAGGTTGGGATAAAGCCTATCCCCGGTGTCTAACCAAACCTTCTGCTCCAGCGCCGCTGCGATCGTGCCAATCGCAGTCCACTTCCGAAACAGCTTTGGGGCCTCAAGATTTTCGGTAAACTCGACGAACCGGTCGATCCATGATTGACACCTTCTGTTGGCGCTTCCGTTTGTCGGCGGGAATATACGCTTTGAGGCCATCTGGATTCTTGCCTTCATCAAACTTCCCCCAGTTCCACCCTGTGGCTACTTCGTAAGGAATGACAAAATCTCGTCCCCGGTCGAGCGATATAGGAGTTCTAAGTGCTTCGACAACTTTAGGTATAACTCTATCTTCTTCTGCTTCGGGATACTGGATAAGTATTGCGTCATGGATTTGCATAAGGAGTTGACAATCTCTTCTTCTCCATACGTTGAGCATGCCTCGATTAAGAATATCAGCCAGAGAGCCTTGTGGATCGTAAGCGATTGCTTCTCTGAGTGTCGTGTCATCGTTCCTCCTCCCGAAGAAATACCGTTTGCGCCCGGTTAGATTGATGATGTATCCATCCTCCCTCAGGCGGCGGTCGACGTCGGCGTGCCAGAGGTGGTGGGCCGGGAAGGCGGCAAAGTATTTTGGCTGGAATTCCTCGATGAGCCCGATATCAATCTTAGCCTGATTCGCGAGTGTCCTCGGTTTACCGCCGTAGTTAGTCCCGTGGCCAATCTTCTTGCACATGAAGCGTCTATCGTAGTGTCGATAATACGGGCGCTCGGCAAGCTTTCTATCTTTTCGGGGATTTCCTGTCCAAGGTACGTCCCGTGGCCAGATGAGTTTCGCAACAGTAGTATGCAGATCTCCTCCTTCACAGGCGTCGAGATATCGCCCATCCCCGAGGTTCCACTCAAGCGCCCCGACAACTCTTGACTCGCCTTGCTGAGCGTCGAGGTAGGCAAGTTTGTATCCTGGATCGGCAACAAATACGCTCCTAAGGGACTCCTCAATATTTTGAAGATTTGTTCCCGTTCCAAATTCGGAAAAAGAACTAGATAGCCTTCCGGTGTTCGTGCCCGCAATGTTATACGAGGTCCGCATTCTTCCGTCACTGTCGATCTCCGTTCTCAGCACTCCGATCTTCTTCTGCAAATCCCTCATCACGAGGAGGTGGTTCACTATCTGCGTGGCGGAGAAGTATTGTGATAATCTCTCCAAAGCATCACGATTAACGCTAGGACTCCCACCCCTATGCACAGGAGGGAGATCCAGAATACCATAGAAGAGTTCGTGGAGGTGCTTGTTGCTGCGCCAGTTAAAATCATACATACCGCAACCCACTCCAACAATCTTCTCCAATTGACCTTCGAGTCGATCCAGTAATTCATAGTACTCCTCTATCACATCCACCCTTCGGGCCTCGTCAATAAGCACTCCTCGTACGCGCATCTCAAGCACTGGCCCCTGTAAGTCGCGGGAGAAGTTGTACGTAGCTGCGGTATGATTATCCAGCTGGGGCAGGAGCACATCGAGCACCTCAGCGGTAACACAGCAATCCATCCCATTGTAAATCCATTCTCGGATTTGAGGGGTAAGATCATGGGGTGAGGCGGTGGCGGTTTCAATTACCTTCATTCGGGGTGCCATCGCTTGAAATTATATCGGCGCAGATTCTCTTCATGCGTAACCTCTTCAAGGTTAGAAATGCAATCGTTCAGTCTATCCCCATCAAGATGATCCAGCGTCATTCCTGGCGTGACCCAACGGTTACGGTAGAGGGCAAACACTAGGTGTGATCGTCTAAAACTTACCCTCCTAAACCGAATCACGTATACGAAACCTTTGCCCCAACCGCGATAGTCTGCCGAGGTTCCTCCTCCATCGAGATGTATGGATCCGGCTATATCGTGTTCGTGTACGCTCTGTGAGGGCCGCTTTTTCCACCTAATGAAACCATCTCCATCCTTATCGTAGAAGTATTTACCAACTAGCTTCCAATGTATCCCTCTATTATAATCAGGATTATCACTGGCTGCTATACGATTTAGTGCAGATATGATGTTCGGCATTACTCGTCTCTCTTTATCGTCGTAACCCTCTCTCGCATCTGCTTCCAAGCTCCCTCATCTGTATAGAGAGAACCCAGGTAACCAAGAGATTTAAGAGCCTCAGGCTGAAGAGCATGATGGAGTAGCATAGTGTCATCAACAGCGCCGCGCACCTTAATTCGCATCGCGCGATAAAGGAACGCAATATCATAGAGCCCATTTTGGAACACCTTCTTCACTCGTGGATCTTCCGCCACCTCTGCCACAAATTTCCAAGCTTCTCGTTCGTCCGCAGGAGTAGGCCAATAACTTCGTCCCTTTCGTCGAGAGTCAACGAATGGTATGACAAGCGCAAGTCCGGGGTTTGGAGCGAGTCCAACGCAAGTAATAAGGTGGCCGCTTGTCTCAATGTCGATAGAAACGAATCCGTCGATGTGTCGTCGGAATTCATGTAGATCCTCCAGGGTTGGTTCTATCCACACCTCACGTTTTGGGCGACGCAGGTCTGGGAATTCGGATTCACGCAGGGCCTTGGCCAAGTCCAAGATCACTGTCGGGCGCAGGGTCATTTGTCTGGTGACAGCAGCAGGGTGATATGTGGGCAGCACTTTGAATCCGGTGGCAGTGTGAGTAGAAATTTCTGCCACTCCTCTGAACTTACTGACTCCAGTCTTGCCAAGCAGCGCCCACATAGCAGTACCTCCGAGGGCGATAACCACGTTAGGATCCGCTTTAATGAGTTCCTCTCCCAGTCGGTCGAGTTCGGGTCCAAACTCGGCTCGGATGTACTTGATGGTGGACTTGAACTTGATTCCAGGGTAGCCGGGGATTGACTTTGGTTTCGGGCCACAGAGTGCCTCCATATCATTTCCGGGAGGGTGGAGGTTGAAGACGTTGGTTAGCAAGCAGTCTGAGCGGTTGATCCCTGCGTCGGCCAACATCTGGGTCAAGAACATCCCACTGTACCCAACGAAGGGGGCCTGGCGCTTGGCTTCCTCTGCGCCCCAGGCTTCGCCAACGATTGCGATGGGGGTCATTTCTCCTCCAATGCCGCGTCGATCATGGCTTGCCAAATCGGAACAACCAAGATTGATCCAGTAATCTTGTTAGCAGAAAGGTTCATTTCCTCCGTTGGCTCCCGCATTGCCGCGATGACGGCGCGGGCTGCCGCAGTATTGATCTCACCAGGATGGATCAGGTGTTTCGACAGAGCCAATGCCACCCGCTCGACCATCGTATCTTCGAATGCCACAGCAAATCCCTCCTCGATATGACCGTCAGGAAACACCAGTTGCTTGCCTAGCGGCGTCAACTTGACCCTCATTTGTCCTCCAATGGGAACACCACCGGCATGAAGTAGAATGCGCAGCTGTGAACCTTTGATACGGCGTAGATGAACGGCGTGTTGGTGAGCCAATACCAGTAATACAGCTCGGTCATTTCTCCTCCAACGCGCGGCGAGCTATTTCCGGGCACGACAGCAAGAACCCCTGCCCGCCTTTCATTGCCGCGATTTGCTCCAGTGCCGTGCGCAGCCTGTCTATTTTATCGCTAAACTGTTGGTTCTCCAGTGCGTAGCTGTCACAGACAGCTTGCGCTTGCCTTACCTCCTCCCGCAGTTCATACAATTCCTCAAGCTGTCCGTCAGTCATTTCCCTCTCTCCTAATTAGTGCTAGGTGGTCAACTTGACCTTACGGCGCCCTAGCGAGCCGGCCGGCCTACTCCTCAACCGGAGCAGTGTTCCGCACGCGGGCCATCACTCCATCGCCTGATTGGAGTGGCTCATGTGCGACCTGTGCCAACACTCGGCAGTTCACGGCTTCGGGAACCGCCTGCTTGAAGGACTTCCCATCGCTGAGATCCACTCCGCAATGTTCGAGGAATTCCTTCAGCCTATACTTCGACTTCTCGGTGAGGTAGAACCTGACCTCGATGATGGAGTCGCGGACTTCCCCGAACTCCTCAAGTTCATCCTCATCCGGCTCTCCCTTCCCTTCCCAAGGCCCAATCACCTTGAGGGAGAAGGCTACGAACTCGGTCCCGGTTCCCGACTTATCCTCCCTGAAGCTCTGGACCACGGTGTCGTAATAACCGCGGGGGAGGAGAGGCGGCCGCTCTGCGTCCTGCGCAGGTTGGTCGAGGATCGAGCCGAAGGTGGGTTTGGTTTGCGTTGCTGATTTTGCCATTAGGCAAGTTCCTTCTTGATCTGTTTCAGGTGATGGATCTTCTGCTTAAGCTCTGCGATACGTCTTGATATGGCTGTTTCTATGCTGCTCCTTCGCTTGCGGTGGGTTTTGTGTTTGTGTTTCCAGTGGCGTTTTAACATCAGCGATAGATGCTTGCGCTGTGCTTGGGTTTTTACTGGCATTGGGTGGCTTCCTTAACACGTTGAAGAAGTCGGCTAGTCCGGTTTCGATTGGGTACTCTTTCTCCATCTCAAAAGGCTTTGGATTGGCAAGATCCAAGAGCGGGGTTGAGGTCGTGCGCAGGGTTCGCTTGCCATTGTTGTTGTAGAAGTGCACGACGTTGGGGAAGTACTGTGGGATCTTTGGGGATAGTTTCTGTCCAATCCCCTGTGGGAACGCCTTCACCCTCTCCGCTCCCGAAGGATCCTGGATCGTCATATAAACAAGATGGCCAATGACGATAACGTTAGTAGCAAGGCTATCACTCCCCAGGTTAGCCAAATCCTTCTCCACCGCGTCCTGCGAGTTTCCATAAGTGACTCTAGGGTCAAGTTGACCCGACCTACCCCTGGGCGTAAGAGGTTCAGCCCAGTCGTACGCCGAGTCGCAATATCGAGATAGGCTGTCCCATACAAGTATCCAGTCGGGTCCCCATTCCGAGGGTCGTCCGAGATCTTCGTCATCTGTTTTCCAATGCTCCATCATTTTGCGTGCTGAGGTGTAGGCCTTGGGCACACCCTTAATCACAGGCCCATCTGGACCCATGACGTAGGTATCGCGAAAGGTGGCGAAATGAACGTTGTTCAAAAGCTCAGGGCACTCACGTTCAACAAAGGACCGGAGTGGGCTGAGCATGTTGTCCATGTCTACGATGGCGAGCTTGTATCCGGCACAAACAAGCGAGGCAAGCCCACCTGTCTTACCAGCTTTGGAATCCCCAAGGACGAGGAGCTTAATTAGGTTTGTTGAGTGGTGTTGTTGAAGGGTCGGCATAGGGTACCTCTGTGTAGAAGGTGAGGATGTCGTGTCGGCGCAGGTCTGCTGAAAATGGGCAGTCTATGGTCATGGTGACGGAGTTTCCAAGGTCAATCATTGCTCGAAACCCAGTGGCTCCTCTCTCCACCCTGATCACTCTAAACTTCCCCAGGATCAAGCGGACCCTAAACTCTATCTCGTCTTGAGTGGATTCCATCTTTCGTTCTCCGGGAGCTGGATGAAGCTTGCCGTGAGGAACCTCTCTCGGACTTGCGGGGATTTGTTACAGATCTCCCTAAATCTGCAACCACCGTACTTATCGCACGACATATCGTTTCGGGGCCAGTTATCCTCTCGGGCACATCGTTCTGCCAAGCGTAACCAGTAAGCGAGGTCACGAGTCCATTCTTCAAGTTGATCACTAGACCGATACGTAAATCGGCGGGCGAAGTTAGGTTTCTCTGGCTTGTCTTTAGCAAGCTGCGCAGCGTCGACAATGATTCCTTTGACATTTGCATCGAACACCACCTTGGTCGCGAGGGTGTAGAATGACATTTGATTATTGGGTTCGTATTGGGCGAAGTAGTAGTCGGTCAGGGGGCTGTTGGTGGTTTTGTAATCCTTTCCAAAGATCTCGTCGTTGAACACCACGATCTTGTCGAGGTGGCCGCAGAGGAGGTAGGGTTGGTCCCAACCCTCTGGGCCGTAGTTGAGTTCGAACCTAAAGCTCAGCTCGACAGCGGGGGTGTTGTCGGGTCGGATGTAGGTGATGGCCTTGTCGTCTTGGTAGTGGTCGAGATAACACACCACAACGTAGAGTAGGGAGCGGCGGTTTTTTGAGGCTCCGGCTTTGGTGGTTACGTCGGGGTCCCAGTCCCGGGTGGAGTAGAGGAGTTCGCGCACAACCTCAACCAACGCGTCCTCGTGGTTCAGACCTTGGGCGCGGAGCTTGTCGTAGTTCTGGAGGGCGAGGTGGTATTCAATCCCAAAGCGGAGGTGGACTGATTCATCCTTGGGAGTCCAGCCCAAGATGTGGGTGAGGTAGTAGTAGTAGGCGCAGCGTTTGAAATCGCCGAGGGAAGTTGAGTCCCAGGCCCACTGGATTTTGGTGCCGGGGAGGAAGTGGGACTCGGGCTCTTGGAGAAGGGCGAGTGTACTCATAGCGGCCTCAGTCCAAGCTTGGGCTTGGGTTTGAGGAGCTTCTTCATCAGCTTATCCACCTTGGGTGAGTAGTCACTCTTCTTCGCCTTGATCCCACTCTCCGCTCGATCCCTGTCCTTGCGGACGTAGGCAATGATTTGGTCCAGGTTTTGGGGAGTGAGTTCGTCTGGTGGCAGAATGTTCATAAGCCAGTCGAGGTAGTTCATTCCTCCTGGAAATCGCTCATCCTCATCGGCGATACGCTCTTGTGTTTTGACCATGCTCGTATGATCTCCCTTATCCTTGCGCTCCAGCCATAACCGTAGGCGCGTTTCAGCGTTTCGATATCCTTGGTGTATAGGAAGATGGTGACTTTGGTAATTGGTTCCCCTTTAAGAATACCCATGCTCCGTTTGTGTACCTCCAATGCGTCCAGGGGTCGGTGTTGGGATCGCAGAGCTTCCCACAGACAATGCACATGAATGGCTTGCTATTAGGCCAACGGTCGGTGACGCAGACTTGACACATCATGCTGTGAGTTCCTCTATCTCGTGTTCGATGATATTGCGTTTGATGTGGACCCACCACTCCCCATCCTCGTGGCGGACGAGGACGATCAGGGCGTCGTAGTCTGAGATCCCATACTCCGGGTCATCCGGCGCACGGGACAGGCAGTTGAGATCGCGGTCGAGCTGACGGGCTTTGTGTAAGCGCACACGAAAGTGCATGGCATCGCCCCGTGAACCTACCCTCACCCGGATCCCATTGGGTGAGTCCATTGCTTGGTCAAGCACATCGTAATAGGCCTTATAGGCGCTTCTTGTGATGGGTGCATTCATTTCAATCCTCGTCCAGCCTCTAGGATTGGCATGTTGGCTTCTGTAGGAATGTAGATCATCGTCGGTTTGTTATTGCCGGTAACGTCGGTGATCCACAGGTACCGGAGGTAGGCTTCGTTGTCCTTGAGGCTGTCGCCGATGATCTTGTTGGCTTGGGCAACGCCTTTGGCCCGGGCTATCTCAACCTCGGCAAGTTTAGCAGCCGCGGCTAGCCGACCCTCAGCATCCACGATCTGGACCTGTTTTGAATACTGAGCCTGAGCCAGTTCGGCTTCGCCACTCATGCGTTGGTCGTAAACGCGGTATATAGGACAGCCAGCCAGCATAAGCGCGAACCCAACAGTGCCAAAGATCGTGGTGTAGATTATGAGTTTCCGATCCATCGTATCTCCCTTTCATCTATCTCATAGAGGGTGTCCTTGGAGCGGGTGGTGATGACGTAACGCAGGTTTCGTTCCTGCTCCTCCTCCAGGCGGATCAGGTGGGGGTTGAGGTGAAACACAAGGTCGAACTCTAGGCCCTTCGCTTTGTGGCCTGTGAGAAATTGTACATTTCCTTTCTGTGCAAAAAGGCTCTCAGCCCACGCGATTGCGCCTTGTAGAGTTTGACCGTTGCGTGCGAATACTCGCATGCAATCAGCAATATCTCTGGCTGTGGTAGATTGTCGGGCGAGCTTTTCCTGTAGCCACCAGTCGATGGCCGAGAGCGTTTCACGTTGTGACATACCCTCATCGCCAAGCTTCCTCATTATTGTGATAACCTTTGGCCCAATATCAGAGCCATGCACGCTAACGCTGCGCCCAGCAGCAAGAAGACGAAGAGCCAGTGAGAAAAGGGGTGCGTTGTTGCGACAGATGATAGCGCAATTATCAGTGAAATTGTGGACACCAGGATTGCGTAGGCTAGCAGCCAGTCCTCCACGACGCACCCACCTCATCTTCGGCTTGTGCCAATGGACCGCTTTGACGATGGCTTCGGGACAACGCCAGCAGACTGTAAGATCCGCTTCCTCCGCATCGAACTCGGCTTTATGTCTGTCCATCCCGTCCGGATAGGCTCCACGAAAAGCATATATAGCCTGCCCACCGTCGCCAACTGCAACAATACGAGATCTGTGGAATCTCTTAAGCATTGCATGGTTACAGGGGTTGAGATCTTGTCTCTCATCGACCATGATAAGGGGAAACTTAGGGAATGGACCTCCGAACATCGCGGGCATATAAACTTGGTCGTCAAAGTCAACGAGCCCATCGTACGATGCTTTGATCGAGGCGACGAGGACGGAGTCGAGCAGAGTCCACCCGAGGTCTGAGAGCTTCGTATCCATTCGCTCAATGAGGGTTCCCGTATCCACGAGTCGGTGGGCGTTGGGGAACTTCCCGTCAGGGACGTAGCCGAGGTTCTTGGCGAGGGAGATGGCGGACGTGATTTCGAAGTACTCATCGTAGGCATCACTCCTATATCGTTTGGGCAGGTTGTTGATCTCCTGCCTTAGGAGATCTCGGGTCTTGTTCCAATCCACGTTGAGTTTTCTAACTCCCAACGCATCTCGCCACACTCTATATCCAAGGCTGTTAAAAGTACGGATATCAGTTGTGTCTCGGAAGGCGAGTGTTTCACCAGCCTCTCGATCAGCGATAGCTTCCTCGACATTGCGCTTACCAAAAGCGAGATAGAGTTTGGGTTCGGTCGAGTCGGCGTGGTCAATGAGCTTGAGCTGGGTGGATTTCCCAGTCCCAGCATCAGCGCGAATGAGGATATTGCGCTTCGTCGACTTAATGAGGTGGAGGATGTGCTTGTTCTCATCTGTCAGCTCGATCGAAGATTTTGCACCACCCGCCACGTGAGATGTGGCCGACGACGGTGGTGCATTCATCGGGGGCACGGAACATTGTGCAGAGTCCGCATCGTTCTCCATTCTTTGGCTCCCATTGGTATTGGATTTTAGGGTCGGATTTAGATTTCTTGTTTGCCATCACGCACTAGCTCCTCAATGATCTTTATCGCTAGTTTGTCAGATGCTTCTTTTGCTTCGCTGTAGTATCTGTACTCTCGGTCCCACTGGCCGTAGTTCTCCATATCCTGAGGCCAGATCCACCTGATTGGGGCTAGGGCAATTGTGGCGGTGAGCTTGAAAGCTCGGGTTGCCGTGACGCTGCTAAGCAGCCCTTTGAGAAAAGTTCGACGGTCAGTCATTGCACGATCCTACCGGAGGTGGAGAATTGGACGAGCAGTTCCCGCATCCTGGCAAGGTTCTGCCCAGCCTTGAGGAAACCATCAGCGCGGGCAGTGCGGTCGTTGGCTCGGGCAAGGTGGCAGATGGTGTAGCAACACTCCTCAGCCAAGCGCAGGTATTCGTTGAGCTGCTCGAACGTGTCGCTCTCCGTGACCTGCCCGCCGGTGGTGGAATATGGGAGGCGGGTCACCTCATCACCACATCCACGTAGGGGCCAGTGCGACTAAGCTCGCCATCACGCACCATCTTGAGAACCGCCCCGTGCATTGAGCGAGCCAGGCGGCCTTTGGCGCAGGCGTGCATTTTGAGCGTCTCTATGGTCGTTGGCCCGGCCTTGAGGTATTCGTAGATCAGTTCCTTGTTCGAGGGCGAAGACTCGAAGCGCTTCACTCGCTCGGCTGTGGTTTGAGTGGGGGTGGAGGGTTGGCGAAGATCGTTGAGTAGTTGCTCGAACATGTTGGCGCGCTCTGCACACTTCCTCGACTCGATGTGGTTGCCCTCCTCCCCATTGGCTCCCGCCCGCCAGCGTTGGTAGGAGAGTTGTTGTTCAAGGAAGAAGTGGTATTTGTCGTAGAGTGTCGGTTTGCTTAACATGGTTCACCTACAGTGGTCGGATTTTGAGGTTGGAATAGCGAGGGCGCAGGTGGAGCTTGGCCAGTAGCTCACTGACACGGCCACCATAGCGTTTGACCTCGTCGTGGATTTGGTAGTGGTCGGGCAGGTCGTCAGGCATTGGCTCCAGGTCATCAATTTGGCCTGAGTCGATGAACTGCTGAAGGCTGTAGTGGGCAACTGGATATGCTCGATGACCCGAGGTTGGTATAACCCACCCCTCCTCATCCCCGATCTCGATCTTCTCCGCAATATCAAACGCAGGTTCACCCCGCACCTTGTGCAGGATCAGATAAAGGCTCATGATTTCATCTCCCTCCTCATTCTAACACCACGGAGAGCTTCGCTTGCTGATGTTCTTTGACCTTCCGTTGTTTTAAGTGCCTCTCTTGCCGCAGCAGTCTTCCTCGCCACCTTCGCAGCTCGCGTATCGAGAAGCTTGCTAGCGATATTGCTTCTGCCCGTGACATATCCTGGGCTGGATGCAATGTGAGGAATGAATTTAAGAGCTTTCGCAAGTCCTCCTTCAGTGAACGGGAATCGTTGTGCATGGCCACTCCATTCGAGGTAGAGGTTAACACCGTCGTGGTAGATAGTGGGTGGGATTACTGGTTTGCTCATCACAGTCCTCTCAATCCAAGTACGCGGGGTTTAGGTGCCCCCGAAGCCACAGCGGGGGGTGGGTCCACTGGAGCAGCGGCGGCAGGCAAGGGGGCCGGTTCGCGCTCATGGGCCTCGGGGGCGTTGGTGTCGAGGTCAACGGGTGGGACCCATTGCCTCGTGTGGTAATCCAGAAACCACCCGTCATCAACATGCTTGTGCTGTTTGAAGATGTGGATCATCGTGCGGTGGCGACAGTTCGAATGAGCCTGCCCCCTGGGGCAGTGACAGTCGTCGTAGGTTAGGATGTAGGATGATTCCACCTCCAGGTGTTTATCAAACTTGGTGATGATGAACACACCAGGGGTTTTGGTGGTTTTGAGGTTGTAGAGTTCCATGTCTGGCTCCTGAATTGAGATGTGGGGAAGGGTGACAGGTGTGTGGCTCTTGTACTTGTGTCTGCTTGGCCTGTGGGTTATGCCCTCTCGACTTTTGGCCGAGCCATAGAGTTTGGACTCCTCATAGCACTCATTCGAGCACCACCGTCTGTTCATGCGCAGTGGCGCGCCGCAGTTCAGGCAGACTGAGCTTTGGGTGCCCAGGCTTGCCTCATGTCGTTTGCGTAGTTCTTCTCGCCAGCGCAAGATTCACCTCCTCCGATTCTGACCTCTATTATGACACACTTTTGCCAAAAAGTCAAGAGAAAAATAAATTTTTCACCAACTTTTTTCGTGCTACAAGCAGAATGCGGGCTCTCATATCTCTCATATCTCTCATATTCTCATATCTACCCCCGTTCCCCTTCTGTTCTCTCGTTACTTCTGTTATTTTTTTTTTTTTTTTTAAAACAAGAGAGGCCCACATTGAGCTTGGGACGAGGACGGGGGAGAGGGGGATATGAGAATATGAGAGCCTATGAGAGATATGAGGACTTGTGAGAGATATGAGAAAGCTATTCCTCCTCCTTTTTGGTTGGGGCGGGAATCTGCTCGATCAGCAGATCTTTAACCTCCTCCTCAATAACCTTTGCACGATGCTCTCGGTAGGCTTTCCAGTAATCGTCCAGGTTCTTGCGGTGCTGTGTCCAGTTCTTGCTGTGTTTCATGTGTCCTCACTTTTGGGCGCAGGTGGATGCTCCCCCGGCCTTGGGCTCGGGTAAAGTAAGAGGGGCCTTCTTCACGAGCTGATTGTCATTACCCAAAACCCAACCATCGCGTTCTAAAGAGGCGCGTACGCAGTGTGTCTTGCATAGGTTGACCATTCTGCATTGGCCGTACTTACATTCAGGCATTGGATCCTCCTTCATTCCTTGTAATTAGAGAAAAGGCTAGGGACTGTGCACCGTCCCTAGCCTACTGAGTGTTAGCCCGTCACAACCTGCGGCCACTGTCCAAACTGGCCGCTCTGCGGATCTCGTGGTTGCGGATTGACCGCCTTCCACAATCCCTCCACATGCTGCACAAAGTCAGCGTGCTTCTTTCTCAGGACCTCAAGCTCATCGGACAGTCGGCGAATTTCCATATTCGCCTCGTCCCTAGCATAACGATACTCCTCCCTCTCTGCCTCCACTCGATTGAAGTCCGACTGGAGAATAGAGTGGGTAGACTTGAGCGCCTCGTGCTCGTTGAAGATTTGGCTATGAGCACTCTGTGCCTGAGCCTTCTCACTGAGCGCACCGTCACGCTCGCTCCTGAGCGTAACCACAAGCTCATCCAAACTGCGGATCTGGTTCGTGTAGTGTTCCACACTCGCAGTCATTTCGTTCACCTTCGCCTCAAGCTGGGCCACCTTCTCGGCCAGAGCTGAGGCATTGATGAACGTGTCGCGGATATGGCTCAGCATTGAAGTGAATTTCTCAACCATATCCTGTACCTCTTGGTTTGTAGTTTCCATTGGTCTGCTTGCCTTCTGTTGATGTGTGAAAGTGCAGGGGGAACATTCCCCCTGCACTGAGTTCAGTGTGTTACGCGTTCAGCCGTGCCTCTCCTTTCGCCCTCCCCCTTGGCCTAGGGTTCTTAACCTTCCGCGCCTCGTTCGCAGCTACGCGCTTCGGGTCCTTCCTCATACTCTTCACAAGCTTGGACTTCCCATCACTCTCGACCTTGATATATCCTTTCTCCTTGGTCTTCTTCTCCTCCTCGGCAATCTCCTTCGCTGCTTCCTCAAGCAGGGACGGGTGATCGTCGAGTAACTGCTCCGCGGCCAAGGTGATCTCCTTGCCCGTATAGTCTCCAATGCGCTCGCCTTCGGCCTTGATCTGGGCCTTGACAATGCGCTTGGCCTTCTGCATTGCGCGCGCCTTAACCGCACCCGCAACCTTCTTCCGTCCGCCTCCACGGACTGTCATCTCGCCACTGTACATGGCCTCCAGGTTACGCTCGACCATCTCCGTGGCCGCTTCCTGAGCTGCCTCCAGCTCCTCTCCCTGAAGCTTCTCACCATCGCTGTCCTTGGTCCCGACCTTGGTCAAGCCCCTGGACATCAGGTCTGTTGCACCCTTGAGGATAATCGCCGCGTAGATGTGTTTGGGCAATTTCTCAAGGTCTAAGGAGAAGCTGCGTCCAGCTTTTGGTATCGTGACCTCCAGCCTGAACGTCACTTCTTCCGTCTGTTCTACTGTGTCCGTAGATGCCATTTGGCACCTCCGCTTTTTCCGACATCAATCCCCCTGTCGGACTGGGGGATAGGTTATGAATAACCTCGTGGTTAATCATAACCTGTTGGTTTATCCAATTCCTTGCTCTGGATGAGCAACGTGCAAAGGTAGCAAGGTTTTGGAGTGTTCTATTCCACGCCTCTCTCAACTCTCGTTCATTGCTTGCCATAACCCACCTCGCCTAAATGAACAAATACCCCACGCCTTGCGACGTGGGGCAATGTATTAAACCTTAGCCACAATCTCATAACCCACGGACCTAAGCATGGCCTTGAACTCAGCCCGATCCGTGTCCGTGAGCTGCTTCAGCTCTCTAAAGAACTCACTCATAGTCTGTCCAGGGAGAAAGCCAAAGTAGTCTTTCATCGCCTCAACATAGCTCATCTGTTTCAATGTGTCCTCCTCTGCGCTCTTCCCACCTCACTCACAGTCTCAAGCACAGTCCTGCACCAACTAACAGCGCAATCCCTGCGCTCCTCATAAGTCCCAATGTGCTCGGAGGTGAAGACTTGACTCGCCAACATGCCGATGGCAGTGAGCACATCCACAACCTGCTCACCAGCCACAGCTTTCGCGATATTCTGGTAGATCCGTTCTGATTGCATGAACTTGCCTTTCCATGCTATGTTGCAATTAGATCACACCTTTGTGGCGTTTTTATGGCCACAATAAGGTATTTTCAGGGCGTTTTTGTGGCAGAATTGTGGCAGGGGTCATATCCCCTGCTCACCTTGTTCTTGGTGTATGCAGATTGTGTGTAGCTCTGGTTTCAGTTTGAGCAAAGTCAAACGCATACTCTCACATACCGCGTAGTTTGCGTAAGTGTGTGTTGCCACACTGGGCTCTGGCCCAATGAGCAACACAACCACCAGCACCCACATCAGTCTAGGTTTCCCCAGCTTTGCCCGTGCATATGTGTTATATCCAACAATATCGTCGGACCAACAGCCGGTATTGGTTTGGGCAAACTACAGATTCTTAAGAGCGTCCAACCTTCCTTGCTGGAGAAGTAGATAACGCCACGGCTATGATCTATTTCTAGCTCGCCTATGTGCTTAGTGATGCTCATCGTTCCTCGCTTTTCCCGGTCGATCGCCCCTGGAATGGGGCGCAATCGACCAGGGAAGGACGCTGGTGCGTTTTTGCGCCGGGGTCGGTATTCCCCCAGCGCCTGGGTTTTCGCTCACCAGCGCCCGCCTCTGGCCGAATGGAACGAGTGTGGCATTTCTGCCACACTCGCCTTGCCTGCTATTCCGTTGGCGGCTGTTCATCCTTACCCCACGACAACTCATCGTGGTGCGCCTCGATAAACGCCTTGAGATTGTCCACAACCTCGAACAACCTCTGCCACTGGCTGGCGTAGAGTGTCGTGGGCCACTTCGCATTCAGCCCGTACACACTCACCGCCTTCGCCTTGCTCACCTTGAACGTTAGGGCCTTGGGCGCGCTCGCGGCCTTCAGCCTCGCAATCTGCTGTTCAAGATACGCAATCCTTGCCTT
>Ga0126373_10001103_pt1 | contig 18860 bp, 9 predicted proteins | sample PanSoiMetPlot_11_FD_92545 | JGI IMG/M metagenome (GOLD analysis project Ga0126373, IMG submission 92545) | Tropical forest soil microbial communities from Panama - MetaG Plot_11 | ecosystem: Environmental > Terrestrial > Soil > Tropical forest > Bulk soil | place: Panama | collected 2016-02-17 | reverse complement strand
GCCGGGAAGAGGTGCGTCAGCTTGTGCTGAAATCGCTGGCGCGGTTTTGTTCGAATATGGACGACGCTGTGTTGGACATGCAGGTATTGGGTCCTCCGGATATCGAGAGCAAGGTTGGCCTCACGGGCGGTCATATTTTCCAGGGTGAGTGCCTGCCTCAATTCATGTGGTCGAATCGGCTATCAGTACGTACGCCGATGCTAGGGGTTTATCTTTGCGGAGCGTGCACGCATCCGGGCGGCAGCGTGATTGGAATCAATGGACGTAATGCTGCGATGGCTGTATTGAAGGATGGCCGGGGCGCGTCCTGAATCTGCAGGGTTCGAGCATTTTAGCCCGGCATTCAGGCCGGCGAACGAGCCATGGGCTACGAAAACGGTCTGCTTCTGGTTAAGGGTCAATCTTCTTGTTTCTCATTCAAATAATGTCCTTTCGCCAGAGACTTTCTTGTCTGTTCTGAAGTGTTTCGTAGTATGGACGGCGTATCCTGAATGGTGCTTACAACTCGTCTGCCAGGAGGCTTCGATGAATGACTTCCGTCTCAACATTAACGGGACAGAATTCCCGATTCGTGCGCCGGGCGATGAGACTCTGCTTTCCGTGCTGCGCAACAGATTACATCTGACTGGCACAAAGTATGGATGCGGAGAGGGACAGTGCGGCGCCTGCACGGTGCTGATCGATGGGACAGCCACACGGTCCTGCCTGACCATCGCTGCTTCTGTTGGAGGCGCAAAGATTATCACTATCGAGGGCCTCGAGAGTCATGGCTCTCTCAGTCCGGTTCAGCAGGCTTTTCTGGACGAGGAGTCGTTTCAGTGCGGGTACTGCACGTCCGGCATGATCCTTTCGACTACGTCGTTGCTGCGCGAACATTCTCATCCTACGGACCAGCAGATCATCGAAGCGATGGACGGCAATATCTGCCGATGCGGAACTTATCCGCGCATCGTGGCCGCCATCAAACGTGCAGCGCAACTGCAGGAGAAGGGAGGCGCGAACCATGCCAGCTGATGAGCTTATTCGCGAAGTTGCGCAGCATGAAATCCAGGAACGGATTCAATGGTTTCAGCTTGACCGGCGAGACTTTCTCAGGCTGTGCGGAGGTGGGCTGCTCGTGCTGCTCGATGGTCGGTCCGCAGTAGCGCAGGAGGCGGGGCGCGGATCCCGTGGGCATGAACTGCCGAAAGAAGTCAGCGCGTGGGTACATATTGGTGCGGACGACAAGATTACGGTATTCACGGGCAAGGTGGAGATTGGGCAGAACATTCGCACGTCGCTGGCCCAGCTTGTTGCAGAGGAGCTACGGGTTCCGGTCGCTTCCATCACGATGGTGATGGGCGACACCGATCTTACTCCGTGGGACATGGGTACGTTTGGGAGCCGGTCGACACCGACGATGGGGCCACAGCTTCGCACCATGGCTTTGACCGCACGGCAGATGTTGATCGAAGCTGCTGCTCAGCGATGGAAGGTCGATCCGTCGGTGCTAGCGGCTGCAGATGGACGGGTGAGCAATCTGAAGAATGGTCAGTCGCTCACCTATGGGGAGATCACGCGAGGAGAGAAGCTTACACAGAGCGTATCGGGCGATCCGCCTTTGACACCGGCCAGTGCCTGGAAGGTTGCGGGTGCGGCGTTGCCCAAAGCAGGCGGACGAGACTTTGTGACGGGAAGACATCAGTACCCGTCGGACATCACGCGACCTGGAATGATGTTCGGCAAGGTGCTGAGGCCGGGTGGATTCAATGCCACGCTGGCCTCGCTGGATACGAGCGCGGCAGAAAAACTACCGGCAACGAAGATCGTGCACGATGGCGATTTCGTAGGCGTCGTGGCTGAGGACGCATCGACCGCTGAACAGGCTGTCTCACAGATAAAGGCAAAGTGGAATGTGCCGCCGGCGCAAATTTCGAATCGAGAGCTGTTCGAGTATCTGCGGAGTCATCCGGAAGGCGAAAAGGGCAGTTCGAGCACGAACGCGTCGGTGATGCAGGCGCTGGCATCTGCCGAGCTAAAGCTGGAGCAGCATTATACGGTGCAGTACATTGCTCATGCGCCGCTTGAGCCGCGTGCGGCCGTTGCTGAGTGGAATGGCGATCGGCTCACCGTGTGGACGGGTACCCAGCGTCCGTTCGGTGTGCGCGACGAATTGGCCGAAGCGTTCCGCATTCCGGCGACAAAAGTGCGGGTCATCATGCCGGACATGGGCAGCGGGTATGGAGGCAAGCATACGGGCGAATGCGCGATCGAGGCTGCGCGCCTTGCCAAAGCTGTCGGTAAGCCAGTAAGCGTTGTTTGGACACGTGAAGAAGAGTTCACCTGGGCGTACTTCCGGCCTGCCGGTTGGATCGAGATTCGCAGCGGTGCGCGGCGCGATGGAACACTGGTTGCGTGGCAACACCACAATTACAACTCAGGCCCGTCGGGAATTGACACGCCTTACAACGTTTCCAGCAAGGACGTGCAGTTTCATCCCACGAAGTCTCCGTTACGGCAGGGATCGTATCGCGGGCTGGCCGCTACAGCGAATCACTTCGCGCGCGAATGCCATATGGATGAGCTGGCGTGCTCCGTGGGGATGGATCCGCTAGAGTTCCGCCTGAAGAACCTGACTGACCCAAGACTGCACGCAGTCTTGGAGACGGCGGCGAAGCAGTTTGGGTGGGGACGCACAAAGTCGTCTTCCGGTCACGGGTTCGGCATCGCGGGCGGAGTAGAAAAGGGCGGGTACGTAGCTACGTGTGTTGAAGTTGAGGTTAATCCTGCAGCGAAGCAAGTGAAGATCCGTCGCGTTGTCGAGGCGTGGGAGTCGGGCGCGATTGTTAATCCGAATGGCCTGAGAAATCAGCAGATGGGGGCAGTAGTGCAGGCGATCGGGGGAGCATTGTTCGAAGCGGTTCAGTTCAAGGACGGTCGCATTCTGAATCCGCATTTTGCCGAGTATCGCGTTCCCCGCTTCAGTGATATGCCGGAGATCGAAATTGTCCTGATCGATAGAAAAGACCTGCCCTCTGCAGGAGCAGGGGAGACAGGCATCGTGGGTTTGGCACCTGCCGTGAGCAATGCTATTTTCGCCGCCACGGGAACACGATTGCGCGATATGCCGATGGTTTTGGCCTAAGATTTGCTTGAGCCGCTCGTCGAAGACGGATCCGCCCCCTTAGAAAAAAAACTGGGCGATAATCGGCGACTCCTGTGAACCACGTTCATGGCTTATCATCATTCGTCGAAGCACCAGCCGGGATTGCGCCAGGAGTCTGCGATGGAGTTCCACATTTCCAGATCGATTCGCGAACGCATCAATGTGGACGATCTGCTATTCAGCTATACCGGAAACGTTATCTTTGCGAACTTAGGTGCCAGCCGTAAATTGGCAGAGCGCCTCAATGCGTTTACGGAAATTCAAGGGGCCCCGGAGAAGACGGTAAACGCGGCAGCGCTCTTTGCGATGGGGCTGATCGACGAATTAAGCCACGCTGTCATCGCGAAGTACAGGAGAAGTAAAGATCCTAAAGTTTTGACGGATGGGCTTGGATTTTTTTTTTATCAAACAGGCGCCGGCATACGAGATGAATTGCTGTTGGCCTTCACGAAGCAATTTCCGAACATTGCCGTCTTCCGGAAAGACGTAACCGCCGAAGAGTGGCTGGGCGGGAGGACAGAAGACCTATCGAATAAAGAAGCTGCTTTTGAGGAACTCGTTCTGCTCTGGCTGGCAAACGCAAACCCAGCCTTTTCGCGTTTCCGCCTTCTTTTTGGTGATCAGGTGCTGAAGAAGGAGACAGCCTACGTCGATGCGACCGCGAGCTTATCAGAGTACTTCGCAAAGCGGCCTCTGGTTGAGCCAAACCTCGGAACTTTGCTGGATGTGTTGCGAGCTCCGATGCTGGCCTCGCCGGAGTCGTTGACTGGCCAGTTGGACTACATCCGGAAACATTGGGCGCCGGTTCTGGGGGAGGATCTTGACCGTTTGCTCCACGCAATCGGCGTTTTGCGTGAGGAGGAGATTGCGATCTGGATGCAATTTCATCCGCCCGGTCCGGTCTGGCATCGACATGGAGAAGGACGTGGAAGCGAAGGGTTTGTCGGCGATGAATTCGTCGGCTTTGACGATGAGTTCATCACGCTTGCCGATGGAACCAGGCGCCGGAGGTACGCTGAAGACTATCAGGCACCCCTTCATGAATACGAGGCTTTCAGCGCAGATCAAGCATGGATGCCGAATGTAGTTCTGATTGCCAAAAATACGTATGTGTGGCTGGAACAGTTATCAAAGAAATATCGCCGTCACATCCATCACCTCGATCAGATTCCTGACGAAGAATTGCGGATTCTTGCCTCTCGTGGCATCACGGGACTTTGGCTGATCGGACTCTGGGAGCGGAGCACAGCATCGAGGATTATCAAACGTCTGCGCGGCAATAGTGGAGCGGTTGCTTCTGCGTATTCGCTAAAGCACTACCAGATCGCCGAGGATCTTGGTGGTGAAGGTGCGTATAGACGCCTTAGAGAACATGCTGCTGCTGCGGGGCTAAGACTCGCCAGCGACATGGTTCCCAATCATATGGGGATCGATTCTGACTGGGTTATCGATCATCCGGATTGGTTTATCTCCCGCACGGACAGTCCCTTCCCTGTGTATCGCTTTGAGGGACCTGACATCTCGACCGACAGCCGGGTCGAAATCAAGATCGAAGATCACTATTACGACCACTCGGACGCTGCGGTCGTCTTTCGACTTCGCCATCACCACGATGGCAAGACCCGCTATGTCTACCACGGAAACGACGGGACCGCCTTTGCCTGGAATGACACTGCGCAGCTCGACTACACGAAGGCGGAGGTACGTGAACATGTGATCCAAGTCATTCTCGACGTGGCACGCCGCTTCCCAATTATTCGTTTTGACGCGGCAATGGTACTGGCGAAGCGGCACATCCAGCGTCTGTGGTTCCCGCTACCCGGGGCGGGCGGATCGATTCCATCAAGAGCAGAGAGCGCAATCTCGCAGGAGACTTTTGATGCGCTCATTCCGCATGAATTTTGGCGTGAGGTTGTGGATCGGGTAGCAGCGGAGGTGCCTGGAACACTTCTGCTGGCCGAAGCCTTCTGGCTACTCGAGGGATACTTCGTCCGCACTCTCGGGATGCATCGGGTCTACAACAGCGCCTTCATGAACATGCTGCGTGATGAGGAGAACGCAAAGTATCGCTCCTATCTCAAGAAGACGGTTGAGTTCGATCCCGATATCCTCAAGCGGTATGTCAACTTCATGAGCAATCCAGATGAGCGTACGGCGATCGATCAGTTTGGCACTGGAGATAAGTATTTCGGTGTCTCCGTTCTGCTCGCGACCCTGCCCGGTCTCCCGATGTTTGGCCACGGCCAGATCGAGGGGTTTACCGAGCGCTACGGGATGGACTTCAAACAAGCAATGCTGGACGAATACCCGAACGAAGATTTGGTTGCAAGGCACCAGCAGTTGATCGCACCTTTGCTAAAGAATCGAAGCCTGTTTGCGGAAAGCGGAAACTTTTTGCTCTACGACTTCTGGAGGAATGAGGGGTACGTGGACGAAAACGTCTTCGCTTACTCAAACCGAAGAGGGGCAGAACGCGCCATCATTCTTTACAACAACAGCTATCAATCCACCCACGGCACAGTTCACTACTCGGAGGGATATCTGGACAAAGCGACAGGAGGCTTTCAACAGACCAGTCTTGCCGGCGGACTTGACCTGCCGCACGACAGCTCTCTGATTATCGCCTACAAAGATAGTGTCCTGGGACTTGAATATCTGCGCAGGGCAAACGAATTCCATGACTCTGGTCTGACGCTGAACATGAGGGGGTACCAACATGTGGTGCTCCTCAATTGGCGGGAATTGCGGTCGACGGCGGCCTTCCCCTGGGATCGTCTCTGCGATGCGCTTCATGGTTCAGGCGTGTACAGCATCGATGAGGCGCTCTCCAAACTCCAGATGCAGCCGATTCTAGAAGCATTGCGTCAGGCCGTCTCCTCTGCCAATATCTCTATCTTTTCCAGGCTTTCTCGAGGACTCCGCGAATCAGATCGCGAGGTGCCGACGGAAGCATTACGGCGAGAAATTGGTACTGTGAAGATGACGAATCAAGATCAGTCTGTTCGCGAGATAAGAACAGAGTTCGAGACGGTTCAAGTTGACGCTCGTCTGAGAGACTTTATTAAACACGCATACGCGTTCAAGGATCGCGTAACGGAACTCTCCGAATTGGATGGTGAAGGCTCTCGATATAACCTTCGCAAAGTGACACCATATTTGAACTCTCGCACCTTGGAGTCAAGGTCCGATATGGAGGGTTTGAAGCAAAGCCCACTGGTATCATTGACTGCTGCCTCGTTACGCCTTCCTTTGCTGGTCTCTGCTTTTCCGGACAAGTTGGAGGTGGCTGCAAGCGCTGTCCTACCGAGCCGTGATGTAGCGATACCGATGAATCAAAGCTGGGCTCCTCTTTTAGCATGGTTAGTGCTCCAAACCCTTCCTCCGGACTATTCTCCAGTCGATGTCTTTGAGAAACTCAACTTGCGTTGGGCTCTCGCGGAAACTTTCTCATCCGCCGGGCTCGAAGGAGAGATGGCTTGGAGGGCGGCAGCTCAAGTCAGTGTTCTGGTCAAATTTGCTGACCACTCGGATCTCGGGCGCATTATGAGAACTGAAAGATTCTGGAGGGATCCTGATGTCTGTTGGCTGGCTGGGCTAAATACTTCGAATGGCATCGAGTACCTGAATCTGGAACGATTCGGGGAGCTTGTTTCCTGGTTTCTGACTCCGGAACTGCTTAGCATGGCAACCGCGACCCATCTCGCGTTAGAAGATGTGGCTCGTACCACAGCCACTGCGATGAAATTAACCGAGGCCCTGCAGCAGTCAGGCTATGAATATGGCGAATTTGTTCGCATGTTGCCTCTCGACTCCGAAAGCAGTTCTCATGCCTGGAAGGAATCTTGGCAGCCCCCCAGCGGAAGGTTTTAGGCAATTGAACGCTGGTTCCCTTCTGCTAGAAAAGCGTCAGGACCGTTGCAGTGCACATCAAGGCGACCCAGGTATCAATCGAGACAGATGGTCCTAGCGAGTGATGCAACATCAGTCGCCCCCCTGAATGCTCCATTTCAGAGACTGAAGAAATGTGCCCCACTTTTTAGGAATTCGAATGCTGTCCATATGACCGATTAGGTGTGTGCAGACGTTGCAAAGAGTGTTGAAGGAGAAGGCGTATGGAAGTCACAGTAGAGCATCTTGGAGCTGTACAGTTTGAGATCCGTGCGCGGCAGCATATGATCGCGTGCGATCAGCCGGAACAGAACGGTGGCTTCGATGAAGGCATGACGCCACTGGAACTGATGTTGGCCTCATTGGGATCGTGTGCCGGGTACTATGCGGCACAGTATCTGCGGAAAAAGGGCTTGGCCAGCGAGGGGACTCGTGTGCGTGTGTTGGCGGATAAGAAAATGGGGCCCGCGCGCCTTGATGATTTCAGAGTCGAAATCGAGCTGCCAGTTGCATGCGGGGTGGAGCACCGTAAAGGTATAGAGGACGCCGTGCACCACTGCCCGATTCACAACACGCTGCTGCAGCCCCCCAGGATTACGATTGCGATCGGAGAGGCTCAGTTAGGGAAGGCAGCGTAAATGCCCCAATTTCAGCGTGTCCCTTTGGTTCGGATCACGCAGTGCACCATTGCCGACTCCCATGCCAGCCTCTGGCATTCCAGCCCATACTCTCGCCAGCGATACGCTCGTGAGATGCACGGCCCACCCTCCGACGACTGAATCCAGACCTGATCAGTGGTAGAGACCTCAATCGCACGAGGATAGGTTCGGCGCACAAAGGCTCGTACGTCTTCCAAAAACGACTCCAGATGAGCAGAGGAGCGCATCCTAAGAGCTAGCTTCAACGTGACTTGGGGAGACGTCTTTGACCTGAAGCAACAAACTAAGAGCCAAAGCTCTGGCCAAAGTTCTGCCACAGGACCAACAGGTTCACGTTAAACAATATATTCACTGTTTGCTTGACCTAAGTGGACTCATTGGCTAAAGCCATCGACAGAAAGCGGGCCAGGCTCGCAATCATTTCAAAGCCGATGGCTCCGTGACTAAGTATTCGGTGTCGATCATTGCTTAATCGCAACGAACCGGAGAGTGGTGCGGGTTTAGTCTTGACAGCTATCCACACCTAAAGATGGCTTAAAGTACTCGTCCTCATGCCCGAATTCGCAATTTTTTCAAAAAACACTGAACAAAAGCTCCGGATCCGGAATGTTCAAGTAGAGCACTCGGAGACGGAAATGCGAAATGGAGTCGCCGGAACGGTGGCGATGATGACGTTGTTCTCGGGGCAGGCAAGCGAACCGATGCCGTCCGAGATCGGAGAAGAGGTCGTCGGGCTATTTGAGCAATTTCGAACTCCGCTGCTTCGTTATCTCATGAGCCTTGGACTGAATGCGCAGGACGGGGAAGAAGTGATTCAGGACGTCTTTTTGGCGCTGTTTCAGCACCTGAAAAAGGGGAAGCGTGGTGACAATCTACGAGGATGGATTTTCCGGGTTGCTCACAATCTCGCTTTGAAGCAGTTCCGTTCCGCGAACTCCCGGATAGTGCGGGCATCGGTGCCAATTGATGAGGTGCAGTCTGAAATCGTCTCATGTGCTGCAACGCCTGAAGAGGTCCTTGGGCAGACGCAGTCGCAAGAGCGGATCCAAGCGATAATCCAGGCGCTTCCAGAGCTGGATAAAAGGTGCCTGTATTTGCGCGCAGAAGGACTCAGATATCGAGAGATCGCTGATGCGCTCGGTGTTTCGCTTGGGTCTGTCGCGAACTCGCTGGAACGCGCTATAGGCAAGCTGAGTCGTGTGCGAGAGCGGGCAGGAGTCTGATGATGAGCGAGCATATTCGAGAAGGTGAACTGCTCCGCGCGGCGGATGGCGAACTGTCGAAGGATCGTACAGCGCAGATCAATGAACATCTTGCCGCTTGCTGGATATGTAGAACCCGTTTGCGCGATCTGGAAGGCGCAATTGGTCAATTCGTTCATGCGCACATCGGTGGCTTTGAGTCACGGATTCCGAAAATTGATGGTCCGCGTTCTTTGCTGCGGGCCCGCATTGCGGAGATGGAAGGAGCAGAAAAGCCTTCGTGGTGGGAGGCGGTGCGCCTTCCCCTACAGCGGTGGAGTATTCCGCTCTACTCGGCAATCACGGTCATCATCATTGGGGTCGTCTCGATTCCGTTTATAGTCCATAAGGCCGCGCCGGGAATAACTGTAGCTGAAGTATTGAGCAAAGCCGAGTCTGGCGAGCAGCTAGGTCTCCGTGAGGTAAAGCAGCCAGTCACGTATCAAAAGGTCCGGATTCAAGTGGGCGGTCACGTTTATGACCGCTCGATATATCGCGACGCAAAAAATGCGCGACATGTCGCCAAATTGGACAGTATCGGCGACCGGATGTCCGAGAAGGAAGCCGACCGTATGCTCAATCCGGTCGAACGAGCTTTTTCTGAAGCGAAGCTGGATTGGGAGGCGCCGCTTTCACCTTCTCGGCTAAGTGGATGGCGGTCGGCACTAAGTTTGAGAGCCGATCAGGTTCGGAGCGATCGAGGGATCACGGAGATTGCAACGGCCACTCCAGACGGTCCGATTGCCGAAGCCAAAGTCAAATTTCGCAACGCTGATTTCCGCGCCATCTCAGAGACGCTTCGTCTGCGGGATGACCGGGTTGTCGAGATTGCAGAGCTTGACTATAAAGTCCTCGAACTCAATCAACTGCATGCCGACTTATTCGGTGCGGCGCCGACGCCTCTGTTTGCAGTGCGCACTGTGGGGTTAGAGGCCGCCCAGGCCAATGCAGGCGGTCTAGCCCTTGAACTCGACGTGATAGGCCGCCTTGACCGGGTAGATGCGTTCACTGGGGAGCAGATTGCTGTAGAGCGGCATCGAGATGTCGTTCATGTTCAAGGGGTCGTCGATGGCAAGCAGCGCCGAGACCAGATCATAGCGGCTCTCGGGTTAGCTGCGAAAAATCCGGAACTGCAATTGGATCTTGTTGTCCCTGAGGGAAGGCCGCGACGCCCAACGGGTAGTGCGCACGAAGCCATTGAGGGGATTGACGAGTTCCAGCAAGCGCCTGCGGACGGGAGTTTGCGCGACTTCTTCGCGAAGAAGTCGCCCGGCGGCATAGAAGAAGAGATTCAGCGATTCACGGACGAAGTTTCACTTCGTTCGCAATCGGCGAGAGCGAATGCACTTGCCCTCAAACAAATTGCGGAGCGATTTTCTCCGGAGGATCTGAGAGCGATGACTCCCGAGCAACATCGCCAATGGCGTGGCATGTTGCAATCACATGCCGGCGCTGTTCTCAAGGAGACCCGCTTGATACAGGAGAACCTGGAGCCTATCTTCCGCGCGAATACCGAAGATAAACGATCACCTGGTTCGAATTTAAAGAGTGATGCTGACCTAGTTTACGCCGCCGCCAAGCTGTCCGATCTTACGATATCGAATGACAGCGCAGTGTGGCATTCCTTTGCCGCTTCTACTCAAGCTTCAAATGTAACTCTTGTTTGTTTACCCGAATTTTGGGAGTCGCTGCTCGATGCCGAAATCCTAGCAGAGGAGATTTCGGCAAGTACGGCGAATGGAGAATCACGGTTTTGAAAAGTGGCCCATTCGCGCAATCAACTTAGACCTAGAGAGACCAAGGATGCAAAATAGATCGATTTGGCAGCGCTTTGCCTTCGCTGCCGTGCTCTTCACAACTCCTCTGATGATCGCCCAAACCACGACGGCAACCTTGAGTGGAACTGTCGTCGATCAAGCCGGCGCAGTCATTCCCGATGTCAAGATCACCGTCTTGAACACTGCAACCGCCGCCAAGCGTGACGTTAGTACAAATCCTCAGGGTAATTTCTTAGTAGCGCTCCTTCCTCCGGGTAAGTACACGCTGCGTGGGGCCAGGCCAGGGTTTGCTCGTATTGAGATCCCAAACATCACGCTGAACACCAACGATGAGCGAACGCTGCTGGTCAAGCTGAAGGTCGGCGCTGTCAATGAAACCGTTACTGTAGATGGATCGACAATCGGCTTTGAGAGCTCCAGTGCCGTTGCAACGGTGATCGACAGCAATTTTGTGAATGCGCTGCCCTTGAAGGGTAGATCGTTCCAGTCACTGCTTCTGATGACGCCGGGAGTGGTCAGTGCGACCAGGGACGCAGGGCAGCTGAGTGTGAATGGTCTGCGGACCAATGCCAACTACTGGACCATCGACGGCGTCTCAGCCAATACCGGGGTCGCGAGCACCGGAGGGGCCTCGCTCAACGTCAATCAGGCGTTCACTGGAGCGATTCCGGGTTTCAATGCCTTCGGAGGAACGAACGGCCTCATCTCGGTCGATGCACTGCAGGAGTTCAAGGTACAGACTGCCTCGTATTCGGCGGAGTTTGGCCGGCAGCCCGGTGGACAGGTGCAGCTCACGACGCGCTCGGGCTCCAACGCGTTTCGCGGCGTGCTGTACGATTATCTGCGCAACGACATCCTTGAGGCGAATGACTGGTTTGCTAACCACCGCAATCCTCAGACCCCAAGGCCTAAGACCAGGTTGAACGACTTCGGCGGGACCTTCGGCGGCCCCATCGTCAGGAACCGCACCTTCTTCTTCTTCTCCTATGAAGGCATGCGGTACCGGCATCCGGTCAACCTCTCCAACACCTATGTTCCGAGCGCTACGCTGAGGAACGACCCGAAGATCGATCCCAACATCCGTGCGCTGCTCAATGCCTTCCCCACCTCCAATCAGCCGGAAGTCAACAACACGCAGCTCTACCCGTACTATCAGTCGAGTCCGCTGAACTCGGACTCCTATAGCCTCCGGCTCGATCAGGTCATCAACTCCAAATGGACGCTCTTCGGGCGCTTCGCCTATGCTCCCTCGAACTCGCAGACCTGGTCGCTGGCTCAACTGCAGACCTCTAACACCAATCAGTACACGGGCACAGTGGGCCTGACCGGTCTGCTGACCCCGAGCCTCACCAATCAGATCAATGTCAACTACAGCCTCTCGGATGGCACTGGGAACACCGAAATTCAGCCCATCAATGGTGCGGTGCCGCCTACTCTGGCTCAGTTGTTCGGCGGCAAAGCGCCGACTGGCGGAAAGACGATGTTCGCCAGCTGGAGCTTTTTCAGCAACAGCTATCCGAACACGTTCAGTCTTTCAGCGGGAGACCAGACGCTGAACACGAACCGCTCGCTCAATATCACTGACAACCTGAGCTGGTCCAAGGGCAAGCACATGTTGAAGTTCGGGGTCGATTTCCGCCGTCTCAGCCCGCGTCTGGCACCCAAGGACTACAACCTCCAAGTCAACGTAAATTCACTCAACAGCCTCGAAACAAGTACCATGGACTCGGTGAGCGTGACGGGCAACCGCCAGTCGACGCTCATCTACGACAACCTCTCCTTCTATGCGCAGGACGGATGGAGGGTGACTCCGCGGCTGACAGTGGATATGGGACTGCGGTGGGAGATCAACCCGCCGCCATCGGGGTTGAGCCCAACGGACCTTTTCTATGTGCGGGGCTGGCAGGACCCAACGACGATGGCCATTGCGCCCCAAGGAACGCAAGCCTTCGCCACCGACTGGCACGCTCTTGCTCCAAGATTGGGAGTCAGCTACCAGATGCATCAGCAGCCAGGATGGGAGACCGTTCTGCGCGGCGGCTTTGGCCTGTTCTATGACCTGAGCTCGGCAGTGGCCGGCTATAGCACGAGTGGATCTCTGCGGTCGTCAAGCTACGTGAAGCAGCCGGTACCGTTCAGCGATACGATCCTTGCACCGCTTCCCGACCGAACTTATCCGACCACCACCCCCTATCCGGCTTCGCTGCCTCTGATTGGCTTGCTGGACGGATATACGACCCCGACGACGCGTGAGTGGAACGTCGCGCTGCAGCAGGGGCTGAGCAGAAACCAGGTGCTGACCATCACCTATGTGGGGAATGCTGCACGCAAGCTCCCCCGCAGCTATAGCCTGCTCGTCAATGGCACTAATAGCAGCGGAGCCAGCGTCGGCTTTACCAACCCAAATTTTGCGAGCGGTTCCTCGGTTCGCGTTACACGCAATGATGCAGGATACGGGGACAGCTCTGACTATTCCGCTCTGCAGGTACAACTCCAACGCCAATTGCACCAGGGTCTGCAGTTCATGGCCAACTATACCTGGGCGCACGCGATCGACACGGCTTCGCAGGATACGCAGATCTTCGGATACCTGTTCCCCTCAGTGCAGCCGCAGATGACGCGCGGAAACTCGGACAACGACAGGCGTAACACCTTCAATATCGCCCTGAGCTACCAGGCTCCAAGTTTCCATCCCGACAACATGGTCTTGCGGGCGTTGAACACCGGTTTGGTTAAGGGCTGGGTGTTCGAAAACATGGTCACAGCCCAAAGTGGAGTACCGATAGACGTTACCGTGTCACGGGATTCCGGGGGGTACGACGTGAACTCCATTAACCTGCATCCGGATATTGTTGCTGGCCAGCCATTCTGGCTGTCAGATCCCAAGGCTCCCGGAGGTAAATACATCAATCTGGCTGCGTTCCAGTTGCCGGCTAGTATCGCGGGGCCCGTGCAAAGCCTTACCCAGGGGAATCTACCGCGGAATTATCTGCGGGCGCCGTCGTCCTGGCAGTATGACACCAGTATGGGAAGGGATTTCAAGCTGACGGAGCGTTACAAGCTGCAGTATCGCGCGGAGATGTTCAACGCTCTCAACCATCCCAATTTTACCGGCTACTCCGTGGGATTGGGCTACTGGAGTCCTCTTTTCAAGTACACGCCACCCTCGGCCACGACGTTTGGCCGCGCTACGTCGATGCTGGGAACCGGCGGGCAGGGAGGCCTGCTGGGCATGATTCCGCTGTTTTCGAATGGCGGTCCACGCTCGGTTCAGATGGCTTTGAAGCTCGTCTTTTAGGCCCTTCGTTAACAACACGGGCGGCGGCAGTGAAATCGTCGTCGCCCGTTTCCTAGCGAACAGAAATTCAGATTGGAATAATCCGATGCGTAAACGGCTTCAATGGATGGGGTTGCTCGTGCTCTGCCTTGGAATACCGGCGGTAGCAGATGAGGGGATGTGGCTGTTCGACAATGTGCCGACGGCGAAGATCAAGGCAAAGTATGGTTTCGAACCTACGCAGGCCTGGCTGGATCATCTGCGCCTTTCCTCTGTTCGCATGGGAGATTCTGGTTCGTTTGTTTCCCCAAATGGTCTGATCCTCACTAATCATCACGTAGGCAGACGGTGCATCATCGCTGCATCGACAAAAGAGAACGACATGATGCAGTCGGGGTTCTACGCGAAGTCTTCCACCGAAGAAATCAAGTGTGCCGGGTTCGCCGTCGAAGTACTGGAGAGCATCGAGGACATCACGGCGAAAGTCTCTGCCGCGGTCAATCCGGCGGCACAGACCACTCAAGCCGCAAATGCACGCCGCGCTGTCTTTCAACGCATGGAAGAGGAGTGCAAGAAGACGGGACTGACCTGCGAGGCTGTTCCTCTTTATAGCGGCGCAGTATACCAACTCTATCGTTATAAGAAATATTCTGATGTTCGCCTGGTGTTTGCCCCCGAATTTGCAAGTGCGTTCTTCGGCGGAGACCCGGACAACTACACTTTCCCAAGATACGATCTCGACATTGCCTTCTTTCGTGTTTACGAAAATGGAAGGCCCATTCACAGCAATCATTATCTGAAGGTTTCAACATCGGGCGCGAGCGAAGGTGCCCTGGTATTCGCCGCCGGTAATCCGGCTACGACGGCTCGTTTAAGCACGCTATCGCAACTGGAATACCTTCGGGATGTTGTCTATCCGACCCAGATCAAGTCTTACGACCGACGCGTACAGCTCTTGAAGGAGTTCGGCGAGCGGTCACCAGAGAAGGCTTCCATGGTTGCGCCGCTCGTGTGGGATTTGGAGAACCGTCTGAAAGCAATCAGGGGATACCAGGCTGGCTTGCTCGACAAAGAGCTCATGGCCAAGAAGGCCGCCGAGGAGCAAAAGGTCCGGAAGACGATTGCGGCCAATCCGCGACTAAGAGCTGAATATGGAGATCCCTGGGCAGAGATCGACAGGGCGATCACGCAGCAGCAGAAGTTTGACGCAGAGAAACACTATTCGGAAAGCGTTGGTCTGAGTGGCCGCCTTGCGGGATATGCGCGCATGCTCGTACGTGCAGCGTCAGAGCGGTCCAAGCCAAACAGTGCTCGTCTGTCGGAATTTCGAGATGTGTCCTGGGCTATGCAGGAACGTGACCTCAGCAGCAACATCTCAATTGACAAGGACCTCGACGAGATTTCGCTGGTGGATTCGCTGGAGCAGCTGGTGGATGAGCTTGGTTCAGAAGATCCACTGGTCCGAAAAGTCTTGAACGGGAAATCACCCGCAGAACGCGCCCACGAGCTAATTGCAAATACGAAGCTCAACGATCCTGAAGTTCGCAAGGAACTTCTGAAGGGCGGTCAAGCTGCAATTGACGCGAGTTCCGATCCCTTGATCATCCTGCAGCGTGCAGTTGATCCAGAGGCCCGAGCCGCGAGAGAGCGTATGGCTAGCCGGCGTGGCGCGCGCGAATTAACAGGTATACGAGTTGGGGTCGGAGAAGCAACATTCGCCGCGGACGGCTTCACGGTATCACCTGACGCCACTAGCAGTCTTCGTTTGACCTTCGGAGTGGTGAAAGGGCTGGGTGCCGATGCACCGTTTACCACGATGGGTGAAGCGTTTGCATATGCGCAGGAAAAAGGAAACAAGCCACCTTATCAATTGCCAGAGAGCTGGCTGAAAGCGAAAGACAAGATTAACCCAAATATTCCGCTCAATGACGTATCAACGCTTGATGTCATAGGCGGTAACTCCGGAAGCCCGATTGTGAACACTGCAGGCGAACTTGTAGGCGTGGCCTTCGACGCGAACAAGGCTCTACTGGCCGGCCGGTACGTTTATGACGAAGAAGGTGCGCGCGCCATGAGCGTGGATTCACGCGCCATCATTGAAGGGCTGCGCAAGATTTACAACGCCAATGGCCTGGTAGATGAGCTTACGGACACAGCGCCAAAGGTTCAGTAGGGGTTGAGTATGGAGTTCCATTTGAAACGCGGTCCATCAGTCTTTTTGCTAGGAATGGCGATGTTGTCTGGTATGGCGCATAGCCAATCGGTAGGTGTGTCCGGAGTCGCGGGCACCAAGCTTCGCGAAGCCGCAGATCAACAGGACCCGGCAGAAAAAGTGCGATTGCTTCGCGAGGCGGAGCCTTTGTTCAGTGATCCAGTATCCAGGTATTCCGTTTTGTATCCCTCTCTCATCGACGCCTATATCAAGGTAGATGATCTGAGTGACGCTGCAAAGGCTGTCGATCAAATGGCCAGAGGGGGTACCCAGGGATTCACGGTGTCAGAGGCACGTCTTAGCCTAGCCACCGCCTTCATCAGCAAGAAACAGTATGACTCTGCAATGCAGCAGCTGATTCCAACTGTGGAATTCCTAAAGTCAGCTGACGCGAAAACCAGCAAGATTCAGCAGGATCTCGTTACAGCGTTGGCACTGCAAGGCGAAGCGCTTCTTGAGACGGGATCAGTGCAGAGGGCGCTGGACGCACTGCTCAAGTCCGAGGAACTGCGGAGAAGCAGCCAACTGGACCCTTCAGCGAATATCGCAAGAAATATCGCTCGCTGTTATGCAATTCTGGGCAAACCAGATGAAGCCCTCGAGAGCTTTGCCGAGGCCTATAGTCTGGCCGCGCACAGAGTGAACGCGATCCAACGCCACGTGGACGTGGCAGGTCAGCCTGCCTCTGTCGGATTCGCGAAGGAGCTGAGCGAGCAGCAGGAGTTGCTCACATGCATCAAGAAGGAAGTTCGACCTGTATATGGTTCCCGCGAGGCCCAGACTCCGCTTGAGAAATTTCTAAGTGAGAAGCTCAATTCGTTTGACAAGGCACTGATCGCAAATGCGATGAGTAAGACGAAGGGCAATCGGCCCGCACCCGGCTTCGACTTGCCCTCCATTGCAGGAAGTAAGACCAGGTTGTCAACCCTGCGAGGCAAGGTCGTACTCGTGAATTTCTGGGACACTACATGCAAGCCGTGTCGCGCCGAATACCCACACCTTCAGAGGATCCAGGACGAATTCAAGGACCGGGGCCTCGCAGTCCTGATGATCAGCCTGGATGAAGATACCAGCAAAGTAAAGCCGTTCGCAGAAAAGTACGGCTTCGCCGCGCGGGTGTTGTTGAAAGATGGCACCATCCAGCATGCATACGGTATCGGTGCAATTCCGCATACCGTAATCATCGACGGGTCAGGGATTATACGGTTCAACGAAGTCGGATTCACTCTCGATACACCGGAGATCTTCCGTGCAGAGATAGAAAGTTTACTGCCGAAGGCACAGTAATTAATCAGACCGAGAGAATTGGCAATACGGAGTCAGATCACGTCATGAATACAGTAACTACTACTGCTCAATTCAGAGCGTCCTTGAAAGGGATCGCCTTACTAGCGATCACGCTATTCGTTGGAAGGCATGCGGTTGCACAGTCGGACGGCGTAGAGGCCAAGCAGCCACTTCGAATCCTCTATATCGGAGGCGATGCCGACGTCCTGGGCGGTCCCGGTCCTCAACGCGCTGCCGATTTTCAGCAGTTCCTCGAGAAACACTTTCTCTCGGTTACTACAACCAAAGGTTCTGATTTCAAGCCTGAGATTGCAAAGGATGCCGATGTCATCGTCAAAGACGCAAGGATTCCGATCGTGCTACCGCCAACCTTCCGTAAGCCAATGGTGTTGGTAGGAAGCAATGGCCTCTATGGAATCGATCGCACGGGAACGAAGATCGACTTGCTGTGTGAGTGCCTGAAGGAAAAGCTGCACACCATCAAGCTCGATCACCCAATCTTCAATGGGCCGATTGCTGTGAACCCAACGATCATCCAGGAAGCCGACCCTGTTACGGGAAAGACCGTTGGCATGTGGAAGGTCCAGGAGAAGATGGATTCTCCCGGGTTGGTCACCGCAGTGGAGCAGTTTCTCGAAGCCGATGACTCCGAGATCATCTCGGGTGGAATCAACATGAAGGGGGATCATGGAGTCGCACTTGTACGTGAGGCGAATCTGTTCCTGTGGGGCCCTATTGCCAGTCCGCGCTTTATGACCGAAGAGGCTCGCCGTGCCTTTGTGAACACGATCGTGTACATGAAACAGTTTGATGGTGCGAAGCAAACCGTTTGGCGAGGATTGCACGGGCGTCGAGAACTGGAAATGATGCTTGCGACAAGAGATCTGAAGCGAATGCTCAGTCCGGATCGAGCTTACAACGATTTTCTTCCAACAATGGTCGATAGATATGGCGACGGCATTGAAAAGTATCGCGCCTATTACACCCCGAACCTAGGATACGTGCGTCAACCCCACGGCGCGATTTGGTTCGAGGTCGACGAGGATGCCAAGAGCCTTGGTATCGCCAACAATGATCCGCGCCTGCTTGAAAAATGCGTCGAACTCCTGAGCAATCCCAACGACGCCCCTAAAGCACTTCGGTTGCTGCAACGATATACCGGCCTTTCGCTCACAGATGCGACTGCATGGCAGGAATGGTTGAAGCAAAACCGAAGCAAGCTCTATTTCTCGGACGGTTACGACTATCGATTCTTCACAGGTTCCGCAGTTCCCGCGCCGACCTCGACCAGTTTGCGAACTGCCATCGATGCGATGAGCGTTTCCGAGCCGACGGATATCGACCCGGTAAGTGTGGGAGCGACCGCCGCGACG
>Ga0126373_10001102_pt1 | contig 18875 bp, 17 predicted proteins | sample PanSoiMetPlot_11_FD_92545 | JGI IMG/M metagenome (GOLD analysis project Ga0126373, IMG submission 92545) | Tropical forest soil microbial communities from Panama - MetaG Plot_11 | ecosystem: Environmental > Terrestrial > Soil > Tropical forest > Bulk soil | place: Panama | collected 2016-02-17 | reverse complement strand
GTCTGGCCAACGTGGTGACCGAGTGCGCGATACCGCAGCAGTGCTTTCGGGATCTCATCGACGCCAACCGTCAAGATCAGGTCGTCACCCGGTACGAGACGTACGACGAGCTACTCGGCTACTGCGCTCTGTCAGCCAACCCAGTAGGCCGGATCGTCCTGTACATCTTCGGCTGCAGCACGCCCGAGCGAGCCGGACTATCGGACGCGATCTGCAGCGGCCTCCAGATCATCGAGCACCTCCAGGATGTCGCCGAGGACTTCCGGGCGGGGCGCATCTACCTTCCCTCCGCGGATATGCGCAGCCATGGCTGCAGCGAGAGCGACCTGGCAGGTCAGGTTGCCTCGCCTCAGTTGCGGCGCCTGGTGGCCTTCGAGGTAGCTCGAGCCAGTGCGCTCATCAACTCGGGCGCGCCCCTGGTCCGCCAGCTGCCGGGGGCAGCCCGTGTCGCGATCGCTGGATACGTTGCAGGTGGCCGGGCCGCGATAACGGCGATTGTTCTGGCGAACTACGACGTGCTAGCGGCGACGCCGAAGCCGACCAAGGGCCGAACAATTCGGGAGCTTGCCGCGCTCATGGTCCGGGGACGGTGAGGCCGTGACCCGTGAGGCCGTGACCTCGCATTCCGACGTAGTGGACGTGACGGCGGCGTACCGGCGTTGCGAGGCGATCACGCGTCAGCAGGCGAAGAACTTTGCTTACGGCATCGCGCTGCTGCCGGGGGCCAAGCGGCGCGCGCTGTCAGCCGTCTACGCGTTTGCCCGGCGCATAGACGACATCGGTGACGGGACGCTGCCCGCGCCGGACAAGCTCGCGGCGCTCGCCGCCGCCCGTGCGTCTGTCGCTGCGCTGGCGGCTGGGAGTGCAGCCGATGCAGGCGCGACCGGTGACGAGGTACTCGTCGCCCTGCGAGATGCGGCCGATAGGTTCGCGATCCCGCTGGCGGCCTTCGGCGACCTCATCGATGGCTGCGAGGCTGACGTGCGCGGCGTTAGGTACGCCTCCTTCGAAGCCCTTGAGCACTACTGCCGGTGTGTCGCCGGCTCGATCGGCCGGCTGTCCCTGGGGATCTTCGGTAGCGCTGATCCCGAGCTCGCCCGGCCGCTGGCCGATGACCTTGGCGTGGCTCTTCAGCTCACGAACATCTTGCGCGACATCCGTGAGGACCTCGGGAACGGCCGGGTTTACCTGCCGGCCGATGATCTCGTGAGCTTCGGATGCGCCCTGATTCCGGCTGGTCCCGATGGCGAGGGCGGCGACGGGAAGATCGACGGCCCGATGGCCGACCTGATCCGTTACGAGGCCGATCGGGCCCGGCAGTGGTACGCGACGGGCATGCGGCTGCTGCCCATGCTGGACCGCCGCAGCGCGGCGTGCACCGGCGCCATGGCGGGGATTTACCGACGACTGCTCGAACACATCGCCGCAAGCCCGGAGACGGCGCTAGCCAACCGCATGTCGCTGCCTGGGCGGGAGAAAGCGATGATCGCGATTTCCGCACTGGCTGGCTTGGGGCGCCCGGCCCGGCTCCGTCAGGCCGGCGGCGGGGGGCGGTCATGACGCGGCGCCGTGTAGTCGTGGTCGGGGGCGGCTTGGCCGGAATCACGGCTGCTGTCGATCTGCGCGACGCAGGCGCTGATGTGACGCTGCTCGAATCACGTCCGCGGTTGGGCGGAGCTGCGACCTCTTACGGCCGCGCCGGTCTGATGATCGACAACGGTCAGCACGTTTTCCTGCGCTGCTGTGACCGCTATCAGGGCTTGCTCGCCCGGCTTGGGGTGAGCGACCTGGTGACGATCCAGGATCGGTTCGACGTCACTGTGCTATCGCCGACGGGCCCGGCGAGACTTCGCCGCGATGCGTTGCCGAGCCCGCTGCACCTGGCCCGCGCGCTGCTGAGGTACCCACTGCTCTCCCTGTCCGAGCGAGCCAGGGTCGGCCGCGCCGCCCTCGCGTTCAGGTTCGCCGATCCCGCCAGCCCCGATCTCGATCAGGAGCGCCTGGGCAGCTGGCTTGCGGCCCGCGGTCAGGGAGAGCGCGCGCGCCGACGGCTGTGGGATTTGTTCATCGTCTCAGCACTCAATATCGACGGAGACGAGGCGAGCGTGGCGCTCGCGGCAACCGTGATCAAGACGGCATTGCTCGGTGCCCGTGATGCGGCCGACATCGGGATGGCGAAGGTTCCCCTCGGCCGATTGCACGGCGAGGCTACGGCCAGCCTGCTCGCGCGGCTGGGTGCGGCCGTCCGGCTCAGTGCCAGGGCCGCCAGCATCGACCGGCCTTCCGATGGCGGCTTTGAAGTGAACCTGAGCCGCAGCGCCGAAGCCGATGATGGCGAGCCGAGCGGGCAGTCGATCGCCGCCGACGCCGTTGTGCTGGCCGTCCCGGCTGACCAAGCCGCGAGGCTTGCGGCCACGGCGGGAATCCCGCAAGCAGCGGCGTGGCGGGACCTCGGCTACTCGCCGATACTCAATGCCCACGTCGTCTACGACCGGCGCGTTATGCATCTGCCGTTCGCTGCGACGGTGGACTCGCCCGTCCAGTGGGTATTCGACAAGACCAGCCAGGCCGGCGCGGCGGCCGGACAGTACCTGGCCGTCTCGATCTCGGCCGCCGATGACCTCATCGATGTGCCGACGGCGGAGCTCAGGAAGCTGTTCCTGCCCGCACTCGCGCAGTTGTTCCCGGCCGCTGCCGAGGCTGAAGTCAGCGACTTCTTTGTGACCAGGGAGCGTCGGGCGACGTTCCGGCAGGCGCCAGGTTCTGGCGGCTTGCGACCCGGCTCCGCAACCTCGGTGCCGGGACTTGCGCTAGCCGGCGCGTGGACGTCCACCGGCTGGCCAGACACCATGGAGGGTGCCGTGCGAAGCGGACATGAAGCGGCGCAGCAGCTCATGCGGGAGTTCGCCACGCTGCCGTCGTCTGACCGCGCCGACAAGCTCGACAACGCCTGGTCGGGCGCATCATGACCGTCGTCATGCCAGCCGGCGTGCAGACCGCGCGCGACCTCGTCGGGCCAGCGATTTCTCAGGCCGTGAGCAGGCTCAGCCCAGCCGTGCGCGCCGTGGCGTCCTACCACCTGGGCCTGTCGGACGCCACCGGTCAGCCGATTACCGCTGGCGGCACGGGTAAGGCACTGCGTCCGGCACTCGCGTTGCTGTCTGCCCGCGCGGCGGGTGTTGGCCCGGAGCGGGCCGTCGTTCCCGCTGCCGCGGTAGAGCTTGTGCACAATTTCTCGCTCTTGCACGACGACATCATGGACGGCGACACCGAGCGGCGGCACCAGCCGACCGCGTGGACTGTCTTCGGCGTCGGGGCGGCGATCCTAGCCGGGGATGCGCTGCTTGCCCTGTCGCAAGACATCCTGATGGAAACGCCGCCTTACGGCGTCTGGGCTGCCCGCTGCCTCTCGGCCGCTGTGCTGCGTCTGATCGCAGGCCAGGGTGCCGATCTGGAGTTCGAGCAGCGCGATGACGTCGAGGTGGCCGAATGCCTGGACATGGCTGGCGACAAGACGGCTGCGCTTATGGCCTGCGCTTGCAGCATTGGCGTTATCTACGTCGGCGGCCCTCCTGGCCTGGCCATGAGCCTAAGCGGCTTCGGCGCGCACGCGGGCTTGTCGTTCCAGCTCGTTGACGACCTTCTCGGCATCTGGGGCGCGCCCGAGGTCACCGGCAAGCCGGTCGGATCCGACTTGAGGGCCAGGAAGAAGTCCGTTCCGGTCGTGACGGCGCTCGCTAGCGACACTGACGCCGGCCGCGATCTCGCCAAGCTGTTCGGCAAGTCCGAACCACTGACAGACGACGAGGTGTTGCACGCCACGCAGCTGGTCGAGGCCGCAGGGGCGAAGGTGCGCATCGAAGAAATGGCTGACGCCGAGCTAGCCTCCGCCCTGGCTTGCCTCGCCGACGCCGAAATGCCGGAAGACGTTCGGGCCGAATTCGCCGCCATCGCTGAGTTCATCACGGCGCGGCAATGGTAAATGACGGCTTGGCGTGGCCCGCCACGGACGACGGCCGTCTGCCGCCGGCCGTAGCAGCGCCCAACCGCGCGCGGGCACCCAGGGGACGCGAGAAGGCCCGCCTCACGCTGGACCGGGCGGTCAAGCACCTGACGGCTCTCCAGCAACCTGGCGGGTGGTGGCAGGGCGAGCTGGAGACGAACGTCACCATGGACGCCGAGGATCTGCTGCTGCGCGAATTCCTCGGTATCCGCACGCCCGAGGAGACGGAGGCGGCAGCCCGCTGGATCAGATCCATGCAGCGGGCGGACGGGACATGGGCTAACTTCCGGGGCGGCGACGGCGACCTGTCGACCACCGTCGAGGCTTATGTTGCGCTGCGGCTGGCTGGTGATCAGCCAGGCTCCGACCACATGATGCTCGCGGCCGACTGGATCAGAGGTCGCGGTGGCATCGCGGCGACCAGGGTCTTCACACGAATTTGGCTGGCGCTCTTCGGCGAGTGGGCGTGGGACAAACTTCCGGTTATGCCACCAGAGATGATCTATCTTCCCCCGTGGTTCCCGCTCAATGTGTACGACTGGGCTTGCTGGGCACGCCAGACAATTGTGCCGCTCACGGTTGTGTGCTCACTCCAGCCGGTGCGGTCATTGCCCGTCAGCTTGAGCGAACTGGACACGATCCCCGGGCAGCGCGTTCCCGCACCGCAGGCCGGGCGCGGCGTCCCGGGCGCCGGACGCAAGCGTGACCCGTGGGCAGCGGTCTTCGGTGGCCTGGACAGGGCCTTGCACCGATACGAACGGCACATCGGCCACCTAAGTCCCGCGACCGCGCTGCGGACGGCCGCGTTCCGGCGGTGTGCCGACTGGATCATTGCCCGGCAGGAGCGCGACGGGTGCTGGGGCGGGATTCAGCCGCCCTGGGTGTACTCCCTGATCGCGCTGAACTTGCTTGGTTATGGCCTCGAACATCCGGTCATCCGGCGGGGCCTCGACGGCCTTGACCGGTTCACGATCTGGGAAGACGGTCCAGACGGGAAGATGCGCCGCCTGGAGGCATGCCAGTCGCCCGTCTGGGACACCGTCCTGGCCATGATCGCCCTCGCCGACGCCGGCCTGCCCGCCGGTCATCCGGCGCTGCAGACTGCCGCTCGCTGGGTCATGGATGAAGAAATCCGCGGACCTGGTGACTGGCAGGCGAAGCGACCGGGGCTCCCACCGTCTGGCTGGGCTTTTGAGTTCGACAATGATGGCTATCCCGATGTCGATGACACCGCCGAGGTAGTGCTGGCGCTCGGCCGCGTCGAGCAGCCGGATGATGCTATGGCGAACCAGGCTGGCGCTGCCGTGGCCCGCGCGCTGACATGGCTCACGGGAATGCAGTCGCGGGATGGCGGCTGGGGCGCATTCGACGCCGACAACACCTCCCGGCTGGTGACGAAGCTGCCGTTCTGCGATTTCGGTGAGGTCGTTGACCCGCCATCGGCAGACGTGACCGCGCACACGCTCGAGGCGCTGGCAGCCGCGGGCCTCGGCGCGAGTCGGCCCGCGCGGCGCGCCGTGGCCTGGTTGCTGCGCGCACAGGAGCCCGACGGCTCCTGGTTCGGGCGCTGGGGCGCGAACTACGTCTACGGGACGGGCGCCGTTGTCCCCGCCTTGATCGCAGCCGGAGTGCTGCCGGAAAAGCCATGCATTACGCGGGCCGTGCGCTGGCTCGTCGACCACCAGAATCCGAATGGCGGCTGGGGCGAGGACCTGCGGTCATACACCGACACGGCCTGGGCGGGGCGGGGCGAGTCGACTGCCTCGCAGACAGCATGGGCCCTGCTAGCTCTTCTAGCGGTCGGCGGGGACGACGCTATGACCAGCGCGGAACGCGGCGTTGCGTGGCTGGCCGCCACCCAGTGCCCGGACGGTACTTGGGACGAGCCTCAGTTCACCGGCACTGGGTTCCCTGGTGATTTCTATATCAACTATCACCTGTACCGCCTTGTCTTCCCGGTCAGCGCGCTTGGCCGCTATCTGGGAGTTGCGCGATGAGCCAGCTGACGGTATGCGCGCCGCTCGGGGTGGAGGCCCGGGCGCTGCGGCGCGGCCTCGCCGACCGGCACGACCACGTTCAGGTGACGCGCACGGGCTATGGTCCAGTCCGAGCCGCCGCGGCCGCGGCCCGCATCGCCGCGTCGGCCCCGGACATGCTTGCCGTCGGCGGCGTCGCCGGCGGCCTAACCAATGATCTGCGCGTCGGCGACCTGGTCGTTGCGTCCGAGGTTACCGACGGCGTTACCACGGTCCAGTGTGCCTCAGCGCCCCTGGTGGCTGGTGAACTGCGCCGGGCCGGACTGCGCGCCACAGCGGGTCCGATCGTGACGGTCGACCGCCTGGTGCGCGGGTACGAGCACGCTCAGCTTGCGGCCACTGGAGCGATCGCGGTGGACATGGAGTCAGCGCCGCTGCTTGCTGGCGCGGCGGGCAGCCCGGCCATCGTGATACGTGCCATCTCAGACACGCCCGCTCAGCCGGTGTTCAGTCCGCGCATCGTTCCTGGCGGCTTGGCCGCACTGCGCTCGCTGCGGCAGGCAGCACCGGTGCTGGCCCGCTGGGCCGAGGCCGTGGCCGAGCGACACCTCCTGCTTGCGAGCCCGCGCTCCTTCTGCGCGGGAGTCGAGCGAGCAATCGAGATCGTCGAGCTCGCGCTGCAGCGCTACGGTGCCCCCGTGTACGTCCGTAAGCAGATCGTGCATAACGCCACCGTGGTGGCTGACCTGGAACAGGCCGGAGCGATCTTTGTCGATGAGCTCGGCGAGGTACCCGACGGGGCCATGGTCGTATTCTCCGCGCATGGCGTGTCGCCAGAGGTGCGGCGGGAGGCAGCGCGGCGCGGACTCGATGCAGTCGACGCTACCTGCCCGCTGGTCGCCAAGGTGCACGCCGAAGCGCGGCGCTTCGCGGCCGACGGATACCTGGTCGCGCTCATCGGGCACGCCGGCCACGAGGAGGTCGACGGCACGCTCGGCGAGGCCCCCGATGCAATGGCGCTGGTGGAGACCGCAGGCGACGTAGCCCGCCTGCAACCCGCCGATCCCAGCAAGGTCGCCTACCTTATGCAGACCACGCTGGCTGCCGACGAGGCCAGCGGCATCGCGGACGCCATCACCGAGCGGTTTCCCGGCGCTACCGGGCCGGGAAGTGACGACATCTGCTACGCCACCACGAACCGGCAGCGTGCGGTGCGGGCCATCGCCAGCCGATCGGATGTGGTCCTGGTGGCCGGATCTGTTAATTCGTCGAACTCCCAGCGTCTTGTCGAGACGGCCCAGCGGGCCGGGACCGCCGCCTACTTGGTCGACGGTGCGGAGGACATCCAGCTCGGCTGGCTAACGGGCGCCTCGACGATCGGGATTGCCGCGGGGGCGTCCGCGCCGCCAGCCATCGTGGGCCAGATCGTCGCGGCCCTCGGCGGTCTCGGCGAGATCCAGACCGAAGACGTGGTAGTGGCCACGGAGTCGATTCAGTTCGGGCTACCCAAGGAACTGCGACAGCAAGCTGCGGACCTGGGCTGATAGCCCGCAGCCGAATGCGAAGGCAGTCCTGAAGAAGAGGCAGTAGTACTAACGAGACAGATGAGAAAGACGGTGCCATCGTGAGCATGCCACTGCGCCAGAGCCTGCGCGTCGGGACCTACCTGATGCGTCAGCGGCTCCGCCGCAAAGAGAAGTTCCCGCTGCTCGTTGAGTTGGAACCGCTCTTCGCCTGCAACCTCAAGTGCGCCGGGTGCGGCAAGATCCAGCAGCCCGCGAGCCTACTTAAGCAGCGGATGCCGATCGAGCAGGCGCTCGCTGCCATCGAGGAATGCGGCGCACCGATGGTTTCGATAGCCGGCGGCGAGCCCCTCATGCACCCGCAGATCGACCTGCTGGTTGACGAACTGATCAAGCGGAAGAAGTTCGTATTCCTGTGCACGAACGCGCTGCTCATCCCGAAGAAGCTGGACAAGTTCACGCCGTCGCCGTACTTCGCCTGGGTCGTCCACATCGACGGGCTCAAGGAACGGCACGACGAATCGGTCTGCAAGCAGGGGGTGTTCGACGAGGCTGTCGCGGCGATTAAGGAGTGCCAGCGGCGGGGTTTCCGGGTCAACACCAACACGACATTCTTCAACACCGATACACCGCAGACGATCATCGACGTACTGAACTTCCTCAACGATGACCTCAAGATCGACGACATGCAGATCTCGCCTGCTTACGCCTACGAGAAGGCTCCGGACCAGGACCACTTCCTCGGCGTGACCGAGACGCGCGAACTCTTCCGCAAAGCCTTCGCCGACGGCAACCGGAAGCGGTGGCGGCTTAACCACACGCCATTGTTCCTGGACTTCCTCGAGGGCAAGAAGGATTACGCGTGCACTGCGTGGGGCATCCCCTCGTACTCGCTGCTCGGCTGGCAGCGGCCTTGCTACCTGATGGCCGACGGCTACGCGAAGACGTATAAGGAGCTGCTCGAGACCACCGACTGGGATGCGTACGGTCGCGGCAAGGATCCCCGATGCTCGAACTGCATGGCGCACTGCGGCTACGAGCCATCGGCGGTGCTTGCCACGACGGCCTCACTGCGCGAGTCGATCCGGGCCCTTCGCGGCGCATGAGCCGCGGGTGCACGTGGCCCGCGGCTCACCGGCTGCATCGACCGTAGCAGCGAGGTCACCTGGCACTCACGCGTGACGCTGCAGGAATTCCAGCGTGCGCTGATTGAATTCCGCGGTGATCTCGTAGATCGGCGCGTGCGCGCAGTTAGCGAACACGACGAGCTCGGAGCCAGCGATGCCTGCCGAAAGCGGCGCGGCGAATCGCGTTGACGTGACCATGTCGTGCTCGCCGAACGTGATGAGCGTGGGCGCCTTGATCGCGCCGAGAATGGCCGACGCGTCGTGGCCATAGGCGGCTTCGGACTGCCGCAGGAACGCATCAACTGGCGGCATAGGCCGGCTGCATACGAACTCCGCGAGCGAGTCGATGTACTCGGGCCTGGCCGCGTACAGCTCTGGCGTGAAGCACCACGGGAAGATCCCGGCGATCACCATCTCGGTCACGCTGTCAAGGCCGCGAGCCATGATCCGCCAGGACTCCAGCGCCACGCGCAGGAACGGGTCAGTCGCGTCCCAGGCGCTGTGCAGCGATAGCGACCGCACCTTCCCCGGATGCGTGGCAGCCAGCCACATGCCGACCGCAGGACCCAGCGACAGACCCCAGACATGTGCGCTCTCGATACCGAGCGCCTGCATGAATGCGGCGATATCAGCGGCCAGCAGTTCGGTTGAGTAGTTACCGTCGGGCTTGCCGGACAGCCCAGCGCCGCGCAGGTCCACGGTGTAGCACGTGAAATGCTTCGCGTAATCGGGGACCTGGAAGGCGTAGCACGCCTGATCAGCGGCCAGGTAGGGGATCAGAATGAGCGGGTCACCCTCGCCTTGGACCTTGTAGTACACCTCTATGCCGTTGGCCTGCACCACGGGCATGCTGCGGCCCCTCTCGCCTGATCGGTCGGCCGTATGCCGACTTGACCTGATCAGATGGTGCCTCGCCGAGGCCGAATCGCGCTAGCGCTTGGACGTCGCCGTCTGTACCATCTCCGGGTGGCCGACAGGGTGCTGATATACGGCGTCACCGGGTCGGGGAAGACGACGCTCGCTCGCCAGGTGGCCGACCGGACCGGCATCCCGTGGCACAGCGTTGACGACCTGACCTGGGAGCAAGGCTGGGTGGCCGTCGCGCTTGAGGAGCAGCGGAACAGGATCGCTGCGATTTGCGCCGAAGAGCGGTGGATCCTGGATACGGCCTACGGCCAGTGGCTGGATGTGGTGATGCCACGGACCGAACTGATTGTCGGGCTCGACTACCCGCGATGGCGGTCACTAAGCCGACTTGTCCGCCGCACGTTGATGCGCGCGATCGACCACCGCCAGATCTGCAACGGAAACACTGAGTCATTCCGGCAGGCGTTCTCGCGCGAATCGATCATCGTCTGGCATTTTCAGTCATTCGCCAGGAAGCGGGATCGGATGCGGGCCTGGGCAGCAGATCCCGCGGGCCGGGACGTCGTGCTACTGAGGTCTCCAGCCGCGACAAGACGATGGCTCACCGGGCTTCTTCCTGAGCAGTTGCTCAGATAGTAGAATCAGGAGGAGCGATACCTCAACCGCGAGCGAGGCGACTGACGGATGGCTAAAGCGGGGCCACGGGCAGGCGGAATAGCGACCAGGCGAGCGGAATCGGGAGAGGTTAAGGCGGCGCTGGTGGCCGCGGCGATCGACGCGCTGCGAGAGGCAGGATTCGCGGGCGCCAGCGCCCGAGAGATCGCCAGTCGCACCGGGTACAGCCAGGCGCTGGTCTTCTACCACTTCGGTTCGGTGAATGAGTTGCTCCTGGCGGCGCTCGACGAGGTGAGCGCCCGCCGCATGGTCGCCTACCGGGAGTTGCTGGAGCATGCGGGCTCGGTTACGGCGCTGGGTGAGTCAGCGCGCTCGATCTTCATCGAGGACCTCGACGCCGGCTACGTGCGCGTGCTTATTGAGATGATCACGGGCGCCCATTCCGTGCCGGGTCTTGGTGAGCAGGTCGCCGAGCGGCTGCGGCCATGGCGCGAGCTGGCCGAAGAGGCCATCCGCCCAGTGCTCAGACGCTCAGCCGCCGCGCGGCTGCTGCCGCCGGCCGAGGCAGGGCACGCGATCGTCGCCGGCTTCCTCGGCCTGGAGTTGCTCGCGAGCCTGGACGGAGATCGGGCGACGGCCATCGCCGTCTTCGACAGGTTCCGGTCGCTGGCCAAGATCCTGGATGTGCTCGGCGGCCTGCGGCTGCCGGTCGGTGGAAGGGATGGCACGTGATCCAGGCAGATAGCGTGGCGACCGTGAGTCAGCTCGACATCGTCACCGGAGCGTTCAGCTACTCGGGTGCCGCGATCGCCCGTGAGCTGCTGCGGCGCGGGCATCGAGTTCGGACGCTCACTGGTCACCCGCAGCGCGCCCCGGTCGGCACGCCGATCGACACGCGGCCGCTTAAGTTCGGCGTCCAATCGGAGCTGGTCGCTGCGATGGCAGGCGCGGACACGCTTTACAACACGTATTGGATCCGGTTCGCGCATGGCGCGCTGAATCACGACGTGGCGGTGGCGAATAGCAGGACGCTGTTCGCGGCGGCGGCGAAGGCTGGCGTCCGGCGCATCGTGCACATCTCGATCACGAACCCGAGCTTGACGTCGGCGGACTCGTATTTCCGCGGAAAGGCGGAGGTCGAGGATGCCCTCGCTGGCTCTGGCGTGCCGCATGCCATCGCGCGCCCCGCTGTGCTGTTCGGTGGCGACGGTGTGCTCATCAACAACATCGCCTGGCTGCTGCGGCACTTGCCAGTGTTCGCCATCGGCGGGCGAGGGGACTATCGCGTGCGGCCCATTCACGTCGATGACTTGGCCAAGCTGTGCGCGGACCTCGGCGCCGTCAGCGAAGAGGCGATCACCGTTGACGCGGTGGGCCCGCAGTCCCTGACGTTCCGCCAGATGGTCGAAGAGATCCGCGACGCGGTGGGCAGCCATTCGGTTCTCGTTCCCGTGCCTGGCCGGGTCATCCCAGCGTTCGCGGCGGCGCTGAACCTAGTGCTGCGGGACACGCTGCTGACCGGTGCCGAGTACGCGTCGATGGCGGCCAATCGAGCAGACTCGGCCGAGCCGGCGACAGGATCCGCGATCTTCACCGTGTGGGTGCACGAGCACGGCGACGACCTCGGCCGCCGGTACGCCAGCGAGCTTGACCGGCATTTCCGGCACGTCGCTGCTCCAGCTCCGGCGGCGCGTCAATGAGCCGGGATCGGTCGCAGGACTTGCTTCAGCTAGCGGGATGGACCGCCGTCGGAGCTGGCGCGGTCACGGCAGTGCTGACGGTGCTGACGATCGGGGTCTTCGTGCTGCTAGCAACAGCCGGGCTGGCGACCGTGCTGGCGCGACGTGCCGGCCGGCGGTTCGCGGGGCCAGGCCTCATCGCGGGGGCAGGACTGATGCCCCTCTACGTTGGCTACTTGAATCGTGGCGGCCCCGGCATGGTGTGTACGACGACGCGAGGTGGCGGCTCGTGCGTGCAGGAGTGGAGCCCGTGGCCGTGGGTTGCCGCCGGGCTGTGTCTAGTCGGGATCGGCGTTGCGTCGGGCTTGCTCAGGCGCAGGTCTCGCAGCCGGGCAGCTACTGCTGGTAAGTAGCCAGGAACGTGCCCAGTCGGCCGATCGCATCGTCGAGAACTGGCACGTTCGCCAGGAAGACAAGTCGGACGTGATCGGTCGTCGGCAAATTGAAGCCGCTCCCGTGCGACAGCAGTAGGTACTGCTGCTCAAGCAAGTCGATCATCATCTGCTCGTCGTCCCGGATCGGGTAGACCTCGGGGTCGAGCCGCGGGAACAAGTACAGTGCACCGGCCGGCTTGTAGCACGTGACGCCCGGTATGGCGGTCATCCGCTGCCAGGCGTGATCGCGCTGATCCCGGAGCCGGCCGCCGGGCTCCAGCAGGTGGGTGATGTCTACCCGGCCGCCAAGGGCCGGCTCGATTGCGTGCTGTGCCGGGACGTTGGGGCACAGGCGCATGTTCGCCAGCAGTTCCAGTCCATCCAGGTAGTCAGCCGCGTGCTCGCGCGGTCCGCTCACGACGAGCCACCCAGACCGGAACCCGGCAAGTCGGTAGGTCTTTGATAGCCCACCCAGCGTGAGCACCAGCAGGTCGGGTGCGAGGGCGGCGGCCGAGCAGTGCAACGCGCCGTCGTACAGGATCTGGTCGTAGATCTCGTCGGTGAGCACCAGGAGGCCGTGGGTGCGCGCCAAATCCAACAGCCCGAGTAGCGTCTCCCGCGAGTAGACCGCGCCGGTGGGATTGTTCGGGTTAATGATCACCAGCGCCTTCGTCCGCTCGCTGATGCGGCTGGCGACGTGCTCGAGGTCGGGTTCCCAGCCGAACTGCTCGTCACACCGGTAGTGGACCGCCTGGCCTCCGCACAGGTTGATCGCTCCGGTCCAGAGCGGATAGTCCGGGCTCGGTACCAGCACCTCCTCGCCGGTATCGAGGAGCGCCTGAAGTGCCATGACGATCAGCTCGGAGACGCCGTTGCCCAGGTAGACATCGTCTGGTCCGACATGCGCGACACCGCGCCGGTCGAAGTACTGCGCCACGGCCTGCCTTGCCGGCTGTATCCCGCGGGCGTCGCTATAGCCCTGCGAGTCGGCGATGTGCTTGACGACATCGCTCAGCACGTCTTCGGGTGCGTCGAGGCCAAAAGGGGCCGGGTTGCCTAGGTTGAGCTTGAGGATCTCGTGTCCGGCTGCCTCGAGCTGGCGAGCTCGCCGGGCGACGGGCCCGCGTATGTCATACCTGACGCTGCTGAGCCTGCCTGCCTGCACAACCTGCACGTGATGATCCCTCCGCTCGGTCCCGGCCGCGGACAAAAACAGGCGTCCCTGCCGCCGGCCAGCAGGTCGGCGCCAGGGGCGCTTGCTGTGCAGGACAGATTACCGCGAGAGTGGTCGAGATCACCCGGCCAGCCGGTAGTTCGGGCTGTTCTAGCGAGCAGACAGAACTTCGGCGATCTTCTTCGCGGCGGCGGGCGGGTCACTGGCGTCGTGCAAGAGCTCGCCCCAGGACCAGCGGTAATACCAGTGCAAGCGGCCGTCGTCGTCCGTACCCGGGACGCAATCAATGCTCTCTGTCAGCATCGAGGCGCCTGGCATGAACACGTGCAGCGCCGCCGGGTAGGAGGTCTTTACCGTCGCTGGGAAACCCTGAGTATCGAGGGCTGTGGCGAGCTTGTGCAGGTGATAGCTACGCGCATGATCACGGGCACCGTACTGCATGTCACCTGCTTTGGGGGTCGGCACATTGTGGGCACCGACGGCCGGGTCTTGTCAATCCCGGCAGTACCTCGCTGAGGAGATACGGACCCGCGACTACCGGCCGCGAGATCCGTAACCGGGGTAGCTCTGGTACCCGTCCTGGCCGTAGGCCAGGTCAGGTGCACCGTAGCTGCGTTCGTCGAATTGTCCGGCGCGCTCGGGCCGCTGTGTATATCCGTCGGCAGCCGGCTGCGCTTGCTGATAGTCCACGTCCTGATAGGTGAGATTCTGGTAGTCAAACGCGCCGTAACCACCCTGGACGTCGTGCTGATCGCGAGCGGGATAGCCGGGCCCGTTCCCGTTATGGCCGTTCCCGTTATGGCCGTTCCCGTTATGGCCGTTGCCGTTATGGCTGCCCGTGCTGTAGCCGTTGGCGGGCAGGTAGCCGACGTTAGCGGCGGGGCGCCACGATCCGTCAGGCTGCTGTCCGTTTCCGTAGGTCTCGCCATATGCCGGAGGCACCGACCGTGACGGAGCTGCGTCCTGGTACGCCGGCTGAGGCGCGCTGACAAAGCTGCCGTACGGATTCGCGCCGGGCGGCGACGATGGTCTCAGGGCCTCCGAACCAGGCGGCTGGGCCGGGTACTGCATCGTTGGTTCGGCCAAGCCGCCGGAGCGCCCCGCGGCTGGCTGAGGACCGCTGTGCGGCCCTGAATGGGCGCCGGTCGAGCGCCGTGACCGGTACGAACGGCTGTCCGATGTGTTAATGGCGGGGAACGAGGGGCTCGTAAGCGGGTCGTTGTCCAGTGGCGCCGGCGTCCTGGGGTAACCGGCCGATTGCGATGGGCGCGGCCCGGAGCCACGCTGCCCGTCGGCCGGTCGTGCCCCGGAGGAGCGCTGGCCGCTGGTGGGTCGCTGGCTGGTATCCGGTCGCGGCGGTGTCGGCGCTTGTGCGCCGGACAGGCGCGCAAGCGCTGCCAGGCTCTGGGATGTGGGCTCATTGCCATGCGCGGCGGTCCTGGCGGCGCGGACATCAAATTGCTCGGTCTGACCTGCGTCCGGAACGCGCCCAGCGGACGGGCCGGCCCCGGCGCGAGCCGATCGAGGCCGGGGGCGAGCCGGCATCGAACTGGCGGGGCCCGGTCTGCCGGGAATGGGAGCGGAGTCGGCGCGCTGAACCGGGCGGCCTTCGGATGTCGGTCGGCCTGCCGGCTTGCCGTCTGGTCGGCGAGCGGTGCCATTAGGACGCGCGGACGCTGGTGCGGGAAGGCCGACTTGCGGCTTGTCGGCGCTGAGTTCGGCCCAGTAGTCCACATCGGATAGCGAGTCCCAGCTATTCGATTTCGCTTCCGCGCTGGCCTTCGGGGACTTGACTGGCCGGGCGCTGGCGGCTGCCGGCCGCGGTCCAGTTGACTGCCCGTTCCGGCGATCGGGAGCGCTTGGCCGCGGCCCCGTGTCGTGCTCGCGGTAGCTTGCTGGGCGATCATCGCTGCGCTGGCCATTAGCCCATGGGCCGGGCGCTTGTGCGCGGGCGGGCTCGGGGCGGCGTGGCCTGCGGCTGCCAGGCCCATCGGACACCGGCTCGCGGGGCGGATCAGCGGGGGAGCGTCGGGTGCCACGCGGCTCTGCGGCCACGTCATCGAATGAGTCAGAGTCGTCAGCCCGTAGGAAGTGCAGGGCAAGGAAGGCAATTATCACGATCAGCACGACGACAGCCACAAGGACGATCAAGATCGTCGTGATCATCACACCATCCCACTGATATGGCCTTGGGGCGGCGCTAGCTAGACTCGCGCGGCCATCTGCGCAAGCCTCCCCCGGACGTGCAAGCACCCTGAATTGCTGCGGCTGATCCGCCTGAACAGCGATTGTGTCGGACGCTATACGCCTTGTCACGCAATTCGGGAAGTTTTACCGAGAGTCTGAGCCGAAAGTATGCATTTAGCTACGGAAAGTTAGGGCGACACCGCGTTATCCAGAAGTGCGGGGGAGCGCCCGCGCCGTATGCGTGCCGCGGGCGGTGACGTGCGGCGCGATCGTTGTCAGCGCCTGAAGCAGGCGCGGGTTCGCGGGGAGTGCGTTCCCGAAGAACGTATTGAGCGCGTAGACGGTGAACCGGTATTCGTGCGGTTTTCCGAGCGGGCACGGCGCGTCGTAGTTGGCCTCGCCTGAACTGTTATCGGCCACCCTGGCATGGGGTGGCAGCGAGCCGACCTGAAGATCGGTGGTTGCCGGGCTGATGTCGAATACGAGCCAGTAGACGCGCGGCGAGATCGGGGTGTCGGCGTCGTCGACCACCAAGGCCAGCGATTTGGTACCCGGGGGCGGCGCGGACCAGAAGATCGGCGGGCTCACGCCCGCTCCGTGGCAGGTGAACTTAGCTGGGATCACGTTGTTCGTGAAGACCGGGCTGTTGATTGTCATCGTCAGCGGCGCATCTGCGACAAGAGTTCTCGGCTTGCCGAGGAGCCCGCAGCCGCCCAGGAGGAGGCTGCTGGCGATCCCGCTGGCCAGCCACCCAGCCGCTGCGCTGTGGCGGCCGCGGCGGCTATGTCCTTCCCGGCGCACGCTGCCTCACCTTGCTTCGTCAGTTGTTTGGGCACCGGCTGTGTCCGGCACCACTCGTCCGGCGTCGCTGCACGCGGTGGCCTGCATCCTATGCGGCGTGGCCCGCAGTGGCGTCTGGTGTGGCCGGGGCGAGACGCCAGGAGAGCTATGACGTTGGTGCGGCGGAACGGCTCTCAGTCTGACTGGCGCGACGTGCCGAACATGATCTCGTCCCAGGACGGAACCGACGCCCGCCGCGACCGCCCGGTTGCCGCCTTCTTGGCCGCCACCTTGGAGTCGCCCGCCTCAGTGGCCGAATTCGCTGCGACCGCGGGCTTGTCCACCGGGCCTTCGCTGTCGTCACGGTGGGCTGGGCTCGCAGCTGCCGATCCGGGTGACGCCAGTCGTCCGGACTCCACGTCGCCGACGACGGCGAAGTCCGCCTCTCTCGATCGAGGTGGCACCAAACCACCGCGGCGTTCGTACTCGCGTCCCTGGTCGGCGTACGGGCTGTGCTGGCGCGATCCGATCGGCGTCACGGTGGCGGTCGCATGGCTCCGGTCCGGGAAGCTCACACTTGCCCACTCTTCTGGCGGCAAGCACAGCCGGACTGCCTGATCGTCGTCCGGGATGACATGCCGTCGGCGGGGATCGTAGATCCATTCCGCCGTGCTAGCCCGGCCGCCGATGCTGAACTGGAGTTGTACCTGCCAGTTGCCGTCCGGCCGCTTCCGCGAGTCCCACTCTGCGTCGCCTGGGTGCGCGCCCACGCCGCTGAGCCGCTCGGCGACGATGTCGCCAAGCCTCGGGCCCGGCCCTGAGTCGCCGCGCCCGCGAATGGTTGCCCGCTGCGCCTCCTGCGCCCGATACTGCCGCTCGGCCAGCACGGGACCCTCGAATCGACGGACCCGATCCGGTGGGATGCCAGCGGCGTCAGCGATCTCGTCTGCCGTCTCGCCCGCCCGGATGCGGTCCTGGATCTCCTTGGGTCGCAACGGATTCTCCACTTCGATCTCGTACTGCGCCAGCCGGGAGAACTGACCCTTGGCCACCGTCCGCAGCCGCTCATCTATAGGCAACAGAAACCGACCGCTGCGTCCCGGCACCGCCAGGATGGCGTATGTGCCGTCCTCGCTGACTGCGACGAGGCGCAGCTCCTGCATCGGTGTCCTTCCTGCGGCTGGCCGGCCGCGCGGAGGCGGAGCCCGGACCTGCCCTCACCGAGTCTGTCGGCATTGGCGCTGACAGGCCAGCACCACGTCCGGCATGTCCCTGACTATCCGGGCTAGGCCCCAAGTGCCGGTCATCTTCCAACGTGAATGACCAGCGCTAACGGCAGGGTATTCACGTTGCGGCCGGATGGCGCCCGAACAGCGGATAATCGGCGTGGCCAGCCTGGGGTCAGGTCGCAGTTGATAGCCGCTGGCTCGCATCCGGCACCGGAACACCCGACGACGTCCCGTAGGATCCGTGGATATGCGTGTCGATGCGATCTACGGGGCGATCGGTCGCTTTAGCGTTCGCTTCCGCTGGCTAGTTCTGGCGATCTGGATTGCAGGTGCGGTCGCTGCTACCGTGCTGCTGCCTTCGCTCTCCAGCGTCACTCAGGGGAACAACCAGAAGTTCCTGCCGGCCAGCGCGCCCAGCTCACATGCGGCCGATCTGGCTCAGCCGTTCGGCACCAGCGGGCAATTCCCGATTCCTGTCGTCGCGGCGTCCACGAGCGGGCCTTTGACTGCCGCCAACAACGTTGCGCTGACCGGGCTTCAGGCCCGGCTGGCCACCGTGACGCATGTCACCAGGGTGATTGACGCAGGCCAGTCCAGTGACGGCCAGGCGCATCAGTTCATTGCCCTCGCAAGCGCGAGCGGCAGCGGGAACCAGAGCTACGGTACGGACCTCATCAACGGGATACGTGCCAAAATCGCGCAAGCCCATCTGCCGCCAGGGCTGACTGCGCACGTGACCGGCAGCTTCGCGGTTCAGGTCGATCAGCAGAAAGCGTCGGGCAACACCGGCAACAAGGTCCAGAGCCTGTCGATTCTGTTCGTCATCGTGTTGCTGGTCTTGATCTTGCGGTCGTTCACGCTTGCGCTTGTCACAGTGCTGCCGGCCGTCTTCTCGGTTCTGGTCGCCCCGCCGCTTGTAGCCGAGGCGGCCAAACACGGTCTGCAGGTTTCGCCGATTGCCCAGTTGCTGCTGATCGTGCTGATCATCGGGGCCGGTACCGACTATGGACTGTTCCTCGTCTTCCGTGTCCGCGAGGAATTGCGCGCGTCCGGACACGAGACCGGGGGAGAGCCGTACCCGGGCAGGACGGGAACAGGGTCGAGCATCCTCGCCGACTTCGTCCATCCGCGGCCGCCCGCGCGGGAGGCGATCGTCCTGGCGGTCACCAGGGTCGGCGAGTCGATCAGCGCGTCCGCTCTCACGGTGATCGCGGCCGTGCTGACCCTCCTGCTGGCCAGCTTCTCGTTCTACTCGGACCTGGCGTGGCCGTTCGCCATCGC